>Ga0222662_1000626_pt1 | contig 25953 bp, 24 predicted proteins | sample AntAcemetagen600_FD_179821 | JGI IMG/M metagenome (GOLD analysis project Ga0222662, IMG submission 179821) | Saline water microbial communities from Ace Lake, Antarctica - #600 | ecosystem: Environmental > Aquatic > Non-marine Saline and Alkaline > Saline | place: Antarctica: Ace Lake... | reverse complement strand
GGTTTCGAATCCGTCTACGTCTCCGCCACTGGCGACCTCACGCTGACCTTTGATCTCTCGCAGGGGCCATCCCCTGACCTCAACGGTGATAACGCCGGCGACGCCGCCGATGTCACCATTATTCAGGGTTGGTGATTCGTCGAGATTGACGACTAATACCGGCGTTCCGGCCGAAAGGCCGGGACGCCGCTTCATCTCCCCAAGTAAGTCGGGGCAGATAGAACAGCTGATGAGTGTCCGCCATCGCGAGTTTCCGGGGTAGAGGCTTCATCGCCTCGGGAGGAACAGCGAGATGATTGAGCTCAACCGATTCTTGAATCGAAGTCGTAACCGTAGATCACGGGGTTTCACGCTGATCGAAATCCTCATCGTCGTCGTGATTCTCGGAATTCTCGCAGCGATTATCATTCCACAGTTCGCCAGTGCCCAGAGTGCCGCTCGGGCGACCGCGATGCGATCCCAACTCGGAACCATTCGAAGTCAGATTGCCTCTTGGCAAGTCCAGCATGGTGGAAATATTCCTGGCGGTCCGAGCGGTTCCGTTGATGAAGCGATTGATCAACTCATCGCGGACGGTTTTTTGACCCGTACGGTCTTCGTCTCCTCTGGTTTCGTCTGGGTTTGGGATGCGAGCCGTGCAGAACTCGAGATCGATTACGACGCTTCGATCGACCCATCCATTCCTGATGCAGACGGAGATGGTGACGGGGATGATGATGACATCGCGGTGATCAGGACCTGGTAGGGATTCCCGCAGTTTGAAATCTTGCGGAGAAAGGGAGGATCGATGTTGGATCATGACGTTCAAGATCGATCGGCTTCCGTCCCCTGGAGACTGGTGACGACTCTCGGAGTCTTGGTACTTCTTCTGCTCGGGGTGGGCCGAATCACGGTGAGCGAGCATTGGGGAGATCGGCCGACGGAATCCAGCCTTCGATCAAGCCTTCGGTTGATGGAGAAGATGGTGCCGCCCGGGTTTGAAGTCCTGGCCCGGCAAGCGGATCCGGTCACCCGCGACGTCATCATGGTGTTGCAGCGTGGACCGGCTCAGCGTCTCGATTGGACGAACGTGATCATTCTGTGGGATCCGATATCGATTCCTGGAGTGTTCGTCGGCGTCGCGGATCAGCCGATTGCCCTCCCGTTGGAGTCTGCCGGCACAAACCTGTGGAGACGGTTCCTCACCGACGCCCGAGTTCGTCTGCTTCCGGTCGTCCGACCAGAGGCGATGAAACTTCCCAAACAAATCGTGCGGTTGGATATCGGACCACTGATTCGAATCGATCCGTGTCTGGATCATTGAGCGGGATTGATTCGTGTGTTCTGAACAAGTTCTTCAGGGCCTCCGGGATTGAACGGACGGAATGCGGCGAAGTCCGCGTCAGATCGGGTTGGAATCGGTCGATGTCATTTCAGCCAAACACCTCCATTCGGGAACTCATGCATGCGCCACGAACGATCTTTTCGGCATCTCTTGATGATGAACGCCCTTCTTGCAGCTGGTCTCATCTGGTCTCTGTTTGTCGTCCCTGCGCCTTTCGCGGCGAATGCGGACGCGTCGATGCAGTACCGATCGAGCAGATCGAATGATCCACCGATTCAGGCGGTCACGGGGGTGGGGAATGCCTCGGCTCGTCAACGCAAGCAGATGATCGATCGTCTCACGGAGATAGAGACGAAGATCGAAGAGATTTCGAAGGCGCTGACGACGGGATCGGTCGTCGTGAAGATTGCCAACATCGAAGAACTCGCGATTGACTACGGTCGCCTCGCAGATGTGATTCAATCACGCAAGTGATTCACGGAAACTGGAGCAATCCATGCAGAAATTTCGGCGTGCCTACACGCTCGCGGAATTGATCATCGTTGTGGCGATTCTAGGGCTGGCGGGCGCCTTGCTCATTCCTCGACTGATCAATGCTGACACGTTCTCGGTGCAGGCGGCGGTACGCTCGGTCATCGCGGACATTACCTTCGCGCAGACCGATGCACTCGCAATGCAGAAGGTACGACGATTTCAGTTTCTCTGCGACGTGAGCGGCCGTATTCACGGGTATGCGATTCTTGCGCCGTCGAATCCGGCGCTCTATGACGGTTCCTTCAATCCAGAAACCGCGGAGTACCTTGACCACCCCTCGGCAGTTGGGACGGGTGGGAATTTTGTCGTTGATTTCGATCTCCAGGATCGTTTCGCAGGCGTCGAGATCACGGAAGTCTCCTTCGATGGAAATGACTGGGTGGCTTTTGATGCCCTTGGAGGCCCGCTCCGAGGAGGCTCCATGCCACTCGCAGGAGGCGGGGAGATCCGAATGCGCGGGGTCAGCGGGTCCTATCTGATCCGATTGAGTGGATTCACGGGAAAGATCACGGTCGAACGGATCGATGAATGAGATGGGTCGGGCGGCTTTTCGTCGCTTGTGCCGGCAGCGACTTCGCGGCCGGTGATCCACTCGGAGATCATCACGATGTCGCTTCGATCGATATTCACACCACGTCGAACTCCGCCGATAGGCGTCGAATTTTCTGAAACCGGGTTACGCCTGGTTCAGGTCGCGAGCCCCGGAAGCGACGAGATTCGCCGCGCCGCCTTCATACCTTTCGCTCCTGACGGTGCAGTGGACGTTTCTGAACTCCGGAAGACGCTTCGTGGTTTTCGAGGACGCCAAGCAGCGGTCGCACCGCCCCGTGGCGATCTTACGATTCGCCCCGCCCGTCTTCCGCGACTCGAAACTCAAGAACTCCGAGAAGCTGCCAGATGGGAAGCGGCTGGACTGCTTGAACTCGACGCCGCCGACGTGGTCGCTGAGCCGCTCATCGTTTCCGATGGCGTCGATGCTGATGGATTGGCCGAAATGTTGATTGTTGCCGGATCCGTCACCACGATTGAATCTCGATTGGAACCACTGCTGCAAGCCGGGCTTCGACCCATCGGTGTTGAGCCGGCCTTCGTTGGGGCTGGTCGTGCTTTCACGTTACGGTCCCGTCGATCCAACGAACAAGATCGCATCAGAGTCGTCGTGGATGTGGCAGACTCGGAGTCTTGGATCGTGGTCACCCGCGGTGACCGAATCGTCTTCGCAAAGCGAAGCGAGGTTGGTGGTTCGACATTCGATGCCGAATTGGGGTCGGCGCTGGGAATCGAAGATTCCATGGCCCGGCGAACGCGATGCGAGAGTGATCGGCGTGATCTGGAACCGGAAGTACTCGCAGAATTGAGGACTGCCGTTCGCCGTGTGGCTGGGCCGCTCGGCGATGAAGTAGGAATGGCGGTTCGTTATGTCACGGTCGCCGCTCGTCTCGGCCGCCCGGAGTATCTCCATCTATGCGGGGAAGCGGGGAGCTCGCCAGGACTGGTTGAAATCCTCTCCGCGGCCGTTCCCGGAATTCCAGTGGGGCAAGATGAACTGGTTTCGAGCCGTCTGAGAGAGGGCTGCGATGGCGGCGCCGCTCCATTGGCCTGGGCTACTGCCTTCGGGTTGTCCCTCAGACCCGGTTTCGATGCCGGAAAGGTGGCAGCATGAACGGAAGAAACATGGACCTCCGGCCCGATTCCATTCGTCGTCGAGTCGAGTCAGCCAGGGAGAAGACGCATCTTCGAAACATGTCGGTGGTGGCCGCGGTGATGCTCACTCTGGCGTGGAGTACTGGAGCTTGGCGTCTGTCGGATGCTCGAGCCGAACACGCGTTGGCGACAGCGCAGGCGGAGGAAACCATCCGCGTCGAGCAGGAGTTGGCTCAAATCCAACTCCGGTTCGACGAAGTTGGTCAAGCACTCTCAGCATGGCGGCGATGTTCAATCCCCTTCGGCGCGTCCTTGATCGTGGCTTCGATCGTGAATGACCTTCCGGAATCTGGAACCATCGAGCGCATTGAGTTAGATGCCGGTGCGCTGTCATCGGCTCCGGTTCGAGGCGCACGAGCCCGGACCAGCGCACCTGAGGCCCGACGAATCACCGCAGAAATCGAAGGTTTTACAGCCTCGGATGATGATGTAGCGCTCTTTGTCGAAGCACTTCGGCGTCGTCCTCTACTCAAAGAGGTCCGGGTAGAAACGACTCGTCATCGAACCATCGGTGAGGAGACCGCCCGAGCGTTTCGAATCGCATTCGACATCGACCTTGAGACGGCGAGTCCGCTACTCGAACCAAGTGCAATAGTGGAGACCAAAGAATGAGCAATGATCGAATCATTCAAGGCGCCTTGATCCTCGCGATCGCCGGGGCGATGGTCGCCTGGTTCGGCGTGGTGCCGCTCCACGCCAGGGCCGCGAGTCAGCAGGCCGAGACCACGGCGCTACTGGCACGAGTCGCGCAGTCGCCCGTGCCTTCCGAACGATTGACCCCATTCCGCGCAGAGCTTGATCGCCGCTCAAAGATGCTAAGCGACGAATGCCCAGAACCTTTGATTGCTGCCAAACCTGATGTTGCGGGGGTGATACGACGTCTCTCGCTCCCGATCGACGGACAGCGTGTGGTCGATCAGACCTTCACTGCGGAACGGAGCGGGCCGGCAGATGTTGATTCAGAGATCCGATGGAGCGCGACACCAATCAGAATTGAATTGGTCGCCAAATGGTCGGCCATCGCAGAAGTTCTAGATCTCATCGAGACCATGAACATTCCCAGTCGAGTGACCGAATTCCGGCTCGAGCGTGATTCTGATCCCACGATTGAGATTGCTCAAGCCTCTATCGAATTGGACGTATTGCATCGTCGACTTGAGTCGGAGGAATCGGAATGAGCGGAGAAACGAAGCGAGACCAAAATACTTCAACCCCTGCGAAGCGTCTTCGCATGGCGGCCTGCTCAATCCGGAGCCATTCGAGCAGTGCCCTACGGTTTGCGTCGAAGCGGAATACGATCCTCTCGGCTCTGGTCCTGGCAATACCGATGGCTGCGATTGCTCAGCCGCTTGGCCTTCTGCTCTGGGCGAGACTTCGGTTACTCACGACGATTCCACGAACCGCCATGGCGACTGAGGACCCTTTGAGACTCGCGGTGGTCGAGGTGCCGGTGTTCCCGGACCTCCCTGAATTCGGCTTGGATGAGGTGATCCAGCGTGATCCACTCCGAATCAGTCCGCGCCACTTCCCCAGAGCAACGCCATCTCCGAAGGAACCGGTGGTTGTACCGAAGTCGGCAGCTGAGGAAGTCGAAGAAGAAGATCGAGAGAAACAGTTAATGCAGGAGCGACTTGCATCAATTGTTTCGGAAATTCATGTGCAAGTTCTGATTCCTGGTCGGGGCGTCGCATTGATCGGCGGCCGAGCCTGCAAGGTTGGGGACGAAGTCCCCACGAAAGTCGACGGAATCTCATTCCGCCTTCTGGAAGTTCGAATGGGATCAGTCGTGATTGAAGCCGGGGGGCATGAATTTAATCTCCGGTTGATCGCGGGAGGCAATGGATCCGTCGTTATCCGCCCCGAGGGCGAGGAGCTCAAACAACCATGATGATTCACAACCTAAAACGTAATCAAATCGCACGCCGATGCGGGGTCGTCTTCGGCGTCTTCGCGCTGATCGGCGTGCCTGTCATGGCCGATGAATTCGGCCAAGATGGCACTTCGAATACTGCGGAGAGCGATCTGGACCTGACCGGTGTTGAAGTCGACGATTTCGACACGTTTAATATTCAGGTCCAGGACACGGACTTGGCGCAGGTGCTTCAGATGCTCGCCCTCCAAGGCGAGCGGAATGTCATCGCGAGCCGAAACGTTTCCGCGGTCATCACCGCCAATCTCTTCGATGTCACGTTCGAGGAAGCGCTTGATGCCATTCTCAAGCCCAACGGATTCCGTTGGGTTGAGGAAGGAAAGTTCATCTACGTCTACACGCAGGAAGAATTCGCTCGAATGGAGGCGCTGGATCGTAAGACCGAGAGCCGCATGTTCGAACTCGAACATCTTTCAGCCCGCGACGCGAGCGAATTCGCGATGCCGCTGCTCTCTGATCGAGGGAAGCTCAGTTACATCGGTGAGGTTTCGGGAGGCATCGAGCGGGATCTGGGCAACATGGGTGGCGACACCTGGGCCAAGGCCGCGATTCTCGTCGTCAATGATTATCCGGATCGCCTCGAACGGATCTCTGAACTGATCGCAGAGATCGACACGGCACCCCGCCAAGTGGTGGTTGATGCAACCATTGCCAGTGTTGCCGTCACCGAAGAGGATGCCTTCGGCGTCGATTTCTCGATCATGGGAAATCTCGATATCTCAAAGCTCGTCTCGCCCCTCGGCCCGGTCACGGACCTGCTCCGTGGAAACAATGAACTCCCCAGGGGTGCTAACAGCAACGTTGCGCAACCTCCGTACAACGGAAACGCAACATCTTGGGGAACGCAGTCAACGCCAGGAAACACCAAGAGCGGCAAATCGAACTTCATGGTGGGAATGGTCGCAGGTGATGCTTCCGTCTTTGTCCGGGCGCTCGATCAGGTGACGGACACTATGGTCCTCGCCCGGCCGCGCATCATGGCATTGAACAGACAGCGGGCCCAGGTCATGGTTGGCAAGCGAGTCGCGTATCTCTCGACCACCGCGACCGACACCACGTCGACGCAGACGGTTCAGTATCTCGATACCGGTGTCAAACTGATGATCCGTCCTTTCATCTCGAAAGATGACACGATTCGGATGGAGGTTTATCCGAGCGTCTCCAGCGCTGAATTGCGGAAGATCAGAAACGGTGGATTTGGTAATGAGATCGAAGTACCAGATGAGTTCACCAACGAAATCTCGACGAACGTGAAGGTTCGGAACGGTGAAACGTTGGTTCTGGGCGGTCTGTTTCAGGAGCAGACCACCATCCAGAACAGTCAGGTTCCATTCCTCGGCGACGTTCCGCTACTCGGTGCCGCCTTCAGCGGCCACGACAACCAGGTGAAGCGGCGGGAGATCATCTTCATGATCACCCCGAAAATCGTCGAGGATCAACTCATCGAGGAATCCGGTCGCCAGGGAATGGCGTTCGTGAACTCCCTGCGAGCCGGAATGCGGGAAGGCCTGCTTCCATTCAGCCGTGAGAAGATGAGTTCGCAGCATAATCAAGACGCTTTTGAGGCGATTAATTCTGGAGACTTTGAACTTTCCCTCTTCCACTTCGACAACTCACTTCGTTTGAATCCCGCACAACCGGAAGTTCGGCGACTGCGGGCGGAAACTGCTGGAGAATCGGGCGGTGGTTTTTACGACTACGACATCTGGCGACGGGTCATGGAAGATCAGCATGCTGATCATGCCGACCAGAAAGATGACGAAGCTCGGGTGAACTCGGTGGTGGATCCACTCGCGGGGGCTCAGGCGGATGCCGAAGTTGACGCTCAAACCCGGTCTGAAGAACGCGAAGGTCGATTCCTCGACGCATTGGTGGATGATCTTGATCGGGACGAATTGATGGCTTCGGCGACCCAAAACTTCGAAGCCGATTCGTCGCAATCGGAGATCTTCTTTGTGGACGTCGAACCGATGTCTGTCGCGAACGCCTTCGGCGACCTCGCCGTCGATTCACAAGATAATCTCGGTGCGATAAAGGACTCCGATGTGGTGGCCGCGGTGTCGATGGTGGAGGCCGCGGAGTCAGAAGTCTCAACTTCGCGAGTAATAGAAACTGCGACTGATTCAGTTGATACGGCAGCGGCATCGACAGAAATGACGAAGCGAAAGCCGGTCGCTGAGGTTGGAATTACCACCGTCGCGGCAAACAGCAAGCTTGAGTCAGTGCCGACGACAATGCTCGCCATCGAACCCTCCGTGACGCCGTTTGAACTTGATACAGACTTTACGACCGACGATACGTTGGAGTTGGCGGCCGATACGCAGGAAATCCTGGTACTGGCTCCACGGAGTCCGGTCTGGGGTCGGCTTTGGTGGCTTGCCCGAATTGCCTCGCAGCAGGCTCGTGCATTCGCCAACGAACCCGTGCCGGGCCTCGAGATGGTGACGGCTGAAGAAGACAACTGATTCACCTGAACGACGGGAGGGTCGAGATTCGTCCGATCCTCTCGTCGTCTACGAATGACCTTTGACCTGAAATCAGGTCTTGACCCTGTTCCTGGATCGCACCATGATGAACCGACTAAGCACGCTGACTCTTATCGCCGCCACCACGATTGTCCTTGGAACCACAGCCTGTACTGGGCCGACCAAGAAGGGCATCGAGGCGAGGGCGGCGGCCCAGAGCCGTTTCGATTCTGTTCGCAGTCGGGTTGATTACGACCAGGCGAATCAGGCGTTTCGGGCGGGAGACTTCGTCACCGCGAAAAATCACCTCGATGCGGCGATCAAGAAGATCGGTGACGACGCCGACTATTGGGTGCTTATGGGCCGGGTATACCTTGAGAATGGAAGCCTCGGAGATGCTTCAACCAGCTTCGACAAGGCCCATGAACTCGACCCCAAAAATGCCGATGCCTGCTATTTTCAGGGGATCGTCGACCAGCGCTTGAATCGGGGCCAAGACGCCGTCACGCATTATCTTTCCGCACACGAGATCGCCCCGAGCAATGCCGGAATGATTGTTGCCGCCGTGGACACACTTATTGGCGAGGGCGACTTCAACGAAGCTGATCGTATCTTGCGCGAGAAACGCTCGGGCTTTCAAGATACTTCAGCGATTCACCATCTTTCGGGTCGGGTCGCCATGCTCAAGGGACGCTGGAACGACGCTGTCGAACATCTGGAACGGGCGGTGCTACTGGATGACGAAGATCGTTGGATGCTCGAGGACTTGGCGCGGGCTCAGATGTCAGCCCATCGAACAAGCGACTGTCTGAAGACGATCGATCGTCTGGAGGCCATCTCCGAGGCCGGTGATCAGGATCGGGAACTGATGCGGATGCGTGGCCGCTGCCTCGCCGCTGGCGAACGATATCGGGAAGCCCGTGTGGTCTTTCTCGATTTCACGAACCTCCATCCCGAGGATGCCGAGGGTTGGATCGACTTTGGGCTGATGTGTCTGGAAGTCGAAGACTACCGCCGAGTGGTCCGGGCCGGACAGCGTCTTGTGGTACTGAATCCGAATGAATTCGAGGGTTACTTCCTGCTCGGCCAGGCGGCGATGCGGGAGAAGGAATACCAGACGGCCGCCACGCTGTTCAAGCGTGCCGCTGACGTCGCACCCGATCGTGCGGAACCCAAGTTGGCGCTCGGTATGGCCCACGAACTCCTTGGCGAGTACGTCGCAGCCTATCGGGTCTATGCGGGACTGATGAAGTCGAATCCTGAGGATCATCGGGTTCGAGATCTCCTGACCGGTGTGGGCGAACAGCTCGATTGAGACCCGTTTCGCTTTCGGCGGGACTTGATGGAAGCAGGGAGGCTCTAGTGTTTAATTCGTCGTGGATCCTGATCGCGCTGGTCGCGTGCGGGCTGGGCATGATGTTGGCGTCGCTGCATCATCGGCGGAGGCTTCGGATGGCGTGCGCCGATCCAGGGTCCGCTCGAAGGATGGGCTCGGCTGTTTCGGATCTCCACGACCGTTTTCAGCTGGAACAAGATTCACGAACTGAAGAGCAAGTCCTGGCCCGTCGAATCGCCGAAGAACGGGCGACTCGTTTCGAGCGGATGTTCACATCCTTCGATGATCCCATTCTGGTACTCGATCGCCATGGTGAAGTTGTCGAGGCGAATCCTGCCGCACTGGTCATCGCGGGTCTTGATCCGGAACATTGCGCCGTAGACTCCGTCCATCCGCAACCGCTCTCAAGCATGATTCCCAATCAAGTCGCGGCCACTGAAATCCATACTCTTTCCCGAAACGTGATGGAGAGTGGAGCGGAGGAACTCCGCCGTTCGATGTTCGAGCTCTCAAGTGACGGGGGGGTGCCTTCGACGCGAGCCTTCGAAGCGGTGATCCGTGCCCTTGATGGGAACGGTCGAACCCTGGTTGTTTTGCATGAGACAACACGAGAGCGTGAAATGGCTCGTCTCAAGAGCGAATTCGTCGCGAAAGCGAGCCACGAACTTCGTACGCCACTCAGTTCGATTCGAGCCTCGCTGGAAATGCTGTCGGACGGTGAGTTTCAAAATCTTGAGCAGCGAGCGGAGTTTCTTGGAATCGCGATGGAGGAGACGGATCGACTTGCGAAGTTGGTCAACGACATGCTGGACATCAGTTGCATTGAAGCAGGGGTCGCCCGCCCGCGGATGAGTTGCGTCGACCTCGGAGAGATCGCGAACGAAGTGGTCGGCGGACTTCGAGCCGCAGCCGAGCGAAAATCTGTTGATCTTCGCATTCATGCGGAGTCAGGCCTCGTGGTCGACGGTGATCCAGAGATGCTCGCTGCGGTCATCGGGAATCTGGTCGGAAATGGTTTGAAATACGTGCCCGAAGGGGAGCGGGTCACCGTGACGGTCGACGCCGAGGATTTGACCCGTTCGGTCGTGGTCACCGTCACTGACACTGGCCTCGGGATCCCCCCCGACGATATCGATCGGCTCTTTGAAAAGTTTTATCGGATCAAACGATATGAGCGTACCGCTCGGGGAACCGGGCTGGGACTCAATCTTTGCCGAAACATCGTTGAGCAGGTTCATCAGGGCCGGATCGGAGTCGATTCCAAACTAGGTGAGGGAGCTCGCTTCTGGTTTAGCGTGCCCGCGTCACATCCTGCATCGATGGCGGCCTAATGAAAAACGATCAAGACAACAGTAATTCGACGATTCTGGTCGCTGACGACGAGGAATATATCGTCCGGGTGGTTGCATTCAAGCTGCGCGGCGCCGGTTATGAAGTCATTGAAGCCGTTGACGGTGAGGATGCATGGTCGAAGATCCGCGAGGGCGGGATCGATCTGGTGTTGACCGACCATCAAATGCCATTCATGACCGGGCTTGAGCTGGCCGGCCGCGTCGCGGACGACCCGAAGACCGCTCACATCCCCGTGTTGATGCTGACGGCGAGAGGCTTCCGGCTCGACGCCGAGGAAATTGTGGCAAGTCGGATCGTTGAACTCATCGCGAAACCTTTCTCGCCGCGGGTTCTTCTTGAGCGGGTTCGGGCGACCCTCGCCCAATGGAATGGCGAACACGGCATGCGAGAGGAAGCGGCATGACTCTGGCCTCGATGAAGATTGATGCGATTGAACTGGTGATCGCCGGCGACCTGGCTGGCGTGGGGGCCGCGTGGATTCCCATTGATGATGGCGTCGCGCGATGGTCGGCCGTGGATGACCCCGTCGGATCATGGAGGCAGGCGTTGCTGGTTGGAGCAATGCCGGTGCGTGAGGCGGTCCGGAGGCATCTTTCGATCCTGTTGGCGGAAGGCGGAGGAACCTGTGAGCTCTTCCCGGGTGTCTTTGCGATTGGGTGCGTCTCGGAGACCCGACGCGGACGATGCGAAGGTATCGCGATTCTGGCGAGCAGGGAACTGATCACGGAAGGATCGCTTTCGATGCTGTGTAATGCATCAAAGGTTGACGAGACGGTCATTCGTGGATTTGCGATGCGGGACTCATTGCCCCCAAGTGCCGCGATTCCGGCGATCACTGATCTTGTGCAACGACTTCATACCAGCGCTCGTCGCCGTATTGAAGAGCGTGAAGCGGCTCACTCGGTCGATCGTCGACTGTCCGAGAGCTACGAAGAACTTCATCTGCTGAACTCTCTGATCGACGGACTGGTCGTGGGTGGAGATCCTGGTGATTTCCTGGTCTCCGCAACCGAAGAACTCGCCGCGACGGCGGGATACAGTTGGATAGCGATTCTTCTCGATGACCCCGCGGCCGCCAAAGTCGACGACTTTGTAGTTCATGGGCATGGCGCACCGACCCGCGCCGAAGTCAGATTGATTGCGGAGTCAGCGAGCACTAGTACTGCGACCGCAGTCATGGATCCGACTTTCGGTGAGATCGGGCTCGCTGCGGTCCGAGGTGGCGATCGAAACCTTGGAACTCTGGTTGCCGGTGGTCGCGCGGGCGAACCGATTTCAAGCATCGAATTGACCCTGCTTGCATCCGCCGCGGGACACTTGGGGGTGTTTCTTCGCAATGCGGCTTTGTACTCTGATTTAGACGCGATGTTCCTCGGAACGCTTCAATCGATGGTGGCCGCAATCGATGCGAAAGATCCGTACACCCGTGGTCACTCCCAACGCGTGGCGATTCTGAGTCGTGATCTTGCGGCTTCGATCGGGCTTCCAGAAGAATTCGTCAAGACCGCCCATCTTTCGGGACTGGTTCATGACATCGGAAAAATCGGCGTGCCGGAAGCGGTGCTCTGCAAAGCAGGACGGCTGACGGAAGAAGAATTCGCCGCGATCCGACAGCATCCACAGATTGGCTTCCGGATTCTGCGAGACATTCCGCAAATCCGTGACCTGCTCCCTGGGGTTCTCTGTCATCACGAAGCATGGGACGGTCATGGATATCCCGCAGGCATCGCCGGGGAGGAAATTCCCCTACTGGCGCGAATCGTCGCGATTTGCGACAGCTTCGACGCGATGAGTTCGAGTCGAACCTATCGGAGTGCCATGCCACGAGAGAAGGTCTTTGAGGAACTCGATCGTTGCCGCGGTTCCCAGTTCGACCCTTCGATTGTTTCAGTCTTTTTGGGCATGGATTTCACCGAGTACGACCGCCTGCTTGCCCGCGATGCTGACGGGCTGGGCCTGTCTGAAGATCGGAGAGCCGCATGAAACTTCGATTTGAAGAACACGGTCGTCTGTGCGTTGTTCAGGTTGCTGGCGAATGCATCGGCGAATCTGCCGTCTCCCTCCGACGCGCCTGTAACGAACGATTCGCGTCAGGAATTCGAGACCTTATCTTGGATGCCTCGGAGACTTCCATCATCGATTCGATTGGTCTCGAAGTGCTTCTGGATCTCGCGGATGCATCCGCCGAGCATAAAGGGCGATTCCTTCTTGCCGGGCCCGAAGAGCCCTTGAAGTCGATTCTCGAAATCACTCGGGTCAGTGACCGCCTTGAGATCCATGAAGGCGTTGAATCCGCAGCGAGGATACTGCGATGAAGACTCGTGAGCCCGAAGTTCATGCAGCCAAAAGATCTACAGTGATCACGGCTTCCCCGCCGCTTGGCGAGATTCTCGTTGAATCAGGCCGAATCACTCGTACCCAACTTGAGACCGCGCTCTCCGCACAACGCGACGGGGGCGATCACCGACTGCTCGGTGAGTTGCTCGTTTCACTCGGTTTTGCTGACGAAGTAAGTGTGGCCGAAGGACTGGCCATGGGATGTGGCCTTCCGTTCGTTCGCGAGCCGGCTCGGATCGCCGATCCGGCGGTGGTGGAGTTGCTCCCGCGAGACTTCGCCCGACAGCATCGGGTTCTTCCGCTCTTTCTGGTTCGAGGCACTCTGACGATTGCCGCTGCCGAACCGTCGAACCTGTATCTGTTCGAGGAAATTGCTCGACGGACCGGGCATCGCGTCCAGGTGGCCGCGGCGGCGGCGAGCGAGCTCGAGACGGCGATCGAGAACTGGCTTCCGGCCGCGAATGTGTTCGTGATCGACGACATCCATGACGGCGTCGAGGATGCGGATCTCACGGTTCTCGAGCGTCAGGTTTCCGAACTCACGGATCTCGCCGAGATCGCAGGCCACGGGCCAGTGGTGCGTTTGGTGAATTGGTTGATTCATGATGCGGTCGAAGACGGTGCCAGTGATATTCACGTCGAACCAGGGGACCGAAGTCTCCGGGTGCGTTTTCGGATCGACGGGCGACTGCACGAGAAAATCAGACCGCCCCATCGCATGGGTCCGGCGATCACGAGCCGAATCAAGATCATGGCCGAATTGGATATCGCCGAGCGACGGCTTCCTCAGGATGGGGACATTCACGTGCTCCTCGACGGAAGACGCGTGGATCTTCGCGTGTCAACAATGTCCGGTCGTCAGGGCGAGAAAGTCGTCATTCGAATCATCGACAGTCGCAATGCCATTGTTGCACCAGAGCGGCTCGGTATGGCGCCCCAGATTCGCGATCAGTGGGCGGGTCTCCTTGCGGCCTCCAATGGGGTGGTTCTGGTAACTGGTCCCACTGGCAGTGGCAAGAGCACCACGCTGTATTCGGCGTTGGGCGCCATGGATGCCGACACGCTCAATCTCTCGACCATCGAGGATCCGGTTGAAGCAGTTATTCCAGGGGTCAATCAGTTTCAGGTGAATGATCGAACTGGGTTCGGTTTCTCTTCGGCCCTTCGATCAATGCTCCGCCAGGATCCCGATGTGGTGATGGTGGGAGAAATTCGAGACGAAGAAACCGCGGCGATCGCCGCGCAAGCGGCATTGACCGGTCATCTCGTACTGTCCTCGCTCCACACCAACGATGCATGTGCCGCGCCGGTGCGACTGGTAAACCTCGGGGTCGAGTCATTTCTCGTCGCGACGGTGCTTCGTGGCGTGTTGGCGCAGCGACTGGTTCGCCGTATCTGTCCGCAATGCCGCCGGGAGGTCGAGGTTGAGGACAGTGTGCGACGAATGGTGGAAGCGGTCGCGTCCGTGGATGTCTTCCAGGCTGGCGAAGGATGTCAACGATGTCGTGGTACTGGATTCAGCGGTCGAGTCGGCCTGTTTGAACTGCTGGCACCGAATGACGCGGTCTGTGATGCCATTGCTTCGGGTGCGCCGCATCGACAACTGGCCGAGGTTGCTCGGGGTGAGGGATTCGAGTCAATGCGGATCGACGGCCTCCGAAAAGTTGCCGAGGGCATGACCACGGTTGAGGAGGTGCTCGCGGCCACCGCCGCGTGAAACCATGAATGAAACCGCCACATGGTCCTGGCAGGCTCGAGACGCGACGGGTCGTTTGCTGCGCGGAACCCAGGCGGCAACCGATGCGGCCGAAGTGGCCTCGCGGCTTCGTTCGGAGGGACGGATCGTTCTTTCGATCGATCGGGCCATGCGGGACGGTCTTCAATCCGCAGTCATAAAAAGACCATTCGCGGGGAAGGCCTCTTCCGCGGCGGTCTCGTCTTTTATTCGGCAGCTCTCGGTGATGCTTGACGCTGGCGTTCCGGTCGTCGAAGCCATTGAGGTCGTCCGGTTGCAGACCGCAGACCCCACCCTCTCGAAAGAACTCGTGGTGGTCCGTGATGAGGTTGAAAACGGAGGATCGCTCAGCGACGCCTTTGCGAGGTTCCCCGCGACGTTTCCACCGGTTGCAGTGGGGCTGGTGCGAGCAGCTGAGGCGGTCGGTGACCTCTCGGGGATGTTTGAACAACTTGCGGACTGGTTGCAGCGAGAGCAACGGATTCGACGGCAGGTGCGGTCGGCACTGGCGTATCCCGTGCTTCTGACGATCGTGGGATCATTGATCACAATTCTTCTGGTCACCTTCGTGATGCCTCGATTCGAAGCGATCTATGCCCAGCGATCTGCAGATCTGCCACCACTGACGGAAGCGGTCCTCGGCGTCGGACGGTTTATCACTTCCGGATGGAAGATTTGGATTCCAAGTTTGCTTGGGATCACCATCCTGGCCGCGGTGGCGCGACGTTCGAAATTGGTGAGCCGAGTGCTCGAGGTGATTCGATTCGATGCACCCTTGCTTCGAAGCGTGATTCGTCCCGCAGATCTTGCCCGTACAACCCGAACCCTCGGTGTTCTGCTCACCGCCGGCGTCCCGTTGCTTGATGCGATTTCGATCTGTCGGGGACTTTCGCCGTGGAGTCGCTGGTCGCGATTTTGGGATCGAATCGAGGAAGGGGCGCGGAATGGTGATGGAATTGCTGATCGATTCGAAGCGGGAGAACTCGTCCCGGGGAGCGCGCGGGCGATGATTTCGGCCGGCGAACGATCGGGCCGTTTGCCAGCGGTTCTGAATCGCGTCGCAGATGCGGCCGACGAGGATCTGGAAATCGCGGTAAAGCGAGTCTCCGTGATGCTCGAACCGTTGGCCATCGTCGTGATCGGAAGCGTGATTGGAGTGGTCGCCATCGCGTTACTTCTTCCGGTGTTCAAGATGAGCACGATCGCGGGCGGCTAAAAACTTCAAAATCTCAATGGCGATTTCAGGCCCTCTAGAGCTCATGGGACTGGGGTACTTCCCCCCTAAGGGCCTGAAGGCCCGAAAGATCGTGGCGTGGACTGGGTTGTGTCGATGTTCCTCAACGTCGCGGTCAAGGACGCAGCGATCGCGAGGAACAAAATCGGTTTGGGATAATCCGGCGTGGCGCATCATGGAGGATCGCGTTGACGTCGGATCCTGATCTCGTCTGCACGGACGCAGTCGAAACCGGCCGGAAAATAGTGGTTGGATCACGGAAGATCCGTTTTTTTCAGTTCACCCGAGAATTCGGGGAACGTTCACCAAGTCTGTGTCGTAAAGGTGAGTGTCATGCCTAGCAAAAAGAACAACGACAATGATGGACTGCGGCGCCGTGCGGCACGGATGACTGCATCGCTCGACCCCCGTGATCATGCCGTGCTGGCGCTCCGCTTCGGCGAGAATCTCAGCGTTGGTGAGACCGCGGCCGTACTGAATATGAATCCGGACGAAGTGCGTTCGGCGGTGAATCGTGCCGTAGGGATCTTGCATCGAACCGGGACAGCCTGAACCGGACGTTGGTCCGCCGAAGAGCGCTGACGTCGGCTTCAAGAAATACCAGAACGTCCTCGTGATGGCTCACGCCCCACGGGGGCGTTTCAGTTTTGGGTCCTTGGCGATGCCGAGGGGAACCGACGAGTAAGAAACGGATTTTGCGTATCGAACTCACGACGGCGGGGGGTTTTAAAGCTTGCGCTCACCGCCATTGGTCAGAAAAGAGAGAGCAAGATTCCGAGATCAGTGCCGTTGGTCACGCTGTCGCCGTTCAGGTCGGTCTCGGGATTATTCGTTCCCCAGAAAGCCAAGAAGATCCCGAGATCACCGCCGCCGATGACGCAATCGTGGTCGAAATCGCCGGTGGCGTTACAACCGGGCGAGACTTCACCCGAAATCTGAAGGGTCGCTGCACGCCGGACGCCCGCCTGCACGAGTGGATTCTCTCGCATGTAGAGATCAATGAAGTCACCACCCTCTTGTTCGGCTTCGATGAGCGATGAGATCGAGAAGAGCAGTCTTCCCTCGTTCAGGCTCCGGGAGAGCCAAGCCGCGGCATCAGGATCCGAGCCGTCGAACGTGAACTGCAGCGAGGTCCCTTCGGGGAGTTCCTCGCCTGGTGACCATCCGCTCGCGACGCCGACCGCAAGGGGTGACGCGGTGAAGCCGTCGATGATGCAATTCGAGACATCCAGCAGTGTGCCGTCAGGCATGCACTGTGCGGCGAACGCATTGCGAACGCCATCGCCGAAGGGGCCGACGGGACTGAAGTCGCTCGTTTCGGTCCAACTTGCATCGGTCGTGAGATTTCGAAATCCGGTCGCGTAGAGCTCGATGGGGCGACCGGGATCGGAGTCGGGGAGAAAGTTGGGATCGCGGGGTTCGAGGTGGGTCCGCCAGTCATCCACGGTAGGGTCGTACCCCCCGGCCAAGGCATCGGCAAGCATGAGTTCAATGGTCACTGATTCGACGAGGTAGCGGTCCGCGCCAGCGCCGGGAGCGATCAGATCACTGGTGTCGAATGCGATGATGATCTGGCCATCGCGATCGTCGAACTCATAGAGATCGCCGGTGTACCCAAAGACTGATGCGACCGGACGGGCGCCCGGAGTCGCATTAAAGCCATAGTTCCACCGATCCGCGGAGGGACCCTCGAAGGACACGTCGTAGGACTGACCGGAGGCCGCAACGGTCACGAGAAGAAGTGACGAAATGCCGATGAGAGAATATTCGGGGCGGGTCTTGAAAATCATGGGCTCTTTGGCTGGCGTCTTCGCCGGGGGCGGAGGGTCCGAGGTCCGATGTGTCGAGGATTCGATATTCGGTCAACCGGGCATGCGATGCAAGGGAAACTCCTTGAGCAGAGGGGGGTGATTGGCGATCAGCGTCCGTCTTCCAATTCGCGATGAACGCCTGATGGCTGCATAGAACCGATGTGATTCTTGCGAATTCGTGTTTTTTGGAAGGCAAATTTGCATACAGACACTACGAATGTGAGAAACTATGATTCCTCAGGAACGAATAAGTTTAGGTGGCCTCAAGGCACCCCTTCGTCTACTCTTCTCACCCCGCAGGTAACAGGTTCGGATTGGTGTCTTTAATTCGTGCTGCTAGATCCCATGACCACTGAGAATCTCTCCATTAAAACGATCGTTTACAGCGACGGCCGGGACCGATCCCGTCGCCGCGGTTTTACGATTGTCGAGTTGATGACTGGCATTGCAGCGGTGGGCATTCTGCTGGCACTGGTGCTACATGCGGCCACCGCGGTTCGAACCACGGCGGAACGGGCATCCGAAATGGCCTCCGCGAGATCACTGGGAATTGCCTGGGCCGGCTATGCGACAGATCATCGAGGTGCGGTTCTTCCTGGTTACGCAAGCGGTTTCGAGGCGGTGGATTCCATCGGAAATTCGATCGCGACACAGACCGTGCCGATCGCGGCGCGACGGTGGCCGCTCCGCCTGGCCCCGTATCTCGGTCATGACCTGGCATCGCTCTACTCCGGCACCGATCGAGACTATGCGACGGAGATCGACTCGCTCCCCACTGATGATTCGTTGTACGTGGTCAGTGCCTTCCCGTCATTCGGGATGAACAGCGTCTTCATGGGTGGTGATGAGAACTTCGGGGGTTACAGCGATATTTTCATCGAGACCTTCGGTCGGTTTTACGTCCAGCGATTGTCCAACGTGAAACGGCCTGATCAATTGATCGTCTTCGCCACGAGCCGGACCAACGAATCGACTCCTGGCTCAAGCGGGCCGATTCGCGAAGGTTTCTTTCGTGTGCTGCCGCCGGCCTGGACGAGTCCTCTCTGGGATGACGAATACGATCCGGAAGACTCCGCATCCGCGGGATTTGTGAGCCCGCGGCATCGACAGAATGATTCCGAGGAAGTTGCAATTGTGACCACGGTCGATGGCGGTGTCTCGACCAGCACGATTGACGAGCTCCGTGATCTTCGGCGGTGGTCCAATCTCGCGGGCGACGCGGATTGGACCATGGAGCCACTCGGTCCCTGATCGAGACCCCGAATCGGCGACCGCTCCGCATTCAAGTCGACGAAATGCGAGACTATCGAGGCCGCCGTTCATCTGCGGTCGGCCCGCGATTCTCATCGGAGGTTTCTCATGCGTCTTCTACTCATGGCTGCAGTTTTTATCGTTGGCTTCCTTCAGCCTGTCCAGGCGGGTCTGAATGCGACGACCGCGAAAGCGGTAGGCGATCGATTTCAGGCGGGCTGGGTGAACGGCTTCGTGAACGTGGCCATCCTGACGACCCTGCTGGTCGTGTTAGGGGCCCGGAGTGGGAGTGTCCTCCCGAATATCGCGGCCCTTCGCACCGTGCCCTGGTGGGCATTCTTCGGCGGCATCATTGGGGCGTCGGTTGTGGTCGTTCAGCTGACGGCGGCCCCTCAACTGGGCGCGGGCATGCTGGTAGCACTCTTCGTCGGCGGAATGGCCGCCGGAAGTCTGGCTTGCGATATCTCGGGTTTTCCCGGTTACTCGGCGATCAAGATCGATGGAACACGTCTTGCCGGGCTGGCACTGGTGGTGGTCGGCGGGCTGCTCGTGGCTCGTCCTTGGGGGAAGTGAACTCGAGGAGTTACGATCCCTCGTCCTCCGGTCCGCGTAGTTTCGCAAGTACCGAGGTGTCCTCCAGCGTCGAGGTATCTTGATTCGACTCGCGGCCCGCGGCGACATCCCGAAGCAGCCGCCTCATGATTTTGCCGCTTCGAGTCTTCGGCAACGTATTTGTAAATTGAATCATGTCCGGCTTGGCGATCGCTCCGATTTCCTTGCCAGTGTGAGCGCGAAGAATCGCGACGTGTTCGTCGGATGGTTCGACTCCGGTGGCGAGCGTGACGAAGGCGGCGATCCCGGTGCCCTTGATCTCATGGGGGAAACCGACGACCGCAGCTTCCACCACCGATTCGTGCGAAACCAGAGCGCTCTCAACCTCCATGGTGCCCAGTCGATGCCCGGAGACGTTGATGACATCGTCAATCCGGCCCATGATCCAGAAGTAGCCGTTCTCGTCCCGCTTCGCAGCGTCGCCGGCGGTGTACATCCCGTTCACTCTCGACCAATAGGTATCGAGATAGCGTTGCCGATCGCCGTGAATCCCCCGCAGCATGCCGGGCCATGGCTTCCGGATCACCAGAAGTCCCCCTTGTCCGTTGGGTAGTTCCGCGCCGACTTCATCAACGATCGCCGCATCGATGCCGAGGACTGGCAGCGTGCAGGAACCCGGGACAGTGGGCGTCGCGGCGGGGTGGGGAGAGATCATGTGGCCACCGGTTTCGGTCTGCCACCAGGTGTCGACGATTGGGCAGTGCTTTGCACCGATCATCTCGTGGTACCAAATCCAAGCTTCCGGATTGATCGGTTCGCCAACGGTTCCCAGCACTTTGAGGCTCGAGAGATCATGCTTCTTGGGATGCTCGTCGCCCCACTTCATGAAGGCTCGGATCGCGGTGGGCGCGGTGTAGAAGTGAGAGACCTTATGGCGTTCCACGATGTCCCAGAATCGTGCTTCGTCGGGCGAATTAGGGGCGCCTTCGTACATCAGCGTGGGAACGCGGTTCGGCAGGATCCCGTAGACAATGTACGAGTGGCCGGTGACCCAGCCGACGTCGGCGGTGCACCAGTAGACCTGGCCCTGATCGGGCTTGAGGTTGAACGTATTTCGCGCGGTCAGGCTCGTATGAACCATGTATCCGCCGGTGGTGTGGACGATGCCCTTGGGCTTGCCCGTCGAACCCGACGTGTAGAGGAGGAACAGTAGATCCTCGGCGTCCATCGGCTCGCAGGGGCAGTCTTCACTCTGAGTCGCGATCAATCCGTTCCAGTCGTGATCCCGTCCCTCCACGGTTACGACATCGTTCCGGCATCGTTCCAAGACGACGACATGTTCGACGCCGGGGAGCGAGGCACAGGCTTCGTCAACGTTGGCTTTCAAGGGGACGACGCTGCCACGACGCCAAGATCCATCACACGTGAGAATGACGTTGCTGCCGGCGTCGTTGACCCGATCGACGATCGCACTGGCGGAGAACCCGCCAAAGATCACGGAATGCGCCGCGCCGATTCTAGCGCAGGCGAGCATGGCGATGGCGACTTCGGGAACCATGCCCATGTAGATGGTGACGATGTCGCCCTTCTTCACGCCCAGCGACTTCAAGGCGTTTCCGAATCGGGCAGTCTCCCGCTGCAGGTCGCGATAGCTCAGTCGAAGGATCTCGGGGCCGTCCTCGCCGACCGGCTCGCCTTCCCAGATGATCCCCGTCTCATCTCCGTGGCCTTCATCGACATGTCGATCGACGCAGTTGTCGCAGAGGTTCGTCTGGCCGTCAGCGAACCATCGGGCGTCGGGGCAATTCCAGTCGAGCACTTCGGTGAAGGGTTTCGTCCAGCGATGCTCACGGGCAACCTCCGCCCAGAAGGCTTCCGGTTCCTCGATCGAACGTCGCCATTGGACGAGGTAGTCATCCATCGAGTTGATCCAGGCGCCGCCGATCTTCTCGGCGAAGTCGGCGGGGGGGTTGAAGATCCGAGTTTCTCGGAGGATGGATTCAATTCCCTGCTGGTCACTCATCTGAACGCTCCGGTGTGGTCGAATGAAGCTCAAAAAACGGTTGTGGGCACCGAGGTCGCGTGACGACACGTTTTCGGTTGCCTCATACTATCGCCAGCCCGTTGGCCGCAGCTTCCAGATCAGGAGACGCCGGAGGCGTTGGCATGGTCTCTGGCTGCGGCCACGGCTTCGTCGGCCCTGGCGGGGTCTTTGCCACCGGCTTGGGCACTGTCGGGTCTGCCACCGCCACCGCCTCCACACGCTTGCGCCGCCACCTTCACCCAATCGCCTGCCTTGAGCCCTTGGGCGATGATCGACTCGGGCACCTTGGCGACGATCAAGACTCTTCCCTCTTCGGCATCAGCGGCGAGCAACAACACCGCGGCATCAGGCCGGGCCGCTCTAATGGTATCCATGGCGGAGAGCAGGGCGTCCTTGTCCGCGCCATCAATTCGGGCCACAATCGCGTGGCCTTCGGAAGCGGCGGCAATTTCACGGGCGGTTTCAACCACGGACCCTCGATTCTCTGCTGCGGCCGCCTTCCGCGCCGTCTTTGCGGTGGCACGGAGCGTTTCAATCCGCCCTCCAAGGGTGTGACGATCAACCACAGAGATGGTGGCGGATTCATAGTCTTTCATGAGATCTTCGATCGACGCCGACGAGTTTCCAGCTTCCGCGGCGGTGAGACGCTGGCCCAATTCTGATGCGGCAAGGCGAGCGGCGCGAGCCGGTGTGCCGGCCAGCGCGGTCACGCGTCGGATTCCTGCGGCAAGACCCTGTTCGCTGAGTAAGACGAAGTCTTCGGCCTCGGCGGTATTCGCCAGGTGCGTGCCGCCGCAGAACTCCACCGAACGGCTGAGCCAGCGTTGGTCATTAGGTTCTTCCAGTAAGTCGATCACCCGTGGGCCGACGGCCACCATTCGGACCGGGTCCGGGTATCGCTCCCCGAATACGGCTCGAACCGTGTTCACCTTCTGTGCGAGGTCGAGCGGCGCTTCGCCGATATGGACCTCCAGTTTTTCGGCGATCGCCGCGTTCACCCGAGTCTCGATCTCCTCAAGGGCGACGGGATCAAGAGGGCCGCTTGCGGCGTAATCAAATCGAAGCCGATCCGCGGCGACGGAAGAGCCGCGCTGATCACTATCCGGACCAGCAACCGCGCGGAGCGCGAGATTGAGCAAGTGGGTCGTGGTGTGGTGCGCCCGAATCGCCGACCGGCGATGCGCATCGATCGCGACTTCGCATTCGTCGCCGATCGCCACGGCCCCGTGACTGACGTGGCCGATGTGCAGAACGTAGTCGCCGACCCGTCGGGTGTCCTCGATCTCGAGAATGCCGACATGATCGTGGCCGGCACTCGATCCTCGAGCCACGTGAATCTCGCCGACGTCGCCCACCTGTCCTCCTTGTTCGCCATAAAAACAGGTTCGATCGAGGATGACCGCGACTCGTTGCCCATGTTCACTTCGTTCGCAGAGATGCCGGCCATCCCAGATCGCTTTGATGAGTCCAGTGGTTGGTCCACCCTGATGCTTGGCATTGTCGTCGGTGGGTTTCACGTTCAAGAAGTCGAGTTTTCCGAGGACATCGGGTGGAATGGTGAGTACCGGATCGTTGACGCTCCCACCTCCACGGCTTCGAGATCGAGCTTCCTCCATGAGGATCTCGTATCCCTCTGCATCAACGCTCATGTCACGTTCTTCGGCCATGACTTGCGTGAGATCAATGGGGAATCCGTAGGTGTCATGAAGCTTGAAGGCGTCGATCGCAGAGATTTGTCCATCGCTCGATCGTTCCGCGGCCTCGGCGAACAACTGGAGGCCCCGGTCGAGGGTGCGCCGGAACATCTCTTCTTCCTGCCCGATGATCTCCTGAACCCGTGGCATTTTCTCCCGCATTTCGGGGAACGAATCGCCAAGGATCTCGACGACCGCGGGAACGACGCTTGCGAGGAAGGGGCGTTCCATACCGAGGGTCTGGCGGCCGTGGCGAACGGCGCGACGGAGGATCCTTCGGAGCACGTATCCACGGCCATCCGCACCAGGCGTGGCGCCGTCGGAAATCGCCGCCACCAGGCAGCGTGCGTGATCGGCGATGACGCGATACGCGATGTCGATCGGATCTTCCAGCACTCCGCGATAGGGGCGGGCGCCGCTGACGTCCGTGATCCGGTCAAAGATTCCCGCGAAGAGATCGGTGTCGTAGTTGCTTCGGCGGTCCTGAAGAACTGACACCAGACGCTCGAGTCCCATGCCGGTGTCGACGTGTCGCGCGGGAAGAGAATTCAAAACGGTCTCGGACTCTCGGTTGAACTGGATGAACACGAGATTCCAAACTTCGAGCACGTCGGGATCATCCTGATTGACGAGTGCCGCCGCATTCCGCCCGCCGATTCGATCGACGTGGATCTCCGAGCACGGTCCACATGGCCCGGTCTCACCCATCTCCCAGAAATTGTCCTTGGCGTTTCCCGGGATGACGTGATCAGCCGGGAGGTACTTGAGCCAAAGGTCTCGCGCTTCATGGTCCGGCTCAAGCCCCTGAGCCGGATCGCCTTCGAACCAGGTGGCGTAAAGACGGGTGGGATCGATCTTGAAAACATCGGTGAGCAAGGTCCACGCCCAGTCGATCGCTTCCTCTTTGAAGTAATCACCGAACGACCAGTTCCCGAGCATCTCAAAGAACGTGTGGTGATAGGTGTCGTGTCCGACGTCTTCGAGGTCGTTGTGTTTTCCCCCGGCTCGAATGCATTTCTGGGTATCCACAGCCCTTGTATAGGGTCGATCGCCTTGTCCGAGAAAGACATCTTTGAACTGATTCATGCCAGCGTTCGTGAACAGGAGGGTGGGATCCTCGTGAGGCACGGCCGGACTCGAAGGCACTACTTCGTGTCCCGCGCGGGCGGCGAAGAAGTCGAGGAATTGCTGACGAATCTCGGGGGCGGTCAAAGTGGGCATGCGGAATTCCGAGCGAGGTCGATTTCGAAGAACGCGACAGTATGACGACCGACGCGGGGGCGTCCATGATGGGGTGGGGTCGGAATCCTGACGACCTGCTACCTTCCGGCGTCGCCTCCGCGTGGAGGGAGATTTCGTCGTGGGCCGAGCGGCCCAGAATCGCACCTTTTTGGAATCAAACGCATGTCGACTCGACGACCCTACGTAGGCGGAAACTGGAAGATGCACGGCGAGTTGGCGGCGGCCGTTGAACTCACGGAGAACCTGGTCGCGGGCATTGGAAACGCGGTCATGAAGGTGGATATCGCCATCTTTCCGCCGTTTCCGTATCTCCAGGCCGTTGGACACGCGCTCGGGCACTCGACCATCTCTCTGGGGGGGCAGGATTGCGCGGCCCAGCTTGAGGGGGCTCACACGGGGCAGACCAGCCCGACGATGATTGCTGACCTTGGCGGAAAAGTCGCTCTGGTGGGACATTCAGAGCGGCGTCATGAATTGGGCGAGTCCGATTCCGTGGTGGCGGCGAAGGCTCGAGCGGCGTTGGCAGCCGAGCTTCAGCCGGTGATCTGTGTTGGGGAGACACTCGCTCAGCGAGAGGCCGGAAATGCCCTTCAGGTGGTCGAAAAGCAGGTTCGAGCGGCTCTGGCAGGCCTTTCTGCCGAGGCCGTAGGCCAGGCGGTGGTGGCGTACGAGCCCGTCTGGGCAATTGGGACGGGGATGACCGCGACGCCGGATGATGCCCAATCCGCGCATGCCATGATTCGTACGCTGCTCGGCGAACTGTATGATGTTCGACTCGCTGGATCAGTCAGGATCATCTACGGCGGTTCGGTGAAGGCCGCGAATGCCGCGGAACTCTTCGCCGCCCCAGATGTTGATGGCGGATTGATCGGCGGGGCGAGTCTGAAGGTCGAGGAATTCTCCGCGATCTGCCAGGCCGCATCCTCGTCCTGAGTCGCGATTCGCGCCTCGTCTCGTTACACGATGCCCCGGAAGACCGGGTCGTCGAATCTGGAAACAGACCGTGTCCACTTGGATTGTCGTTCTTACTCTGCTCTTCATCATCGTCTCTGCGGCGCTGGTCTTGATCATTCTCGTTCAGCGACCCCAAGGCGGCGGTCTTGCCGGCGCGTTTGGTGGCGCCGGCGGCGGTGGTACGGATACTGCGTTTGGCGGACGGACTGGCGATGCGCTGACCGTGGCCACCGTGGCGGGATTCGTCGTCTACATTCTGCTGGCGGTTGCTCTGAATATCCTCGACAACCCAACCGTTGCCGACGCTGGAGCGCCGGCGCCTCCCGCGGCGACCGCACCGGCGCCTGTGACCACGCCTGTGACCACGGCACCCGCGCCGGCGACTACACCTGTGACCACGGCACCCGCGCCGGCGACTACGCCTGTGACCACGGCACCCGCGCCGGCGACTAC
>Ga0222662_1000622_pt1 | contig 26125 bp, 20 predicted proteins | sample AntAcemetagen600_FD_179821 | JGI IMG/M metagenome (GOLD analysis project Ga0222662, IMG submission 179821) | Saline water microbial communities from Ace Lake, Antarctica - #600 | ecosystem: Environmental > Aquatic > Non-marine Saline and Alkaline > Saline | place: Antarctica: Ace Lake... | reverse complement strand
TCCCGACGACCAGCGAGAGCAAGTCCGCCATCGTGGACGTGGATCTGAGCGGGACCCGCGCGCAGCAAGTCATCGTGCAGGACCTGGGGCACCGGCGCCGCATCCAGGGCGTCGCCTGGGACGAGGACGGCTCCGGCATCTACGTCACCGCCGTGAACAACGTGGTGAAGTTCACCGCCGCCGGCCTGCCGACCGCGTGGCAGCAGATGGCTGTGAACTACGTGGACATCGCGCCGCTGCCGGGCACGGCCGAGACCGTCATGGTCGCGCCGACGTTCTCCAGCAAGCGCGGCTCCGGCGGCGTCTCGGTCGTGGACGAGAAGGGCAACGTGCTGCGCACCATCGAGCTGCCCGACATGTCCCCGTTCCACGTCGCCGTCTCCCCTCAGTAGCGGCGCGCCGGACCGTCCGGCTCATCCCGTGATCCTCTGTCTGCACGCACCCGATCGCGCTCGCCTGGAGCTGCTGCGGGCCAGCGCTGACTTGCGGTTGAGCGAGGCTCCCTGGGCGGGTCAGTTCGGAGAGGTCCAGCGGCTCTACTTCGGGGTCGGCTTTTGCCAGCACCTGATCGCCAGCCCTGACGATGCGGTCGCGGCGGCGGAGCTCGCGCGGGAGCGCGGCTGGGGACTGAGCCTGGTCACCAGCTATGTGACCGACGAGTTCCTCCTTCGGACCGACGCCATCGTGGCTGCGCTCGTCGCCGCCGATGCCCCGGATCTCGAGGTGGTGGTGGACGACTGGGGGGTGCTCCGTCGGGTGCGGGCGCGGTATCCGTCGGCCCGCCTCGTGCTGGGGCGAGGACTCAACCGCATGGTGCGCGACCCAAGGGTCCCCGACACCGGCCCGGAGCACCTGGGCGGGGACGACGTGCCCCAGAGCTGGCGTGGAAGCTCGCTGGGCTCATCGTCGTTCCGGGCGCTGCTGCGCAAGCTCGGCGTGAGCCGCGGCGAGGCGGACGTGCCGCTGCAAGGCCTCACCGCGGGCGGCACCGGCGAGCCCCCGTCCCCGTCCCCCATCGCCGCCATGCCCACCGCCGTGCATCTCCCCTACGGGATGATCGCCACGGGCCGGATCTGCATGGTGAGCGCGTACGGAAAGCCGCCGTCGGTGCGGTTCATCCCCCCGCTCGCGTGCGACGCGCCGTGTCGAGACACCACGCTGACGCTGCGGGCCCCGTGGTCGAAGCGGCAAGCCGGCGCGGAGGCGGTGCCGGTGTCGCAAGGCGCATTCATCCCGCTCACGAAGCTGCTCAACCGTCGCCGCAATGAGCTGCCGCCCGCGGACGAAGACGATGCGCCGCGCTTCATCCAGAAGGGCAACACGCACTTCTACGAGCTGACCGGGGAGCGCCTGGAGGCCGCCATCGCGTGGGCCAGGGACGAGCCATCGGTCGACCGGGTGGTGGTGGAGATCGACCTGCCGATGTAGGCGCAGCTCAGCGGCGATCGATCTCAGCGGCGATCGATCTGCCGGGCGAGCTCGCTGCACGCCGTCGCCAGGCTGGGCATCCCAGCCGCGGCCGAGCGCTCCGCCGCCACCTCAGCCGCCCGGATCATGTCGGGGTCTCGGGTGCGCGCCCTCTCGATGGCCTCCCGAGCGCGCTCCAGGTGCAGATCCAGCGCGGGCCAGTCACCTACGGCCGCGAGCGCGGGCAGCAGATACACCTGGGGATGGGTGACATAGCCCTCCCGTCCCGCAGACACGAAGCCCTCGATGCAGTTCTCCAGGAGCTCGCGGGCCCTCCCTGCGTCGCCGTGCAGCGCCTCGAGCAGGCCGAGGTTGGACATGGCGAACCACTCCATCGAGCTGCCGGCCCGCCGGTGGATCGCCGCAGCTTCTTCGTACGCCTGACGGGCGCCGTCCCAGTCCTGCGCTGCCCGGGCGACCTCGCCCTGCACGTTGCGCGAGATCGCGAGTCCGCGCACCGACCCGCCGCGCTCGAAGCGAGGCCCCGCCTTGTCTGCGTACTCCTGGGCTTTGCGCGGGTCCCCCTGCCGGATGGAGTTGGCTGCGAGCAGGACCCAGGCATATCCCTGCGACGCGGGGTCCACGTCATCCTCCAGCTCTTCGGCGGCCGCGCTGAGCAGCTCCTCGGCACCGGCGAGGTTGCCCGTCTCGCTGCGACGCGCTCCCAGCTCTCGGTAGCAGCGTCCCAGCAACCACGGGTCCGACAGCTCCGCAGCCCGCTCAGCGGCGTCGAGCAGGAACCGCTCGGTCGCCGGACCGTCCCCTCGATTCAGGGCGGCGCGGCCCAGCTGGTAGAGCGCCCGCGCCGCGATCTCGCGCCACGGGTGGCGCCGCGACACGTCCAGCGCCTTGCTCGCCCAACGCTCGGCGGCCTCGGTACCCCGGCGGTCCAGCTCCAGCACGGAGCGCGCGATCCACAGACGACCCCAGCGCTGATCAGCCTCAGGAACTCGGCCGAGCTCTAGCGCCCGCTCGGCGGAGTCGAGCAGGGTCAGCGCATAGTCGATGGCGCCCTGGTCCTGACGCCGCTCCGCCCCGGCGATGAGGGCGGTCGCAGCCTCATCGGGCCGCCCGGCCGCCAGCAGGTGCTCGCCGCAGCGCTCCGCCGAGGCATCGCCCTCCCTCGCCGCGAGGATCGCCGCCGCCACGGAGTGCCAACGGGCAGCGCGCGCCCCTTCGGCGGCGCGACCGAGCATCGCCTCGCGCTGGAGACCGTGGGCGAACCGCCAGTCCCCGAACGTGCGGGCCTGGGACAGCAGCCCACGGTCGAACAACGCCTCCATCGCGTCCTCGGGCGCGGACAGCCCCACAAAGTCCAGCGCCCCGCGCCACGCTCCGCCGTCCACCTCGACCCCGAGGACCGCGGCGAGCTCCAGCGCGCGCAGCGCGGTCTCCGGCGACGCCGAGGTTGCGCTGACCACGCTCTCGATGCGGCGGCGAGGCAGCACCGCGAGGTCGGCGGGGAGCGACTGGTCGGCGCCTGGTTTGAGCTCCCAACCCTCGCGGCCCCGCACGAGATCACCCCGGTCCCGCCAGCTCTCGAGCAGCGACACCGCGAGCAGCGGGCTCCCTCCGCACCGGTTGACGACCCGGGCGGCGAGGCCCCCATCCATCCGCACGAGTTGGTCCAGCAGCGGACGCAGCTCGCCGGGTGGGATCGGAGCCAGAGGCAAGGTCCGGGAGACCTGCTCGGGCTCCAGCGATCCGGGGCGGCTGGCCACGACCGCGAGGATGGGCCCGACGCTTGGGTGAGCCACCAGCATCGACAACAGCTGCCCGGCGTCGCTGCTCCGAGGACCATCGAGCACGAGCAGAGTGGGTCGATCTCCACCGAGGCGCGCCATGGCCCACGCGATCAGCGAGACCCGGTTGACCTGCCCCCCCGCCGTGTGGCCACCCAGCAGCGACCACAGCGTGCCCAGCCAAGGGTCCTGGGCCGAGACCCCCATCCGGTAGGCCAGCGCTGCGCGGTCCGCGCTCTGGGGACCGAGCCGCTGGGCCACGGCCTCGATGAGCTCCGCCCCTCGTTCGTCACTGCGCAACACCAGGACCTCGGCCAGCCCCTGCTCGGCCGCGGCGACGCCCAGCCAGCTCACCAGTTGGGACTTGCCCATGCCGCTGGGCCCCTGGACGCACACCACCTGGGCGGTGCGCTGCTCCCGCACCGCGAGCAAGTGCTCCCACAGCTGCTCTTTCTCCGCGTCGCGACCCAGCAACGGGCTGCGCAACCCCAAGAGGCGCGGTGACGGGTCGGGCCGGTCGCCGGCGGGGCGCCGCCGAGGTGGGCTCAGCCGCGGGGGGCGCGGCGTCGGGCCGAGGGCCGCCAGCGCCGCCGGGGCATCCCGGAAACGGGCCCGCGGATCCTTGGCGAGGCAGCGCCGCAGCCACACCTCAAACCAGGCCGGGGTCGGAGACTGAGGCTGGTACACGGGCGGCTGGGTATGTCGGTGGTCGTGCAGGACAGCGATGACGTCGCGACCCCGGCCGAACGGCGGCGCCCCGGTGGTGAGCGCCCACGCGGTGCAGGCCAGCGAGTACAGATCCGTGGCCGGGCTGGGGAGCGTGTTCGTCGCGCCGATCTGCTCGGGCGCGACGTAGCCAGGAGTGCCGAGCACCTGGTTCTCGATGGGGTTCTCCACCTCGCGCAGCCAGGCGAGGCCGAAGTCCACGACCCGGGGCTGGCCCTCGTCGTCGAGCAGGATGTTGTCTGGCTTGATGTCCCGGTGCAGCACCCCCCGCGCGTGGGCATGGGCGAGGGCGGCGAGGATCCGCTTGAGCAGCGCCTCCACGGCGACGAACGGGATGGTGGGGGGAAGCGTACTCAGCGCGCCTCCTCGCACGAGCTCCATCACCAATGCCGGTGCGCCCGGGACGATGCGGCCTTGCGTGGGGGCGACCAGCTCCGCGGGCGCGGCCCCGTGGTCGAGGATCGCGATGACGCCTGGGTGATCGAGGGCCGCGGTGGCCCGCAGCTCGTGCATGAACAGCGCGCGCACCTCGGGCGAGGCTGCCTCTGCGCCGGAGATCAGCTTGACCGCCACGGGCTGCCGGTGCGCGCCGCGCACTCCAAGCCAGACCTCGCCCGCGCCGCCCGCCCCCAGAGGCTCGATCAGCGCGATGTCGTTCAACGGTTCCGTGGACACGTGGCAAGCCTAGCGCGTGCGGCTACCCTGCCAGCCGATGCAGATCCTCACTCCCGTGGCCGGGCCCGACGAAGTGGAGCCCCTGGTGGCTTCAGGAGCGGACGAGCTGTACGCCGGAATCTTCCCCGACAGCTGGTACGAGCGCTGGGGTCGAGGCGCGTGGCCGAACCGGCGAGGACCGGGCCCCGCCAACCTGCGCACGGTGGACGAGGTCGTCGCGCTGCAGCGAGCCGCTCACGGACACCCCGACGGCACCCGGCCCGGACAGCCCGCGGTCCCGCTCTACCTCGCGGTGAACGCGCCGTTCTACACCGACGCCCAGGCGGATCACCTGGTCGGCGTGCTCGCTGAGGTGCACGCCGCTGCTCCGGTAGACGCCTTCATCATCACCGACCCCGGCTTCATGGCGCTGCTTCGGGAGCGGGTCCCGGACGCGGCCGTCTTCGCATCGACGGTCACGGTGGCCCTCAACGCCGAGGCGGTGCGCTTCCTCGCCGAGGACCTGGAGTGCAGCCGGGTCATCCTGTCCCGCCACCTCGACCTGCGCGAGATCCGCTCGATCCGCGACGCCGTGCCGGACGTGGACCTCGAAGTCTTCCTCCTCAACGACAACTGCTACTTCGAAGAGGGCTTCTGCTCCACCACCCACACGATGCCGGGCTTCGGGGTGTACTGCATGACGCCGTGGGAGGTCCAGGTCCACAAAGACGGCGAGGACGGACCGATCGCAGACCCCGAGGAGCGCGCGCGCTGGGACTTCCTGCTCGACGAGCACCGGGAGTTCATTCGGCACCTGGGGAACCGAGGCCACGGCGCAGGCCCCACGAAGATGCCCCTGGGGCCGTGCGGGCTCTGCGCGATCCCCGAGCTCATCGATCTGGGCATCCACAGCGGCAAGATCGTGGGTCGAGAGGCGTCGCTGTTCCGCAAGCTCCGCTCCGTACAGGCGGTGCGCTACGTCCGTGACTCCTATGGGGCGCCGGGCGCGGGACGGGAGGCCGCGACCGAAGCGAAGCGACGGGCAGTGGAGCTTCGCGGTGACCCGGCCGGCTGCGCCGCGGGCTACTCCTGCTACTACCGGCCCGCGAGGGAGCGCGATCTCGTGCCGCTGCCGACCCGCCCCCGCGGGCCCCGCCGCCCTCGCCGCTCATGAGCGGTCCGCCCCCTGGCTTCATGCCCGCCGCGGTGCGCCCGGACAGCGAGCGCCCCGCAGACACCAAGGTCACCGAGCACACCCGCATCCCCTGGTGGCGCGTCTTCGGCTGGCTCAAGCCGTACTGGAAGGCCGAGGTCGCGCTGACGCTCGCCATGGTGCTGGGCATCGCGCTGTCGCTTGTCTATCCCCTGCTGATGCGGTCCATCGTGGACGACGTCATCGACTCGGGCCGGCGCGAGCTGCTGTGGCCGCTGACGTTCGGCATCTTCGGCGCCACCGCGGCGGGCGTGATCTTGTCGGGCTCGGCGGGTTATCTGCAGACCTGGGTCACCAGCAAGGTGCTCGTGGATCTGCGGGTCCAGGCGTTCCAGCACCTCCAGGCGCTGGGACCGGCGTTCTTCGCCCGGCGACGCCTGGGCGACATCCTGTCCCGCATGGGCAGCGACATCGCGGAGCTGCAACGGGTCGCGACGGGCACGCTGCTGCAGGTGGTGGGCTCGCTCCTGACCCTGGTGGGCGTCATCGGCGCTCTGACCTACCTGCAGCCGGTTCTGCTCCTCATCGGGGCAGCGTTCGTGCCGGCGGCGCTGATCCTACTGAGAATCATGCGGCCCATCGTGCGTCGGTACTCGCTGCGGATCCGCGAGCGCAGCGCCGACGTCAGCCACCACCTGCTCGAGTCCATGACCGCCCTGCGCACCGTGCGCGCACACGGACTGGAGCAGCGCGAGGCCGACCGGTTTGGGGCAAACAACGAGGCGCTCGTGCGCTCGGTGCTGGGATACAAGCTGTGGGATGCGGCCTCGTCGGGCACGTTCCGGCTGCTGGTCGTCGCCAACCTGCTCGCAGTCATGGTGGCCGGCGTCTACCTGATGGACCAGGGCAAGATGAGCTTCGGTGATCTCGTGGCGTTCAGCCTCTTCCAGCAGCGGCTCTATGGACCGCTGCAGGGGCTCGCGGGGACCTATCTGAACCTGCAGCGTGCCGCCGCGTCCATCGCCCGGGTGTTCGAGATCCTCGATGTGCAGCCCGAGGCCGAGGCGCTGGGAGGTGACCGGCGCCCGGACGGCCCACTGCAAGGGCGAGTGACGTTCGAGGGGGTCGACTTCGGGTACGGGCCGTCGCGACCGGTGCTCAAGGGCCTCGATCTCGTCGTCGAGCCCCGGCGCACGATGGTGATCGTGGGCCCCTCAGGAGTCGGCAAGTCCACGGTCATCGACCTGCTCTTCGGCTTTCAGCGCCCCCAGTCTGGGTCCATCGCGCTGGACGGCATCCCCCTGGCCGAGCTCGCACCCGACTGCTGGCGGGACAAGGTGGCCCTGGTGAGTCAGGAGCCGGCCCTGTTCAGCGGCTCGCTGCGCGACAACCTGCGCTGGCTGCGCCCGGACGTCAGCGACGAAGCCATGTGGCCCCAGCTGGACGCGGTCGGGCTCGCCGACTGGGTGCGCAGCTTGCCTCTCGGCCTGGACACGGAGCTCGGCGACCGCGCCATCAGGCTGTCCCAAGGGCAGCGCCAGCGGATCGGCCTCGCGCGGGCATTGCTCCGCGAGCCGGTGCTGCTGGTGCTCGACGAGGTCACCGCCGCGCTGGACTGGGAGAGCGACCAGCTCGTCGTGCAGGCCGTGCAGGCCCGGCGCGAGCAAGGTGGCACGACGCTGATCGTGAGCCACCGGCTGTCCCTGGCCGCCAGCGCCGACGCGGTGGCGGTGCTGGACTCCGGCGCGATCGCCGAGCTCGGCACCCACGACGAGCTGCTCGGCAATGGCGGGCTCTACGAGCGTCTGTGGGCACTTCAGACTGGATCCTCACCCGCCTGACGTGCCTATAGTGAGCGTCATGAGGTGGGAGTCTCGGATCATAGTCATCGGCCTGCTGGCCAGCGGGGCAGGGTGCGTCGTCGCGCCGTCCGATCCGCCGCCCGGCATCGCGCCCTACGACGCGGACGCTGCATGGGGCGGTCGGGTGTTGGTGGGCTCCGAGGTGCGATGCGGTGACCCGCAAGAGGGTCTGCCCGGATACGACGACGTCACCGAGGAGTCCGGCGTGGCGTTCACGCCGACGATCCCCACCTGGGATCTCGGGCAGAACGGCACGACGTCGATTCACCTGGAGGCCGCTGGCGGCTTCGCGGTGGCCGATCTGAACGCCGATGATCTGCTGGACCTCGTGTTCACCTCGTTTCGGGAGCCACCACGGCTCTACCTGGCCGTCGCGCCGCTGCAATACGAGCTCGCATCGGGCCACGGGCTCGTGTTGGGGGACACCAACGCCAGCGCGGTCAGCGCCGCGGACTTCGAAGGCGACGGCGATCTGGATCTCTGGTTCGGCACCAGCGAGGGCACCCGTGCCTTCGCCAACGACGGGACGGGCCAGTTCACCGAGGTGACGTTCGGCAGTGGCTTGGCGTGTGGTGGGAACGTGCTCGGCGGAGCCTGGGCGGACGTGGACGGCGACGGTGATCTCGACGCGTACGCCATCGGCTACGGGTCGGGCAGCCCGACCCCGGGACAAGGGTTCACGAACGACCCCGACTTCCTCTTCGAGAACCTGGGCGGAGCCTTTGTGGACCGCTCCGACGCGCTGGCGACGGTCACCGATGGAGACGGCCAGGGGTTCGCGGTCGGCTGGTTCGACGCGGACGGCGACGGCCGACCGGACCTGTACGTCGCCAACGATGGCGGGATCTGGGAGGGCAACCCGCCCAACCGATACTTCGCCAACGCCGGAGACTGGGAGCTGGACGAGGTGACCGCGGGCGCTGACGTGGGCGCCCTGTCGATGGGGCTCGCCTTGGGGGACATGGACAACGACGGGGACATGGACCTGCACGTCACCAACGCGGGGCCCACCGTGCTGCTTCGCAACGACGGAGACCATGTGTTCACGGACGTGTCATTGGCCCTCGGCGCGTTCTCGGACGGAACCGGCGGCGACATCTCGTGGGGAACCACCTTCCTCGACCACGACAACGACGGCGTCCTCGAGCTGGCCACCGCCTACGGTCACATGCCGACGAAGGCCGGCGGCGGCCCGGCCAACACAGAGAACCGCGAAGAGATGGCAGACCAGCTGTGGGTGCGTAGCGGCGACGGGTGGACGGATGTCGCGGACCAGCTCGGAGTGGCAAACCCCGCCTGGTCCCGCACTCTGCTGTCCGAAGACCTGGACCGGGATGGCTTCGCCGAGTTCATCACCTGGAGCATGAACGAGGGCCCGCGGATCCATCGAAGCCGCTGCAACGACAACGCCTGGCTCCGAGTGCAGCTGCGCGACCCGAGCGGCGCGAACCCCTTCGCGGTGGGAGCAGAGATCCGGGCGACCGGCGAGAACACGCCGCCAGTGATGGTCGCCATTCAAGCCGGCGGTGAGGGCACGTTGAGTGGCGGGCCGCCGGAAGCCCTGCTCGGGCTCGGGCTCGCAGACTCCGTGAGTCTGACGGTCCGCTGGCCTGACGGCGAGGAGGAGCTGTTCTCGGACGTTCCGACGCGCCGCGGAGTGACGATCACCCGCTGAGCCGCCATCCTTGCGACATCGACGTCGCCATCCTCGACAGCGGACTCGCCGCAGAGCACCCCCACCTCGCCCGCGCCGCGGTGCGCGGCTTCGCCATTTGTGGCGACGTCGCGCCGTTCGTCCGGAGCGAAGACTTCTCCGATGTCACGGGGCATGGGACCGCGGTGGCGGCCGCGCTCCACCGGCTCTTGCCCACCGCGTCGCTGCTCGCTGTAAGGGTGCTGGACGACGACCTGACCTGCACCACCGCGGCGCTGGCCGAGGCGATCGTGCAGGCTGCGGACGAGCGACCGGCGATCATCAACCTGAGCCTGGGCTCCGGGCGGCCCGATGCGATCGAGCCGCTGAGCCAGGCCATCGCTCACGCGGCGTCCCGGGGAGTCATCTGCGTCGCCGCCGCTCACCCGCGCGGCCGGACCCTGTACCCGGCAGATCTGCCCGGGGTGCTCTCGGCCACCACCCACCGGTCGTGCCCGTTGGCTGATCTCTTCTGGATCCCTGACGCCCCCGAGCGCTTCTTGGCCCACGGATTCCCTCGGCCGATCGAGGGCCGCCCAGCCACCGACAACTTCTTCGGGCCCAGCTTCGCAGCCGTGCACCTGTCGGCTCGCGTGGCGCGGTTGCTCTCCGATGGGATCGAGCCTTCCGTCCCGGCGCTGGCCGCAGCGCTGCGCGCCGAGTGCCTTGGGCCCTGGAGCGACGGAGTTCGCTGATCGCGGTGTGTCCCCTACCGCCTGCGTGCGGCCCGGTGCACACTCCGCGCCGCGGCACCCCGCCGTCGAGGAGACGCTCCCATGGCCAATGACATCCCCACGCTTCGCGACGCCGAAGAGGCGTACGAGTCCGGTGACATCGAGACCACGCTCGCCATCTGCGACGGGCTCATGGGCGAGGACGAGACCAAGGCTCCCGTCGAAGTCCTCTATCTCGCTGGCGAGTGTCTGCTCGAGCTTCAAGAGGAGACCGAGGCGCTGCATCTCTTCGACCTCGCGCTCAAGGCCGATCCCGACAACTCCTTGCTGCTGCACTGTCGTGGCTTGTGTCTCTTCGAGCTGGGCCGCAGCGACGAGGCGAAGGTTCTCTTCGAGAAGGCATCCAGCGAGTCGCCTGAGCTCGCCGAGCCCATCTTCTACCTGGGGCTGCTGGCCGAGCGGGCCGGCGAAACCGAGGCAGCCCAGGCTCACTTCAGCGCCGCCGTGGAGCTCGACCCCGAGAACTTCGTGATGCCCCGCGCGTGGGAGGCAGACGAGCTGCGCGCCGCGTTCGACGCCATGGTCGAAGAGACGCCCGAGCCCCTGTCCGTGTGGCTGGCGGGGCTGCCCGTCGAGATCGGCACGTCCCCGGATCCGGATGTGCTGGTGCGCAACGGCGAGCCCATCAGCCCGCTGGTGCACTGCCTGCTGTTCGGAACGCCGTCCGAGGCGCCTGAGGGAGAGGACCCGCAGAAGTGGCTCTCGGCCCGCCCAGACCGGGTGGTGCTCTACGCGCACAACCTCGGCAAGAGCGCCCAGGACGAGCACGAGCTGACCCGAGAGGTGTCCGAAGCAGTGTTGTGGGAGCTGATGGAGTTCCTCTCCCTGGACGAGGAGCACCTCGAGGCGCTGGGCGTCATCGAGGATGACGACCTCGAAGACGACGACGACCTTCACCCGTCGGGGGCCTGAGCTCTCAGCGCCGTTGCGAGTCAGCGGCCGAGCACTCCGTCGGCGACCGCGAGCACAAACCGCTCGTCGCTCTGTCCCGGCGCCAACTCCAGGGCGAGCATCTGTCGGTAGTGCCCAGCCACCGCCGCGAAGAGCGCGAGGCGCGTCGCGGGGTGCAGGCTGTCGCGAGAGGCGATCAGCTCGGACAGGAGCTCCCGCTCAACCGTCGGGATGGCACCGGCCGCGGCCCGACTGGCGAGGGCCACCGGATCGGGTTCCTGGCGGTCGCTCTGCGCCCGGTCGAGCGCGTCCCGTATGGCCTCGGGGGCCAGGACCGCCCGCTCGTGAATGACGAGGGTCCCCGCGACGATGTCGCCCACGCGCCGATGCTCGGGATGCAGCAGCGCCACCGCGCCGGCCACCCCGAACAGCCCGGGCAGCACGTCGACGAGGCGCAGCACGTTGCGCAGGATCACCTGGGTGGGCTCCAGCGAGAGTCCCCCGTCCCCCACGACGCGCAGACCCAGGAGCCGCTTGCCCGGGGTCTGTCCGTTCCAGCGCAGCTCGAACCCGATCCAGAACCCCAGCACCAGTCCCGACGACAGAAGCCCATATACTGCGGCGGCGTAGTCACCGAAGAGCGGCAGGACCAGGGCGAGCCCCAGCGAGAGGGCGAACAGGGCGGCCGTCAGTACGCACGCGTCGATCAGCAGCGCCAGCAGGCGAGTGGCTGGACCGGCGAGCGTGTAGTGGAATGCAACGTTCTCGGGCGTGACGACGGGATACTGGAGCATGGACCTCTCCCGATTCGTCGATGAGCGCCGCGGTCGATGGCGCCGCCTGGAGCACCTGAGCCGCAGCGTCGAGCAGCGCGGCGCCGGCTCGCTCTCGCACCAGGATGTGCGGGACTTGGCGCGATTGTATCGAAGCGCGAGCGCGGACCTCCTCCGAGCGCGCAACCTGCCCGGTAGCGATGAAGTCGTGGCCTACCTCGAGTACGTAGTGGGGCGCGCCTACGTGACGATGCATGCACCGAAGCGCGTGCAGTGGCGGCAGGCCCTGGTCTGGGTGACTCATGCCTTCCCCCGCTCAGCGCGCCGCAACCGCCGCTTCATCTACGCCGCCGCGGGCACGTTCGCCCTGGGGTTCCTCGTGGCGTTTGTGCTGGTGTTCGCTGACGCCGCCGCGTTCGACCACCTCGTGCCAAGCTCCATCGCTTCGTTCTATGGCGAGCGCCCCGACAACTACCGCGAGGCGCGGTTTGGGGTCGTCGGCTCGAGCGAGGCGGCGCGGTTCAGCTCGGAGTTGATGGTGCACAACGTCCGGGTCACGTTGCAGGCGTTCGCGCTGGGACTGACGTTTGGGGTCGGCACCGCCGCGGTGTTGTTCAACAACGGCGTGGTGCTGGGCGCGCTGGCCGCCAACTTCGCTCGGTGGGAGCTCAGCGTTCCGTTCTGGGCGCTCATCCTGCCCCACGGCCTCGTCGAGATGTTTGCGATGCTGCTCGGCGGGGCGGGCGGACTGATGCTCGCTGAGGCCATCGCTCGACCGGGAGAGCGCACCCGAGGGCAGGCGCTGCGTGAGCGCGGCCGGGACGCCCTGGGGTTGGCGGGCATGGCCTTGCCCCTGCTCATGTTCGCCGGGATCGTGGAGGCCTACCTCACCCCACTGCAGTGGTTGCCTGACGGCGGCAAGCTTCTGTTTGCTGCGGGGACCCTGCTCGTCCTGGCGCTGTGGCTGCGCGCCCCCTGGCTCCGGGACGACCGGGGTCGGTGCACAGGCCCTAAGGACCCACATTGATGGTGGCGACGTAGTACTTGCCACCGTCACCGACCGTGGGATCCGCCTCGGTGACGACTATCCGCCAGGTCCCGGTGGAGTCCAGGGTCTCGAGCTGAAGAGCGGGGACCTCGGGGTCGCCGCCCCAGGGAGCGCTCACCAGGGTGTCTCCGTTGGCGTCCACGAGTGCGACCACCGGGTTCGTGGTCTCGCCGTGCCCGCTGTCCTCGAAGAACACGGTGACCCGGTTCCCCGAGTTGGCGTCGAACGCAAAGTGGTCCTCATCGCCCGGCGCGTTGATGCGGCCCCACATCGTCGCCGTGCTGGTCGCGCCTGCCGCGAAGCCCAGATCCATCGGCTCCTCGGCGCCGTTGGGCTCCGCCTCCGCCGCGAATCCGTCGGCCGGGGCGTTCTTCGCCCCATGCAGGTAGTACCAGTGGTCGAAGCCTCCGGTGCCGTTGTCGTCCTCGATTCGCAGGTAGTAGAACCCGTCTTCGAGCACCGGCACGAACGCGCGTGACTCGGCGGTCCAGGCGAGCCCCGTGTATCGACGAATCGGGGTGATCTGGTCCGGCATCAGCACCGTCACCGCCGGGCGCGCTGCCGTCCCCGTGTTTGGGAAGCCGTAGAGGCGCAGCACTTCGCCGGTCACCACGGGGATGCGCAGATAGTCCTCGTCTCCAGGGCCGTTCAGCACTCCACCCAGCGTGTAGTTCACCGAGTACTTCTCGACACCCCAGTCCAGCGCCTCGCCCGGCGCGTCGTTGGGCTCGGTGACCACGGGCACATTGCTCCCGCCACCAGCCCGAGCCAGGGTGATGCTGTAGTCGAAGTCGGTGCCGCCCTCAGGGGGATCGTTCGGGTCATTGGCCCAGGAGCGCTTGTCCTGCACCGAGATGTAGAACGTCCCGGTGGAGGGAACACCCACGTAGAGCCGCGAGTTCGGGGGAATGGAGCCCACCCGCTCGAAGTCGTCGTTGAACCCGATCTGGTTGCCCTGGGCGTCCAGGTAGGTGATGACGGTGTCGAGCTCGTCCGGGTCCTCGGCGTTGGCGCTGATGAGCAGCAGGTCGCCTTCGGTCCCGTTGAAGCGGAAGAAGTCCACGTCGCCTGCGGGGGCGATGTAGAGCGCGGCGGTGCTGTCGTATTGCAGGAGCTGCGACTCGGCCAGGGCGTTGTTTCGATCCCCCTGCACGCAGACCGAGGTGTCGTCATCACAGATCTCGAGCCCGTCGTCGTAGCGGCTGCAGTCGGTGTCCACCAGGCACGAGTCCCCGTCGTCGTCGTCGTCCGGCGGCGCGATCGAGTCGTCGTCGTCGGCCTCCGGGCAGCCCGCGAGCGGAGCCAGGATCAACAACGGAAGCAGTAGTAGAGCAAGCGCGCGCATGGTTCTCTCCTCCGGGGTCGTGCCGAGTCTAGACGAGGCCTCGCATCTTGATGTCGAGGTAGCGATCGACAAGCTCGGGTCCGAGTGCGCCCGCCGGTTCGTCGAGCACCTTCGCCCCGGCCGCAGCGATCCGCTTGAGAAGCAGAGCGCGCTCTTTGAGGACTTCTGCCGCGCCGACCCGCACGTAGAGTTCCTCGAGGTCTCCGGGGCGGGCGCTGGCCATCGTGCGAACCGCAGGGTCGTCAAGGGCGACCACCATCGACAGGTGGCGGCGGCGCAACGCGCTGAGAGCGCTGACGAGCTCATCACCCTGGTCCGCATCCAGAACATCGGTGATCCACACGACAAGAGAGCGGCGAGAGACCGAGCGCATGACGTGCCGCGCCGCCTCTCGATAGCCGGGGAATCGCCCCGCAGGCTGCTGATCGTAGAGGCCGTTCAGCAGGGCGCCGAAGCGGCCGATCCCCGTCGCCGGCGGCACCCACAGGCGCATGGTGTCGTCGAACACGCCGATGGAGACCCGGTCTCCCGCCGAGAGCCCTGCCCAGCCCAGGGCGAGCGCCGCTCGGACCGCGTGGTCCATCTTCGTCAGCGTTCCAGCGCCGGTCGCCATCAGCCGGGTTCCATCCACGAGCACCACGAGGTTCTGCGCTTTCTCGGCCTGCCATACCCGCGTGATGGGCCGGCGCAGTCGCGCGGTCGCCTTCCAGTCCACATGCCGCAGATCATCTCCGGTGACAAAGTCGCGCAACCGGTCGAAGTCCCCGTCGCGGCCCAGCACCCGGGTGCGACGAGCCCCCCCGAGGTGCATCAAGTCGCGTCGCGCGGAGAGCCGCTGGCGTGCGATCCCTTGCAAGCCCGGTAGGACCTTGGCCCGCCCTGGAAGATCGAGGGTCCTCAGATGCTCGGCGAAGCCCCGGGGTTCTCGCAGCGCGAGGAGCGGGTCGGTGAATGCAAAGGCCCCCCGGGTCCTCGGCATGATCGGGTAGGCCAGCGTGACGCGCTCTCCGGCGGGGATGAGGGCCTGCACGCTCGGGGGGTCCGCGCTCAGGGATCCGGGGCAGCCGTCGACGAGGCGAACCCGCCAGGTCCGACGGCCGCGGTTGCGCACATGCAGGGTGATCGTGGACGCCTGCCCGACCTCGATGCGGCGGGGTAGCTCTCGCTCCACGCTGATTTCGCTGGGCTCAGGGGGGCGCAGCGCATCGAGGACGAGCACCGAAGCGACCAGGACCACGGCCAGCACGGGGACCAGCGTGGAGAACGGCGGGCCGACGAGCGCGGTCAAGACGCACAGCGGAAGCAGCACGGCGACGAGACGCAAGGCCCGCGGGGCGGGGACGAACGAACTGGTGGCCGAGGCCTTCACCGGTCTACCGGGGCACGTCGACGCGGCGAAGCAGATCGGCGAGGACCTGCTCGGCGATGAGCCCGTCCACCTGGGCATCGGGGTGCAGCACGATCCGATGCGCGCAGACCGACGGCGCGAGCTCCTTGATGTCGTCAGGGGTGACGAAGTCGCGCCCCGAGAGCAGCGCCCACGCCCGTGAGGCCACGAGCAGGTGCAGTCCAGCCCGGGTTCCGGCGCCGAGCTCCACGGGCTCGGCGGTGCGGGTGGCGAGCAAGAGCCGGTGCACATAGTCGAGCACGGTGTCATCGACGTGCACCTGCCGGACCTGGTCGAGCAAGGCCAGCAGGCCCGCGCGGTCGAACACCGGGGTGACCGCAGACTCAGCAGCGCGGTGGGCCCCGCTGCCGGACGAGTAGCGCTGCAGCACCTCGCGCTCCGCCTCGGGCGAGGGGTACGACACTCGAATCTTCATCATGAAGCGATCGAGTTGGGCTTCCGGGAGGGGGTAGGTCCCCTCGAACTCCAAGGGGTTCTGGGTCGCGAACACGGTGAAGACGTCGCTGATGGGGTGGCGCTCGCCGTCCAGGGTGGCCGCCCGCTCCTCCATCGCCTCCAGCAGCGCAGCCTGGGTCTTCGGCGGCGTGCGGTTGATCTCGTCTGCGAGGAGCACGTCGGTGAAGACGGGGCCCTGTCGGAGGACGAAGGACTGCGCGGACGGGTCGAAGATGTGGGTGCCGACGATGTCCGAGGGCATCAGGTCCGGTGTGAACTGAATGCGCCGGAACCGGCAGTCCACGGTGCGCGCGAGGGTGCGGGACAGCAGGGTCTTGCCAGTGCCGGGCACTCCTTCGATAAGCGCGTGGCCCCGTGACAGCATGCAGCAGAGCATGAGTCGGACGACGCGCTCCTGGCCCAGGACCACAGAGGTCACCGAGTCGATGGCTGCGGACAGGGCTTGGGGGACCTCGCTCATGGGGACTTCCTCTGGCTGGGCACTCTACCGGGCATCGATGGGGAGCGTGGAGGCGGTTCGGTGAAGCCAACGGTGCTCGAAGTCGGCGGCGAGACGCGCGGCTCGGAGCACGTGCTCAGGTTCGGGCTCGGGCTGCGCGAAGAGCGTCGCGAACGCCGCCCGCACGGCGTGAAACTCCGCCGGGGCCTCGCCGCCCAGCTCCTCGTCCAGCCACCGACCCAGCGCGTCGCGCTCCCACGCGATCCCGGATCGCCGCTCGATGGCCGCTCGAAACTGCCGCGAAGTGACCGCCAGGGCGTGCTTGCTGAGCCCGGCTCGGGCGTACAGGCCGCCGAGTCCGCGCACATACTCCGAGGTGCCCAAGGCGCGGTCCGGCGACGGCAGCACCCGGGTCGGGACTTGCCGAGCAGACAGCCGCCAAAGCAGCAACCCGAGGCCGAGCAGCGCCAAGAAGAGGGTTCCGCCCGCTCCGGCGCGGCGTGCGTACGCGACGACTCCGTGGCCGTCTCCTCCCCCGGCGTGCAGGTCGTCGAACCACACCGCGCCGCCGTCCATCGCGAACCCGGCGGCGCGGGCGAAGAACTCCAGGTTGCCCTGCCGGCCCAGGGACGCGTTCGAGGCCAGGGCGGGATCCGCGACGATCACGATGGCCCCCTCTCCTTGCGGATGAAGGGAGGCCACCACCGCGTTGTCGGCGACGTAGAGCGGCAGGGCGACCCCACCGGTGAACCCTGCGCGACCCTCCAGCGACAGCGGGGGCCCGCGTGTCCACTGTGTGGGTCTGGTCGGCTGCGCGGTGGCGGGGCGCCCGGGCGAGGGACGCCTGCGCGCGGTCACGTCCACCGTGACGCCGAGCGCGTCGAGCAGTGGGTCCTGCCGGTCCGTCAGGGCCACGATGACCCCGCCGGCGCGCGCCCAGGCGATGAGATGGCTGGCGTCGCTGATCGTCAGCGGAGGCCAGGCGACGAGACCCGGAGGTGACGCGAGCACCAGCAGCCCGGCGGGCGTTCGCCCCAGGACGTGAAGGCCCAAGCGCAACGAGCCCACCTCGTAGCCGAGCCGGTGCAAGACACCCGCGAGCGCCGCGCTGCCCTCCGGCCCGCGATCCGTGCTCGCGCGGGAGCTGCCGCGTCCCGCCGTGGCGAGCAGCAAGACCAGCCCCACCAGCAGGACGGCGGCGATCACGCCGAGGCGCGCCCGCAGCTTCATCGCGGTCTCTCCGCGTCGCGTCCGGTCGAGTCCGCTGCGATGCTTCGCGCCCGCTCCCGCAGGTCGAGCCAGTCCGCGTGCTCGACAGGCCGGTCTCCGTAGCGCAGGCGGTCGAAGGCCAGAGTGACGCGAGCGAAGCGCGCCGCGTGAGAGCTCGAACCTCGGAACCGCTGGACGTGCTCGCCGTTGGCGGCCCCCGGGGTCGCCTCAATGTGTCCCCGAGCGTCTTCGTGCGCGAGGACCGCGAGATAGGCGAGGTGCACGGCCCGGTCGAACGCGCCGTCAGAGGCTGCCCGGTCCGCGTCCGAGAGCCACGTGCTCGACGGGCGAGACCGCGGATCCGCGCCACGCGTCCCGAGGGAGCGCCGGCGGGGCCTGGCGGTCGGCTCGGCGGTGGAGCGAAGCAGGAGGCCGAGCAGGCCGAGCAGGCCGAGCCCCGTGGCTGCGGCGATCAGCCCGACCAGCCACTGGCCTGTGCCTACCTCCTCGGCCGGGCTGGAGGGCTCGGGGGCGGGGTCGTCCTCGACAAACAGGGCGTCCCACCACGCGCGGAGGCGCTGCTTGAGACCGGGTCGGGCGACGGTCGCGCGCCCCTGCGGGTCTCGCTGCAGTCGGTAGAGGCCCGCAGAGAGCTCGTCCGCCAGCGCGCGTTGAGGAGAGAGCCCCGGGCGGGGCTCCGCCGTCAACATCGCCGCCTCCACCCCGGCCAACTCGAGTCTGGCCGCCACCCGCAGAGCCACCGCTACCGCCTCCGGCGAGTCGATCTTCTCCGGGAGGGCGTCGATGAGCCAGCGGCCTCGCACCTCGATGACCTGCCCGCTCGGCAGCAGCACAGAGCCCGAGAGGCTCTCCTCGAAGATCGGAACGAGGGGGGCGAGCACGATGGTCTCGGCCCCCTCCCAGCCAACCGCGAGGCGGGTGATCCGGTCCGACGCTTCCTGCGTGCGCTCGACCCACTCGTTCACGGACTGCGGCTCCACCGCCAGGGCCGGCGCCGGCGCGGCCAGCGGGAGACCGATCGCGCAGAAGAGCGAGAGCCTGGAGAGGCCGGCGAGGTGGTCGCGCCAGCGGTGAGCGAGCCCCCGAGACCCGAGGTCATCCGATGCGCTCAAGGTGATCAGCCCGCGGGTGACGGCGAGAATCGGGTCGATGAGCACCGCAGCGAGGACGGCGGCGCCCACGAAGAACCCCTCGTTGCCGGGGCTTGCGAGACGTGCGAGGCCGGTGGTGTCCGCGCCAGTCAACATCCGCAGGGCCTGCACTCCGAGCAGCGATCCGAGCAACAGGTTGACCATGAGGGCGAGGACGAACAGCGCTGTGATGGCGAGGACTCCCGCGGAGCGCCACCCCTCGGCCCGAGGTCGGTCCAGGCACTCCTTGACGCCCTGCGCGACCGAGCGATCGCGGACCCCGACGAACCCAAGCAGGGGCGTGAAGCGACCGGCCACCCACAGCCCTGGGAGGAGCAACGCCAGGCCCGCGGGGAGCGCTGCGGCGGGGACGAACACCGCAGCGGCGAACAGGCTCAGGGGGCGCCACGGACCTGACCGACCTCGGCCCAGGACCGTCGCGACCCGCCGGGCAACCAGCCCATGTCCCATCCCGCGCAGACCGAACGCGAGCAGGACCGCCAGCGCCGCGGGCAGGGTGCGCGGCAGGATCAGCTCGCCCAGAGGAACCGCGAGCCACAGGGTGCGGTGCAGGAGCACGAAGGCGGTCACCGCGGCGCCAAGCACGAGCGCACCGGGCAGACCGGCGAGGTAGAGCTGCGGCTCGGCTCGGATGAGCGCCACCGCGTCGTCGAGCAGCGCTGCCGGCCCATCGGTGCCGAGCCGCCGGTCGAGCGCCCGCAGAGAGAGGTCAGCCAAGGGCGTGCAGCGCGACGCCAAGGCCCGTCAGCACTCCCACAATGATCGCGGCCCCACTCGCCACCGCGAAGTAGACCCCGGTGACGCCGAGAGCCGAGACGGAGACCACGGCGTCTTCCGTGTCGAGCGACTGCGCGACACACGCCGCGCACAGGTTGCGGCCTTGAATCCGCGTCGTGCAAGCGCCGCAGAGCGCCTCGCGGCAGCGCACGCACAGCGCGATGCCGAGGACCGCCGGGTGATGGACGCAGTGGGTGGGGGCGTTCACGACCCCAGCGTATCGCGCCGGCGCTCTACTCCCACTCGATGGTGCCCGGAGGCTTGCTCGAAATGTCGTAGACCACCCGGTTGATGCCGCGCACCTCGTTGATGATGCGGCTGCTCACCCGCGCGAGGAGCTCTCGCGGCATGTCGAACCAGTCGGCGGTCATCCCGTCCGTCGAGGTGACGGCGCGGAGCGCACAGACGTTCTCGTAGGTGCGCACGTCCCCCATCACCCCCACCGCCTTGACCGGCAGCAAGGCAACAAAGGCCTGCCAGATCGCGTCGTACAGGCCGGCAGCGCGGAGCTCGGAGATGAAGATGTGGTCTGCCTTGCGCAGCACATCACAGCGCTCCTGGGTCACCTCGCCGAGCACCCGGATGGCGAGGCCTGGCCCGGGGAATGGGTGGCGACCGACGCGCTCGCGGGGCAAGCCCAGCTCTTCGCCGAGCAGTCGGACCTCGTCCTTGAACAGCTCACGCAGCGGCTCCAGCAGCTTGAGCTTCATGTGGTCGGGCAAGCCGCCCACGTTGTGGTGGGACTTGATGGTCACCGAAGGCCCGCCATGGGGCGAGACGCTCTCGATGACGTCCGGGTACAGCGTGCCCTGCGCCAGGAACTCCGCCCCCTCCACGTTCGCTGCAGCGTCGTCGAACACCTCGATGAAGACCCGGCCGATGATCTTGCGCTTCGCCTCGGGCTCGCTGACCCCCGCGAGCTGCGACAGGAAGCGCTCGCTGGCATCCACATGGACGAAGCGCACGCCCTTCCAAGTCGAGAAGAACGCGCAGACCTCCTCTGCCTCTTTGTGTCTCAACAGGCCGTTGTCCACGAAGATGCAGGTGCACTGCGCGCCGATGGCGCGGTCGAGGAGCGCCGCGACCACCGTGGAGTCCACGCCGCCGCTCAGTCCCAAAATCACGTGCTTGTCGCCGACGATCGTGCGGATCTTCTCCACCTCCTCGGCGATGAAGTTGCCCATCGTCCAGTTCGACGGACAGCCGCAGACGTTGTGAACGAAGTTCGCGACGAGCTCTTTGCCTCGTGCGGTGTGCACCACCTCTGGGTGGAACTGAACCCCGAAGAACCGGTCATCGTCGGACACCATCGCAGCGCACGGCGAGTTTGCGCTCCGGGCCGCGACGTGGAACCCGGCAGGCATGCGCTGCACCCGGTCACCGTGGGACATCCAGACCGCGCTCTGCTCGCCGAGCTCGAAGCCGTCGAACAAGCGCGACTCCGCGCACACCTCGAGCTCCGCAAAGCCGAACTCGCGATGGCTCGCCGGCTCCACCTCTCCCCCGAACAGCCAGGTGATCAGCTGCATGCCGTAGCAAATCCCCAGCACCGGCACCCCGATGTCGATCTGCTCACGGGTGACCTTCGGGGCCCCCGGTGCGTACACCGAGGCCGGACCGCCAGAGAGGACGATGCCGGCGATGCGATCGTGCTCGTCGGGGGTCGGCGGCTTCGTGTAGGGGCGAATCTCGCAGTACACGTTTGCCTCACGGATACGCCGAGCGATGAGCTGGGTGTACTGAGAGCCGAAGTCGAGGATGAGGATGGTGTCGCGGGCCATGTTTGCCTCGGGGTCGCGCCCCAGGATGCGGGGACGGGCGATGGCAGCGCTCTACCACACGGGTCACCCTCCGGCGACCGCCGCTGCCCCCTCGTCCGGTGCCTCGGCTGGACGCTCTCTGGGGCGGTACCGCGGCTGTCGGGTGTCGTGGGGCCCCAGCTCTGCCAGCGCGCGCCCCCAGCGCCCCCCGGTCAGGGCATCCAGTGTCGCGTCGAGCTCCCTCACCCGCACCAGCCGCACCGTGCTGCGCGTCAGCGACGGGAGATCTCCGGGCTGGGTTGGATCCAGCGCGCCCTCGAGCAGCAGCCGCTGGCGGTCGTGATATGCGAGCGTCACCTGGTGCACGACCGCCTGGCGGGTCTCCATCTGGTCCCGCACTTCCTTGACCGCCCGGAGTCGGCCCGGGCCAGCCATGGCGTCAGCCAGGTCCCACTCCAGCCAGAGTTCAGCGGTCCACCGCGAGTCCTGCTCGGCCTTGTCGATGAGCCCGAGTTCGTCCCGGTCCAGGCGATCCGTGTCCTCGAAGCGACCACGCAGTCGGATCCAGGGGAGCGCCCCCGCTGCACGAGCGTCGGCCAAGAGTCTGCGGGCCTCTGCCATCTCCATCCGCCCGCCGCTCTCGGCCCAACGCTGCACGTCACGAACCGCGGGCTCCATCGCCAGCCGCGCCTCGACGCCCCCGAGGCGATCGCGGGCCTCAGCCACAGCCACAAGCGCCGCATCCTTCGCCGCCACCTCGGCCGCGGTCGGGCCGTCGCGCGCGAGACCCTCGTGGGGCACCGCGACCAGGGTCAACATCCACACCATCACGATTGCTCTCATCTCACGGTCCTCCAGGTTGTGTCCAAGGTCCGGGGAGGAGGCCACGCGCCTCCGCCCGGCAGGGTCCAGATCAGCTCGATCACCAGGCTGCCTCGGGTCGTCGTGGCGTCGGGGCCGGCCGCCGGCGCCCCCAGTCCGAGCGCGAGCGTGGCCGTGTGGCGCAGCGCGAAGCGGAACCGGACGCGAGGCAGCAGCGGCGCGAGCGCGAGACGAGTCTTCTGCGAAACGGCTCGGCCGAGAGGAGCCGCGTGGAGATCGGCTCCGAAGGCGCGCAAGGGAAGGAAAGCGAGGGCGAACACCAGCATCGCGGCGGCAAAGACGCCCCCTGGCCGCGTTGACTCCCCCTGGGGCCTCTGGTACGAGCGCGCTGCCGCAACACCTGGCGACCTCTGGTCCCGGCTGGCGGAGCTTCGTCCACGTGGGGCGAAGACCGAACTTGCAGCAGAATGTGCGGCCATCAAGGCCGATTCTCGAGGAGGAAGCTGAAAATGGATTCCGTTGTCTACGCAGCCCCGATCGCGGGCGTCCTTGCACTGGTCTACGCGTTCATCAAGGCGCAGTGGGTCCGGAAGCAGGACGCAGGCACCGATGTCATGAAGGAGATCGCTGATCTCATCCAGAAGGGCGCCATGGCGTTCCTGGCGGCTGAGTACAAAGTGATCGCCATCTTCGTGGCCATCGTCGCCGTGCTCCTCGCAGTGGCGAACAACGGTGAAGGCCAGAGCCCGCTCATCGCTGTTTCGTTTGTGGTCGGTGCCCTGGCGTCGGCGCTCGCTGGCTACTTCGGCATGCGCATCGCCACGGACGGCAACGTCCGCACCACGGCCGCAGCGCGAAACAGCCTGCCCGAAGCGCTGAACGTCGCGTTCAGCTCCGGCGCTGTCATGGGCATGTCGGTGGTCGGTCTCGCCATCATCGGCCTCTCCGGCCTGTTCATCCTCTACACCGGGATGTTCGACGGAGACACCGCGCTCGTACTGAGCGTGCTGACCGGCTTCTCGATGGGCGCTTCGTCCATCGCGCTCTTCGCCCGCGTGGGCGGTGGCATCTACACCAAGGCTGCGGACGTCGGAGCCGACCTCGTGGGCAAGGTCGAGGCTGGCCTCCCCGAGGATGACCCGCGCAACCCCGCCGTCATCGCTGACAACGTCGGCGACAACGTCGGCGACGTCGCTGGCATGGGTGCTGATCTCTTCGAGAGCTACGTCGGTGCCATCATCGGCGCCATGGTCCTCGGCCTCGGCTTCGTGACCGCCGGCGACGCCCTGGCGACCGGCCCGGTCATCATGCCGATGATCATCGCTGCTGCCGGCATCATCTGCTCCATCGTCGGCACGTTCTTCGTGAAGACGAAGGAGGGCGGCAACCCCCAGCACGCGCTCGACATGGGCGCCTTCGGCGCTGCGGGCGCCATGGCGATCTTCACCTTCATCATCGCCAACCTGATGTGGCCGGGCGGAGACAAGGGTGTCCAGATCCTCGGTACCGAGCAGTTCGTGAACTCCGTGGACGTGGGCATTGCCACGGTCATCGGCCTGTCGGTCGGTGTTCTGGTCGGCCTCATCACGTCGTACTACTGCTCGATGGACAAGCCTCCTGTGGATGGCATCGCCGAGCAGAGCAAGACCGGCACGGCCACGAACATCATCGCGGGCCTGGGCCTTGGAATGCAGTCGACCGCCGCCCCGATCGTCCTGATCGCCATCGGCGTGGTCGGCGCGGCCCACTTCGCCGGGCTCTACGGCGTCGCCATCGCCGCGCTGGGCATGCTCTCCACCACGGGCATCCAGCTCGCGGTCGACGCCTACGGCCCCGTCGCCGACAACGCCGGCGGGATCGCCGAGATGAGCCACCAGGACCCCAGCGTCCGGGCCATCACCGACAAGCTCGACGCCGTCGGCAACACCACTGCCGCAATCGGCAAGGGCTTCGCCATCGCGTCCGCCGCGATGACCGCACTGGCGCTCTTCGCCGCGTTCATGCAGCAGTCCGGCATCGCCACCATCGACATCTCCAAGCCTCTGGTGATGGCGGGCGTCTTCATCGGCGGCATGCTGCCCTACCTGTTCTCCTCGATGGCCATGGACGCGGTCGGCAAGGCCGCCATGGAGATGATCGAAGAGGTGCGACGGCAGTTCCGGGAGATCCCCGGGCTGCTCGAAGGCACCGCCAAGCCGGACGCCGCGAAGTGCGTGGACATCTCCACGAAGGCGGCGCTCAAGCGCATGGTGCTCCCCGGTGCGATGGCCGTCCTGACGCCCGTAGTCATCGGCTTTGCCTTCGGTCCCGAAGCGCTCGGCGGCGTGCTCGCCGGCGTGACCGTCTCGGGCGTCGTCATGGCCATCTTCATGTCCAACGCCGGTGGTGCGTGGGACAACGCCAAGAAGTCCTTTGAGGGCGGCGGCTACACGATGGCTGACGGCACGCTGCACGAGAAGGGCAGCGAGGCCCACAACGCGGCCGTCGTCGGCGACACCGTGGGTGACCCCTTCAAGGACACCGCCGGCCCCTCGCTGAACATCCTGGTGAAGCTCATGAGCGTGGTGGCCCTGGTCATCGCGCCGCTCATCGCGATCAGCTAGTCCGTTTTTCGAGAACGAGTTCATGGCCCGTCGCTTTCGCAAGCGGCGGGCCATGTTCGTTCTGGCCTCTACGACCCCGTCTCTGCTTGCATCTCAAGCGCATCGAGCGGTGGCCGTGTCCGACCCGGTGTCCGGTTTGGTGTCCGGGCCCCGGACACCAAACCGGACACGACCGGACACGGCGCGCATCAGTCCCGTCAGAGCCAGTAGGATTCCGCGATGGAGCCCGTCTACCGCGCGATCCTCGCTCTCCTCGACTCCGGAGGCCGAGGCGCCCTGTGCACCGTCGTCGAGTCTGCAGGCTCGGCGCCCCAGCGGCCGGGGAGCAAGCTCCTGCTCCGCGAGGACGGCAGCCAGCAGGGCACCGTGGGCGGCGGCGCCATCGAGGAGGCGACGCTCGCACGCGCGGCCCAGGTGATCCGCACCGGCCAGCCAGAGCGCTTCGCAGCCCATCTCACACGCGAGCTCGCGATGTGTTGCGGAGGACGGATGGAGATCTTCATCGAGCCCATCGGCTCCCGCCCCTGGCTCTTGGTCTTCGGCGGGGGCCATGTAGCGACCGCGCTGGTCCCCGTCGCAGCGACCGCCGGATTCCGCGTGCATGTGGTGGACGAGCGCGAGCGATGGGCCTCCCCCGAGCAGCACCCTGCCGCCCTGGCGCACACATGCGGGTCTCCGCTCGACGTACTCGACGCTCTGCCCTGGGGCCCCGAGACGTCAGCGGTGATCGTCACCCACGACCATCTGCTGGACGAGCGGATCGTGGAGCGGTGCTTGGCCCGGGAGTGGCGCTACCTGGGCATGATCGGCAGTCGCGCCAAGGCCCACCGCATCGTGACTCGGCTCGCCCAGCGAGGCGCGGACCCTGTCCGCCTCGGCGCGCTGCACAGCCCCATCGGGCTCGCTATCGCCGCTCGCGAGCCCGGGGAGATCGCGGTGAGCGTCGTGGCCGAGCTCATCGCGGTTCGCCGAAACAGCGAAGGCACGATGCCTCTCAACATCGTGCCTTCCGCGCTGGAGCGCGCGACTGAGCCGCGCTCCTGAGGACGCCCCTCCCCTACAGGAAGAAGGTCATCCGCGTCTCACCGATCTGGACTTGCTCGCCACCGTCGAGGCGCTGGCGCGTGACCAGCTTGCCGTTGACGAGCGTCCCGTTGCTGGACTTGTTGTCCTCGATGATGAATTCGTCGCCGCGGCGGAAGATTCGGCAGTGGTAGCGCGAGATCTTTCCGTCGTTCTTGATCTGGATGTCGTTGTTGCGTCCGCGCCCCATCGACATGACCTCGCCCGCGAACGGGTAGACCTGCTCTGGGACCTCGGGCGCGACCACCAAGAGGCGCGGGCCTTCACCCTCGGCCTCGGTCGGTGGAGCCAGCTGGTCCGGCTCCGCT
>Ga0222662_1000621_pt1 | contig 26139 bp, 26 predicted proteins | sample AntAcemetagen600_FD_179821 | JGI IMG/M metagenome (GOLD analysis project Ga0222662, IMG submission 179821) | Saline water microbial communities from Ace Lake, Antarctica - #600 | ecosystem: Environmental > Aquatic > Non-marine Saline and Alkaline > Saline | place: Antarctica: Ace Lake... | reverse complement strand
TCACCTTCGGTCGTTCTTGCGAATGCAAATCTACCCACTCAATTGACTACTTTTAAAACCTGAAACTAAATTGTCCGATTTTTAGGGGGCTAGACCACCCAGCAAATCGGTTCTTGGAACGACTGTTAATGAACTTGTTTTACTAATGACCAATTACAAAACAAACCTTATACCAAGTGAAAACGGTAATTCGGCTATGAACATTTACGATCTCTATCATAGAATGGAGTTAAACAAGGTTGTACTCTCTTTTAAGGGAGATGTAACCTCTGAATTAATGACTTCCATACTGCAGATTATAGAGCAACGTATGGAAAGCATGAATGAAGCTCCGAAACTAAAAAAGAAGGTTTACAACGTTTTAGTTGAATGTCTACAAAATCTTTATCATCACATTGATGAAGTGCCGTCCCAATCTGGGACAAAAGGTGCTGACCACTCGGCTATTTTTATGATAAGTTTGAATAAGAACAACGGGTACTCTATCACGACTGGTAACTATATACAGACTGCTAGGAAGGGTTCGTTTGAAAACAAACTTAAGCGAATAAATTCTTTGGAAAGCGCTGAACTAAAGGAACTTTACAAGGAGGTTCTTAATAGTGATGCACGTTCTGAAAAAGGTGGTGGTGGTTTAGGAATGATAGACATCGCTCGTAAAACTGGAAAAAAACTGAATTATGCTTTCGCTCCGCTGAATGATGAATATTCATTTTTCAGCTTAAACATTAATGTGGAAGACACGAAATAATTACAAATAATCGTCAATATGGAATCAATTTTTATAGAAGGAACACCGAAAACCCCAAACATCAAATTTGACCACGATAAAGGTTCTTTGTTGCTCAAAGGACGGTCCATACCAGAAAATTCGATTGAATTTTATAAGCCTTTGGTAGACTGGTTAGATGCTTATTTAAGTTCACCAAAACCTAAAACTGTCTGTGACGTTCAGCTAGAATATTTCAACACGAGCTCTTCAAAATGTCTTCTTGATTTGTTCAAGAAAATGGAACTAATGAGTAATGGCGGTAATGAGGTTATCATTAATTGGTACTATGAAGAAGATGATGAAGATATGCTTGAAGCAGGTGAAGATTACCAAAGCATTATCAATGTTCCGTTTAAAATGATTGAAGTTCAGGAGTAGATCACTGCCGATAAAATAAGTACTGGAACGCTCTCGTTGTAATTACAGCAAGGGCGTTTTACGTTAAGGCAAAATGAACCAAAGCAGCCTGCATCCGAAACCAATCATTACTACGCCAATAATCTGATAAGCTCTTAATAGAAACTTAGGCTGGATTAGTTTCTTAATACGATGGGCAAACAGAACCTTCATACTGTCTGTAATTAAAATAGCAAGCAATGCTGCGCCAAGAAAAATCCAAAGTTCTTGTCCGGAACCGAACCTAGTTTGAGCCAAACCAATTATGCTTATCCAAGTCACAAACACGAAAGGGTTTACGAAATTTACGAGGAAGCCTTTGGCGAAATACGCTGTGTAATGACCAGCTTTCAGCTCTATATTATCATCCACGACTACGTTTGGTTTAAGGATATACTTTAAGCCGAGACCGAAAAGGATTACGCCCCCTCCTGCCGCCAGATAAAACTGATTCTCGGGGTTCTTGAAAAAGGGAATTGCTCCGAAAGAGCATAGGACGACACAGACCACATCGCTCATAAATATGCCAAGAACTACCATAAGACCTGCCCAAACTCCATAGCTGAGAGCACTTTTTAAAAGGGTAAAAAAGACAGGTCCTACGAAAACCATCATACCCAATCCAAGAACAAATCCCTCAACAAAAGCCATGCAGCTAAATTACTGTTTCGGTGCTTCCTTAAAAGGTCGTCTCTGCGTCCATTTTTTCGGACGTATGTTTTGAATAAAACGCTTCACTATAGAATTAGTGATTCCGTTAAGATGTTTGACCATTAGCTTGTATTCCTGTGGCTCAGCCCCCATGGTACTCTTAATTTCCATAGCCGTTCGTGCCAAGTCTATACTCTTTGCACCGTCCTTAATGGAATCATTAAGGAGGCAGTAAAGTATGTTTTGATAGAGTGCGCAGTCTCTGTTGTAATCATAATTGAGGCCAACAAAACTGGCATAATTATGCTCCATTCCTTTGATGTAGGAATAGAATCCGATTAATTCTGTTCCATCAAAATAACACTTGAGTACAAACTGATCTTCCAGCGCAGCTTTTAAATCAACAAAATAACGAGGATGAATACTCACCATGTGAAAGTCTGCACCAGCTTCTACATTTTTAAAGAGTTGCATGATGGTCTCATTCATCTCCTGAATTTCCGTGGCATTCAATTCTCGAAGTTGCAAATGCTCAGCTTGCTTGCGTGCTTTTTTTGTGCGAACACGGTACTTAGAACTGAAGTCCGCCATCGCATCATCAAAACTCTTCCACTCTGGCCGAATTTGAGAAATCATATTAGGCTGAACCGTAAAAGATGCAAAGTCGCTATCAATTAGCTTAATCTGCTCATCCAAATCTTGAGAAATATCTTTAATAAGGACGCATCTGATCTTCTTTCCAGAACTGTTAGAATCAACAATTTTGTGCCAAGCCGCATCAACAATAAGTGCTTGTTGCTCTAACGAAAGAGATTCAGCGAAGAAAACGCCATGCTCTCCAGACTGTAACAGATTGCCCTGTACAAGTAATCTTGCTTTTATACTCTCCAAGCTGGAAGAAATGACACCTTTAGCCTTACTAAAAAACGATTGAGTGTCACCTACTTTATCTGTATCAACGTTCTTATCTACATTGGCAATATGCACGTCTGTTTCCTGGTAATATAGGATTGAGACTGGCTCTTCTTGCTTGTAAGCAACAACGTAATGGAAACACATTCCTTTGTAAGGATGTTGTTCTAACGCTGCTAAGTAAGGAGCCGACAAAAGGTAATTGCCGCTTTCTTGAACCAGCTTGTTCCAATGGGCAGTAGGAACATCAAAGACTGAAGTAAAATGAGCTAATGAGAAATCATCTTCGCCCAGATTTAAATCGCATTGCTTCCGCAAGCCACCAATTTTACCACGAATAAAGTCTAGAGAAATAGCCAACTGCTTGTATGATATTTTATGACCTTAGGTCGATTGTACGTCTTCTGCAATTGTTAGCTCGTAAAGTTGGAGAAGAAATACAAAGGAAAGAAACTAGATGAAAATCAGATACTATCTTCCTCATAACGTTATCAAAATGTCGCATCAATCTTGATTTCGTCTAGTTGCTATCTGTAACTTTGTAATGTGAGAACACTTTGCTTTATTTTCATCGCCACTCTTTTTTCCGTTGCTGGCTTCGCTCAGGATGAAGATTACTATAAAGAAGAGGAAGAACGTGTTCCCATTACCGCACCTGATTTGGAAAATCTTTATCGCTGGGGGCCAAAGTTTGGAATAGAGGTACATTCCGCAATAAATTATAATCATATTTTAATGCCCCCCTCCATTGCTGGCTTTTTTAGCAAGGCAATTGGCGGAGTTGGCTTTGATGGCGGAGCTGGAATTCGAATTCGAGCGTATCATAAGTTGGCCTTTGCGACTGGATTCAATTATACCATTCGGCAATTCAACTTAAAATATGAAGGAGAAGAAATTGGAACAGGAAACCTATTGGATGTAAGCGAGAAGGCATCTATGCATTACGTTGGGTTTTATTTTAAAACTCTAATCGAAATTTCAAAAAAATTCCATTTAGCGCAAACTTTTCAATACGCCTGGTTATATCGTTATAATGGTACTGCAAGCGCTGTAAACCAAGCAAACGGAAACGTTTATCCTAACCAGCCAACCACAGAACCATCTCCTCCGGATTGGACCACCTCGAACCAAGCTGAATTAGGCGTGGAATTGGCATATAAATGGAAAGTAGCACCCCAACTAATCCTCAAGCCATACGTTGCAATCAGCTTTGGTCTTACGCCAGTATTTCACACCAACGCATACTTGGCGGGCATATTTGGCCAGGAAGAACAGAATCCTCGATATGCTAATTTGAAAATTGGAATCATTTTTGAAACTGGACTTTGGTTGGATGAGCCGAAAAGATAAACGTATTTAAACGTGTAAACTCCAGTTCTCTGTAATAACAAACAGAGAATGGAACCCTTAGTTTGTTGACTGGCTTGCTGGCACAAGACAAGCGCTCATCTCGGATGAAGCATAGGAATTACAATTAAATCAAGAATCTGTTCCGATATATGCAGTAATAATATCTGTGGTAGTAATCAGTCCGCGCAATGCATCTTCTTCAACTACTGGAACACAACCAATCTTATACTTCCGCATAATTCTTGCAGCTTCTTTAAGATCCGAACCCATCTCAATGGTCTTCAAGTCCTTGCTCATAGATTCTTCGACAGTTGTAGATTCTAAAATGAGGTCATTTATTTCAAAATCCGCCTCTGCAATATGAGCACCGTACGTTACACGCATAAGGTCTGTGTGCGTAATCATTCCAATCAATCCTTCAAGTCCCATAACGGGCAAATGACGAAAACCTTCAGTTTCGAAAATTTCGCGAACATCACTTAAACTCTGATCGGCCGTAACGGTTCTGGTATGCACCGTCATAATATTTTCAACTAGCATGATTGGTGTGTTTTAGTTCACTCTAAGTTACAAATGACTATTTACAATAAAGTGATAGGAGTCATTATTACAATTGAGCATTCTCAATAAAACTTGGTTTCTAATACACGCAATGCATGTTCCTACAATCAAGAGAAAGCGTTTAGTAAAATCAGCCTTGTGTTTTACTAATGGTTTCGCGAATTCCCTTGGGCAAGAATTTGCAGTTAATGGCCTTTTCAATAAGCTCATCAGCACCATTTTGCTTAGCGTACGTCAAAAGATATACTTCCGCAATACTAGGAGACCCTGATTCTTCACAAACTAGGTGAAGTTGATCTCCCTTCTGAACTTCGCCCGGTTTTAACACCCTGAAATAAACTCCGGGATAAGAAGAATTGACGAACTTTTTAAGAATGGATTGCGTGCCGAAACGAACTCCCAACTTGAAACATGGTTGTCTGGGTTGACAAACTTGAATCTGTGCCTTACCAACTTGGAAAACACTTCCCACGTGCATACTGGACTCATCCAAACCTTCAATGGTGAGATTCTCTCCAAACATGCCCAAACTCCAATCTAGTTCAGGGAATTGTTCTTTCCAGAAAGGATAATGATCGGAACTGTAAGCATAAACAGCCTTATCAACCCCACCGTGATACTTCCTATCCACCACAGCGTCATCAACCACATCTTCGGTGCCTAGAAAAACCGCCCCCTCGACAGAATATTTGAAAATCCCTGTTTTAACTTGCTTACCGCGCCAGTCTACCAACCGCGCTTCGCCTCTATTGACTGACTTTACTTTCATTTGGAGTTTGCTAAAAGCGGAAAGAGTTTTAATCATCAAGTTGCCTTCATTTAAATAGACAATCACCAATAAGATTGAAGCTATTCAGAAAAGGTAGTCTACAATAATTAGGATTCTGTTTTGTTCAATTTAATAAGTTTCTGTAGGAAGAAATTGGTAGGGAAAGTTATTTGATTGCCATCCTTATTTTCGATAATTAGGAAGAAGATACCTATGTCAATCACCCTACCTTCGATATTGAAATCCTTTTCCATGATAACTATGGAATCGCCAATCCTTACAGGATGATTAAAGAAAATGACTAAAGATGCTGTTATGTTGGATAGAATAGACCACTGTGCTAAGAAAGCAACGCCAACAACAGTCAATAAAGATGTTATAAAATATACAAGTTCGTTTTGATTAACACCCCAAATGAATAAAATGAAGCTAGCGAAAAGCAAGAAAAATATAATACTGAATATTTTAAGAGTCACCTTAACCCTTGGCTGGGGATACCCGTAGTTTATTGCGGCTGCATTTACAACGCGCTTTCCAATACTTCGAGAAACTATATAGCCCAATAGGACTATTGCTGATTCAATTAATTGCACTTGATACCCTTCCATGTAATTTATACTCTGAGTTTTGTAAATACCTGATAGCTTGCAGCTACAAATTATTAAGATTAAAGTTCACCAAAACTAAAACTCATCTCATTATGTGGAAACCACTTTTTATTTTCTTGATACTCAACTTCGCTGCGCTCGGAATTGGTGGTTTTCTTATGGGAGGCGAAGTTACAGGCGAATGGTATCAGAATGTGAATAAAGCACCGTGGACACCACCAGGTTGGGTTTTTGGTGCAGCTTGGACTACAATCATGCTCTGCTTTTCTATTTACATGGCTTATGCTTGGCGACAAATTGGAAACAAAAACTTCCTTATCGGGCTGTTCGCTTTCCAATGGGTTCTGAATGTGGCTTGGAACCCTGTGTTCTTCAAGTTTCACCAAGTTGGATTTGGATTATTATTGATTACATCTTTAACTTTTCTGGTGGGATATTTTCTTATTGGAATTTGGCCTCAAATGAAGGTGAAATCGCTCTTGGTTCTACCCTACTTTATTTGGTTGTTAATAGCAACTTCTCTGAACGCCTACATCTTGGTCAAGAACTAGCTTTTCTTTCATCTTTCTTGTCTCCCAGAAATTTGTTGAAATCCAGATTACGAAGACTTGGAATCAAAGCTCCTGTGCCCACAACTGTGATAAGAGTCAGCACTCCACCCATTACAACGGCATTCACAGTTCCAAGAAGTTTGGCAGTTAGACCGCTTTCAAAAGCTCCTAACTCATTACTCGAACCCACGAACATGGAGTTTACAGAAGACACGCGTCCGCGCATGTGGTCTGGTGTATACAATTGAAGTATGGTTTGCCGCACAACCACACTGATGCCGTCAGTAACCCCGCTAAGGAACAGAGCAACAATCGATATCCAGTAGATTTCTGAAAGACCGAAAACGATGATGCACAAACCGAATCCAAAAATGGACGCCAACAGCTTTTTACCTGCGTTCTTGTTCAATGGAAAATAGGCTACAAACATCATAATCAAGAACGAACCAACCGCAGGGGCTGCACGTAAAAAACCGAAGCCAACAGAACCGACCTTGAGTATATCTGTTGCGTAGATAGGGAGCAAAGCCACCGCTCCACCAAAAAGCACCGCAAACATATCTAATGAAATAGCTCCTAGAATCTCTTTGGTTTTGAATACAAATCGGATTCCTTCTTTAAGACTTTTCCCAATTGGCTCTCCTTTATTCTTATTGCGGATTTCCTGAGGCGGAATACGAAACAACAGCAACAAAGCAATGGCTGCAACAGCAACAATTAAAAACATAGACCAATGCACACCAATAAAGCCGATAGCAAGTCCGCCAACTGCAGGACCAGCAACCGCGCCCGATTGCCACGCCACACTGCTCCAAGTTGCTCCATTGGGGTAGCTCTCTTTCGGTATCACCAATGAAAAAAGAGAAAATACAGTCGGACCAATAAACGAACGGACGATTCCACCAAAGAAAACCAAAGCGTAGATAGAGTAAATCAGCATATTTGTACTCAAATCACTGGTGATTCGCGGCCACGTTACAAGAAATAGACCAGCACTGATTGATAGAAAACCAAGAATACATTTGACCAACAGGTTCCGTTTCTCTGATTGATCAACAATATGGCCTGCAAACAAGGCCAGCGACATGGCAGGCACCACCTCCATCAAACCAATAAGTCCTAATGAAAGTGGGTCTTGTGTAAGTCGGTACACTTCCCACTCTACCACAATAAATTGCATAGCCCATGCAAATACCAACCCGAATCTTAGCACAAAGAATATCCTAAACTGAGAAATTCGGAGCGCTTGATATGGGTCTTTACTGCTCATTTATTGGCCGCGAAGGTAGCTAAGTTGTACACGAATTAGAGTCGTACTCAACAATTATTGATGTTTTAACATTTATTTAGTTGTATATGCAACTATTATCTATACTTTTGCTGATGAAATGAGAAAAGAAGTATTTTCGGGAATGGAGCATTTGATGATGCCGTGGATTGGAAAAACCATGAAGCACATCGATCTTTATATCGCCACCAAAATGGCTGAGCATGGAGTAAGTCTCACCCGTCAGCAGGTTATTCTCCTAAAAATTCTTTTTCATGATGGCCCTCTTCCTCAAAATGATTTAGCTTTTCTTACAGATAGAGACAAGACCAGTTTAACGCGTCTTTTAAGCACAATGGAGAAGAAGAATCTTGTCGCAAGAATCACTTCTCCAGAAGACAAACGTGTTAATATGGTGCATCTCACCAAAAATGGCGAGAAAGTATTGAACGAAGTTGCACCCATTCTGTTAGAGGTGATTATACACATGCAACAGGGGATTTCTGAAGAAGAACAGAAAACCGTTATAAGTGTGATGAAAAAAATCCAAGAGAACATCGGAAATCAAATAATTAGTTGCAGTAGCAACAAATAGAAAAATGGTAAGAAAAATCATCGTTGTAGTAGTAAGTATTGCCATTCTGGCGGGAGCAGCTTTCCTCAAAATAACGCTTGAAGACAGCAAAAAGTCGCCTGTCAAAAAGAAAGAGAAGCAGATAACTGCCGTTTTTACTGAAGCCGTGCAGAACGCTACGTTACCTATTCTGATGGAAGTAACAGGTACCATACAAGCAAAGAACCGCGTTGAGTTGTTTGCTGAAGTTCAAGGCGTAATGACATCTTCTTCTGGTTCATTCAAAGCTGGTGAACGATATAGCAACGGTAGTTCACTAGTATCTATTAATTCAGAAGTATATCGGGCTGGATTGATGGCTCAGAAAAGCACATTGCAAAACCTTGTCACAGCAGCACTTGCTGATATCCGATTGGATTACCCAGATTCTTTTGATCGCTGGAGCGGGTTCCTCTCTCAACTTGACTTGAATAAACCATTACCAGAACTTCCTCAGCATGCTTCCGATAAGGAGAAGATGTTCATCACTGGACGAAACATCTACACCACTTACTATAACATCCGCAATATGGAGTTGACTTTATCTAAGTATAACCTTACAGCTCCGTTTGATGGCATCTTAACCGAAGCTTTGGTTACCGCAGGAACACTCGTAAGACCTGGTCAAAAACTGGGAACGTTTATTCAGCCAACAACTTTTGAGATGGAAGCGCCAGTTAGTTCTTCAATGGTAGCGTACTTAAAGGTTGGGCAAAAAGTAGACGTAATGAGCACCAACAGAAAAGATGCAAGCTGGAAAGGAACCATCTCGCGCATCAACAGCATTGTAAATACAGCTACTCAAACGGTTAACGTTTACATCCAACTTAGCGGAAGCAATATTGATGAAGGAATGTATGCTACAGCCAGCATTTCAGCTACACGTGCGGATAATTCATTTGAAATTGACCGAAGCATATTATTCGATAAGAACCAAGTTTATGTAGCAAAAGACTCCGTGCTGATTCAGAAAACAATTGACCCTGTTTACCACAACGAAAAGACGGTTCTCGTTCAAGGTCTTGAAAACGGAGAACAGGTGCTTACCAAAATGCCTCCTGGAGCTTATCCCGGAATGAAGATTTCTATTTACGAGGAAAAATAACGAGGTAAAAACCTTGCAAATCGAACCTCAAACTTTAAGAACATTATGAGATCTATCATAGCTTATTTTATAAAATTCCCTGTTGCGGTAAACGTGGCAATCGTTGCCTTTCTGGTGCTTGGTGCTGTAGGAATGACATCCCTCAAGTCGAGCTTCTTCCCGTTACAGGATTCTAAAATTGTAACGGTACAGATTGCTTTTCCGGGTGCGTCTCCTGCGGAAATGGAAGAAGGTGTTGTACTTAAAATTGAAGACAACTTGCGCGGCTTGGTTGGTGTAGACCGATTCACATCAGCTTCATCTGAAAATACGGCTATTATCACCATCGAGGCTGAGAAAGGCTATGACATCAATGCGCTTTTAGCAGATGTAAAGAATGCAGTAGATAAAGTACCATCGTTCCCTTCGGAAATGGAACCTCCCGTTGTTGCCAAGAAGGAAAACTTGAACACAGCAATTACATTTGAGATAAATGGCGACAACATTTCGCTTCAAACATTAAAATCAATTGGCCGCGAAGTTGAGAATGACCTGCGCGGAATTGATGGTATTTCGCAAGTTACAATCACTGGGTTTCCAGAAGAAGAAATCACTATTTCTCTTAATGAGGAAAAGATGCGCGCTTACAACCTCACATTTAAAGAGGTTGCAGCGGTTGTTGCAAGTGAGAATATTCTGGTAACGGGTGGATCGATAAAAACGGAAGCGGAAGATTACCTCATTCGAGTTAACAACCGTTCTTATCACGGAAGTGAGTTTGACAACATCATTGTTAAAACCAATGCTGATGGCGGAACGGTGAAGCTGAAAGATGTTGCTGTGACAGAAGATGTATGGTCTGAAACGCCCGACCGATCTTTCTACAACGGACAATCATCTGTTTCTGTTGATGTGAGTACAACCAATGACGAAGACTTGGTATCGGCTTCTGAAAAGGTAACGGCTTTCACAGAAGGTTTTAATGAAACGCACGATAACGTGCAGCTCAGTATTACCAGCGACCGTTCTCAGGTTATTCTTGAGCGTACGGAATTGCTGTTAGTCAACGGTCTTCAAGGAATTGCGCTTGTGCTCTTCTTCCTATCCCTTTTCCTTCGCCCTAGATTGGCAGCGTGGGTAGCATTTGGTATTCCCGTTTCATTTATGGGAATGTTTATGGCTGCTTCCTACTTCGATATTACAATTAACGTGCTTTCCCTATTCGGTATGATTATCGTAATCGGGATTTTGGTAGATGATGGTATCGTTATCGCAGAGAACATTTTCCATCATCATGAAAAAGGAAAAGGTAGAATTCAGGCTGCAATTGATGGCACTATGGAAGTTCTTCCAGCCATTACCTCTGCCATTATCACCACCATTGTTGCCTTCTCAACCTTCTTCTTCTTAGACGGACGAGTTGGTGAGTTTTTCGGTGAAGTTGCCCTCGTGGTAATTCTCACGCTCTCGTTCTCGCTTATCGAAGCGTTAATCATCCTTCCTGCTCACGTTGCACACTCGAAAGCCTTATCCGATAACCAGAAAACATACTGGTTTAACGCTTACGCGAACAAGGCGATGGATTATATGAGTAACAAGCTATATACTACCACGCTTCACTTCTTTATGCGCTACAAGATTCTTGGTTTCTCAATTATGATAGCCTTGTTTATGATTACCATCGGTGCTATTAGCGGTGGAATCATCAAGACCACCTTCTTCCCTGTTATTGCATCTGACCAGATTAGTATTACGGTGAAAATGCCACAAGGGGTAAATCCTGAAATCACTGAACAGATTATTTCAGAGATTGAAGCAGCCGCTTGGGAGGTTAACGAGGAGTACTCCGAAAAGCAAACGGGCGATGCCGATGTGTTCTTAAACGTTATTAGGCGAATCGGTCCTGGAACAGCAAATGCTTCGTTGAAGGTGAATTTACTTCCTGGTGAGGAACGCGATTTTGCTGCCGGGGAGATTGCTGATGCGATTGCCGAAAGAGCAAAAGAATACCCTCAAGCTGAAAGTGTTGTCTTCGATTCAGGTTCAAACTTTGGTGGAAAACCTGTATCTATTTCGCTTCTTGGTTACAACATTAAAGAGTTGAAGGCCGCTAAGTTGGAAATGAAAGCTAAGCTGAAAGAGAATACGCTCTTGCGTGATATCAGCGATAATGATCCAGCAGGTATCAAAGAGATTAAAGTAAAACTGAAGGACAAAGCTTATATGCTTGGCTTCACGCTGAGTGATGTCATCGGGCAAGTGCGGTCTGGGTTCAACGGTTTGCAAGTGCAACGCTTTCAGCGCGGACAAGATGAAATCATAGTATGGGTGCGTTACGAACGTGAAAACCGTTCTTCCATTCAAGATTTTGAAAATATGCGCATCGTTTCTCCAACCGGAAATCGCGTTCCGCTTAGCGAAATTGCCGATTACAGCATTGAGCGAGGAGAAATCAGCATCAATCACCTTGACGGAAAAAGGGAAATCAAAATTGAAGCTGATTTAAAGAATCCGAAGGAAAGTGCTACTGATATTCTCACCGATATTCAGGAAAATATTATGCCTAATATTCGGTCAAAATACCCAACTGTTTCAGCTTTGTATGAAGGTCAAAACCGGGAGGCTGGCAAGGTGGTAGGTTCTGCCAAAAAGGTGTTCCCAATCATTGTTTTCCTCATTTACATCATCATTGCATTCACGTTCCGTTCTTACATGCAACCACTGTTGCTATTGATGATGATTCCTTTCGCTTTGATTGGAGTTTCTTGGGGACATTGGATTCACGGATTCTCGGTTAACGTGCTTTCGTTCTTAGGAATTATCGCACTTATCGGAATTGTGGTGAATGATGGACTAGTGCTTATCAGTAAGCTCAACATATACTTAAAGGAAGGACATACGTTTGATGAAGCATTGATTCATGCTGGAAAGTCACGGTTCCGCGCCATTTTCCTTACATCCATTACAACCATCGCTGGTCTAACTCCTCTGATTTTGGAGAAAAGCCGTCAGGCGCAATTTCTTATTCCAATGGCCATTTCTGTAGCCTACGGAATTGCCATTGCCACTGTTTTAACGCTGATTATGCTTCCAATGCTCCTATCGCTCGGAAACACATTCAAAGTTTACACACAATGGCTGTGGGAAGGTGAAAAACCAAGCAAGGAATCGGTTGAACCTGCAGTTGAAGAATTAGCAAGTGAACGATGTGAAGAATAAGGATATGACTATGAACAGTGATTTTGAGAACACATTGAAAAACACGCGTCATTGCGAAGGAAGAATGACTGAAGCAATCTATCCTCGCTTCAGAGATTACTTCGCTTTGCTCACAATGACGATGCTTGTTGGGTTCAGTGCAAATACGCAAGCCCAAGATTTGCTATCGCGAGATGATGCAATGAAACTGGCGCTCGAATACAACTACGATATTCAGGTAGCACAAAAAAGCATTGAATCTGCCAAGAACAACGCAAGTATTTACAACAGTGGTTACTTACCAAGTGCAACGGCCGCAGGTAGCGGTCAGATAACGTACAACGCTGGAGAAAACCAGACCGTACAAGGAGATTTCGAATTTGACCCAGCAGAAGCTTACAACTACAGCGCATCTGTTGGTTTGAATTATGTCATTTTCAATGGACTTGGTAGAATGTACAACTACAAGCAGTTGAAAGAGCAGCATAACCTTACTGAGCTTCAAGCAACCCAGATTATTGAAAACACCATGCTTCAATTATCGAATGCCTATTTCGAAATAGCGCGATTAGCTGAGAATATCTCCATTCTTCAAACTGCATTGGATATTTCTAAAACACGTCAAACACGTGCGGAATATGGCTACGAATACGGACAAGGAACGCAACTCAATATCCTGAATGCTGAAGTGGATGTAAACAACGACAGCATCAATCTCCTCAACACCAAACAACAGTTAGAAAACGCCAAGCGCAACCTCAATCTTATTACGGGAAGAGCACTTGAAACTGATTTTACGGTAGATACAAACGTGGTATTTACAATGGCTTTTGACTCTGATGAACTAACAGCGAAAGCATTGGAGCGCAACATTCAGATTGCACAAACCAAAAGCCAATTGAAGAATAGCGAATATGCCATCAAAGCAAGTCGTGCGGGTTGGTTCCCTGCCCTATCGGCAAACGCGGCTTATGCGTATCAAGGCCAGAATAACCCCAACGGTGCATTTCTTTTGGGAAACGAAAGTTTCGGGCCGCAAGCAGGCTTGAGTTTGAGTTGGAACATTTTTGATGGTGGAACAACCAAAACAAGAACACAAAGCGCCAAGATTGCGATGGAAACGCAGCTAATCCAGCAAGAGCAGACAACTTTTACGGTGCAGCGAGATGTGTTAAATGCTTATTCAACATACCAGAATTCATTGTTTGTATTGCAAGCGCAACAGGCCAACCTTGCAACTGCCCAACGGAACTTCGACCGTACGGATGAAATGTACAAGCAAGGTCAAATTACTTCCATTGAGTTTAGACAAGCACAATTGAATCAGCTGAACGCGCAAGGCAGTCATAGCCAAGCCAAGTACAGCGCTAAGAATGCAGAACTACAGCTAAAGCAATTGGCTGGTGTTCTTTTGGAAGAGTAATTTTTCGCAATGGAAAAAACTCGTTCTCAATTCCTTCTCAGCCCAGAAATAACCCACCTAAACCATGGTTCTTTTGGAGCTTGCCCCAAGCCCATTTTTGAGGATTACCAGAAATGGCAATTAGAGTTAGAAAAGAACACCTTCAACTTCTTCGTGAAGCAGGGTCCAATTCTATTAGAAAAGTCTAGAGCAGCTTTGGGCAGCTTTATTGGTTGTAATAAAGATGATGTGGTTTTCACCATGAATCCGAGTTATGCTTTGAACATCATCATTAAGGATTTTGGTCTTAAAAAAGGAGACGAAATACTGGCTACGGATATTGAGTATGGAGCCATGGACCGCACTTGGAATCATTACTGCAAACAAGCTGGTGCCAAGTATGTGAGACAACATATTTCGCTTCCAATTACAAGCAAAGAACAGATTATTGAAGAGTTCTTTCAAGGTCTTACATCGAATACCAAAGCAATATTCATTAGCCATATTACAAGTACAACAGCACTGCGTTTACCTGTTGAAGAAATCTGCAAACGTGCTAAAGCAGAAGGCTTAATTACCATTATTGATGGTGCTCATGTTCCTGGGCATATTGACTTGAATCTGCAAGAACTTGACGCTGATATTTACACAGGCGCATGCCATAAATGGTTACTCACGCCAAAGGGTTCTAGTTTCCTATATGTGAAGAAAGAGCTTCAACCATTCAATCCATTACTTATCAGTTGGGGATTTGAATCCGATATGCCATCCGATTCTCAATTTATTGACCATCACCAATTACAAGGAACAAGAGATTACTCGGCATTTCTTACGATTCCTGCGGCTTTGAAATTTCGCGAAGACAACAACTGGAGCCAAGTTGCGGCTGATTGCAGAAAGCTAGCGCAATCCAATTACGAACGTTTTGCTGATGTAACTGGAGGAACCATCCTCTGCCCTATTTCGGATGACTTTCTAGGACAGATGTGCAGTTTGAGTATTTCCTGTCCAGATCCTGTCGCATTGCAAGATTTACTTTACAGCAAGTACCAAATTGAAATACCTGTGATGCCGCATGACGATAAGGTTTACATCCGCTACAGCATTAACGGTTATCACACACAAGATGATTTGGATAAGCTTTTCTCTGCCTTGGAGGAGATTAGGAATTCCACTGACTTATTGAAATAGCCGTCATGCTGAACTTGTTTCAGCATCTATAGCATCAGACCCTGAAACAAGTTCAGGGTGACAAACCCTCCAAGACTTACCAACTAAGCTTGGCCATTTTACCGCTTTTACCCATCACCCAGCCCGTTGAATCTGCCAACGAGCAAGTGTAGTATCCTTCATCTGAAACAGGAACCCAATTCAAGCCTTCATCAAGTGAATATTCCATTCCAGTTCTACCACAGGCGATTAGCAAATTGGATTGATGAGAAAAGGCAACACAAGAACGGTATCCTCTTGGCTGATTCTCAGTTATCAATTTCCACGTTTCGCCCATATCTTTTGAGATTGCACAATTAGCTTCTGCGTTGGTGCTGTCCGAGTAGCATCCGCCAAGAGCTACAAGAGTTTCATTTGCTGCGGTTAGAGAAAAAATGCCACATCCTTCTGCAGACCGCAACGGAGTGTCAAACATCTCACAGTTTCCTCTCCTCAATGATGTTCTCATGATTCTAGCAGTCGCATCTCCACCAGTAGCCATGTAACTCATCTTTTCTAACACCAATATTCCTGTTCCGCTGGCAGCAAAACCAGCTTCTTTTGGTAGCGAATTGGGAATAGCGTTCCTCGGAACCTCATCCCAATGTTTGCCAAAATCATTTGTCCATACTAATAGGAACTTTCCATCTATTGGATCTCCATAGCAGTAACCCATATTCTCATGAAAATCCATTCCATCTAGGAATATTCCTGAGTCTAGTCTGGTGTAAACCTCAACCCAAGAAACACCACCATCTTCCGTTCTTAGGATTCTTCCTTCTTCGTCAGCGGCCATCACCAAAGCCGTGTTTTCATCAAAGCCATGTACGTCTCTAAAATCGAGATGGGTATAACCTGCAATTGTATCTGCAGACCAGTTGTTACCATCTATCATGCGCAGAAATGTTCCTCCTGTCCCACTCGCCCAACCAACATTGTCATCAACCAAAAACAGCCCGCGCATATGCGCTTGAGAAGCTCTTTCTTTTGGTTCGAGACGTATTAGAAATTCGGATTCAAATTCAGGCTCTTTATTCTGACACGAAAAAAGACCCCATCCGCAAATAACGAACAGGGTCAAATAAAATGTGCTTTGGCTAATTTTCATGTAGCCGAAAGTAATCGAATGTTATTCTTGACGCACCTTTTTCCGGATACGACTTAGAGTTTCAGGTGTAATACCAAGCATAGAAGCGATGTAACGCAACGGCACGTTTTTTAGCAATTTAGCATCCGTCTCAAGCATTTTACGATAGCGGTCTTCTGGGCTCAAGCTCAGATAGTCTACTACTCTACTTTCAACATAGCCATACACTTGCTCGGTAATCAATCTACCAAGTCTTTCCCACTTTGGAATACGCTGGTATAGCTCTTCCATGCTATCATAAGTCAGCACAAGTAATTCTGTGTCTGTTATGGCTTGTATATAAGCCATTGAAGGTCTTTGCAGTGTAAAGCTGGTATGAGCGGTAACAATATTGTGCTTTGTATTTATCATGGTAGTTACCTCGCCATCGTTTATCTCGTAAAAACTGCGCAAGTACCCCTTGCTGATAAACCCAATTTGATTGCACACCAATCCTTCATCCACGAAATACTCTCCCGCTGGAAGATGCATTGGCTTGAAATGAGACATGATAAGCTCCATTTCGTCTTCAGTAAAATCTACAATCCCTTCTATAAAACTTTGCAGGGCTATGCCCCCTTCAATTCTTTCCAATACGTTTTCCATGACTTCTTGAGTTCAAAAATTGATGTATGTCAAATGTATATAGTCAAGTGGTACGGTGCGTACAAGATGAGTGCGCATGAACTATTCGAACCAATTTAAACTTATTCAGCCCCACGTTAACATGTTAAACAAGGAGAATGTTGCTTCAGACCAGTAAATGTAAAAAGGAGTCTTAATCAGAAACCAAGTTCTCTACTTAAAGCAATTAGAAGGTGATGTTTTGTGCTACGGGGAATACGAGTACCTAGCTCGTTTTGCGAATCATTTTGACGTTTAGAATACTCTTGTCAAATTCTACGCTTACTACTTCACCATTTTCATACTGGTAATAGTTCTTATCGCCATTCGGCAACTTAATCATGTACTTATGAGCAGAAATTACAGTAATGGGAAGGTTGACACCATAGTTTTCGCTGAATAGAATAGCTCTGCCAATTGGTTCATGAAAATAAAGTGATGCAGAGCTGTAACGAACTTCATTCTCGTTGTGCGTCAATGTTTCTTTATCCGTTTTTATCAAATATTTCAGCCCATCAAATTCAACACTTGAACTTTTAAGAAGTTTATGATTCATATAATTCTTCAAATCAGACCGAACAAGCTTTTCGTTTTCATACGAACTCATCATGGCAAAATCAAAATCAATATGCTTGAAAATCCACGTGCTAATCTTGGTTTCCAGTTTATAGTCAGCTCTTGAGTCCAAGGCCGTTCTGGTAGCTGAAAACGTTCCAACAGTCCGGTTGTAAACTATAACCTCATAAGTAAACTGCTCTGTTATTTCTCCCGGCCTCCAAGAACTAAGGAGGATTAAGATTGGGGTTAAGAAAAGAAGTGATGACCTTTTCAACATTGGGGTTTCTGATTGTAGCGCAATTTGCGATTATTTAGTCATTTCTTTATACGATTATCCGACAAGAGCCTTACAGTTCAGCGAAAAAAAAGACAGCCTTTTAGCTGCCCTAGGATATGCTATTCAATCCATTTTAAGATATCGCAAGCAGCGTGGTTGTTGCAAAGCTTTGCACAATCTCTACGGTAACAACTTTGCCATTTTTATAGCTGTAACGCTCAACACTTCCGTTCGGTAACTCTATCTCACACCTGTGATTTCCAAGTTCCTGAACATCAAGATATCGTCCATATTTTTCGTAAAACAGTGATGTACGACCAAGAGGTTCTTCAAAATAAACGCAAGAGGAACTGTAGCTAACCATTTCGCAGCAAATATCGCTCAAATCTTTACCAGCTTGTTACATACTGGTCGCCATCTCAATAAAGCACAGAGGATGACTCTAACTCTTGGTCTACCCATGTTTTAATGTCCGCAGAAACCAACTTGCAGTTTTTGTACGAGCTGAACATTACAGACCGATGCTCTAAACGTCTGATAAGACCAGCTGACGTATTCGCTTCCACCCTAAAGCTCAACATATCATTGGCCTCCATCCAATTGGTTGTCCATCCATTAACACCTCATAGCTAAAATTCTCTACCTGCACGCTTGGGCCCTAAAGAACACAACAACAAAAAACCAGTAAATAAAAGAAGCGTCAACTTTTTCATGACTAAACGTTTTCATCCTTTTACCTAATATTTACGTTAGCTGTTTGGTTGTTTATAGACACAAGCATGTCGTTGAATGGATAAACCTTCACCTAAGCCTTGTTCCAGAATGTTTTTTCTGTAAACGAAATTGGGTTGATATTTGCGATTGGATCAAACAGACATAATCGAATCGGTTAAATAATTTTACAGCATGAAACAAAACAAGCTTGTTCTCGCAGTCATCATTCTCATTTCAGCAATACAGCTGAGTTGGAAATCTGACACTCAGTTACCCAATGATGATGGCATCAATTGGGTTTCTATTGAAGAGGCAGATAAGTTGCGTCAAACAGAACCACGCAAAATTCTTGTTGATGTTTATACCGATTGGTGCGGTTGGTGTAAACGCATGGATGCAACCACATTCTCAGACCCTCAGCTAGTTAAATACGTGAATGAGAATTACTACGCGGTAAAACTTGATGCAGAGCACAAGGAGCCAATCACCGTAGGTGGAAAAACCTACGAGTTTGTTCCAAATGGAAGACGTGGATACAACGAAATAGCTAACGAACTTTTACAAGGCAAAATGACCTATCCAACTATCGTTTTTCTAGATGAATCTATGAATATGATTCAACCGATGCCTGGCTATCTCGATGCCGAAACCATGCAGCCAATTTTAGAATATCTTGCTGAAAACGCATACAAAGAAACACCTTGGGAAGAATGGCTAAAACAGCATAAATCAGACTAGAAATTGTCTTTAACATCAGACAAGAAAATCAAACTATATTGCTAATAATTCAGATTCGGAAGTGGCGTTTCATTTCATTTATAATAGGCAAGAAGCATTTAGATCTAGAATTACTTATTCACATCCATGTCTTTACTGCTGCATTACACGCTTGTGATAGTAACTTTGTGGCAACCAAATTGGCATGAAAAAGAAGGACGTTCCACAAGACGATGAAAACCTATTTGAGGGTAAATTCAAAGTGGTGAAATATGCCCTTGACGATGAAGGTAATTACGGAACCGTTGGCAGCTCAGGTTGGGAACCTGAAAACACCGTACTTAACCAAGCTTGGGATGAAATTAACAAGAAGGTTGAAGCCACTTTAAAGAAGATTGAAGCTGGAGAACTGAGCCCACTCGCCTATCATATGGAGAAAAACATTATGGATTTGGGCATGCTGAGCCAGTATATGGATATTTCTAAGCGAAATATTGGCAAGCATTTGGAGCCAAGTGGTTTCAATTCGCTAGAACAAAAAACATTGGAAAAATATGCCGAGGTGTTCGACATTTCGGTTGAGGAGTTGAAAAAGACAGAATGAAGATAGATTTCGAACACCGCCAATCGGCTCACTGCGAAACTGGCGTTATTTCTAACTTAATGAGGCATCATGGACTCGATATTTCTGAGCCTTTAGCTTTAGGTATCGGATCTGGGCTGTTCTTTAGCCACATGCCGTTTATTAAGGTAAGCGGCCTTCCCGTTACTACGTATCGGATTATGCCCGGAGACATCTTCAAGAAGTTTTCTAAGCGGACTGGTGTGGAAATGAAACGTGAGAAGTTCTCATCACCCGAAAAGGCGATGGATGCATTAGATGCCTGTCTTGATCAAGGATTGCCTGTTGGAATGCTTACAAGTGTATTCTATCTGCCCTATTTGCCACGTGCGTTTCGATTCCATTTTAATGCCCACAATATTGTGATCTACGGAAAAGAAGGAAACGACTATTTGGTTTCTGACCCAATACTTGAAAAGCCTGAGGTAATAGATAGAAGAATGCTTATTCGTGCGCGTTTTGCTAAGGGAATGCCGAACACAAACGGCAGAATGTATTATCCAACGCATGTGCCTAAGGATGTGGACGTAAATGCTGCCATCATCAAAGGATTGAAGTATACCGCCAAGGATATGGCAACTATCCCTGTCTCTCTTTTTGGTGGAAAAGCAATAGGATACCTAGCAGGTAGAGTTGCCAATTATGAGCAGAAATACGGTCAGGAAGAAGCAAAGAAATACCTAGGGAATATTGTAAGAATGCAAGAAGAAATTGGAACTGGTGGTGCTGGATTCCGTTTCATGTTCGGAGCATTCTTACAAGAAGCTTCTGGTCGATTAGGCAACCCAATGCTTCATAAAAAGAGTTTGGAAATCACCAAAATTGGTGACATGTGGAGAAACTTCGCTTACGATTGCGGAAGAATGGTAAAAGGCCGCGCCAATGGAATGACCTATCAAGATTTGGCCGACCAACTTTCTGATATCGGGCGAAGAGAAATTCTCTTTTTTCAGTCTATTCATAAAATGAAATTCTGATTTGGAAGCCATTTCCATAAAAGGTCTGCTGCATCAATACAAGGGAGTGAATACGCCTGCCGTTAATCAGCTTGACCTCATGATTCCGAAAGGGGCATTCTATGGATTACTAGGACCAAATGGTGCCGGAAAGACAACTGCAATATCCATTATTAGTGGTATTCTAAAACCGAATTCAGGCTCCGTCCAAGTACTTGGCAAAGACTGGAATTCAGATGCTAAAAGCATTAAACAATCTATCGGACTCGTTCCCCAAGAGATTGCGCTTTACGATACAATGACCGCAACCGAGAATCTCAAATTCTTCGGAACTATGCTTGGGCTTGATTCAAAATCAATTAGAACCAAGACTGATGAATTAATGAAAGAATTCGGTCTTTCTGAGGACAAAAACAAGCTCTTGGAGAATTATTCTGGCGGAATGAAGCGCAGAGTAAACCTGATGGTGGCTCTGATGCACGACCCTGAGATTCTCATTCTAGATGAGCCAACTGTTGGTATTGATGTGCATTCAAGACATATGATTAACACGTATTTGAAAGGTCTGAATGAAAAAGGCATGACCATACTTTACACTTCACATCAGTTGGATGAAACCGAACAGTTGTGCGACCATGTCTGTATCATGGACCACGGACAACTCCTTGTTGAAGGAAAAACTTCTGAGCTCGTTTCCGATGGTCACAGCTTACATCACCATTTTATCGAACTCACCGGAAAGCAATTGCGAGACGGATGAAACTCCTTGCCTCCATAAATAAAGAATGGCTCTTACTTATCCGCGATAAGGGCGGATTGGGAATACTCTTTCTCATGCCAATGATTCTAGTAATAGTGATGGCGCTGGTGCAAGATGCCCCGTTTCGCGATTATCAAGAACAGCAAATACCAGTGCTATTTGTTAATGAGGACTCTGGAACAATTTCGGATGCTATTGTGGCTGCTATTCACAATGGCAAAGCGTTTCATGTAGTAGACAGCTTAGATGGAATTCCAATCGACAGTACTCGCTTGTCAAAAGCAATTAACGCTGGTGAATTCCAGATTGGGATTGTCATTCATAAAGGGTTAGGGGATGACCTCAAGTCAATTGTTGATTCGCAAGTAGATGGAATGCTGGCTGGACTGATACCTGGCGGAGATACCACTAAGATTGAAAAACCTGCGGTCAATCCGTACATATCGCTCCTACTCGACCCTACTACAAAACACACGTTCCGAAGTAGTATTAGAAGTGCCATCAAGCAATTTCTGAGCGAATTAGAAGCCAAGATGATTGTTGATGGATTGACTTCAAAACTTGCTGAAATGACGGGGAAAGCTCCTGAAGTTGACCTGTCTTCAAAGGGTATTGTACAGTTGAATGAAACCACGGCTACCAGTAAAGTAATGGCTTCGGATGTTGCCAATAATTCTACGCAACATAACGTTCCAGCTTGGACGGTTTTTGCCATGTTTTTCATCGTTATTCCATTGGCTGGCAACATGGTTAGAGAACGAACTGCAGGCACCATTATTCGACTTAGAACAATGCCAACAAGCATGTTCCACTTTTACGCTGGTAAGTTTTCCAGCTACGGCACAGTCGGTTTAGCACAGGCATTGCTAATGATTAGCGTTGGTTTTTGGGTAATGCCATTGCTAGGTCTTGCTCGGCTTGATTTGGGCAGCGGACTTCTTCCTCTCATCTACGTTTCAATTGCGGCAAGCGCGGCAGCAACAGGTTACGGTCTTCTTGTTGGAACCTTATTCAAAACCCTTCATCAAGCTGCCATTTTCGGAATGGTCTCAGTGGTAATTATGGCTGCTTTAGGCGGTATATGGGTGCCTCTTTACATAATGAGCGATTCAATGGTTTTTATTGGTCATCTTTCTCCTATGAATTGGGCAATGGAAGCATTCAACGATGTATTTTTGAGGGGCGATGGCTTAATAGACATAATTTCGCACAGTTGGAATCTTTGGTTATTTGCTGTAATATGTTTCAGTTTTGCACTTGTAGTTGAGAACAAACGATAGAGATTTAGGTTTTTTAGTCATGGAGGAAAATCAATATTACGATACTATAATTCTTGGAGGTGGATTAGCCGGTTTAACGCTAGCTATGCAGTTGAGACAGCAGAATCCAGAAATCAAGGTTCTCGTGCTCGAAAGACGTGATGGAGATGCCCCAGAAGGTGCGCATAAAGTGGGCGAAAGCACAGTTGAGCTAGCTACGCATTATCTACGCGAAGTGCTTGGTCTGAAAGATTATTTAGACGAATATCAGTTGCCAAAGCACGGTCTACGTTTTTTCTTTTCTCCGCAACACAAAAATGAAATTCACAAGCGAGTTGAACTAGGTCCAAAAGTTTTATTGCCAGTGCCGAGTCATCAGATTGACCGAGGGATTTTCGAGAATGACCTCATCAATATGAACCTGAAACTTGGTATCGATATTACGATGGGAGCCAAAGTGAAGGACGTATCGTTCGGAGATGATGAAAACACCGTTGCATATGAATGTGATGGCGAATTACGGAAACATACCGCTCGTTGGGTAGTAGATGCCACGGGTCGTGCAAGCTTTCTGAAACGCAAAATCGGTTTCTCTGAAATTGTGAATCACGATGTGAATGCAGCTTGGTTTCGTGTTGATTGGAAAATAGATATTGATGATTGGTCTGATGATGAGAAATGGCATTCTCACGTAAAACCAGGATTGCGCTATTTGAGCACGGTTCACCTCATGGATGCAGGTTACTGGGTTTGGATAATTCCGTTAGTTGGTGACAAAACCAGTATTGGAATAGTAGCTGACCCAGCTATTCATCCATTTGAAAGTTTCAACAAATTAGAGAAATCATTAGACTGGATTGAGAAGAATGAACCTCAACTCTCAGGAGAGCTAAAAAAACAAGGTGGCAATATATTAGACTTCAAAATAATGAAGCATTTTGCGCACGGAGCTTCTGAATTATACAGCACCGATCGTTGGGCAGTGACAGGTGAAAGTGGTGTATTTGCAGATCCGTTCTATTCTCCTGGTTCTGATTTCATTTCCATGGCTAATACTTGGACAGCCGACCTCATTCAAAGAGATTTGAAAGGTGAAGATATTTTATTCAGAACGCGTTTTTATTCAGAATTGAATAAGGTATTCTACAAAAATTGGATGCCGCTGTATATCAACCAATACTCATTGTGGGGCAAGGCTCAAACCATGACCGCCAAAATCTATTGGGATTGGGGTGCTTATTGGGGAATAAACACATTGCTTTTCACCCATGATGGATTGACCAATCTCGAATTACTAAGACGAGTTACAGCTGGCCGCACATCAACGCTCAATCGCTATGGGGAATTAAGCACTCAAATGCAGCAGTTGTTCAACGACTTTGGAGCTTTCGATAAGAATGAGTTTGACACTACTTACTTAGACCCGTTTGAAGTTCCTGTTCTACAGCGACTACAAGAAGATATCGTTGAGAAGAATTTTGAAACAGAAGAACTGCACCAAAAGTTTGATGAAAACATATTGCTTCTTGAGCATTTTGCAGCAGAGACATTCAGATTGATGAGTCACCATGCACACGGAACATCCATTGAAATGGAAGTTGACCCTTACACGATGAGCTTAGTAGGCAGGCAAATTGAAAGTCCTAACAGCAAGGTTCTTGCTAAGGACGAGCAAGTAGCAAATGAATTACGGAGTATGTGGCTGTATCCCTACCCAGTGCAGGAAACTGCCTAATGAGCATTTCCGAGAATATTGAAACCGTTGTTTCCACCTTTCAACAAGGTCGTTCGCTTAGCGAGCAGGAACTCGGGTTAGATAATCTCATTTCTAAGCTCAATCAGTTCGAACCTCGTTATCGTTCTGTTGCTTTCGAAGGCGCTTCTATGGGAGTTGCGTTGCAAAGCACTATAGAAACCTGGAAAGTATATGCGAAAGCAACCGAAAAGCACGACACACAAGTTCATATCGGACTAGGTTGGGCAATTGCAGAGAAAGAATTAGATATTAATTCTACGCTTCGCGAAATAGAGCCTCTGATGCAAATAAAGGTCCTAGAGGGCTACGGTTATTGGCACGGACTGTTTCGCAGACGATTAACTATTCGCACACAACAAGTTCCTGAGAACATCATAATAGAATTTCAAAAAGGGTTTGACCAAGGAGTTGGTCGTTCTATTTGGTATTTAGCCAAAGGTGAAGTTGCCAAAGTGGTCAATATCATCAATCACTTTCCCGAAGACCGAAGAGAAAATCTCTGGTACGGAATCGGAGTTGCTTCAACGTATGTTGGTGGATGTTCTGAAGAGTTAATTTCTGAATTGAAATCTACGGCTGGTGAGTTCAAGTCAAACCTAGAGAAAGGAATTGAAGCGGCTGAGGGAAGTATGCGGAAGGCTGTTCTAGATTCAATTTAGAACCTTTGTAAGAAGGCTAGTTCGAACCAATGCAAGAAATCCACAGAATAGTTAAAGGCTCACTACTCAGTGAGGGAGTGCAAATACCAATTCACTTTGGACTGATATTCTCCGATATGGGCCAATTGACTCTTGACCTTTTTGTTCAAGATGATTTCAACCTTTCTAGTCTGATAGAAAACAATAATGACGAAGTCTGGAATACTGAGTACTCACTCAAATGTAATTCCACTGAAGGTGACCTGTTGGTAATTGACCGACTATCATTCTCTAGTATAGTTCCTCATGAATCAACTATAAAGATGATTTGTTATGGAAAAATGGTTAAGACAGAAGAAAGAAAAGTTCCAGTACCAGAGAAACCCGACAAACGAGAACGAACTGTACATTTCCTAATTCTTGAAGGTTTGAAAATTCGATTTACGGATATTACAGAGAAACCTAGGGTACGTAAAGGCCGAAAAATAGAGAGCCCGTTTGATTGGAAACGAGATCACACTTCGGCTTTGCTAATGGTTAATAAAACTCCATTCAATCAAGTTTTCTATCGATCTGAAGGAAGTACTCAAATCACAGTTGAATTTGACAATGAATCAAACGGCACTTTAACACACGAAAATTTTTCTGAATTCAAATCAGACTATAGGGTTACCCCTTTAAATCGCAGACCGTAGATAGGTTACGGTTTGGCATTGGATGTTTGTAAAAAAAAAAACATCATGAAGATAAATAAAGGACTTACGCGTGAGGAATTCAGGGATCATTTCG
>Ga0222662_1000620_pt1 | contig 26158 bp, 24 predicted proteins | sample AntAcemetagen600_FD_179821 | JGI IMG/M metagenome (GOLD analysis project Ga0222662, IMG submission 179821) | Saline water microbial communities from Ace Lake, Antarctica - #600 | ecosystem: Environmental > Aquatic > Non-marine Saline and Alkaline > Saline | place: Antarctica: Ace Lake... | reverse complement strand
TCTTTGAATCGCTAAATTCACGTCATGAATGCACATTTAAAGCTCCTCCCCTTGCTTGCAAGGGGAGGGGACCGGCGCCTCGCGCGTTGGAAAAAATAGTTCCTCCCCCTGCTTGCAAGGGGAGGGGGACCGGCGCCTCGCGCGTTGGAAAAAATAGTTCCTCCCCCTGCTTGCAAGGGGAGGGGGACCGGCGCCTCGCGCGTTGGAAAAAATAGTTCCTCCCCTTGCTTGCAAGGGGAGGGGGACCGGCGTCAGCCGGTGGAGGGGTTTCTTCGCGGGCGCGCCAAGTGGTTCAGAAAAGGCTCAGACTTAGCAGAGAACCCTTCCAATCTGGCAAGCCGATCACCTTCCCTTGGTAAGGTAGGGAGCTTTCCAGTCATCAATTTTCAGTGTCCCGATTTGTGTATAAGGGTATGGCTTGCAAGGGGAGGGGGACCGGCGTCAGCCGGTGGAGGGTTTCTGGATTGGCGCGATGAAGATCTGGCGTTCTTGATCGCGCCCCTGGGAAAACCACCCCACCGTCTTGCGACGGTCCCCCCCTCCTTTGGAAAAGGAGGGGAGTCATGAAGCAGGAATGGGAACTTCCGATCACAAAGCTCCCCGCACCTGTGATGACACCCATTGAACAGCCTATTCCAATACGGACCTTGTCCTCACACGATGATTGATCCAGACTAGTTATTTGAGATGGGCTACTATTTGCAGGGAAGACCGATTCTATAAGTATCTTGTAACAACTAACGCGTTGCACCATTCGATAGTGGAGTATTCAAACGCTCTAATTGGCCTTTTCAAGATACGGCGTTTTTCTTTGAAGATATCGGTATGACTTTAGGCCAAGTATACAGCAACAAGGATTTAACTAAAATGGGGATGATGCCAGTTGGCCCTTACCTCGTTAAGGAGTTTAAGCTTGGGAGTGCGGATGTTGTGCTACGGTTTGGGAGATTTGTTGGTGCCCATGAGAAGGTTCTTTCAGAAGTGTCGGTTATTAGGAGGAGTGATGGAGAAGAACAGGAAGATCCCTGAGATGCGGAGGAACGGCGTCTCGCGGGTATGACCCAAGGACATTGGTAACACTCTAAATAGAAGGACACCGAAAACACGTCACGTCTTGACTCTTTACAAGATGACCCGGATTTACAATGACAATCCATCCGGAAAACTCGGCACCATCCAGCCCGTAACGCCCGCCCCGAGACCCCCTTTTCTCGTGGTCCCAACGCCTATGGGTGTTGGGTAGAGCCTGTGCTCAATTAAAAGCGGACTTGAAGAAACTCGAAAATACCGCCATGTATAAAAGTATGAATGCCGCGCAAGTCATCGAAGAAATCGCCGCCATGTCTGCTGAGGAGCGTGGCAAGGTTGTGGTTCAGCTCAATCAGATGCAGGAGGGGCTCTTCCACGAGGAGCAAGGCAAGATCGCCGAACAAAGACTGGAAGACCTTGAAAAAGGGTTGACCGAAACGGTATCGCACGAAGACGCGATGCGCATGGTCCGCGAAGTATAAGGGTGCAAATCCGCTACTTGAAAGAAGCCGTCGCCGATGCGCGCCGGGAAGCTTTGTTTTGGCAAAAACAAAGGTCTGGTCTTGAAGAAGAGTTTGCGAAGGAGTTCGAGGCCGCGATCCAAGCGATTAGTCTCGCACCCAGTGGATATGTCAGGGTCTCGAAAAAGCGGGCGCTTCGACGCTTTCATGAAAAACGATTCCACACGCAAATCATCTACGAGTATCTACCGGAGGAAAATCTTCTGCAAATAGTGCGCGTCTACAATTCTCGTATGAATCCCTATCGGTTCGTTTCGGAACAATAGTTTTGTTTCCTTTAATTTGCCCTATTTCTATGACGAGCCAACCGTCGCGCTCTCAGCCAAACTCAATCCTTCGCATTTGATGGATGGCCAAAGGCGGTAGGGAATCCAAATTGGTAGATGGCGGCACCTTTTGCAGATGATGCCATGCCTCGGCGCGCAGTGCCAGCCAGCGATCCCATGCGAAGTCGGGAGAGTGGATGATCTGGCGGAGTATGGATCGCCATTCCAGTACGGCCCGCTCCATGTCTCCCGCCCGCACTTGATCCGTTTCGAATTCGGATGGCTTGCGGTGGTCGAGGACCAAGGCGGCGACAACTTCTGCGGCCCCCTCTCCGTATTCGGTCGGGACACCGCGTTTCAGGTAGCCAGGAATGGTGCGCCAGCCATAGGCGAGTCGGCTGAGGTCTCCGAGGCGGCCGTCGGCTTCGGATAATTCCTCAAACCGGTGGCCCGCTCGGAGGTTTGCCAGTTGAAAGACGAGTTCGGAAACTTCAAACGATTCGTCTTCCAGACCGGCCGCAATGGCGAGCCCTTCCCCTTGGCTGAAATAACTGAAGACCACCCCGCGGCGGGTGGGGCGGAACTTGGAATCGATAAGACCGAGATCGAGCCAGTTTCTGGCGGGTCGCCGCGGTTTGTCGTCGGCTCTGCCACCGAGTGCGGTTTTCAGGTCGGGTTCGCCGGTGCGGTAGGACTCGCGAATGGGGGGGTTGATGAGGGCGCGTCCGATTTGATCCATTCGGCAAAAGGCCACCGCGTCGGAGTAGTCGAGGAAAACCCGAATCTCATCGCGGTGCTCTTCCCAACGAATGGGTTTTCCACCGCTGGTCATACGATCCATGCGGGGGAGGTAGGTCGATTCCAGAACTTCGAGAGAGCAGTGCGCGCGCGGTTTTGGGTAATCCTGGTGCTCGTTCCAATCCTGCTGCAGCATTTTGCGAAAACTTTTGGTCAGATTCAGGTGACGTTTATTCGTGGCCTTGGGGAAGAGCGCGACGATAACCATCCTCCCATACTGAATGGGGTTGGCGTCGGGAAGCCTGCAGAGGACACCGATTTGCACAGCTTTGAGGACCTCCGAAGAGGATAGGGCGGGGAGCCATTTTTTGCCGTGGTAATACTTGGCTTCGGCAAGGCGGATCCGCCGTTTGCGGCCGAGCCTCTCCCATTCCCCATCGGGGGACATCATTTCCATCTGGCGGGTTTTCTGCGAAGACTGAGGTGGCTTGGTCATGTCTCCGAAGCGGAGGGGCATCTCATCGTTTAGCCCAAGATTCAATCGTCCGGCGCTGAGGAAGCGGCGGTTGAGGTCGTCCAACTCCTGCCGCGGATCGTTGCCCAGACCGGCACTCGCTTGGAGGGTTGTGAGACAGGCTTGCCAGTCGATCCTACGATTGGGTGCGAGGTCGACACTTCGACCATCGCGGAGGCGCGGTTTCTCGGCGCTCGTGAGAACAAAACCGACCGGATCAATTCCCCGCCGGCCCGCTCGACCGAACATCTGCAACAACTCATCGGCACGAATCCGCTTCACCTCATCGCCAAAGCGGTAGTGGGTCTCGGTAACGAAAACGGAGCGCATGGAAAAGTTAATGCCGGCTGCCAGTCCGGTGGTTGACACAATGACGCGGAGTTGCCCGGTTTTGGCCAGCGGTTCGATGACCCCGGCGCGCATAGAATAATCGAGACCGCTGTGATGATAAGCAACCCGACGGCTCAGCATCTTACGGATCGGGCCTCTCGCGAGCGAGGACTGGCCTGGGGTGAGTTCGAGTGGTTCGCAAGGCGGTAGGGAGGTGGCAAGTCTTCGGGCGATCTCCTCCGCCGCCTGCCGCTGGGGTGCAAAGATGAGGATGGGCCCGAGCCCGGCGGCGAGGGCCTTGGCGATGCGGCGGGGCCAGATGCCTCGGACTCCGGCGGGTACTTTCTGGCGGAGTCCATCGAGGTTGACCTCCTCCTGTGGAACCGGGCGTTCTTTGCACTGGACCAATTCCACGCTGCGGTTCAGGCGTCGGAGCCAATCGGCAATCAGCCCAGGGTTGGCCGTGCTCCCGCTGAGCAGGAGTAGTTGCGTCTCGGGCGGAGCACTGGCGATGGCCAGCTCGTAGTGCAGACCCCGGATCGGGTCGTTCAGCATTTGATATTCGTCAATTACGAGGAGGCTCGGACCTTCCCCGCGAAGAAGGGCATGGCGCTGCGTCTCCAATGTGGCGACAATCACAGGCGCGGTAAGATTCTCGGCGAGATCACCCGTAGCGATGCCAACGTTCCAACCGCGCGACCGCCATTCCATTAATTTGTCATTGGCCAGTGCCCGTGTGGGAACCGTATAGACCGCTCTTCCCAGCACTCCCTTTTCGACCAGCTTTTCGAAGACAAAGGTCTTGCCCGCTCCGGTGGGAGCATCAACCACGACATCCTTGCCCGCAATCAAGTAGCGAATGGCGTCTTGTTGCCAGATGTCCGGGATGAAGAGCGGAACACCCTCCGAGTGGTCCGATGCGGCGGACGGGTCAAAAAATCCTCTGCTCGTATGAACCCCACCCATCGTAGTGGAAATGATGTTGGTTTGGCGGCATCTTGCAAGGCGGTTTCAAGTGAGATTCCTGGAACAGAAGAGGTGTGCGATAAGGCGTGGGGCACAAATTTTACTCCCAGCCGTGGGCGAGGGCTTTAGCCCCTACGTGAATGAAGACGGCGTGGCGGCAAGCGCCAGTCCCTACAGCAGGGATTAAATATTCACGTCCCATCCGTAGGGACCTGACCTTGCGTCGGGCCGTCTCCTCTTGAACGCATTCCTCTTTCGACCGATGGGGAGGGTTAAAGCCCACCCCCACATTTTTTTGCAGCCCTGGTTCCGTTGCGCAGTTTACTGCTCTGGCTAAGAAACGCCTGGCTTGATCTTTTGCTGAATAGTTCTTGAACCTCCATATGTTAACCAAAATATAATTAAGTTAACGATTGATTTTGGGAGCTCTCTTCCTTTGAAAATAACGATGCACAAACAAATCCTCCCTTTGGCGTTTCTTGCTTCAGTAGCTTCTGCTGTTGAGGTGGCCATTGATCCGGTCACTCCACCGGTTTTATTGCCCGCTATTGCGACTCCGTCAGCGACCTTTGAGTCGCCTGTATCCGCACTGCAGTTTGATCCGCGCGTCGACGTGCAGGGAAGGCTGTTCAACGAAGCGCAAGCCGATGTGACGATCCGTGGAGGAACATTTGAGAGCACGGGTTTTGTCCTCGGAGCCGCGACCCTCATCGACCCGCAAACGGGCCACTACTATGCGGAAATTCCCGTGCCCGTTTCGATGTTGATCGACCCGGTGATACAGACGGGTTCGGCAAACACGCTCGGATCCTTTAACTCAACCGCCGGCTCGATCCGATGGGGTTGGGCACCGGTGAGAGAGGGGGGAGACATTCTTGTTGGGGTCAGCCAACACGAGGGAAACACGCAAGAATTACACGGCGGGGTGGCCATCGGCGATGACCGATGGGGCGGCACCTGGCTGGTGGACGGCAACTTTGCCCATTCGGAGGCGGATGGGGATCTCGACAATGCCGATCACCGATTCTATCGCTATGCGGGTCGGATACAGCGGCAGAGCGATACCACGCAGACGGATCTTTTTGCGGGATATCAACACAAGATCTTCGGATTGCAAAATCTCTACGCGGCTCCCTTTGACTCCTTTGAGCAAGAGAACGTGAAGACACGGCTTTTTGCGCTGAATCACCGCTACGCACCGGATGAAGAACAGTGGACGGAGGTGAGTGCTTATTATCGGAGAAATTCCGATGATTATGACTTTGATCGGTTCAACCCGGACGCGGGAAACCCCTTCCAGCACGAGACCAAAGTCGGCGGAGTCGCGGTAAAAGGAGCCCAGCCAATCGGCGAGTACCGACTCCTCTACGGAGCGGAAATATATACGGACAAGCTTGAGAGTACCTCTCTGACCTTTGGTCCATACGATTCGCAGGTGTATGGCTCGACAAGTCTGGCCGGGCAAAGAAGCTGGGAGGCCGGCGAAGGAGTTTGGACGGGACTGCTCGGTGCGAAGTGGGATGATTCCAATCACGAAGACGGTCAACTGTTGCCGGTCTCCCGCTTGGAATACGTTCAGATAGACGAGAAGGGAGACGGGTGGAAAGCCTACGCGGATGCCTCCGGGGCGAGTCAAATTCCCGGCTACACCGCGACCGCTTCCTCGCCGAATGGAGGTCTCTTTCGCGGAAATCAGGACCTGGGGCGTGAAACCTCTTGGAATTTCACCCTCGGGGGCGGTCTCGATGAGGGCCCTTGGTCCGTCGATGGCGCTGCATTTGTGCGACGAGACGAGGATTTGACCGATTGGACCTACCTTACTGACGGAGGTTTTGCCCGCACCGCCAATCCGATTGATCTATGGGTTTACGGGTTGGAATTACTGGGCCGCTACGGATGGGATTCGGGCAATGCGTCGGTCGGCTATGCATGGCTGGAAAAGGAGGAGGATTACGGGTCTTCGGAAGTCGACGCCAGTTTCTACGCGCTGAATTACCCGGAGCATCGGGTTACTTTTACATTCGACTGGGATCTTACCTCATGGCTCGGATTTCGCACCGACACCGAATGGCGCTACCAGCGGGAGAATATTTTACGGGATTCAGATGACACGGCCTGGCTTACGGATGCGGCCCTTCGGTTTGAGACAGACCGATTGCCCGGTGCCGAGCTCTGGGTCGGCGTTTGGAACCTCTGGGATGACGATTTCCAGGAAATCCCCGGCGTTCCCCGGGAGGGTAGAACCTTCTTTGCGAATCTAAGATACCGCTTCTAAAGCATGCCTTTCGGGTGGGTTACAAATTAGCTTATTTGTTCACGTAGCACGGGATTGCCACACAGTCCGGAATTTGCCACTATCCGGACCGAATGGCTAATCAGCAAAAAAAGTTTCGGGTCGGCGTTGCCGGAGTCGGTTACCTCGGCCGCCACCACGTGCGCATTTACAACGAATTGAGTGATCTCTGCGAAATCGCCGGGATCTATGAGGTGGACGATGAGCGAGCTGAGGAGGTGATCGATCAGTATCGTTGCACCCGCTTTACGACTCTCGAAGAGATGGCCGAGCAGTGCGATGCCGTGAGTGTTGTGGTGCCAACGGATCGGCACGCTGAGGTTTCCTTGCCGCTGTTGGAGGGAGGGTGTCACCTTTTGGTTGAGAAGCCGATTTGCAAGGATCGCAACGAAGCCGCCGCCATACTCGCCAAAGCCCGCGAGAAAGGGCTCACCGTCCAAGTGGGGCATGTGGAGCAATACAATCCCGTGACTTCTTTTCTCGAAGAAGCGGTCAAGAAACCAAAGTTCATTACGGCGGATCGTCTTGCCCCTTTTAACCCACGTGGGACTGAGGTAGGGGTCGTTCTCGACCTGATGATTCATGACATTGGTGTGATCCTGCAACTGGTCCAATCGCCGGTCGAGAGAATCGAAGCGGTTGGTGTGGATGTGCTCTCTAAATCCGAAGACATTGCAAATGCCAGAATCGTTTTTGAAAACGGTTGTGTGGCAAATATCAATACAAGCCGGGTGAGCCTGAAAAAAGTTCGCGAGATTCGGGTCTTTCAGCCGGAGTCCTACCTCTCACTTGATTTTATGAATCAGAAGGGACATCTGCTTCGCAAAGGGCCAATGGGTCTGGCGAAGGAAGACATTCCGATCGAGCCCGGCGAGCCCTTGCGCCTGGAGCTGGAATCGTTCCTCTCCTGTCTTCGCGATGGTGCCGAGCCCAAGGTTTCCGGTATGTCCGGGTTGAAGGCGCTGGAGATTGCACTGGAGGTCACTCGTCAGATCAGAGAAGGCCAAGAGCGCACCGCATGAGTCAATCCGCCATAGTGCCGGAGATTTTGCCTTTTGAGGCACCGGAGCAAGATCGGGTGGACTTACTCGTTGTCGCCGGCGAGCACAGCGGAGATCAACACGCCGCCCTCATGGTCCGTGACCTGCTGGTCGCCGACGAAGATTTATCAATTTGTGCCCTCGGCGGTCCGGCGCTCGAGGAAGCGGGGGCGAAAGTTCTCTACGAACTCACCGAGCTGTCGGTGGTCGGGATTGTCGAGGTTCTTGCCCATTACAGTGAGTTTAAAAAGTTGTTTGCGGAGACCTTGGCATGGATCGGGAAATACCAGCCGAAGGTAGTCTGCCTGGTAGATTACCCAGGCTTTAACCTCCGCCTCGCAAAAGAGTTACGCAGCAGGGGTATTAGCCGGCAGGGAGGTGGCGAGGTTGTTGTTCTTGGTTACATCAGCCCTCAGATTTGGGCTTGGAAAGCGAAACGTCGTTTCAAGATGCAAAAGTGGTTGGACGAGATCGGGACCATATTTCCATTTGAGGTAGAGTGCTATAAGGATACCACACTACCGGCCTTTTTTCTCGGACACCCTTTCGTTGATCCCCGTTTTTCCCTGCAAGTGAAATATGATCCGCAAGGACCATTACTACTGTTGCCCGGTAGTCGATCAGCTGCTGTTGGCCGTATTTTTCCACAGATGTTGGCTGGAGTTGAGAAGGCCTCCGCGTCATTGAACGGAAGGGTGGTGCGCATACTTTATCCAGGACCCCGCATTAAGGCGGATTTGGAGAAGATCCTCAAAAGTTCGGATCTGCCATTCGAAGTAGAATTGCGATCGGTTTCTGAGGGATCAATAGGTGCGGCGGTTTTAACGAGCAGTGGAACGATGTCGTTACAGTGCGCTCTGGCGGGGATTCCCGGAACGATCGTGTACCGCGCTCATCCGATGACCTACGCCATCGGTCGTGCCTTTGTGAAGATTCCCTACCTCGGGATCGCCAACATCCTACTCGACCGCCCTTTTTATCCCGAACTCATTCAAGGTGCAGCCTCTCCGGAGCGATTGGCCCGAAGGATTAAAGAAATGCTGGAACCCACTGCTAGCGAGGATGCCGCTGCTGAAGCGGAAGAACTAACGCGCATTCTTTCGATCAATCGCTATCTCGATCCAGCTGCGTGGATCCACAGCCACATTAAGCCTCTGGAGCCGGGGGTGCCACTTGATTTGCCAGTGGGTTCGTTGTGAGCAGATCTTTTTGAAGTTTAGAAAGGCAGCACATACAAGACCATGAGGTCGTTTAGGTGAATGACTTCAACTATTTCGATAAGGACAATTGCGATAAAAAACCAAACGACTTCCCGTAAACCTCTTTCAATTACCTTCGTTGAAGTCATTCTTTCCTCTGCGCCGCTATTATAATTGGAAAAACTAGGGATGAAACGCGGGACGACTGTCATGTAGGTCGAGAAGGGGGCTCCAAAAATATTCAGCAACCTCTTCTCTTCGCATCGAATCACATAGGAGTAATAGAGTAGGTAGAAAACGACTGCGATTGCGGTCAGCAAGAGGCTTTGTAGCGCGAGGAAGACTCCTGCAACTCCAATAAACGAGAATAGGTATAGAGGATTTCTACAAAGGGAATAGGGACCCTCTGTGCAAAGCGTCTGATCCTTTCTACCTGCAATGTAGAGAGAGCACCAAATCCTCCCGATACCGGCAGTTATCAATAACAAATAGCCGATCTGCTCCAGGGTTTCGTGGAAACCGTTCCCGAGGTTCTTCGGGACGGTTACAAGAGCGGCAAAAATAAGCGGAATAGCAATGGCCTTGGAGAGGGGCTTGCGGAGTTTTTCTATCGAAGCGAATGTAGAAACGGCCATCGGAGGAAATGAACTAATCTGGATTTATTCTGCTTGCAGAACTAAACAAGCAACACGCCACCAAGTTAGCCTAGGGAATCGGTTTGGCGAGTTTTATTTTGAAGAGAGGCTAGGCCGCAGCTCTCCCATTCTACTTTTATTAGGATGCGCCGGGGAGAGCCCAATCGACGCCCCTCATATCACCGGTCTTCAGGAACTTCTGGTGCATGGCAAAGGCGCAGTCCAACGTTTGCGGGGTATGGCCGTCTTTGACACTGGCGAAGTAGCCGCGAAGCAGATCCTGGTATTCGGGGTGAGCGCATTTCTCCACGATAAGGCGGGCGCGTTCGACGGGGTCTTTCCCCCGGAGATCGGCAACCCCTTGCTCGGTGATCAAAACTTGCACCGAGTGCTCGCTGTGATCCATGTGGCTCACAAGCGGCACAATCGTGCTGATCTTCCCACCCTTTGCAATCGAGGGGCAGGTGAAGACGGACAGGTAGGCATTGCGGGTAAAGTCACCGGATCCGCCGATCCCGTTCATGAGATTGTTCCCCATGACGTGGGTGCTGTTTACATTGCCAAACACATCCGACTCGATTGCCGTATTGATGGAAATAATACCGAGCCGTCGAACGACTTCCGGGTGGTTTGAAATTTCCTGCGGTCGCAAGAGCATGCGGGACCGGAAGTAGTCGAGGTTTTCGTAGACTCGTTTTAGAACGGGCGGACTGAGCGTTAAAGAGGTCGCGCTCCCAAAGCTGATTTGTTCATCTTCCATTAGTTGGATGACAGAATCCTGAATGACCTCAGAATACATTTCAAACGCGGGTATGTCGGGATTGTTTCCCATCGCGCCCAATACCGCATTGGCGATATTTCCAACTCCGCTCTGGATGGGAAGGAAGCCTTCAGGAATCGCTCCCCGGTGTAGCTCTGACGCTAGGAAGTTGGCAACGTTCTCACCAATTTTGTTCGTTACCGCATCCGCCTCTTTAAAGCCTCCAATCTCGTCGGCTCGGTTCGTGCGGACGATTCCCGCTATTTTTGATGGATCCACCTTAATAGTCTCGGTGCCAATTCGCCCGGAGCAGGAATAAACAGGTATCTCCTTGCGGTGGGGAGGGTCTTTTGGTTCGTAGATGTCGTGGAATCCCCGAAGTGTTTTGGGGTGAAACTCATTGAGTTCGATGAGGATCTTGTCCGCATAATGGCAGAAGGTGGGACTCGCACCGACGGAGGTGCTGAGAACGATATGTCCGTCATCGGAAACATCACAGGCTTCTACAATGGCAAAACTGAATTTACCGAGAAATCCATATCGAACACTCTGTGGGAGCATCGACAAGTGCATGTCAAAGAAATGGGCTTTCCCTTCATTGATGGCACGGCGCAAGTCTTTGTTCGACTGATAGGGTGTGCGGAAGGAAACGGCCTCGGCGAGTGCGAGTTGGCCGTCCAGTGAGTCGCCAGTAGAGGCCCCCGTAACGACGCCGATCTTGAAGGGCCTGCCATCTGCGTGTTCGGCTTTGGCCCGCTCTGCGATAGCTGTAGGGATTTCCTTCGCTGCCCCGGCTGGGGTGAATCCGCTAAACCCGATGGTGTCTCCGTTTGAGATGAGGCTCGCTGCCTCTGATGCGCTTATTTCTTTGAGTGCCATTGTGATTTTCTATGCTGGAAATGATTGTCTAAAAAGTTACCCGCCGAGGAGAGTGAGGAAAAAGCCTGCAGCCAAGGCAGAACCGATCACCCCGGCCACGTTCGGTCCCATAGCGTGCATGAGAAGGAAATTGCCCGGATCGGCTTTCTGCCCTTCGACCTGCGAGACGCGGGCTGCCATGGGGACGGCGCTAACTCCTGCTGATCCAATGAGGGGATTGATCTTATTCTTTTTGAGGAAAAGATTCATAAACTTCGCCATCAAGACACCGGAAGCGGTGGCTATAATAAATGCGATGATGCCCAGAAAGAGGATCTGCATCGTAGCGGGATCCAGAAATTTATCGTAGCTCATCTTGGTTCCCACGGCCAGCCCGAGGAAGATGGTTACTATGTTGATGATCTCGTTTTGGCAGGCCTTGACCAAGCGTTCGGTGACGCCGCACTCGCGGATGAAATTGCCGAGCATGAGCATGCCTATAAGCGGGGCGGAACTGGGCACAACCAGGATGCATAGAACCGCAACGCAGAGAGCAAATAGAACTTTCTCCAATTTTCCAACCGGGCGGAGGCGGTGCATTCGGATTTTGCGCTCATCCTTGGTCGTGAGCAAGCGCATGATGGGAGGTTGGATTACAGGGACGAGTGCCATGTAGCTATAGGCCGCAACGGCCACGGGTCCGAGCAGGTCGGGAGCGAGTTTGCTGGTCAGATAGATCGAGGTAGGCCCATCCGCCCCTCCGATGATACCGATCGAGGCAGCTGCAGCCATGTCGAAACCAATTAAGACCGCCCCGAAAAAGGTGGCGAAGATACCAAACTGGGCAGCTGCTCCGAGGAGGAGTGTCTTCGGGTTGGCAATCAATGGCCCGAAGTCCGTCAGGGCTCCCACCCCGAGAAAGATGAGTGGGGGAAAGAGCTCTATGTGTATCCCCTCGTATATATAATACAGCAGACCTCCTGCAGTTTCCAAAGTTCCGTCCGCCCCGTAAACGGGTGTATTCAATAAGCCCGTATCGGGTAGATTGACCAGTAGTGCACCGAATCCAATCGGGATGAGGAGAAGCGGTTCAAACCCCTTGGCGATGGCGAGATAAAAAATCACGCCAATGATAGCCCACATGATGAGCATCTGCCAGTGGAGCTGATTGAAGCCGGTTTCGGAGAGCAGTTGTAGAATGGAATCCATTAGGAAAATGCAGCGGGTTTCGTGCGGAGGGTAGGCGAATATCAGGAGAGTTTGAGGATGGCCTGGCCTTCCTCAACTGCATCTCCGGGACCAACGAGAATGGCGCCGATGGTGCCATCTGCTGGTGCCGTGACGAGCGTGTTCATTTTCATCGCTTCCAGTGTAACCAGTTGATCTCCCTCTTTTACAGTGTCGCCTTCCTTCACATCGACGGAGACTACAACGGCTGAGAGGGGGCTGGGAATTTCCCCGTCACCTGCCAGAGGTTTTGCTGCGGTCGGTGCTGCGGCGGGCGCAGCGGCGGAGGCCGCTGAGCGGACCCCTGCTTGAACGGGAGCCATGGAGGCCCCGTCGTCATCGAGGATATCTACCTCTACATCATAACTTTTACCGTCAACGGTAACTCGTAGCTTCTTCATAAGATTTGAATTTGAATTGTAATTTTAAATTTATTGGTCCCAAAATCCTACCGCAGTCGATGGGAGGAGAAGATTTGGCGACGGCCTTCCTGAGCCCAGCCTGGGGAAGAACTTTTGCGGATCGACCGCACGCGGACGCGACGGGAACCGAGTGCGATATAGACAGCGGCCGTCACTACTGCGGCGATCTGTCCGTCGTGCTCGGCCTTCTCCTTAATCACGTCAGCTGCCCGGCGTGCCGTATTCGTGGTGACAGCTGCGGGTTCTGTTCTAGTGGAAAAATATTTCCCACTGAGATAAGTCAAAAAAGCCAGAAGGGTGAGAATGGCGACAACGAAGAGAAAGCCTGTCACCAGGAGATTTGTGGCAGTAGGCGGTTCTGCGGCTGCCAGAATTTGCGTGATGGAAATGCTCATTGATTCAGTCGTTTTAGCGAAATTAATCAGAGTGGAATGTTGCCATGTTTCTTCGGCGGACGACTATCACGCTTGTTCAGAGTGTTTCGAAGAGCGAGGGAAATCACAGCCTTGCTCTCGGATGGCTCGATCACGTCGGTGATCATCGCTTTCTCGGCCGCTTGATACGGGGAGGCGAACTTGTCACGGTATTCCGTGCGGAGTTCTTGCTCTTTTGCTTTCGGATCTTCGGATTTCTCCAGTTCTTTTCGGTAGAGAACCTTGACGGCACCCTCGGCGCCCATGACCGCGATCTCAGCGGTAGGCCATGCGTAAACTTGATCGGCCCCGAGATCTGAACTGCACATGGCCAGATAAGCACCGCCGTATGCTTTTCTCATGATCAATGTGATCTTGGGGACCGTCGATGCCGCATAGGCAAAGAGCATTTTAGCACCGTGCCGGATAATTCCGCCCCGTTCTTGGGCGAGACCGGGCATGAAGCCGGGCACATCGACTAGACTGACCAGAGGGATATTATAAATATTGCAGGTGCGGATGAAGCGAGCCCCCTTGTCGGAAGAGTCGATATCAAGTGTTCCCGCCTTGTGCATGGGCTGATTGGCGATGATTCCGACGACGATGCCGTCGATCCGGGCGAAGCAGATGACGAGGCTTTTCGCGAAATCAGGCATGATCTCGAAGAAGTCGCCATCGTCGACCAGTCTCTCAATCACGTTAAGCACATCAAAGGGAGTTTTGGAGTCAGCGGGTACCAAATCGTTCATCCCCTCGTCTTTGTCATGGGTAATTTTTTCGGAGAGGTCGTGGGGAGGATCCTGGAGATTGTTCGACGGTAGGAAAGAGAGCAGGCGACCGGCTAGATCCATCGCATGGCCGTCGTCCTCCGCGATCAGGTGGATGTTTCCACTTACAGAGGCATGCGCGGCGGCGTTCGCAAATTGCTCGAGCGAAGCTTTTTCGCCTGTGGCCGATTGGATGACACCAGGCCCGCAGATGAACATGTTCGCATTTTCGCGAGTCATGATCAGGAAATCCATGAGCGCCGGAGAGTAGGCGGCTCCTCCCGCGCAAGGTCCGGCGATCACTGCGATTTGTGGAACGACACCGGAGAGGAAGACGTTTTTGAAAAATACTTTTCCGTATCCGGAGAGCGAGTCGACCCCCTCCTGGATGCGGGCACCTCCCGAGTCGTTGACGCCGACGACCGGCATTCCGTTTTCATGAGCGAAATCCATCAACTCGCAGATCTTCTTCGCATGGATCGCTCCGAGGGCACCGCCGCCAACTGTAAAGTCCTGACTAAAAGCCGCCACCGGGCGTTCCTCCACATATCCAACCCCGGTGACGACACCATCGGTTGGTAGTGCCACGGAGGCCATGCCGAAATTCGTGCATTGATGAGCGGCATGCATTCCAAATTCCTGAAAAGTTCCCGGTTCGAAAAATCGTTCGAGCCGTTCGCGGGCGGAGAGAAGACCCTTTGCTTTCCGCTTCTCCAGCTTTGCTTCCCCTCCGGCTTTGCGGGCAGTTTCGCGACGTGCTTTTAGTTCTTCGAGTAGTTTTGGGTCAATGGCCATGGTCTGGTAATTCAGAGAGTTTGTCTTTCAGTTGGACAGGCAAGGTGCAAATCAGTCTTTCGGCATACAGAATTCGGTGAGAACTCCGTGCGTGCTCTTTGGATGGAGAAATGCGACCATCTTGCTCGCTGCTCCCTCAAAGGGTACTTCATGAATGAGGCGAATACCTTCACCAGCTGCTTGGTTCAATTGTTCCTTGATGTCGTCAGTAGCAAAGGCAATATGGTGAATTCCTTCCCCGTTTTTTTCAAGAAACTTGGCAATAGGGCTTTCGGGGGTGGTAGGCTCCAGTAATTCAATATGAACATCGCCAGCAGCAAAGAACGCAGTTTTCACTCCCTGGGAGGGGACTTCCTCCGTGCCGTGGCAGTGGAGCCCGAGTGCTTTTTCGTAGTAGGGAATGGTCTCCGCCAGGCTTTTGACGGCGATTCCGAGATGGTCGATTTTCTGTATCATAGATTTTTTACTGGTTATGAAGCACTGTTTTAAGATTAGAGAATCTAAAGTCAAATGATTTTTAGTATAAATAAATTTAATTGACTAAGGTTGGTCTATTGAGGATAAAAAAGGGGCACAAGTTATTTTTACAATCACTTTCATGAATACTTCAGGATGAAAAATATGGAAACTAAAAAACTTCTAGGGGAGTTCCCCCAACCTTCATACGAGGACTGGAAAACCGCCGCTGAGGCCCTGTTGAAAGGGGCCCCATTTGAAAAGGTGATGCGAACCAAGACTGTTGAGGGAATCACGCTCGAACCGATTTACCGGAAGGATTCGGTAGAGAAACTGCCGCATCTTGCCGGTCTGCCGGGGGCGGCTGGTAATGCGCGCAGCTCTAACTCTTCGGGCTACATGGAGACGCCATGGGATTCGGTGCAGGAGATAACTGCCGGCGAACCGGTGGAGTTCAATCGCCAACTCATGGAATGCCTCCATTCAGGTCAGACGGGAATTCAACTCTCTTTGGACATGGCTAGCTCCCTTTTGGAGGATCCATCCGAAGCGGGAGATGGCGAAGTAGGGGGTTGCGGGTTGTCCCTCTCCCAATTGTCCGATCTGCAAGCGGCTCTCTCCGGTATTTTTCCGGAAGCGATAGCGCTGCATGCGAATCCTGGCTGCGCCCTGGTTCCGTTCGCGGCCTTCCTTGCCGCTTGGAGTACGGAGGTGGAGGGCGATCCTTCAAAGATGCGCGGTGCCTTTCACGCGGATCCGATTGGCCACTGGGTATCTTCGGGTTCCTTGCCTGTTTCCTATGACCGGATGATGGACCAGTTGAAACTTTCCTGGGAACTCCTCGACGAAGCGTTGCCAGCCTTCGGGCTGGTGGGTTGTTCGGGCATCCCTTTCCACATGGCTGGGGCCTCGGCGGTGGACGAGTTGGGTCTCCTCTTAGCAGAAAGTGTCGAGTACATCCGGCAATTGGTTGAACGCGGAATTCCGGCCGAGCAAGTATGCAAGCGCATGGTTTTCACCTATTCCCTGGGATCGAACTTTTTCATGGAATTGGCTAAAATCCGGGCGGGACGTCTCGCCTGGGCGCAGATTCAGGAATCATTCGGTGTGAAGGATCCAACTCCGCTACGAGCCAGGGGGCGAACCGGACTCTTTAATAAGACTGCTTTTGACCCTTACGTAAATATGCTCCGGACTACGACCGAATCCTTATGTGGGGTTCTCGGCGGTTTGGAAGCCATTACCGTAGGCACCTTTGATGAGGTCGTTCGCGAGTCCGACACTTTTTCGCGAAGAATTGCGCGCAACACCCACACTATTCTGGGTGAGGAGTGTGAATTGAAGCGAGTGGTCGATCCGGCTGGTGGCTCTTGGTATCTCGAATCATTGACCGATGAACTGCTTCGGGCTGCATGGACACGATTCCAAGAGATTGAGGCGGCGGGTGGTATTGCCGAAGCCTATCGTTCCGGGTTGGTGGCAAAGATCTGTGGTGCCTCCCGTGCCGAACAGGAGAAGCGCTTGAACCAACGCCGCTTTTCGCTAATTGGGACCAATGTTTACGCAAACCTGACCGAGAAACCGCTCGAGCTGCGCCTACCCGATTATGCGGATGTAAGAGAAAGGCGCATCTCTGTCGTAAGAAGCAATCCGTGCGCTCCAATTAATGCAGCAAACCGGGATGGCCTCATCGAGGCGGTCCGCCAGGGAGCAACCGTGGGGGATATACGCCGGGCTCTCCTTCCGGATGCGGGTGTTTTCGAAAAAGTTGAGGCATTGCCGCACCACCGTCTGGCGGCAGGTTATGAAAATCTCCGGAAAGCGGCGATTTCCTTTGAGAAGGACCATGGGACTCCGCCCAAACTTTTCCTCGTCACTCTCGGGCCACTCCGGAAGCACAAGATTCGAGCCGACTTCACGCGCGGATTCTTTGGCTCGGGGGGATTCGAGATCATTTATCCACAGGGATTCGAGGATGCGCAAGCGGCCGCCGATGCCTTTTCCGAATCCGGCGCACGCGTGGGTATTGTATGCGGTGGGGATGACCAATACGAAGAGCTATTCCCGGCATTCGCCGAGGCGATTAAGGAAAAGATGCCGGAATCCACCGTCGTTTTGGCCGGTCATCCCGGAGAGAACGAGGAACGCTACCGGAAGGCAGGGATGGATGATTACATCTGGGCGCGATCCGATAACTTCACAACGAATCGTGACATGCTGGGCAAAGCCGGTGTCTCCCTTCCAAATTCAACCCGCTAATTTTTCGCGGGTGTGATTCACAACTAATTTTAAAGAACAGATAAAGATGAAAAATCCAGATTTCACAAAGATTGATCTCGAGTCGAAGCCGGAGCCGATGAGCCGCGAAGAGTGGGAAAAGGCCGTCCAGAAAGAAACCGGACGTCCGGTCTCAGAGTGGGTTTCCAATACCCTTGAGGGGTTTCCTGTTGATCCGCTTTACATGGAAAAAGATGGTGAGAACTACGAGCACCTCGGCTTTACCGCAGGATTGCCGCCGTATTTGCGTGGGCCCTACGCAACGATGTACGTGACTCGCCCCTGGACGGTTCGGCAATACGCCGGATTCTCCACCGCCGAGGAGTCGAACGCTTTCTACAAGCGCAATCTTGCTGCAGGGCAGAAGGGACTATCGGTCGCTTTTGACTTAGCGACGCACCGCGGATACGACAGTGATCACGAGCGCGTGGTGAGCGATGTTGGCAAGGCCGGAGTGGCGATTGACTCGATTCTCGATATGGAGGTGCTTTTCGATAGCATTCCGCTCGATCAGGTATCGGTCTCGATGACGATGAACGGGGCAGTGGTTCCCATCCTGGCGTTTTACATTGTCGCTGGACTGGAGCAGGGCTGTGACTTATCGCAACTTTCCGGGACGATCCAGAACGACATTCTGAAAGAATTTATGGTGCGGAATACCTACATCTACCCGCCCAAGCCCTCAATGAGGATTATCGGGGATATTTTTGAATACACCTCAAATAAAATGCCGAAGTTCAACAGCATTTCGATTTCCGGCTATCACATGCAGGAGGCCGGAGCTACGGCGGATCTGGAGATGGGTTATACTCTGGCCGACGGTTTGGAATACCTGCGCACGGGCACGGAAGCGGGCCTTTCCGTCGATGCCTTTGCCCCGCGTCTTTCCTTCTTCTGGGCGATCGGAAAAGACTACTTTATGGAGGTAGCCAAGATGCGGGCCGCCAGAATGCTCTGGGCGAAGATCGTCAATCAATTCGGACCAAAGAACCCGAAAAGCTTAACACTTCGTACCCACTCGCAGACGAGTGGATGGTCTCTCACTGAGCAGGATCCTTACAATAATATCGTGCGCACGTGCATCGAGGCCATGGCCTCCGCGACCGGCCATACCCAGTCGCTCCACACCAACGCGTTGGACGAAGCGATCGCGCTCCCAACGGATTTCTCGGCTCGGATCGCCCGCAACACGCAGCTCTATCTTCAGGAAGAGACAGGCATTTGCTCGGTGATCGATCCATGGGGTGGGTCTTACTACGTCGAGGCACTGACCCACGAATTGATGCACAAGGCTTGGGCTCACATTGAAGAGTGCGAATCGCTCGGTGGTATGACCAAGGCGATCGAGGAGGGTGTTCCCAAGTTGCGGATTGAGGAAGCAGCTGCCCGCCGGCAGGCACGGATCGACTCGGGGAAGGAAACCATTGTCGGTCTGAACAAATACCGCCTCGAAAAGGAGGATCCGCTCGATATTCTGGACATCGACAATTCCGCAGTTCGTGAATCGCAGATCAAGCGGCTTAAGAAACTCCGCGCGGAGCGGGACGACACCGCTGTGCGTGCGGCTCTCGGGGCGATCTCCGAAGCAGCCGAAACCGGGAAAGGCAATCTGCTGGAATTAGCGGTCGAGGCCGCGAAAAAGCGTGCCTCTCTGGGAGAGATTTCTGATGCGATGGAAGAGCATTTCGGTCGCTATCGGGCGCAAATCCGGTCAGTTTCAGGTGTGTACGGTAGAGAATTCGGAAAGAGTGAAAAAGTGGACGAAGTAACACGATTGATCGAGCAGTTTGAGAAAGCGGAAGGACGGCGTCCCCGGATCATGATTGCGAAGATGGGACAGGACGGTCACGACCGCGGAGCAAAGGTGGTCTCGTCCGGATATGCGGATCTCGGCTTTGATGTGGATATCGGGCCGCTCTTCCAGACTCCCGAGGAAACCGCCCGGCAAGTGGTCGAAAATGACTGCCACGTGGTCGCGATGAGTTCCCTTGCAGCTGGGCACAAAACACTGCTGCCGGCGTTGAAGGGTGAGCTGGCGAAGCTCGGACGACCCGACATTATGGTCGTCTGCGGAGGAGTGATCCCCGCGCAGGATTATGACTTTTTATACGAAAACGGAGCAGCGGCAATCTTTGGTCCCGGTTCGGTTATTCCCGATACGGCTAAAAAGATTCTCACGCTTCTTCTCGAATGAGCGAAGGGGATTATAGGCCGGAATGGACTCCCAAGGGAGCGGATCCAGCGTATTTTACAACCTCAGTCCGCAAAGGCGACGGGATAGGCAAAGGAAAGATTGGTCGGGCGGTTCGCTTGCGCACCCCGGCTCCCGATGCGAAATGGTTGATCGAAGGCGTTCTTGCCGGAGATCGCATGCGCCTCGCGAGGGCGATCACTCTTGTTGAAAGCAAAGCCGCACCGCACTTGGAAGTCGCGCGGGAGGTCCTTACGGCTTGCCTGCCCCATGCGGGCAAGGCCCGGAGGATCGGCATTTCAGGCGTGCCGGGAGCTGGCAAGAGCACATTCATCGAGGCATTCGGACTGCGGGTCTGCGAGCGTGGACAAAAAATCGCCGTGCTTGCAGTTGACCCATCCAGTTCGCGGAGCGGAGGCAGCGTGCTCGGTGACAAAACCCGGATGGAGCTGTTGAGCCGTCATCGGAATTCCTTTATCCGCCCATCGCCCTCGGCCGGAACTCTTGGGGGTGTCGCGGCACGGACCAAGGAAGCTATGATTCTTGTTGAAGCTGCGGGTTACGATACGGTCGTGGTTGAAACAGTTGGCGTGGGGCAGAGCGAAATCGCGGTCCGGTCTCTGGTCGATTTTTTTCTGCTGCTTCAAATCGCCGGAGCGGGCGACGAGCTGCAGGGGATTAAAAAAGGGGTGATCGAAATCGCAGACGCCATCGCGGTCAATAAGGCGGATGGAGACAATATCAGGCGAGCTCGTCTTGCCCGGGGGGAATACGGACGCATCCTGGGATTTTTGGAACCCTACACGGAGGGCTGGAAACCGAAAGCCATTACCTGCTCTGCCATCAGTGGCAAAGGTATGGAGAGGATCGAGGCGATGATCGACGAATTTTTGGAAACGACGAATTTGAGCGGTGTCATGGCGGGTGAGCGCCGCCGGCAAAACGTGGAATGGTTCCGCACCTTGCTTCGTGAGACCGTTCTCAATCGTTTTTTTGTAGACCCGGAAACGAAGAGCCGGGTCCAGGCCTTTGAAGAAAAAGTTGCGGAAGGTTCCCTGCCCGTCAGTGCTGCAGTGGATGCCGCAATGGGTAAGGACTGATCTCCGCAGGGGATCGGACGGGTAGTCTCTCTCGGAGGAGGGAGTATGGGCTACAGAATGGAGTACAAAAAGGATGCTACTCGGTGCTTTGGTAGTAGGAGCTACTGACTGAAGTATTCAGCTTGTGCTTTAAGCCTTCGGTGTAAACTTCTCCGGTATTACAGGACTTTACGTTGTCTAGATTTTCGAGAAACCGGTTCGAGGATGCCCGCGTGTGCGTTACTTCTCCTTCTTTGTTCATGACCAGAATCACATAATCATCATTCTCGAATCCATAGGCGTAATCATAGTTGGAGTAACCGCTCTTATATTCATATTCCATTAAGAAGTAAGGCTTTCCAAAGACCGCGGTTTCGCCTTTTGCCGGGAAGTCTGCTTCCAACGTGGCCGCGCAGGCGATCAAATATTGATCATCGTCGTGCATGGCTTTTGCGATGACCACCAATCGGATCGTGTTGCCTTGAAAAGAACGGGTCAGTTCATCGTTTTTTATGACTACCTCTGGCTCGTAAAGGAGCTTTCGATCCTTGGATACGCTACCACTGTAGTGAGATTGGCTGACTTCCTTGTTCCTTGTCTTTCGATTCAGCTTTAAATTGATGTCAATCCTGTCATTAGGTTTAAGGAGGTTAGCGTCCACCTCTTTCTTTTTCCATTTGCTTTTGAGAAAAGTCTGATCTTCCGGGGAAAAGCTACTCACTGGAATTGTGAAATAACGACGGTCACTCCTTCGAATTTCAGCGACCAACACACCATTGGCATTTTCCCTCACGGAGACGAGTTCTGCTTCGATGACCTGCCCATCTTTGCTCTTGAATTCACGGGCATCCAACGAATCAGCAGAGTTGGAAGGATGAGTTCTTTCCAGTTTAGTTTCATCTTCTTTAGGAGAATCGCTGGTGTTTCTACGAACAAGAAACTCAAGCACGCAGGCATTGTCTATAACTTAGAACAATGGACTGGTGGTAAATGTCAACGCTGACTTGTTCAGAGGTGCTTAAATGGAAAAATTTGGCCCGAATCAATCGCCTGCTATTCCGCGCTGCCGAACGGCCTCGTAGAGACACACTCCCGAAGACACGGAGACGTTTAGGCAGTCGACGCTTCCGAGCATTGGGATATTGACGCGGTGATCCGCATTGTCTGCCGTCTTCTTGCGAACCCCCCAGCCCTCACTGCCGAGAACGATACCGAGGGGCCCGGTAAGATCGACGTCGTAGAGCGACTCTTCGCCTTGATCCGCAGTGGCGACAAGGCGGATTCCGGCTTCCTGGAATTTGCGTAGGGTCTGGCTGAGGTTTCGTACTTTGAGAAAAGGAATATCCTCCGACCCGCCGCATGAAATGTCGCGAACGGTGTCGGTGATTCCGCAGGCTCCCTTTTGCGGGGCAATAACTGCTGTGACTCCCGCTCCCGAAGCTGTCCTCAGGCAGGCACCCAGATTATGAGGGTCCTGAACTTCTTCGAGGATGAGAATCAATGGATTTTCGGTCGATTCAATGAGCCGAAACAAATCGGTTTCGTCCACCAGATGCACGATGGCCGCTCCCCGGTTGTAGCGGGGAGGTTTGCGTATTTTCTTGATTGAATTTCTGCCCATAAATTTTGATGGCTAAGGGTGCCGGGTCGGGTGGCGTTGTAGCAAGAGCCGTAGTATGCCGTGGCGCACGCCAAACAGATAGGCGAAGAGCACTGCTGCTGCGAGAAGAAGGACGATGACCGCCCCGACGCGGAGGTCGAGCCAATAGGAAACAAAGATGGCTGCTACCGAAATCGTGGACCCGAGAATGGCCCCGCCCCAGACCAGCGTTAGCGGAGAGTTTGCAAACTGCAACATGGCCGCGGCCGGTGCGACGAGCATAGCGACCGACAGGATGCAGCCTACCGCTTGAATGGAAACGACCAGTCCCAGAATGACCAAGCCAGTCAGCAAGTAACCAAGCCCACGAACCGGAATGCCCTGGCTTTGGGCAATCGTCGGCTCGAAGAGAAAAAGGAGGAGGGGGCGGCTCAGGGAAATGAGGGTGACAAGAACCAGGGTCGCGGCACCGAAGGACATCCAGAGATCGCCATCAGAGAGGGCCAGAATGTTTCCGAATAACCAGTGTTCCAGTTCCATTGGCGTTGGGATGTGGTCGAGTAGCAATAAGCCTCCGGCAAAGGCGGCAGTGTAAAGGACGGCAAGGGCCGAGTGACTGTCTATCCGAGAGGTGCGCGAGACAAAGACTGCTGCAAGTCCGACGAGCATTGCTGAGAGGAGGGCGCCCACAAACGCCGTCGCTGTGGTTAACCCAACCAGCAGAATTGCCAACGCAATTCCCGGCAACAAAGTGTGCGAAAGGGAACCAACCACTAGTGCCGAACGCCGCATGACAACAAATCCACTCAGAAATCCATTTGTAAACCCCACAACCGCAGCCGTCCAGACAGCGCGCTGTACGAACTCGTAGGAAAGGGGTTCCAGGAAAAATGACATAGAGGTAGTAAAGCGTTGGGAATTGAAAGGGGAAATGCTTAATAGAGGATAGTGCGCAATTTATTGCCGCTGGTTGTTCTCTCTGACCATAAAAAAGCCCGGCATCAATTGATGCCGGGCTGATAAATTATCGCAGGAATGATGGGTTATTCTACGGTAATGGAGCGTGGTTTGCTCTCTTCGGCTAAGGGCAGCCGGACCGTCAATACGCCATCACTGGTCTGCGCCTCAATCTTTTCCGGGTTGATATTCACGTTCAACTGCAGCTGCAGACGGTAATCGTGAATCGATAGTTCCTCGTGGACGACTTGGGAATTTTCCGGACGGACGGGTGCCCGACGGCCAACTACGAGAAGTTTATCTTTCTCAATGGTAACCTCTGCTTGAGTCTTGGGCACTCCGGGCAAATAAACCTTGAGTTCGTAAACTTCTTTCCCCGGGGTCACTTCATAGTGGGGTTGTCTCCAGGAATCCCGGCGCGCTTCGGTTGTTGATTGGTTTTGTGTCTTTGTTACTGAATGGTTCATATAATTTCTTTCGTTGTATGTTATTTTTTATGAGGGTTGGTGCTTAATCGACCTTGATGGCCTTTGGCTTGCGGACTTCGCGCTTGGGTAGATGAATCGAGAGGATCCCATCCTGGAGTCGGGCATTGACCTTCTCGGCATCAACATCGTCGCCAACAGTGATCTTTCGGAGGAGAGCGACCTTGGGTTGGCCGGACTCTTTATCCGCAGCTTTGTTGGCCCGGATTTCCAAAACCGCATTTTCGATTTCGACGTTGACCTCTTCCTTGCGGAAGCCGGGCAGCTCAGCCCGAACCTCGTAAGAGTCTTCGGTTGAATAGAGGTTTACCTGCACCTGTTTCGTCCCGAACGAATCGGGCAGGTTGTTGCGGAAACCGCGGCTAAAATGATCCAGTAGAGCATCAAGCCCAGTGAATGGATCTTGTTGGATAGTGTCGTATTTGAACAGTGTCATAATGTTTTCTCCTTTTGGTTTTTGTTGATAGTTAACGAGAGAGAATATGCAGGTAAAATGCCATTGGCATAGGAAATGTAAGTCGTTCTTTAATAGAAAGTTATAGAATATTAAACAATTCCAAAAAGAGACAATATGACACATTGCGATCAGGATGCTTTACGATAAGTGTCATTATGACGCTTTACGCAACAACAGCATCCCTTCGCCAAGGCGGCTAACCTTGAGGATGACCACTGGTGATCCGAGCCTATTCCTCGACGGGGTCGAACGATCCGGTTTTTAGATAGCGGATAGTGGCTTCGATCACCTCGTCATTCTTCATCATGAACGGGTGGGTCGTAGGAAGAATCAGATGCTCGTTCATGCCTTCCACTTTTGTGAACTCGACGGAGACTTTGCCATCGTCAGGTCCTTCAATCATCAGGCTATTGATCCAGTTGATGGATCGGTTCCCGGCAATCACTCCCAGATCGAAATCAACCGGCCCCAGTTGGTTTGGAGTGGAGTCGCTATCGGTCCCGAGCTCGTTGCCCGCTGGTCCATTGATCTTTTTGAAAAGCCACCAGTCCCCAATTTGATCCACAACCTCACTTCCCTGATTGGGCGGTCCAAGCATGACGACATGTCCGAGGTTTGTGAGGGTATGATCGGCGAAATAATCACGAACCAGAATCCCCCCGAGGGAATGCGTTACAAAATGAACCTTCGAGCAGTCCTGAAGCCGCGGATTTTCCATAACTTTAGCCATGACCTGATCGCTGAGGTCCTGAATCGTGGCGGTTCTGGAGGGGTAGTCGACATTGAGGACCAGGAAACCGGACTCTGAGAGGGCCTCGCCCATTTCTTCCATGCTGTCATTGCTTCTTGTCAGCCCGTGTAAAAGGACTACCGCTTCCGTTGCGGAGAGGCTAGCTGTGACAATCAGTAGGGGAAGGATGGTGATAGCGATCTGCATTTAATTCTACCCGCGTGAGGTTGTTCCTTTAATACTCAATAAGATCCAAGCTGGGCAAGCGCTCAAAGTGCGTCACGTTGCGGGTGACGAGCGGGAGACTTTCCGTAACGGCGGTGGCGGCGATCAGGATGTCAAAGTCTTCAATCAGGTTTCCATCCAGCCTTAGCTGTCGACGAAAAACTGCGGCCTGACTGGCTACCTTGGAATCCACATCGATACGGGCATAAGCCCGGAGAAGGCGTTCCCCATCAGCTATCTGAGCAAAGCCCTCTAAAAATTCTGTGACCGAAATGACAGAAATCCGAAAGGTTGTGTGTGGATGTGCTTCCAGAAAATTAGTAGCGCGCCCTGGTTTGCTCTTGCGAAACTCCCGCTGCAAATCGATGAGAAAACAGGTGTCGAGTATCATACCTCGTCGTCACCCCATTTGCTTGTAGAAATTCGACGGGCTTCGGCGTCCGCCGCCTCAGCTTTATCCCAGTAATGAACCGCCTTGGCTGGGGCACCTTTTTTCGCATGATACAGCGCAGCCGTTTCGGCAAGAATCGCCGAACCGCTGGATTCCGGTGCATCAAAGTGCGCTCGACGGACCACAGCTGAAAACGATTCTTTCCCGCGCTTCGCACGCTTTAGACGCTCATAAGCATCCAGCTCCAAGCTTATTGTCTTAATTGCCATGCATGAAGTAATGCATGAAAAATAAGATTTTTCAAGATACTGATAGCAAGAATAAGAAAATAAAAGCACCCAAGACTATGACTGTAAATCATGGACCAGGCTTGCATTAGGAGCAGAAGAAATCTCTATCGCTGCGAGAAGGGAGGGGCGTTGTCGTGCAGGCAACTTGATCAAACCGCGACGTTCCAACTTCAGCAACAGAGTGCGGGCCGCCATATCCTTGATCCGCCCCTGCGCATTGCGCCAGTCCCACAAAAGGCAGATTTCC
>Ga0222662_1000618_pt1 | contig 26175 bp, 25 predicted proteins | sample AntAcemetagen600_FD_179821 | JGI IMG/M metagenome (GOLD analysis project Ga0222662, IMG submission 179821) | Saline water microbial communities from Ace Lake, Antarctica - #600 | ecosystem: Environmental > Aquatic > Non-marine Saline and Alkaline > Saline | place: Antarctica: Ace Lake... | reverse complement strand
CGCTCGAGGCTCGGGCTGTGGGCGCTCGGCGGGCTGGCGGCCGGCGCCGCGCTGCTGACCAAGCAGACGGCGGTGTTGGCGCTGGTGCCGCTGGCCGCGGTGCTGGCGCGCAAGGCCTGGGCGAGCCGCCAGTGGAGCGGGCCCGCGACGGCGGCGGGGATCGCGAGTCTGCTCGCCGGTCCGTGGTACTTGCGCAGGCTCGGAGACGAGAGCACCTACGCGTTCGCGGCGGCCGCCGCCAACCCCGACACGGTGGGCCCGCTTCATCAGCTCGCCCTGTACCCCCTGGCTCTGGTCCAGCAGGCCTGGGCGCCGCTGCTGGTGCTCGCCCTCGCCGGCGCGCTGTACCGAGTGCGCGACCGGCTGCCTCGAGACCCCCTGCTGATCGCTGCGCTCGGGCTGGTCTTGCTGGTGTGCATCCCGAAGAAGTACCCCCGGCTGCTGCTTCCCCTGCTCCCGTTCCTGGCGGTGGCCATGGGGGTCGCGCTGGCGCAGTCACGGGATCGGGCGATCAAGGGCGCGGTGGGCGCGCTGGCGCTGGGCTCACTGCTGGCGGGGAGCTTTGTCGGGCGCGCTGGGCCCCTGGGAGCCACAGAGTTCGGGCTCACCGGCGTGGATGAGCGCTGCTTTCAACGCTGGGTGGAGCCTCCGAGCCGCGTGGGGCTCCCTTGGGAGGCGCTGATCGCCGAGGTCGAGCGGTCCGGCGCCGCACACGTCTCGGCGGTGAGCTGGCCCGCGCCGCCATGCGCGCATCAGACGAGCCACGATCTGGGGGAGCACCTGCGCGTCCGCCTGCGCCGCGCCGGTCTCCGCGCAGAGGTGCTCCCCTCGTTCGTCAGCGGCGATGGCTGGGCGGAGCGGCCGGTCCTCATCCTGTCCGATGGCCTCCTGCGCTGCGGCGAGCCCGTAGGTGCCGCCGGCGCCGGAGACCCGTGCGAGCCCGGCGACTGGGAGCTTGTCGCGCGACTCCCCTACTCGTCGCCGACATGGACGCTGGACTTACGGCTCTACGGGCCCACGCGGTGAAGCGCGCGCGGCCGGCCCTGGCCGTGGTGCTCCCCACGCTGCTCGCCGCGGCGCTCACCGCCACCCGCCTGCCGTACCGATGGAACCAGGTGGCCCTCGCGTACGCGGCGTACTACCGGGAGTACTTCCACACCATCGACGTGCACGGGCTGCCGGGCCTGCTCAGCTTCGTCGGCATGCATCCCCCTGCGTATTCGCTGCTGTTCCTGGGCATGACGGAGGCCGGGGCGTCGCCGACGACGTGGCTGCTGGTCTCAGGGCTGTGCAGCGTGACGGCGGTCGCAGCGGTGGCGCTCACTGCGCTGCGGGCTGGGCTTGAACCGGGCGTGGCTGCGAGCGCGGCGTGCGTGCTGGCGGTGTCGCCCCATCGCCTCGCGTATGCGCTCGAGCCCAACAACTATCCGCTGCTCCTCGCTGTGATCGGGGTGCAGGCGCTGGTGTTCGCGGACTTCGTGCGGGGATCCCGCCGGGGGATCCTGCTCGCCCTCGTCACCGCGCTCGGCCTGTGGACGCATGCGCTGTTCGTGGTCGTGCCGCTGGCCCAGGCGGCGGCGCTGGTGCGAGATACCCGACGGAAGACAGGGTGGGTAGCGCTCGGCGCAGCGGTGCTGATGTGCGGTCCGCTGGTGCCGGCGGTGCTCAGCGGGATGGGCAGCACCGTGAACCCCGGCGGACTCGGACTCGCTGCGCAGGCGATGCTGCTCGACTTTCCCGCTCGCTACGGATCCGCCGGGGCGGGCTGGGTCGTCGCAGTCATGACCATCGCCGGGGCCACGGTCGCCATCCGGGGGCCGGACGTCATCGCGCGCTCCTGGGCGCTGCAGCTGCTCGGCAGCGGCGTCCTGATCGCCGCGATGCTGGTGCGGGGTACGGCCGCCGCCCACCAGTTCCCCTACTACCTCGTCCTCCTCGTGCCGTCGGCGCTGCTCGTCGGTCGCGCGCTCGGGGTGCCTCGCCTCGCCCTCGCGGGCCCGCTCCTGCTCCTCTCCGTGGGCGCGTCCCTGCAGTGGTCGCTGACCGAGGCCGCCCGCGGGCGCGAGGTGTGGCGCACCGCCGCAGTCACCCGGCCGATGGTCGCTCGGGCGGTGGGTTCGTGGGATGCCGGCGCCGCGCTCATCCTGCTGGGCATGCCTGCGGGGGGCGACGACGACAAGGACGTGATCGACCCCGCCTATGCCCTGGTGCCGCGCACCCTGCCGGTCAGCCACACCGCGCCGCACTTCCCACGCATGGTGGCCGCGGACCCGTACTGGGGTCAGCCCTACGGCTACCCGGAACAGAGGTGGCTCTACACGTTCACCAACTTCGCCAGCGACCGTTTCCAGGCGATCCTGCGGTTTCACCGCGGAGCTGGCTCCCGGGTCCTCGTGGTGGTCTACGACACCGAGCGAGCGCCGGAGGAGGCGCAGAGCGTGCGCTCGTGGGCCGAGACCCAGGGGGCGCGGACGCTGCGCGGGCCCGACGCGATGCTGTTCGTGTTCGAGTAGCGGCCCGCGGGCGCCGCGCTACGGGGCTGCCGTCTCGATGAAGAGCCGGGCGTCTCGCCACAGCCCCCCGTCGCCCACGGCGGCCATGACGAAGTGCAGGGTCCAGGTGCCCGTGCCCCCCTCACCGCCAAACGCCTCCGTGCCTGGGCCAGGCGCGCTGGGGTTGGCCCAGACCTCGGCCACCGGCACGAACGGCGAAGGCCCGCCCAAGGCACCGACGAACTCGCCGGTCTCAGCCAGCCAGTCCGCGGACCAGTTCGGGGAGATCAGCTCCACCTCCGTGCCCGTGGGCGAGGTCAGAAAGACGCTGGTGAAGTCGGGCTGGGTGAGCGCGACGTCGAGATATACCCAGGCCCGCACGACGGTCCCGCTCACCCCCGCGAACTCTGCGACTGTGGTCGCCGAGCCCGGCAAGATCGTCGTGGCCCCGCTGCCGAACAGCTCCGCGTCGTTGCTCGCCGGTCGCATGGGATCGGGCATGGACTCCACGTCGCAGGTGGTCGCAATGGTGCCGCCCAGCGCGTTGCCCAGCGCGGCGGGCGAGATGGTCGCAGTGATGTAGTAGGCGCCCTCGAACACGTCTTCGAGGGAGGAGACCTGCAAGCCGGCCCCTCCGTCGCTGCCGAACTCCGGGTCGTCATCCGAGGTAGTGATCAGCTCGCCGACCGACGACCACAGGACCAGGTACGGGTCCACTCCGCCTGGGGTGTTCGATGTGGCGCGCACCCGGGTGTTCGTGCTGCGCATGAGATCGCCAAACAGCCAGGTCCGCGAGTTGTTGCCGTCTGCCTGGAAGGTCCAGTTGGACGCGGGCTCATCAGCGAAGTAGTCGCAGTCTCGGACCGTGCCGAAGGACGTGTTCGCGGTGATCTGCAAGACGAGCTGGTTCTCGGGCGCGCGGCCGTCCAGGGTCACGTTGACCTCGTGGGGGCCAGGCGTGGCGGTGGGCGGCACCAGGAATCGGGCGCGGTATCGGTTCGGCTGCGCGTCGGGCGTTCCCCACCACGGATCGACGACCCGCTGCACGCCGAACGGGACGAGCCCCTCGATGCTCAGCTCGATGGTCTCCGCCGAGGCGAAGGTGGTGTCGTCGGTGCTCAGCTCCACGTCGAGGAGCTTGCCCTGCACTCCGCTGCTGCCGTCGGCGAACGACACGGTCCAGCGCCCCCGGACCACCTCCAACGTCAGCGGGTCCGACGGGATCCCCGCGAACTCCCCCCATGCCGTGGTGACTCCCTCGAGCAGCCCCTCGATGTCTCCGTTGGCGTCGATGGTCGCGATCGACGAGTCCGCGACCCGCCACACGGCCGCCGCGGTCACGTCGCTCAGAGCCTCGTCGTCGTCAAAGCGCGCGTTCAACGTCAGCGAGAGCGTCTCACCTCGGGGCACCGTCAGGTCGCCCTCGGCGGAGATCTGCAAGGCGGTGACGGTTCGCGCCTCGGACCAGGGCGGGGCCGACTGGCTGGGCTCCACCGGCTCGGCGGGGCAGCCCAGCAGGAGCGCCGCGAAGACAGCCAGGGACTGGGCGTGACGTACCATCGACAAACGATACCTGTGATGCGTGAGCCTTGCGGTCCCGCAGTGCCTGCCTTAAAAGCACCCTGCTCGCGGGTGGCCGCCGGCGAAGGAGAACTGCTTGCCGCGCACCGACGCAGACATCCTGCGCCTCGACCTGAGGCCTCCGCACGTTGACCCCGAGGGCGGGCTGACCCTGACCGACATCGAGGCCGTACGCCTCGTGCTCCGGGGGGGATCGCCGATCGACTGGCATCGCCTCAACTTCAGCTCCAAGGCCGAAGTCGACGATCTGCTGCGAGCGAACCTGCTCGATCCCTCGGAACCCAAAGACATCGCGCGGATCGAGTACCTGCACCGCGAGGCCCTGCGGTACCTCAAGCGCAACTTCACGTTCCGCTTCCCGCCCGAAGTCGAGCACCCGCTGGATGTGCGGGATCTGTTGCTCTACGCGAGCGAGGTCGGGCGGCTCAACCGGGTGCAGATCTTGTCGTGCGTGGTGCTCAAGACCATGCACACCATCAATCACCTCGAGTCGCGGGAGCTGCTGCTCGAGACGTCGGTGTCCGAGGCGGAGCTGATCGCGGTGATGGAGAAGCAGGTCCTGCAGCGGGCGAAGGCCCTGTCGGATCATGGGCTGCCTGTCGTGCACTTCTATGGGTCCCGCAAGACCCGCGACTCGATGGTGAGCAAGCTGCTGAGCAAGCGCGCGGCCCGGGCCAGCGAGATCCTCGACAAGCTGCGCTTTCGGGTGGTGACCGAGACCCGCGACGACGTGGTGCCGGTCATGGCGTACATGCTGCGCCATGTCTTCCCCTGGAATCACGTGACTGCGGCCCAGAGCACCAACACCCTCATCGATCTGCGGCGGTGGCTCGAAGCCCGTGAAGGCACGGCCGAGATGGTGGACGCGCTGCAGGTGGACGTGGGCCTGGAGACCTCGGTCGCCGAGGCGGAGTCCAACGAGTTCAGCGGCAACACGTATCGGATGATCAACTTCATCGTGGACGTGCCGGTGCGCCTGGACCACCTGCTGTCTCGGGCGGGCGATCCGTGGATGCTGCAAAAGGGCTCCATCGTGTACGTGGCGTGCGAGTTCCAGATCGTGGATCAGGAGACCGCGTGGGTGAACGAGCGCGGGGAGAACAGCCACGCGCGGTACAAGCTTCGGCAGCGCGAGAAGGTGGGCGAGCGGCTCATGTGGGGTCTGCTCAAGGAGCGGCGCCGGGCTGACGACGGCCGGGAGGCGGGATCGCTGCGCATCGCGCGGCCGCCCAAGACGCGCTCTGCGCTCGAGATGCTGGTGGAGAATCCCAGCGACGCGGACGCCGCGGTACCAAAGCCGGTGCGCGAGCCCCGGGCGGTCACGCTGGACGCGCTGCTGGACGAGACACGAAACCGCGGCACGACGTCGGGGAAGCGCAAGGCGGTGGGGCCAGGTCGGGGAGCTCCGCGCAGTCGGCGGCTCGATGATGTGGGCCGGGACGCGCTCAAGCTGATCACCGGGGAGATGAAGGCCGTCCAGCGCCCGGTGTCCGCGGATTCGGTGACCCTGCAGGGCACTCCGGTCGCAGACGCCGACGCGGCGATCGCTGGCGGGTTGAACTCTCCGGACTGATGGCGCCGCGGCCATTGACACGTCGCAGGTGCCTCTTTACAGTCCCGCCGCGCCGCTGAGGTGCTTCGCAAGGAGCCCCAAAGATCGCGCTGACAGCTTCCTGATCGATCCCGCTTAGCTCAGTTGGTTAGAGCATCTGACTGTTAATCAGAGGGTCGCTGGTTCGAATCCAGCAGCGGGAGCCATATTGGGCCGCATGGGTACAAGAACACCCATGCGGCCCTGGCTTCTTGGATCGTCGAAGCGGACCTGCCGCCGCATCCAGGCTTCGGCCTCCGCCGCCCGCCCCCTTCGCCGAGGGCCCTGAGGGGGCCGTGTCCCGATTCCGAGGCCGCTCCGTCCAGCGTTCCTGGGAAACGGGCCACGGCTGCGGGAAACGCGCCAGGAGAAACGGGACAGGCTCCTGACGACCCGTGGGCGCCCCGCCGGGCGGCCCTGCGCGGCCACCTCGGGCGAGCGCGGTCGTTCCGCTCGATGATCGATCTCGCTGAGGTCCGCAACGCCGCCGGGGTCGCGGCGCGGGAGGGACTGACGCGGGCTCGCGTCTGCCAGCTGCTCCGGCTGCTCTCCCTCGCCCCGGTGGTGCTCGCCGACCTCGAGGACGTCGAAGGAACCGGTTCGGTTCCTTCGGAGGCGAAGCTGCGGAAGCTCGCCGGGCTCAAGACGCCGGAGCGCCAGGTCGCCGAGTACGACCGTCTGTGCGCGGTCGAGGCTGGAAGCCAGCGGACGGCGGGATCGCGGCGGAAGGCTCGTCCGCCACGCCGGGGCCTTCAGCACCTGTTTGAGCGAGCGCGGCGCTACCACGCGATGTTGGAGTCGGGCGAGGCTCAGTCCCTGGAGGGGGTCGGTCGCATCGAGGGGATCACTGGGCGGCGGGTCACGCAGATCGTGTCGCTGCTCCAGCTGGCCCCGGAGATCATCGAGGTCGTGGACGTGCCGGCCGACCAGCTGCCGGTCGGGATGTCGGAGCGGAAGCTGCGGCAGGTCGTGCGGTGGCGCGACCATGAACGGCAATTAAGGCTCTGGACAAGCTTGCTGCACCCAGCGACTGATCGCGATACTGCGTAGCCGACGCCTACCCATCGTCCTGGAGACCCCAAATGCCCGGTATTCAGCTGAGCGAACCAGAGCAGGTTCTTCGAGATCGTCTGGCAGAGATCGTGGAGACGTTCGAGTCCTCTGGCTACAGGGAGGTACCAGATGCAGGGGAACTCCTTGCCGAGCTGGCGACGAAGGGCCATGAACTGCACAACTCGCTGGCAGGCCGGAACAACGAGCCTCGCCACCACAAGTACATGATCGCGAACCGTGGAATGGAACCGGTCGACCCTCGCTTCTATGGTCACATCCACCCCGTTCAAGATCTGCTCAAGTGGATCGGCGATTCCAGCGCCAACGTGGATCCGGAGGACCAGACGATCGGATCCGAGTTCACGATGAAGGTCTTTTCGCGTCGTTGGGGACATGACGACACCTACCGCATGAAGCGAACTGCGACGGGCTGGTACATCTCGCGCATCGCGATCGACGGCGACTGCGACAAGCGAGGCAATCCCGTGCTTCGGGCGAACCTGCACCAGGATTCGGTCTTCTACCCGCGGGATATCGGCGGGTGGCTCGAGTGGCTCTGGGACCGGGCTGCGGAGGACGGTCTAGCCGAGGAGCAGGTACAGGCGGCACTGGATGAGCTCGGGGAGTGGATCTCTGAAACCGAGAAGCGCGCCCCGTCCGGCGGTGTGTGGTCGGCCTACGCCTAGATGCCGACCCAGGAACTTGAGTCTGCAGTCGTGACCTTCCTCGACGTCCTGGGATGGAAAGGCATCTACGGACGGCACGAGGACCCACTCGGGTCGATTGCCTCCCTTCTCAATGACTTGCAGCGACTCTCGGAGCAGGCAGGGCGAGGTGTCGGTACGGTTGGCTTGCCGACGAAGGTCATCAGCATCTCCGACACGATCGTCCTCTACACGGCCTGCGAGGGCGCTCATGTCTCCGAGGCACTGAAGATCCAGGGCCGGCTGTGCTGCCACGCTGTCCCAGCCTCAATCCGTTCAAGCATCCCCATGAGGGGCGCCACCAGCTACGGCCAAGCGGCCGTGGCAGATGGCGGAGCTGTGTACATGGGCCCCGCTGTCGATGAGGCTGCGGCGTGGCACGAGCAGGGCAACTGGATCGGAGTCCACCTCACGCCCTCAGCCCAGTTCTCAGCGGGACCGGACCATGACGGCTGGGTCAAATACGACGTTCCGCTCAAGACCGGGGGGAAACTAAGCACTCTGGTGGCGGACTGGGCGATGGAGGTACCGACCGCTATGAGCCACTTCGCTCAAATGGCACCGATTCTCCCGGCCACGGTCGCCAAGTACACGAACACCATCTCGTTCCTGGAGCGGCCCGGCCCGTAGGCCAGCTTTAGGGATCGTGACGGGTGGCCCTGTCAACACTGTGGACGGACGATGACGTAGCCGGCGCATCGGCCCCGCCCTCCGTCCCCCTCAATGAGGTCCGCGTCGACCATCCCGCGTAGCACCCTGGTCGCCGTCCGCTCCGAGACCTCAAGAGCCACCGACAGGGCTCCTCGGGTCACCCGACCATCCCGCCGGGCGAGTTGAAGGGCGACCGCCCACCGGGGATCCAAGTCCACCGCCGCCTCGCGCTCGGCGAGCCGGTACCGCGTGCCACTTCCGACCCCCTCGCGGACGACCCGCGCCTGGTCGATGAGCGGCCGGAGTCGCTTCGTCAACGTGGTCCTCGACACGCCAATGGCTGCTCGGAGCTCGCCGGACCGCATGACCCCGCGTACTGCCAAGACCCCCTCGATGGTCAGATCCTTCGCGGCCGACCCGTCCCCGACAGCTGCGAGCTGGGCAGGTCGGCCGAGGGCATCGAGCAGATCCTCGGCCCTCAAGGATCGCCCCGAGCCCGTCATGGTCGCGCGGTAGAGCGCACCCTCCAGCTCCCGCACGTTGCCCGGCCAGGAGTAGCGGCCCACCATCGCCTCGACCTCCTGAGACAGCGCACGTCGCGGCAGACCGTGGATCTTGCGGCCCTTCGCCATCAGGGCGCGGGCGAGCAGCACGACGTCGTGCCCCCGATCGCGAAGCGGCGGGACGCGAACGATGCAGTAGGCCAGGCGGTTGTAGAGGTCCTCGCGGAACCGGCCCTCCGCGACCATCGCGGGGAGATTGCGCCACGTCGCCGCGATCACGCGCACGTTGACCCGTCGCTCGCGGGTCTCACCGAGTCGGCAGATCACGCCCTCCTGCAGGACGCGGAGGACCTTCGCCTGCGCCGCCAGCGCCATGTCTCCGATCTCGTCGAAGAACAGGCTGCCGCCCTCAGCCTCCTCGAAGGCGCCGACACGGTGCTCGAGAGCGCCAGTGAAGGCCCCGCGCTTGTGGCCGAACAGCTCCGACTCGACGAGCTGCTCGGGCAGGTTGGGGCACGCGACGGTGACCAGCGGCTCGTTCTTGCGGGGACTGGCACGGTGGAGGTGCTGGGCGACGAGCTCCTTGCCTGTGCCTGTCTCGCCGATGACGAGCGCGGGAAGGGATGTCCGGGCATAGCGGCGCACCTCCCGGAGCATCCGCAGGATCTCGGGGCAGTCTCCGACGATTCCGTGCGCCGCTGTGCGCTTCTGCGACTTCTCGGCCATCCCGGATCTCCTGGACGGCCCCGCTGGTGAGACCGTCCAATCCGGTTGCGTAAGAAGTAACCGATGGCCCGCTCCGCGGCGAGCCGCGAGCGGGCCATTCGACCGACGTGGGCCTCCTCCGGCGACCTGAGAAAATCGGTGTTCGTGTTCGAGGCGGCCGGTAAGCCTTACTGGCTCACCAGAGGTCCTCGCCGACGTAAGGCGGCGGACTCTCCAGCGGACCGGCCTGGAAGTGGGAGCGGAGGTCGCCGTTCCTCGGGAGGGAATGGAAAGGGCTGCCGCCGATACCGATGACCGCCCCCAACCGCCGGCCGAGCTCGGACACCTGGACCTTGAAGGCCCCGAACGACGCGCAGCCGCCAGCACGCCAACTGCACGTGCCGTTCCCGTTGCACAGCGCGCTCAGAATCTGCCAGCCCTTCGTCTGCTGGCGCGCCGTGCTGCGCTGGTGGACAAGGCCGAGTTCAGCGGCGGTGAAGCCCTGCGGCGCGCGGCCCGGCAGCTCGACACGAACCGTGTCGCCGTTCACGAGCCACACCTTCACCTGATTCCACCGGGAGCCGGGTGCCGCCCGATGGGTGGCGGGCGCGCGGGCGCCCTCGCTCACGGCCGCTACGCTTCCACGCCGACTCAGGGCGCGAGCCAACCGGTCCGGGGCGATCTGCAAGCCACCCTCGGCGATCTCGATCAGCCCGGCGAGCCGGACCACCGCGGGGTCGTCGCCTGCGACCTGCGCGGGCACACGGGCCGGGACGAAGATCAGCAGGTCCTCGGGTGGCAGCCGGCGCCGCAGACGCGACCACCTGGGCTCACCCGGCGATCCGCCAAGTCCGGAGGCGAGGTAGACGCGCTTCGTCCGCCCCACGATCTCAGCCCGGCCGATCTCCCACGCCCAGCCCGGCTCGACCTCCTCCACGCTGTCGTCCAGGTTGAGGGCCGCGCCGACCCCAGCCGCGAGTCCCTCCAGGTCCAGCCGCCACGCGACGAGCCGGCTCGGGTCGAAGACCAGCAGGCCCACGTCCCTTCCCTGGAGGCAGGCTTGGACCAGGACGTCCTGGCCGTGGGCGTCGGTCGTGCGCGTCGGCTCCAGCCAGCACGCCTCCTCACACTCGTCGCACACCAGCCCTCGCTCGTTGGTCTCGCGCTTCAGCAGGCGCAGGTCCACGAGCGCCTGGTGCGCTCCCTCGGGCCAGTCGGGCAGCTCCTCGGAGCCGATCCTCCCCCGTCCGGGGAAGTCGGCACGCTCCAGCAGCCGACCGATGAGTCGGGTCAGGCGGCGATCGTCCATGCCTTCAAGTAGCGCTTCACAACCAGGTGGTGGGGCTCATCCTTCAGCGTGCAGGAGTCGGGCACGCCCAGAGTGAAGGTCGCGGTCCGCGGCTTGCTGCCCTTCTCCGGCTCCCACTCCACCCGGATCCGAGCCTGGGCCACGTCCAGCATCGAGAGAGGGACCGAGTTCTGGTCGACCACCTGCTCCATCCAGTCGTACAGGGACACGCCGCTCCGGGGATCGCTCTCGATCCAGAACCGCTGGCGTGGTTGCCCGTTGACCTGGAGCCGGAGGGCCGCCACGTCCACCCGCGCGATCCTGTCGAGCGGATCGGTGGGGAACTGGAAGGACCGGTTCTTGAGCCCGTTCAGCTCGTAGCAGCGGCTGTTGTTCAAGGGAGGCAGGCGGTCCATGCCGAGGGCGCAGCGGCAGAAGACCTCCTGCAAGGTCTGGATGTCCTTCTTCTTCCCAGGCGCGCTGATCTCCAGCACGCCCTCGTCGGGGCGGAAGACGAAGGCGACCTCGAACACCGACTTGCGGGTGCGCCGCGCGAGCGAGGGGCCGTCGAACTGGAGTTCGGAAGTCGTGAAGTCCTCGGGGTATGCGTAGAAGCAGTGCCGGGTGGGCTCGATCCGAAGATAGTGGTCGACCTTGCAGCGGTACCCCCGCCCCTGCCGCTTGTAGATCCCGCTGATCGCCGCCGCCATGTCCTGCAACACGCTGTCGTCGTAGCCGGGCACCTGCTCGGGGAGGTCCTTCCGACGCCTCGACGCGCTGAAAGAGAGCTGGTCGAACCGAGCGACGGTCACGCAGTCGTCGAACAGCGTGGACGACGAACCCGCGTCGTGCTCCAGCCAGAGCCAAAGCGCCCGGTGGTAGTGGTTCTCCATCGCCTCGATCTCGTCGGCGATGAAGAGCCCGCGCAGGGCAGCCTGATCGACGATGACCCGAGTCCCCGACTTGGTCGCCAGGGAGAAGATGGACTGGAAGTCCGCTTCCACCGAGGCGCGAACGTCGGAGTCGAGACCCTCGATGGCGGTCATGATCGGCTTCGTCTCGGTCTTCCCGAGCGAGGAGAAGTCCACCAATCGGAGGAGGCCTCGGCGGGTGAAGTAGGTCGCCAGCAGCGCGTTCGGCGTCTGGCGGAGGAAGGTGCTCAACGTGTAAGCGTGCGCCATTCGGGTGCTACCTCGCGTCGGAGTCATCGAGGCGACGCCGGACGCCTACGACCTTGCCCAGCACTCGGACGCGGTCCTCCTCGATGATGATCGGTTCGTACTCAGGGTTCATTGGGACCAGGTGGACATGGTCCCCCACGCGCTTCAGCTTCTTGACGGTGGCGTCCTCGTCGTCCACGAGGGCCACGATGATGTCGCCGTCCCACGCCGTTTCCTGCTGACGGACGACGACGAGGTCGCCGTGGAGGATCCCGGCGTCGACCATGCTGTCGCCGCGGACCCGCAGGGCGAAGACCACCTCGGCTCCGCGGCGGTCGTCGGCTGTGATCCAGCCCTCGACGTTCTCGACGGCAAGGACCGGCGCACCCGCCGCAACGCGCCCGAGGATCGGGATCCGGACGGTGCCGCTGCGGGTCGAGCGCCAGGAGCGCGACACACCGTCCTGCGCGTCGATGTAGCCCTTGCGCTGCAGCGCGCGGACGTGGCCGTGGGCGGTGGGACGCCTGACCCCCAGGATCGTCGCCAGGTCCCCCAACGAGGGCCCGATGGCGTGTTCACGCCAGTAGGCTTCAAGGGCTTCGAGGGTGGCTCGCTGACGCTCGGGGAGGGACTCGGACATCGGGTTGATCGATGTCTACCTCACAGGCGTCAGCTGCTCAAGTGTTCAGTTCAAGTCGGTGGGACTGGGCCCTTGGTGAACAAGACTCGACCTCGTTCATTCGCAGATTTGAGGGACAGCCGCGCATAGATGGCAAGTGCGGGCCTGCTGATCCCGACCTGTGTGCTCGGCCTTACAGCGATGACCATCGAACTCTCGGCGACAGCTGGAAGCGGCTGATTTCACTCCCCGAGCCTCCGATACCGCGCCCCTGACTGTGGCCGGGCACCGCCTACACAGCCCTGTGTCAGTAGCACTCGCTTCCGACCCACGACGCGACGTCCTCAAACAAACAATTCCGTGACGGAGCTTCCCCTCCGGTCAATCAGCGATGTCAGGGCGTGGTCCCTCAAGTCCTCGGACTGCAGAAGACACCCGAATCATGAAGATTGAGAGGGGCAGCAACTACGTACGTAGTCGGATGGCTCCCTCGGGCGCGTGGGTCTGGACAAAGGCACCGAGAGTTCGGCCGGTGGTAGCTTGTCGCTAGGCGTGCCCCGGGTGGCCGCCCGCTGGCAGCGTGGCTGTGTGCCGTCCGCCCAGCTCTGGATGCGAACCGGAGGCCCCATGAAACACCTGGCTCTCATCGTTGCCTGCACTGCCCTCATTCTGAGCCTGGGGGCGTGGTTGTCCGTCAGCCGTTCCGTGGATGATCGACTCCGTGACCACGGGCTGATCGAGCCGGCAAGTGAGGAGCTAGCCCCCTCGGCCCGTGAAGGGACCGCTGAGTCGTCGCCCGCTGAAGCAGTTGATCCGGTGGTCGAATCGGCGCTGTTCCTCGCCGCGCTCGACACGCTGATGTCGGGGTACGAGCCGATCGCGAATCCGACAACCGAGCTTCCAGTGGCCACCAACGACACCGACATCCTCAGGTGCGTGACGGACCTCGAGGCGAAGGGAGAACCGAGCCTCCAGCGAGTACGGCGAACGCTTGACCGAAGCCGCCAAGCCTCGGATCGGGAGCGTGACCGAGCGGTTCAAACACGGCAGCGTGAAGCGAAACGGATCCGCGAGATAGTCCTTCCAGCCAACCACGCGCTGGATCTCGGCTGGCGAGGCCGCCACGCACTCAAGATCACCTACGGATGTTGGAGCCGAAGTGACCGAAACTGGAACCCCTATGGGAACTCGTGGGTGAACTGCTGCGCCGATGACGGCTCGGAGTGTCACCGGGAGTGGGGTTCCCAGAACTGGCGAATCAAGGACGTGGAGGATGACCCCGAGCGGTTTCGCTATTCTTACGCAGCGGATCCGACACCGCCTGAACTCCTAACGCGACTGGAGCGGGCGGGGGTCGAGATCCCAGAGCGCTTCTACTGCCTCGTCACGAACGTCTCCGCAGATGTCCCGACCGTGTGGAAACACCAGACGGCGGATCGAGAAGCTCACCGCCGCGTCGCCTGTGCGTCGCCCTCGACGTCGGCACCAAGCCTCCTCCTGACCGGACCGGGGACCACCCTTCATATCGGCGACGTGGTGTCGGTCCCGCTCCGCGAGGTCGAGCTGGACCCCAACGGTGTGTTGCGCCGCGACGAGGACGGGTGGGTGCTTGAGGCAGCAGATGGCACCGCCGTCTTGGAAGCGCCCGCAACCTGTCCCTCGAACGAGGAGATCCTCGCAGCCGTGAAGTGACCGGCTCCTTCCTGGCTCGGATTCGCACTAGTCGGCCACAATGGCCAGCTCCCCGAACGCCCCCAGCGGCAGCGCCGCCCGCATCCCCCCGCGCAGCCGCGCCCAACACGTTACGACCTCGGCCGTCCCGTCCAGGCTCAGCCCCCGGACCGGCCCCCGCACCAGCGCCGCCCCGAGCCTCCCAGCCAGCCGAGCTCCCCACGCAGCTGGCACCGTCAGCGCGAGCAGCCCGCAGTCGTTCTTCAGCCCGATCTCGCCGAATTGCCCCAGCGGGATCGCCAGCCCCTCGCCCCCGGGCAGCGCGAGCGGATAGGCATCGACCGCAGGACCTGTTGCGGATGGCCGCCGCTCCACCGGACCCGTCATGAGCGGCCCCAGCAGCTCGGCGACCGGAGCGCCCACCAGCTGCTCGATGGGGTCGAACGACCAGATCCCGACCCCAAGCCGCGTGACCGGCAGGACCATGTGGAAGCGGATCGACCGGTCGTCCGCCGTCGTCGGGAGCGCCGCCGCGCCGTTCACGCCCCCTCCGGCGGCTCGTCGTCCGTGTCGTCCGCCGCCAGGCCGGGCAGGTCGATCACGTCTGCCTCGTCCGCGCCCCGAAGCATCTCCGGCGCGACCGCCTCGACCGGCATGAACCGCGGCTCCGGCCCGTAGTCCTGGATCGGCGTGTCCCCGACCAGTTCGAGCCGGCGCTCCTGGGGCTCGCCGCCGCCGTCACCGACCACCTCATCGCCCACCACCTCGTCGCCCGCGTCGAGCTCAGCGTCGACCTCGCCCTCCTCCTGGGGCTCGACCGCATCGACCACGCCCTCCAGCGCCTCGATCACCTCATCGCCGACCTCCTCGAACAGGGCCCGCAGTTCGCGCAGCATCTTCTGGGTGCCGAGTTGCGCCTGGAGCCCGACGTACTGGAGGTGCGCCTGCACGAAGCTGCGCTCCTCCTCGGACATCTCGGACCAGTCGGCCATCGACTCGGCGAGGTCGCCCTTCTTCTTCGGCTCGAAGGCGGCGCCGTAGAGGGCGCGGGTGCGCCGCATCCAGGCAGGGTTGAACGTCTTGGCCTGCTGGGCCTGGGGGAACTTCGACATCGCGCTCTCCAGCTTGTTGGGCACGGCTACGCCGCGTCTTCGGTGGGGGTGGTGGGCGCGGACTGCTGCGCCGCCTGCGCCTGGGAACCGGCCTGACGGAGCATCTCGGCCAGGCCCTTGAGGTTGTCGTGGTCCTGCATCAACGCGCGGACCGCGGGGTCCTTGAGCGCGGCCATCAGCTCGGGGCTCGCGCCCAGCTGCGTGAACACCTCGAGCATGTCGGGCGTCATGCCCCGGCTCGCCAGGAAGGTGTTGGCGGCGGCGCCGAGCTGGCCGAGGGCCTCGCGGGCGAGCGTCGTGCGGGCATCGCCGTCGCGCTCGTCGGCCAGCCGCTCCTCCTGGACCTCGATCTCCTTGACCCGGAACTCCAGGATCGAAGCGACCAGCTGGTCCACCTGGCCGCGGCTCTCCTCCAGCTGCTTGTGCAGCTTGCCGAGCATCGCGTTGTTGACGCCCTGGAGCTGCCCGACCGAGCCGAGCACGATCGCGCCCCACTGGGCGTAGTAGTCGCCCAACGCCTTGAGCCCCTTGACCGAGCCGCTGCGCGCGGCCTCGTCGAAGGTGGGCGGCGGAATGCGGAGCGGGGGTCCCTCGGAGGCGGGATCGGGGACCTGTTCGTCGTCGTTGCGGCAGACGAAGTGGCCGCTGTCGACGACCTTGTGGCCCTTGACCGAGAACATCCGCACCCGGAAGCGGCACTGGGGCTCGCCCACCGTGTTGCGGATCGCCGTGTCGCGCAGCCAGCGCAGCGCCCCCTGCATGATCTCCTGGGGGCTGAGCTCGTCGGAGTCCACGACGCGGCGCGGCTCGGGCTCCTCGTCAGGGTCCGGGTCGTACTGGTCGTCGTAGGGATCGGACGGTTCGTCGTCGTCGAACGCGCCGTCGAGCTCGGTGGCGTCGAGGTAGGGGGCCACCTGGTCTGCGGTCAAGTCCAGACGCCCGAGGGCGTCCTCCTGCTCGCGGTGGGTGCGGTCCTTCAGGACGATGTAGGCGCCCTCGTCCGCTCTGCTCAAGAATCTCTGCTCGATGGGCTCCAGGCCCTCGAATGTGAACGCATCTCCGTAAGCCACGTACCTCCTTCCGCTGTCGCCCCGACATGATCGCAACGCGGATCGGCGGGAACAAGCGTTCAGTGGCGCCCCCGGAGGCCCAGGAACGGCCGATATTCCGCTAACCACGCGTGGCAACGACACTTTTCGGGGCGCGGGCAGGGCCTGGGAATCGCTGCCCACACCGCATCCGTGCGGGCAGCACTCCTGCCCACATCTGCTGCCCACACATTCGAGCTCGCTGCCCACGTCGCTCGGGGCTCCTGCCCACGCTCAAGACGGCCGCTGCCCACGCTCCATCCGGCCAGGTTGAGCCAGAGCCCCCGATGCCGGTTTCGCTGCCCGCAGCGCGCAGCCAACCCCGCCCTCGTTGACCACGCGCCGGACCCCGATTCAGGGCTCCTGCCCACCCTCGGTGGGCACCGCAAACGCTGGATGCAGCCCCATCTTCGCCTCTACGTTCCTCAGCGACGGAGCGGCCCGACCGCCCCACCGACACGAACTTCAGGAGCTTCCCAGATGGCCGGATCCGCACTCCAGACAGCGATGAAGAAGGGCGCCGACAAGGTCCCCGAGAGGCAGACCAAGGGCGCCCTCGGCCAGGCGGTCGATCGCATCTCGAGCCTCACCCGACGCGCCGACAAGACCAAGGCCGCGGTCGCCGAGACCGGCGCCAAGGTCGTGCACACCGCCGAGACGCAGGGGACGTTGTTCCTGGCCTCGATGGCGGAGGGCTACTTCGGCGGCGACAAGCTCAAGATCGGCGGCGTCGATCTACGCGGCCCCATCGGCATCGCGGCACAGGGCTTCGGGCTCTACGAGTCCATGAGCGGCAAGGGCGGCGGGCACAGCCTCGCCATCGGCAACGGGCTGATGGGCTCGTGGCTCGCCTCGGTCGCCGTGAAGGCCGGCCAGAAGCTCAAGGACAAGAGCGGCTCGGCCCCCGCAGCCCCGACCGGGATGCAGGGCGAGCTGCCCGCGCAGCCGACCGTCCAGCACGCGCTCCCCCCGGTCCCGCACGGGATCCAGGGCGACGTCTACGGCGTGGTCCCCACGGGCGTCATTCCCGCTCCCCCCGAGGTCGTCGCCAACCTGGCCGGCCCCGTCCGCGAGGTGACGCTCACCCCCGAGCCCACCGCGCCTTCCCGCACCCCCAGCCGCGACGGGCGGTTCGTCCGCGCGCGCACTTCCTGATCCCAGACCTGAAGCAGGCACCGAGAGAGAGAGCAGATGAGCAACACCGCACTGGTTCCCCTGGGCTACGGCCGAGTTTTCCGCCACCGACGCACCGGCGAGGTCGTCGTGGACACCGACACGCTTCGGCGTCGGGGCTTCGGCGATGACGCCGCGGACTTCGGCGACGACGACGACTTCGAGGGCGACGATGACGACTTCGGCGATGACGACGACTTCGAGGGCGATGACGACGACTTCGATGGCGATGACGACGACTTCGAGGGCGACGACGACGACTTCGAGGGCGACGACGACGACTTCGAGGGCGACGACGACGAGGACGACTTCGGCGCTCGCCGCCGGAGGCGCCGCCGCCGCCGCCGCACCCGCGGCCCTCGCCGCCGCACCAGCAGCCGCCGGCGCAAGCCGACGAGCCGCCGCCGCAAGCCCTCTCGGCCCTCCCGGCCGTCCCGGCCCCGGAAGCGGAGCTCGGCCGTGAAGTGGGGCAAGACCGTCGTGTCCGGCTCCGACACGCTGGCCGGCGCCGGCCAGGCGTCCATCCAGATCCGCCTGCAGCACAAGTTCAAGGCGGACGACGTGACCTTCGAGGGCTCCGCCGCGGGCTCCCTGGTGAACACGATCTTCTTCGGCGACAAGCTGGTCTTCCAGTCCGCCGCCGGAGTCCCCGTGAGCGTGTTCGCCTCGACGGGCTTCCTGCGGAAGCTGGTCTCGGGCCACGAGCTGCTGGCCGGCCTCGACATCAACGTGACCGGCACCCTCGCCGGCGCCGGGACCCTCCAGGCGACCGTCGTGGGCCTCAAGCCCGTCATGGCCTGCTGAGCCCCTGAACCGGGAAGGAGGCGGGAGTCATGGCCGATCCCTGCGAGCTGAGCCTGCGCTTCGCAAGGGAGAGGTTGGCTCCCGCCTCCGCTCCGGGGGGCCCGGACGTCGAGCTCCTGGCCGCCGAGGCCGGGCGCCCGACCCACCGGATCGTCGAGCTCTGGGGCGATGCCCCGTTCGAGGCGACCGTTGGCTGGAGCGCCGGGACCTCCCGGCCGAAGGACGCGGTTGTCTCGGTCTCCCGCGGCACGCGCCTCGGGGTCTTCGCGCGGACCCTGGTGGTCAAGGTCCGCAACACCAGCAACGTCGAGAACGCGGTCGCGCTGGCCGTGTCGGACGGCTTCCTGATCAGCCGGAACCTGCGCCAGAGAAGCGGTACGGGCGACGGCACCTTCCAGGAGATCGAGATCCCGGCCTACGCCCAGACCATCGGGCTCCACCTGACGGACCCAGCGCAGCTGTCGGCAGCGCGCATCGCCCTCGAGGACGGCTTCGGCGTCCGGGGCGCCATCGCAGCCGGTGACAAGCAGGGCGACTCCGGCGTCCCCATCGGCGCCGCTGGTCGCGCCCTCGTCCTCGTCCCCAACGGCGTCCCCTGGCGGGCCGTCTTCCACTTGAGCCTCTGAGGAGCCCGCCATGAGCTACCTGCGACACACCATCAAGATCCTCGACGACCCGACCCCGAACAACGGCGACGTCGTCGGCAACGTGTTCACCGTCATCCCTTCGGACATCGACGACGTCTCCGACGCCGACCAGAAGTGGCACGTCTTCGTCGCGGCCACCCAGGTCAACGGCGTCACCAGCCCCACGACCGACGTGGTGATCGAGACGTCCTTCGACGGCGGCACGACCTGGGCCGAGGTCGCGACGGCGACCCAGCTGACGGCCGACGGCGGCAAGCCCGAGATCATCGCGCTCAAGGCGCTGGGTCCGCGGATCCGCGCGAGCAAGAAGCTCGGCGGCGCCACCAAGCCCGACTCCACCGCGGTCGTCCTGCTCGCCAGCAACGGCCTGTTCAAGGCAGCCGACACCGGCGCGTGAGCGCGCTGAACCGCAGGAGGGAGACGCGATGAAGATTGCCGTAAAGCTGGCCTTCGACGAGCGTGGAGCCCTGCGGCTGCTCAACTGGCTGGCCCAGGAGAACGCCCGGATCCTGCGCGCTCGGCCCGAGCTGCCGGGGCTGTACGACTCGGGCGTCGTCTACCGCCGCGAGGTGGACGAGACCTGGTGCGACTACATCAACCTGCTCGCGCAGGGACACGAGGACTGCGACGGCCTGGCTGCGGCCCGAGCGGGCGAGCTGCTCGCGCGAGGCTGGCAGGCGCTCGGCCCGAAGGACCCCGGCTACCAGCTGGCGAAGCGGGAACGGCTGGCCTCGATCCCGGCCGAGGTGATGCTGCGGACCCGCGCCCTCCCCGACGAGATCGGCCTGTACCACTGCATCGTCCGCTACCGCGTCGGCCGACGCTGGCTTCGCGACGACCCGAGCGCGCGCCTCGGCATGTACGAGCGCAAGCCGCCGGTCCGCGACCGCGGCGACTTCCCCGAGCTGGTTTCCGGCGAAGCCCTGCCCCTGGTGGCGGGAGAGGAGCGGCCATGAGGCTGATGCGAGCCATGACGATGAAGGACTTCCGACGCCGGAGTCGCGGCCGGGCAGAGCTGGGCGATGAGCTCGGCGCCCGCCGTCGCCGGCGACGGAAGAAGCCGAAGAAGAAGTCGCGCCAGCAGCGCCGCCAGCAGCGGACGCAGCGCGTGCGGCAGAAGCTGTGGAGCGAGGTGGTGCCGCTCGGCGAGAACATCCGCATCCAGGCCAAGGAAGGCTACCGGGGCGCCTACGCCGAGCTTCGGCCGGGGCTCTACCTCGTCGCCGAGCTCCGCACCGAGGGGCTCGAGGGCGAGTTCGGGCGCAAGGTCCGGCCCGAGGACGTCGCCAGCGAGATCTTCCGCGTCAGCAGTCAGGCGCTCAACACGTTCATGCCGCGGCAGCAGGCGCAGCCCCAGCAGGCTGCGGCGCAGCCGACGACCCAGGCCCTGCCAGCTCCGCAGGCGCAGCGGGCGCTGCCGGCGCCGCAGCAGCAGTACGCCGCGCCCCAGCAGTACCCGGTGCAGCAGCAGTACGCCCCGCAGCAGCGGCAGCAGCACTACGCGCCCCAGACGCAGTACGCGACCGCGGCGCCCCAGCAGCAGGTCGCGGCGCCCCAGCAGCAGGTTGCGACGGCCGCTCCGCAGGCCCAGCCGGCCCAGATGGGTCCGCAGTCGTTCCTGCCTCCGGCGGCGGCGCGCTGGCTGTCGATGCTCGGCGACGACGACCGCACCGGAGGTCGCTGACGATGTCGTGGGCCGAGGTCAAAGCGAACTGGTCCACCGGCTGGCAGGAGCTTCAACGCTCCGCGCTGGAGCAGTGGGGCTCGGCCATCCGCCGCGACCCGAAGTCTTTCGCGCCGAAGGTCCAGGCGACCGTGGACGAGCTGACCGCCGCGCGGGCCCACCTGGACCACATGAAGCCGTTGCTGCCGAAGCAGATCAAGACGGCCGAAGACCAGGCCGCGATGGCCGGCTTCAGCCGACTGTCGGCCCGGTACTACGAGCTCGCCGCGGGGGTCTACGCCGACGCCGAGCCCGCGAAGGCGGAGGTCGGCATCGCGCCGCTCCTGATCGTCGGTGGGCTCGTCCTGGGCGTCGCGGCGATCGCCTGGGCGGTCGCGGCCCACGAGTACGCCTCGAACCTGCGCGCCGAGACGGCCCTCGCCGACCGCGAGCTGGGCGCCCGCATCCAGGCGAGCGAGCAAGGCCGGACCTTGCAGCCCTCGACGCTGCCGGAGCCGAAGAAGAGCAAGGACGGCGTGGGCTGGCTGCTGGTCGGCGGGCTGGTCCTCGCGGCCGGCGCCGTGGCGGTGCCGGTACTGATGAACAACCGAAGGAGCTGAGCGATGCCCCCGATCAAGCCGAAGAAGCCCAAGGTCAAGACCACCAACGTCCGCGTGCGCCTGCTCGACCAGCAGACCATCGGGGAGGCGATCGCGAAGGCGGTCGAGTCCGCCGAGGAGCGCCACCCCGGACCCGGCACCGGCGCCCTCAAGCGCGGCCAGGTCGTGCGCCAGATCGTCGGCACGCTCCCGATCAAGGGGCCGTGCGCGCCGTTCCTGAAGGCGCTCGCCCGCCTGCTGGTGGGCGTGCTGGTCGAGATCGCCGTCGCGGCCTTCCAGCGCAAGTGGAAGACGGCCTGAGTCGATGGACTTCTCCAACCTCCCGCCCGAGCTCGTCAGCCAGATGCCGATGGTCGCGGTCCTGCTGTGGATCGGCGTGCAGTCGCGCAAGGAGATGCTCGCGGCCCTGAACCGGCTGAGCGATCGCATCGACCAGGTGAGGCTCGAGGTCCGCGCCCTGCGGGTGGACCTGGGACGGCCCGACGACCTCGAAGGCGATCTCCCCCCGGTGGCGCCCGCTCCGCCTCCGCCGGCGCCCATCCCCCTGCGGCGAACGGATCTGCACTCGTGACCCACCCCCTCCGACCGGAGCTGGTCCCTCCCGCCGAGGGGCAGCGCCACAAGCGCTTCCGCCTGTCGATCGTCGGTGCCGACGAGGACGTGCCGCGGCTGGTCCGCGCGTACGGTCGGGCCTGCCAGGGCGAGTTCGGGCTGGTGCTGCGCCCCCCGGAGCAGCGCGGCGTGCTGGTGCTGGTGACGAAGAAGGACGGCTCGTTCACCTGGGAGAGTGACGACGACCGCGACTCGCCGGGGAAGCCCTCGACCGAGGCGACCGCCGCGACCGCCGTCGCCCGGGTCAAGGACGCCCAGAAGAGCCCGCCCAAGGTCGGCCCGGTGACCCTGCGAGGTCGGTGGACCGGCTACCTGTACTGCGAGGGTGGCCAGCCTCGCGTCGAGCTGAAGAGGCGCCTGGCGACCTACGGGACGCTCTGGGTGTTCAGCAACGGCGCGGACGGCTGGGCCTGGACCTTCGAGCGGGACAGCAAGTGGTTCGGGGGCTCGGGGCAGACCTACGGCAAGAGCCTCCCGACGCTGCTCGACGCGCTGCACATCGCCGTGCTCGGCGCGATGACGCTGGTGAAGGACGCCTGCTCGTTCCGGGACACGCACCGCCGCGCCGCCCACGACGACGACTACGCCGAGAAGTACCCGATCAGGAAGCGCGAGCCGAAGCAGAACCCCACTGAGCGGCTCAAGGAGCCGACCCCGAAGAAGCCGCGGACGCGCAGGGCCAAGCCCAAGACCGAGCAGCCCAAGCAGGCCCCGAAGCCCGCGACGACGCGGCGACGGACGCCGACCCCCGCGTCGGTCCCCGCCGCGACTCCGGCGCCGTCCCCGAAGCGGCGCACCCGCAAGGCTCCGACTCCGAAGCCGCACCCCGCTGCGACCGGCCCCGTGGACGCCGACAAGGACAAGGCGCTCATCGACGCCTTCAGCCGGGCCTTCGCTGAGGTGCTCGGGGAGGGGGTGTCGTGATGCGCCAGCTACTCCCCGGCGGCGTCCCTAGTCAGGAGCCCCGCCACCGTCGACTGTACGGCCGAACCGGCCCCGGCCGTGGCTTCGAACAATTTCCCGCCGATCGGCGAGAGAGATGCCGCCAAGTACAGCCCTTCCCGGTCGGCCCTGATCGAGTCTATCGAGAAGAACTCCGCAGCCTGCGTCGGCGCACCAGCAACGTTCGCCGCCATCCGAACGAACTCGCCTCGGGCAGCCGCCTTCTCCGACCACAACGGCGCCAGCTCAGGTTGTGCTCGAAGATCGACGGTAGCCACCTGGCCCGAAATGGAGACGCCACGGTCGGTGAGGCCGCCCCAATCAGCAAGTCGTGCGACGCCCATCTGCTTGACCGCGTGGTCTACGGCGGCAGAGCCCAGCGCGTTCACGATGCCTCCGAACGGGATCAGCGCGCCGATCGCTTGGCGAAGGCCCACTGCGGCAACTTTGCCTTTCCGGCCGATGCACTCCCAGCGAAGGATCTCGAACTCGAAGGACAACCAGTAGTCGGGCCCCCACGAACAGCCCTTGGGCAGCAACGAGCAGAGCACTTCGAACGGTTCGCCGTGAACACGCATCACAAGCTGGAGACGGAGGTGGTCTCGGAAGCCAAATACAACTGCCGTCTCGATGTCGGACCGGGCTTCCAGCGCGGGGGCCAGACGGGACTCCAACAGGCTGTCGAGAACAAGGAACTCCCCCGTCTTCCTGAAGCGGTCGAAGGCCACCGCGGCGGCCGCCGCTGCCTCGGGGTCCCGAACTGCGATACCGGCAGCCTTCTTTGTGCCTTCAAACAGCGACTTGAACATGTCCACCCACCCCTCCGTGTCGAGCAAGGATCCTGGCACAGGATCGCGCGGGCCGGCGGAACGGGAACCCTCTGATGGCTCATTCCGCCGAGGTCCTCCTCGACCGCGTCTCCGGCGTCGTCCGCAACCACCTCCCCGCGGGGGTGACTCCGTCGTACTTCGACGCATTCATGGCCCGGCAGCGCCCGGTGCTGGTCTCGATCCTGTCCCGTCACCTGGCCGGTCGGTCCGCGAGTTCGCCACCCGCGCCGTTCGCCGATCCCCAGGAGCTGCCGCCGGAGGAGTGGACCGCCGCCCGCCGCACCCGCGCCAACCTCGCCGCGATGGAGCTGGCCGCGGGCAAGCCCGCCGAGAGCATGACCGCCGCGGACCGTGCCGCCGTCGCCGGCTACTCGGGCTGGGGCGGGCTCTCCATCGACAAGGTCCGCGGCAAGTTCCCCGAGGGCTTCCCCGTCCCCGAGGCCCGCGGCCTCATCCACGAGTACTACACCCCCACGCGCGTGGCCCTCGAGGTCGCCCGCGTCATCAAGCCGCTGATCCCCAGCCTCAAGAACGAGTCCGGCGTCGTGCCCGCCCTGGAGCCCAGCGCCGGGATTGGCCGCTTCCTGCGGGCGACCGCCTCCCCGTCCTTCAAGCGCCTGCGCTGGACTGCCGTCGAGTGGTCCGCGCTGTCGTCCCGGATGCTGCGCGCCTCGATGCCGCACCTCGACGTGTTCGAGGGTCCGTTCGAGCGCTGGGTGCGCGAGAACGCCGCCGAGCAGGCTGGCCAGATCCGCCTGATCCTCGCCAACCCGCCCTACGGCGCCCGCGGCGCCGCCGTCGCCGAGGATCCGACCCGCGCCTACCGGGAGAAGGCCGCCTACGCCTACTTCCTGCGGCGTGGCCTGGACCTGCTCGCGCCCGGCGGGCTGGGCGTCTACCTCGTCCCCAGCGGGCTGCTGACCGGACGCGCCGTCAAGAGCCTCCGCCTGCGCGAGAAGCTGCTCCGCCGCCACCACCTCGCCGCCGCCTACCGGCTCCCGTCGCGGCTGTTCCCTGGCGCGATGCTCGTCACCGATCTGCTCTTCTTCCGCGCCCGCGGCGGCGAGCTGGACGAGGTCCTGCCCGAAGACGCCTTCATCGCCGAGGGTCGCTACTTCGAGGAGCTCCCCGAGAACATCCTGGGCACGGAGGTCGGCAAGGACGCCGGGGACGACGACCAGACCAAGAAGCCCCGCTTCGGCTACCAGGTCGAGGGCGAGTTCACGACCCTCCCCGATCTCGTCGAGCGCCCGCTCTGCACGTCCTGCGCCCTGCGCTCCCTCGCGCCGGTCGGCGGGAGCAAGGGCAAGCGCCGCGGCCTGACCCGCCAGGTGGACGACTCCGAGGGGCTGGCCCCCGAGCTCGCCGCCGCCGCGTCCCTCGGCTCGCGCGTCGACCGCTTCCTTGCCGCCGTCGCGGGCGGTGACTCCGAGGAGCCTGTCCAGCTTTGGGGCGAGCTGCACACCGCCCTGTTGGCCTGGACCAAGGCCCACGGCAACCCGCACATCCACCGGCCGCTGCTCCGGCTGCTCAAGACCGGCCACACCGGCGCCGAGCGCTTCCTGGCCGCCTTCGGCAAGACCGGACAGCTGATCCCCGGCCTCCGCAAGAAGCCCGTCTACACGCCCCGGTACACCGGCGGCGCCGACGACGTGCTCGCCCAGGCCGAGCTCGCCTGGCGGCAGCGCCGTGAGTTGACCATCGACGGGCTCCTGACCTTCCACCAGCAGCACGGCGGCTCCCTGTCCCGCGAGCAGCTCGTCCCCCGTCTGCTGCGGGGCGGCTGGTTCCTCGACGGCGACGGTTGGGACCAGGTGGTGCCCCAGACCCACTACCTGTCGGGGCACCTGTGGCCGAAGTACGACCGCGCCGCCGCTCGAGCCTCGGCCGGCGACGTGCGGGCCGCCTCCCAGGCCAAGCGGCTGCTCGACGTGATCCAGCCCGCCGTCTACGAGGACGTCGACGGCGTCTCGCCACGCCAGGGCTGGATCCCCCTGGACCTCGTCGCCGGATGGATGGCCGAGGCGCTGAACGCCGGCCGCGAGCTGGAGCTGGTTCGCCAGTCGGGCCTCGTCCAGACCGCGACCGCCGACTACGAGGACATCAAGGACGACTGGACCCTGCGCCCCGAGGGCCGGTGGTGCATCGGCTGGATCAACCACGACAAGACCGTCTTTCGCCCCCGCAAGCGCAAGGACCAGAACCTCGACGAGATCCGCATCGAGCACGCACGGAGGTGGGAGGCGAGCTTCCGCGCCTGGGTCGCCATCGACGACGAGCGCCGCGCCCGCATCGAGCACGCCTACAACCGGTCCTTCCAGGGCTTCGTTGCGCCGACGTTCGCGTCCGAGCCGCTGTCCATCGCCCGCTGGACCGACGACGGCGTGAAGCTGCACCCCCACCAGGCCGCGGGAGCGCGTCGGGTGCTCGCCAACCGCGGCGGGCTGGTCGCCTTCGATGTCGGCGTCGGCAAGACCTACGCCGCGCTCGGGATCCTCGGCCGCGCCCGCCAGGAAGGCTGGGTCCGCCGCCCGGTGATCCTCGTCCCCAACTCCATCGTCTGGAAGTGGGAGGCCGACGTGAAGCGGGTCTTGCCCGACTACCGGATCGCGGTGATCGGCTCCCGCAAGAAGCTCATGACCCGCGGCGTCCGCAAGGGGCAGGTC
>Ga0222662_1000617_pt1 | contig 26176 bp, 20 predicted proteins | sample AntAcemetagen600_FD_179821 | JGI IMG/M metagenome (GOLD analysis project Ga0222662, IMG submission 179821) | Saline water microbial communities from Ace Lake, Antarctica - #600 | ecosystem: Environmental > Aquatic > Non-marine Saline and Alkaline > Saline | place: Antarctica: Ace Lake... | reverse complement strand
CTTTCGCTTCTTCTTCTTCTTTGGGTTACCAAACGCGTCGTCGTCGTCGTCGTCGTCGTCGTCGTCGTCAGCGTCGTCAGCGTCGTCAGCGTCGTCGTCGTCGTCGTCGTCGTCGTAGATACCGTGGTAGTCATCCTCCTCGTCATCACCGTTCCACGAGGATGACGCATGAGACGATCGCTGCTCCGCTGGATCCTGAAGAAGCGAAATCCCAGCGTCGGTTCCGGGTTCCTCCGGATCGCGGCCTGGCAAGGTGGATGTAAGATCGTCGTTGGCGAGGAACGTAGTCATCGAGCGGGTCCTTCAAATACGAGATTGGTGCTTCCTATCGGTTCCGAATGGCCAATCATTCGGAGCCTCCCACGGCTGTCGGCTGAGTTTTATGCCCGAATCCCGCCTGCTCGTCAAGGTCCCTCGAGAATTCCTTGGTCAACAGCCCGGAGCGGCACCGCATTGACTTCCTGATCCGTGCCGAGCAACAACCATCCATCGATGGCTCTTCCTTGCTGATATCGGTTCGTCGTCGGCTCAATTTCGAATGGCTGCCCAAGGATTCGGAGGCCTGTTCTTGGATCGAGCGTGAAGAACCGGAATGTGTATCGCCCCCTCCCAGGTCGCTGGGAGATCAGCCTGAGACCGCCACTGGCGGGTAGGGCTGACCAATCCGTCCGGTTGGCGTCCGCGATCCGATCCGCCCCGAGAAACCGCCCTGAGGCGTCGTAGAGCAGGACGCGGTCGCGATACAGGAGGTATCGCCAATTGCCATCGGCGAGAATCTTGGCGGGTCCCCCCGGAATCCAGTCGGGGTTGCTTGGAAGTCGCCAACGCTCCTGGTCGATCGCACCGAGCTCCGAGTTAAAAACCAACGGAATTCCACGATCATCGAAGACCACCAGCCGATCGTCTTCGAAACGCCCAAGCGAAACACCCAGGAGTCGAGCGTCCGATCGTGTCCACCGGCGTGATGCATTCAGAATTCCCTCGACGGGATCAAGCATGGTCACGGATCGAGTGGTGCCGACCGCCAATCTTCCAACATCATCTGCCGCGAGCCAGCGAACGTCACCACCCGGAACATCCGCCTCAAACACGATCTCTCCGGTCAGAGGATCGATGCTGATGACTCGCCCCGTCGACGCTCCATCGGAAGCTGCGGTGGCACCATAGAGGTGCAGCAGTCCGTTCGCCCGCTCGGCCCCATAGACCCGATCAAGCAGTCCACTTCGAGTCCATTTGATCGTTCGACCGTCGGTGCCATCCACTTTGACAGCACTCCCGTCCCGGCGGACCAAGACGATCCCATCGTCGACGGGGATCGGGAGAATCTCGTAGTCCAGGAACGGCCTGCTATCAGGAAGGAAACCCGCTGATCCGAGCGCCAGTCGATCCTGAGCGGGAAGCAACGAGGTCGCCCGCGGTGTCGCCCAGAGGGTCTTGCCGGTCTGTGGATCGACGGCGGTCAACTGAGGGTCCCGCAGATCCGGCCCCTCCCAGAGAAGGAGCGTCGGGCCGTATCGAAGGATCTCAAGGCCAGTTCCCGCCAGGGGTATTTGCCAGATTGCCTCGAGATTCGTCCCTTCCCGAAACACCAACATCTTGCCATCGTTCTCGATGAGGTGAACGCCATCCACGGGCGCTTCCAGGGCGGCCGTCGGGCTCTCCGGCGCCAGCGTGCCGGAGATCGACCGCATGTTCAATGGTGTGCCCTCAAGCAACGGCCGACGAATCGTCAGATCCGATACTTCAACCCATCCATCCACCGCCGGGTTAACCGGTCCCACGTCATGAACGCCGGCACCTCGTTGGAAAGCCTGCCGCATTGATCGCCTTCCGGATTCCGAGGCGATCAAGGCCCCGAACTCCAGAATCGCCGCTCGCTCGGGATCGTCGGAATCAAGATCGCGGGCAACCAGCCACGCGACCTCCATGGCGTCAAGTGGGGATCCCTCGTCCCGCAGAATCTCGATCGCCCGGCGACCCGCTTGAATAGCGGCGGGAGCGGCCGGATGTTGCCGAACGACGGAAATGAACACATCAGCGGTCGCACGATCCGCCAAGGCCTGTTCCACCGATGCCTCAGCACGACGATCCAGAAGGATTCGAATATCCGGATTGATGGTCGCCAACTTGGCAATTCGCGTGCGGGCCATGCCGCCCGCGGTGGCCACAAGGTCTTCGGAAACCGGGATCTCCACGCTCGCGAGCCCCGCGTCCTCGAGTACGGTCGACCAGGCCGTGATCGCATCTTCGAGTCGTCCTTGCCTGGACATCCAGTCGCCGACAGTCAGCTCCCGGCGAACTTGGTCGCTGGGTGTCACCGCAACCACACTTGCCAGGGCGAGCAGGATCTCCCCCTCCTTCGAGTCGATCGTGGTGGCGATCGACTCCAGGATTCGGTCGAGGAGTTCGCTTCGAAGGGCCGGGTCGTCCTGCCGAGCTAAACCTCCCGAGGCGGCCTCCGCCGCCTCGATGACGAGCTCCCGGTCATCGAGACCTTGAGCAAGTTCGAGCAACGCAAGCGCTTGTGCCACCGAATCGGGTGATTGTCGGACTCGGGCCCGCAACGTTGCGATGGCGTCCTTGATCGGCATGTATGCGACCAGGCGATCATCCCCTGCCGCAAAGAGCCCGGTCGACGTCGCGGCAGGATTCCCGCCACCCGGAATTGAAATGCGTCGAACCAGTTGACCGGTAATGCCATCGAGAACTGCGAGGCTGTCCTGAAACGGAACCAGAAGCGCATTGCCCACGATCGTTATTCGACCCCGAATATCCGACGCCGTGGATGAGGTCTTCGCGTCGCGAGCGTCCGCAACGGACCGCGCCAACGTCCACACCGGCTCGGCGTCAACCGAGCCAACATCAATCGCCACCACATCAGTCCCGATCGCCAGCAGGAGATCGCCACCTCGTTGCGGATCAGGAAACGCCAGCAAATATCGAACTGCCCCGGCGACCGTTCCGGCCCCCACCGGTCGTCGAATCAACTCTTCGCCGGTCTCCGGATCGAGCAGTACCCAGTTGAGACCGGAAGGATCGAGGGTCGCGATACCCGCGTCGAGCACCACCGGCCCCGCGATTTCCCACGGTCGCGCCGCAATCCTTGGGGCTCTCAACGGCACGGTCCCTCGGCGGAGCCAGCGAACCTGCCCGGTGCGACCATCGAGCCGTGCAGACGCGCCCGCGGCCGAAGCGATGATGATGTCGCCTTCGAGCTCCGCAAATCGAGCGAAGGTCCTCGCCCCGCCCATTCGAATCCCTCCGCTCGAGGCGATGGATCGAAGCCAACGGAACGCACCGGTCGCCCGATCCAGGCCCAAAGCGAATTCAATGGTCTCAAGGCGAGTATTCGATTTTCTGATTGGGAGGGCGACGACGTCATCGACCACCAGAGGCGGCCCGGAAACGAATGCCCCTTCGAGCAAATCACCGCTGCCGATTCGATCCGGACGAACCCGCCATCGTTCGATTCCCGTCGCTGGATCGAAACGGAGAATCTCGCCGGTACCCTCCCGACCCCCACCGAAAGCGTGTCCGACCACGGTGTAGGCGTCCCCATCAGCGATGACGATCTCGCCGAGATCGCCCGGCGTTCCGCTCGGTCGCATTCCCCGGGAAATTCCGAAATCCCGATACCAGCGCATTCGCCCGGTGAAGCGATCGAATCCTCGAAGAAGAAACCCCTCGTTGACCAGGACCAGATCACCGACCAAGGTCGGGACCGTGGTCATGCTCGACGCGAGATCACGGGCTCTGTCGGCATTAGATTTTGAGAACGCCTGCCCATCAACAGAGTCGAAGTAGCGCCGCCGAAAAAGTGTGTCCGGGAGTGATTCTTCCCAGATCTTCGCCCAGTCGGCATCTCGAATCGACGCAAGTTCACCGATCTCCGAAACGTTTCGATCCGTCTCGGCGCGACGCTTTACTTCCATCTGACGCAGTCGATCCGCCGTTCCCTGATTGAATCGTGCAAGCTCTTCGATCGCGTCCTCGGAGATCTTGCGGAACTCTTCGCTGTTTCGTGGCAGACTCGCCGTCGCCGCGGCGTCGATTCCAGCGAGTCCGCGGAGGGTGAGGATTCGGCTTTGGAGACTTGACGCGCCAGGCCATGTTTCCAATTCGTCCAGAAGTCTCAGTGCACCCGCAGCGCGTCCGGATTCAATGGCTCGCTGAGCGAGGCGAAGTCCAGCTTCAAGGCCCGCGTCAGTCAGGGGACGACGATCAAAGGCCGCTTCGATCCCCTCCTCCTCAAGTAAGGCGATGGCTTGAGCTTCCGTATCACGACGCCACGCCACCAGTACGCCCGGTTCGGAACGGAGTACTCGGATTGCTTCGTCTCGGACCGATCGAAAGAGCCCCTCATCGCCGGAAGAAGCAACGAGCCGATGCCCATACTCGTCAAGGAGACCCGCGAGTAGATCTGCGGTGCGAGCCGGATTATCTGATGCTTGCGACTTGGCCTCGCTCAGAGACCTCGTCGCCACTGGAGAATCATCAACGGTCACCGCAATTCGATCGTCAAGTTGCTGGAGGCCCGAAAAAGCATCCTGAGTGGTCATGACGCCGAGAAGGCCCACCATCAGTGCAAGATGCAAACGCTGGCCTCGAAGGCGGACGAAGGAGGATGTGATCGGGTGCGAGTAAGTCATGGGTGGGAAGAGATCGAGTGGCCAGTCCCCGGTACAGTATGCCAATGCTCCCCCGAGGTCCGTTTCCCATCCCATTCCGCGGCCTGCTCTTTTCGCTGCTCGCAGCCTTCCTCCTTGGCGGCTGTGGCACCGCGCCCAAAATCGAAGCCACCGGAGCCCGCCCCATCTCCAGGACCGAGGGTGCTGCCGAGTTCCGGATCAACCTGCGACTATCCAACTCGGGGTCAGAGGACATTCCGCTTGAACGCGTCGAATACGCCTTGACGGTTGATGGCGTCGGACGATTCCAAGGCCGTTGGGCGGCCTTGGCCACCATTCCATCTGGAGACACGATCGACCTCGAGATCCCCGCCGCGATTTCGATCCCTGCGGACATCGCCCAACGAGTCGATCTGGATGCACCGGTCGCTTGGCGAATGGAGGGCGGGGTCCGATATCAGTCCTCCGGCCTCTTTGGGCGCGTCCTCTTCGACATCGGAATTCGCCGGCCCACTCAGCGTTTCGCCGGTTCTGGAACGTTCACGCTTGAGCGACCCGCATCATCCGCAAACGCCGCACAACCCGCAATTCAGTCCGAAGACCGCAGCGCCGTCTCGTCCGACTAAACCCGAGCGCTTCGAGTCAACCCGACCCCTCACTCCGTCGATGCAGAAGGAAGCAACTGCTTTTTTTCTCCGGTGGAGTGACTGATGCATCTCAACGATATTCTTCGACAAGCCTTCGAACAGGACGCTTCCGATATTCACTTGGTCGCCGGTCACCCACCGATGACCCGAGTGCATACGGTCATGACGGCGATGGACTGCCCACCCCTCACCGCCGACGGTCTCCGCCGAGCGCTCGAGCAAATGCTCACCCCGGCACAACTCACGGCGTTCGACGCGCAGATGGACCTCGACTTTTCCTATGAGGTTCCCGGCCTCCAGCGATACCGAGTCAACGCTCATCTCCAGAAGGGCATGCTCGGCTTGTCGCTTCGCGGGATCAAGTGCTCGGTGCCGCCTCTCGCCGAACTGAATCTTCCGGAAGTCATCTCTCGTCTGACCTACCTCCCAAGAGGGCTTGTCCTCGTGACCGGTGATACCGGGTCGGGCAAATCAACCACGTTGGCGGCGATGATTCAGGCGATGAACGAACGCTATCGCAAACACATCATCACCCTCGAAGATCCGACGGAATACGTCTTTGAGAGTGACAAATGCCTCATCGAACAACGTCAACTCGGCACCGACATGCCGAGCTTCTCCAGCGGCCTCAAGCATGCGCTTCGGCAGGATCCCGACATCATTCTGGTCGGTGAAATGCGCGACCTCGAGACTTCGGCCCTCGCGATTAGTGCCGCGGAGACCGGCCACCTGGTTCTCTCGACTCTGCACACCGTCGATGCCTCCCAGACTGTCGAACGGATCATCGATATGTATCCGGCCGGACAGCAGAACCAGATTCGTTCGATGCTCGCCAACACGCTACAGGCGGTGGTGAGTCAGACGCTGTTCAGCCGGATCGATCGAAGCGGGATGGTTCCAGCGATCGAAATCATGCTTTGCACACCGGCCATCAGAAACATCATTCGCGAAGCGAGGACCTTCGAGATTCCCAACGTCATCGATACGAACCGACAGTTGGGAATGATCAGCCTCGACAACGCGATCGCAGAACTCTTCTACAACGGAATGATCAGTCGTGAGGACGCGATCGCACAATCTGCCAATCCAGACAAGCTCGAACGCATGATCGCCGCGTGAGGCGAAGGACGGAACATTAACCATGCCCCAGTACAGCTATCAGGCTCGGAATGGATCGGGAGGTGTCGAAGCCGGCGGAGTCGCTGCCGCCGACGCCGCCACGGCTGCCGCAATGCTCCGCGGCAAGGGGCTGCACGTGATGCAACTCGCCCCCGCCGTCTCCGCTGCTCGGCTCGCGAGCCTCGGCGAGAAACTGAGCTGGTCAAGCGGTCCAGGCAAGAAAGAGATCTTGGATTTCACCACGCAACTTGCGGTGATGATCCGAGCCGGCATCAGTATCCGGCAGGCCCTCGACGGTATCTCCGAACAGACCACGAACGTGAAGTTCAAGAAGATCCTGCTTGAAATCAAATCCGATATCGAGAGCGGACGGCAGTTCTCCGAAGCCATCTCAAAGCACCCCAAACTCTTCGGGCCTCTCTATCTCAGCATGGTCAGGGCCTCAGAGATGAGCGGTGCCTTCGCTCGAATGCTCGACCGAATCGCGGCATACCTACAGCAAGAGCTGGAAACCCGAAAATTGGTCGTTGGCGCCAGCATCTATCCCGGAATCATCGCAACGATGGCGATCGGCGTGACCGTCTTTCTCCTGACTTTCGTGCTCCCTCGCTTTGCCGGCGTCTTCGAAGGCAAGGAAGAGGCGCTTCCTGGCCCTACTAAGTTCCTGATGTCCCTCTCCGACTTCATGGTCGGCTACTGGTGGATCATTCTGATTGTGGCTGCCACCGCGATCGGAGGGTTCCTGATGTTCGTTCGTACCGAGCTGGGCGGATTCTGGTGGGACCGTGCCAAACTTTCCATGCCGGTCGCCAAGCGCATGTTCCGAGCCCTCTACATCAGCCGATCTCTTCACACCATGGGTGAACTTCTCAATGCCGGCGTACCCATGCTCGACACCCTCGCCATCACCGGCGACATCTCGGGTAATCGGCTTTTCCGACGAATGTGGCGTTCGGTCCACTCGTCGGTCCGACAGGGTCGCAAGATACAAACGCAGCTCGCCAAGTCGAAACTCCTGCCGACGTCAGTGATTCAGATGGTTGCGGCGGGCGAGGACTCGGGCAAACTCGGCGAAGTCCTGGACGAGGTGAGCGATTATTACCACCGTGTTCTCCGAGACGCCATCAAAGCCGTCACGAGCATGATCGAGCCATTGATGATCGTGCTCATGGGCTCAATCGTCGGATTCATCGCCATGGCGATCATCCTGCCCATCTTCAAGATGAGCAGCCTGGTTTCCGGTTGACCGATCGAGAGGAACGTCTCATGCAATATCGATGTCATCGTCCGAATCGTCCAGTCGCCCGCCGTGGGTTCACCCTGATTGAATCAGCGCTGGCGACAGTGATCATCGGAACCGGCGTCCTTGCGATGGTGGCCGCGCAGCAGACTTTCCATCGTCAAAACGACTGGGCGCAGCGATCCGCAAATGCCATGCGATTAGCTGGCGAGATTCGCGAACTCACGCTGAATATGCCCTCCCATGACCCCGTGACCGGAGTGGAATTCTGGGGCCCGGAACCAAATGAAAACCTGGCCGAAGACTGGGACGACATCGACGATTTCGACAATGCCGTCTTCTCCTTCGATCTCGGCAACGGACCGATCACCGCAATGAGAACTCCGTTCGCGGCCATGCCCGGATGGGCGCAGCGAGTTCTGGTCTCAAACGTCGATCCATTCGATATCGGAGTCACGCTTCCCGACGGAACCAGTGAAATGCTCCGAGTCGAAGTGATCGTCGAATACCAAGGGCCGATGGATCTCGAACCTACGGAGATCACCAGATTGATCTGGATCCAGCCGCGATGATCTCCAGACGAGGCGTCCGTGAGGCGAGGAAACAAATGATGACCAATGTCGTGAACCGTACCCATGCTCAACGCCCCCACCGATTGAACCGCCGCGGAGTGGCCAGTGTTCTGGCAATGATGTTTCTGGTCATTTTCGGTTCTCTTGCCGCCGCCATGGCGGTGGTCGCCACCGGTAATGTCCGGACCGCCGATGTCTCCCTTCGAGTGAGTCGATCTACCAGCGCCGCAGAGACGGGGCTCGTCTTCGGCAGTTGGATTCTGCAACGCGAAGCCAAGCGATTCGTTGTCTGGAAAGGCGAAATCGACGCGGAATACGCCGCTTCTCTTTGGAATGGTAATTACAACCAGGCGTCGGACGGCAACGTAGAAATCCTCCCCCCGGATGGCTACGTCGCAAGTAACACTCCCTCTGGACTGGCCACCGCAGTCCGAGACGCCCACCTCGCCGGCGATCACGGCGAGATCATTGAACCGGGCGATTCATCCTTCCCAAACCTCGACCTTGCGAACGGTACTTTGGATACCCGGCCGATCCGCGTCTCCACGGAAGAGAACGGCGCGTACTTCCGTTTACGATATGAACTGATACCGAACGAGCCGGTGATCCGGATCTACAGCGAAGGCGTCGATCGCGACGTGCGTCGAACTCTTTCGATGGATATTCGTCTCGACAAGAGAATCGAATACGCGGTGGTCAGCCCGAATCGGATCATGATTGGAAAAAACGTTCTGATCGTGGGTCCGCTCGGAACGCGATACGGAGAAAACGAAGGCGAATTGAACGCTGGAAACGGTAACCCGCTCGACATGCGCAGCGATATCCGCTGGCTCACCCCGGATCTCGATATCCGTCTCGATCAGTTCGAGGCACTGGTCAACGATTTCGATGTTGACGATGACGGAAGACTCCGTCCCGGCCATCCGACGGAAGGCGCCCAACTCGGATCCGATTTCATCGATCTCGATGGCGACGAATTCGTCGACGAATTTGACCTCTTTCTCGAGACCTTCGACCTCAATGGTGACAACCGCGTGGTCTACGATTCCGAAATGGCAGGCGGCGGCACCGAGGAATTTAGTGGCATCGACGACCAGTTAGCCCACCTTATTGACAATGCAAAATCCGACCGAAACGAAGATGGGGTCGTCGATGCGGACGACAATCTTCTCGGCTGGCGGGACGGCGTCTTGGATGCGTGGGATCGTTTCGCCAAGGTCGACGGCCGCCTCGCTTTCGCGGTCGCACGAAGCGACTGGGAGGATGTTCACGGTGCGGGAGTGCGAACGGTCGTCCGCGGAACGGTGCGGCCCGAGACCGACCGAGCCGCCATGTCCTTCGGACTGGACGAGGATCAACTTCGCGTGGTGACCACCGACATGTTTGCCTCGAGTGCCGGGTACTTCCTCGGCGTCGCAGATAGCGGTGACACCTTCCAGTCGCAGGTCGACTCGGGCGTCACCAGCGGCGGCGAGCAGATTCTTCCTGGCGACGAAGAACATCCCGGATACGAGACCACTCCGCTTGGCAGTTTCAGCCCCTACGACCTTTACCTTCGCCCGATTTATCGCGGAATCACCTTCCGCAACGTCCTGATTCCAGTGGGCACCAACGCGCTGTTCGAGGAGTGCACTTTCCTTGGCGTCACCTACGTTGAAACCGAGACCCTCTGCCAGGATCCAAACTGGAACTACGCGGGTGCGTTGGAGGACGCCGATCCTGGCTCTGGCTTTCTGATCCGTCTTCGATTCGGCGATCTCTTTTCAAGCCATCCCGATCTCGGTGAAGTCCAAGATTCCAAGATTCTCTCGAACAATCTTCGTTTCGAGGACTGCACGTTCCTCGGATCACTTGCCGGTGACACGCCCGGCGAATACACCCACTGGCGGAACAAGATTCAGATCACCGGAGCCTCCCGGTTCTTCGCAGATCCGGAAGATCCTGATCTCAAGAATCAACCGGACGGCAACGAACTCGCAGATCTCTTGACCTCCCTCCCGACCGAGCAGATCGTGGAAATGAAGAAGAGTTCCATCATGATGCCCGGGTGGTCCGTGGATGTCGGCAGTTTCACCAACGAAGTCGGCATTGATCCAGACTCCACCCCCCGCGTGGATCTTCGAGGTCTCATTGTCGCGGGCATCCTCGATATCCGGGGTACCGCCGCGGTGAAGGGCACGCTCCTGATGAGTTTTCGTCCCGTTTCAGGGGAGGGCCCTCTGTTCTACGACGGCCAAACCGATGCCTTCAACACGACCATTGGATATTTCGGCCCGAATGACGGCGATGGAGAAGGATCAGATCCGCTCGATCCGAATTTCTCCGGATTCGGGGAAATCATCCTCGAATATGACTCAGAAATCATTCTTCCGGATGGAATCCCATGGCCGATTCTGGCCGAGCCGATTCCGGCGAGCTACCGGGAGGGAATCTCGTCATGAATCTGCATCGCACACCACCTCGACCTCGACGTCGCGGCTTCAATCTGATCGAAGTACTCATTGCACTGGCGATCACCGCCACCCTACTCACCGCGACGCTCGCGGCCCTCGATGCCAGCTTCCGGGCGTATCAGGCGACGACCGAGGAGGTCTCGACGCAGTCCATCGGCCGAATCGTCATGCATCGCATGCTGACTCTGATTCGAACCGGGACCGATTTTGGCCCGTTTCCGGAGGACCCCCGGGTCACCACGATTCAGAGCGACTTCATCCAGTTCCGGACGCAGAACGAAGAAGTGGTGACGATCTCCTGGGATCGCAACCGCAAGCAACTTCTCTATGAACTCGAGGGGCAGGCCGCCGTGGAATTGCTCGACGGCGTGGTGGGAACCACCGATGCCCAAGGTGTACTTCAATCACCTTTTACGCTGAGTTACGAGAATGGACGCCAGCTCTACCGTGCCACGATCGATCTCACAGTCGAGCCGAATGAAGTCATCCAGCTTGATATCGAAGGTGACCGAGCACGGACCATTCGACTGGTAGGCAGCGCCATGCCACGAATCGAAGCGTTTTGAATGGCTGCTTCAGCCGTCGGATTCACTTCGCTCGCGGGTGATTCGCATGAGTCTCGCATGCGTCCCGACCATGCGCGGGTCATCTGAGTCGAGATGCGATGAATCACGAAGCGCGTAGGTGCCATCGGCACGCATCTCCCACGCCTGGCGATGATCCTCCAAGCAGGTCTCAAGAATCTCCCAGAGTCGCGCTCGAAGTGACCGACGTTCGACCGGCACCGCCGCTTCCACTCGGTTGTGGAGGTTGCGATACATCCAATCCGCGCTGCCGATGAAGAAGTCGCCGTCCAACGGATCCGCCTGACCTCCGGAGAACCAGAAGATCCGACTGTGTTCAAGAAACCGCCCGATGATCGAGAAGATCCTGATGTTCTCGCTCAATCCCGGGACGCCCGCTCGAAGGCAGCAGAACCCGCGAACGAAGCAGTCAATCTTCACGCCCGCTCGCGATGCGCGATAGAGGGAGTCGGTGACTTCACGATCCTCTAACTGGTTCATCTTGCAGATGATCCGGCCGGGTCGCTCCGGCGTGCTAAGCATAATTTCTCGATCAATGAACTCGAGGAACGTCGATTTCATCGTGGTGGGAGCGATCAGGAGTTTGTTGTACTCACGCTGGCGACTGCGCCCGGTCATGTAATTGAAGAGCGTGACCAGATCCTCGGTGATCGCCGGATCCGCGGTGAACAAGCCGACGTCTTCGTAGAGGCCGGCGGTCTTCGAGTTGAAGTTTCCCGTGCCGATATAGGCGTAACACCGGATACCGCTCGCCTCTTGGCGAACGACCAGAACCGTCTTGGTGTGCGTCTTCAACCCCACCACGCCGTAGGCAACGTGGACCCCAGCATCTTCGAGCTTGCCCGCCCAATGAATATTTCGAGCTTCATCGAACCTCGCCCGGAGTTCGACGAGCACCGCGACCTGCTTTCCGCTCTCCGCAGCCTTGATGAGGGACGGGATGAACGGGCTATCTCCCGACGTGCGGTACAACGTCTGCTTGATGCAAAGCACTCGGGGATCAGCGGCCGCCTGCTCCACAAATCGTTCGACGGTGGCATCGAATGACTCGTACGGCATATGAACGATCAGGTCACCACTCCGAATCGCCGCCAGAAGATCTGACGAGTCCCCTTCCAATCCCCGCGGCACGACTGGTCGCCACGGCTGGAATCGGAAGTCCGGGATGTCCAAGTCCGCAATCCCATCGAGAATGCCGTAGTCGAGCAGCCGATCGGTCTCATAGACGTCAACTTCATCGAGATCGAGTTCGTCGAGAATCAACTTAAGAACTCTGGGATCCGGTTCGGAACTGACCTCAAGCCGGACCACCCGCGCGAATCGCCGCTCTCTCAACTGCTGCTGAATATGCTCGAGGAGGTCCTCAGCATCTTCGCTCTCTTCCTCCGCGTCCGCGTTTCGAGTGACTCGAAACGGAAGGATGCGGAGAATCTCCATCCCCGGAAACAGCCCATCGAGATTGTGCTCGATGAGTTCTTGAACGGGGAGGAATCGACGACCATCACCGAGGCCGTAGAGCCGACGTGGAACTTCCGGCACCTTCACCCGGGCAAAGAGTTCCTCCGACTCCCCCGCTCGTCGCAACATCACCCCGATGGAAACACTGAGATTGGAGATGAACGGAAAGCGGTGACCGGGATCGACCGCCAGCGGCGTGAGAATCGGAAAAATGTTCGCCCGATACCAGATCTCCGCTTTTACCCGCTCGTCTTCGGTGAGTTGATCCCACTTCAGCAGTTCGATTCCGGCTTCAACCACGGCCGGAAGGACATCATCTCGAAAGCAACGCTTCTGAAGGCTCATGAGTTCGAGGACAACGCCACGCAATTCTTCGAGTTGCCTTTCCGGCGGCAAGGTCTCTAGATTCTGGGCCCCGAGTCCGAGTTCCTTCCGGCGCTTGAGACCACCGATCCGCTTCATGAAGAATTCGTCGAGATTACGAGCCGTGATGGCCAGAAATCGGAGTCGCTCTAGCAACGGTGTTCGTGGATCGATCGCTTGGAAGAGCACCCGACGATTGAACTCCAGCCACTGGATATCGCGATTCAGAAACCGAGCGGGATCATCGAGCTTGATTGGCCCCGGCTCGACGACGCCACTGCCGACCCTCGAGATCATCTTCTGGGTGCTCACATTGGATTCGGTCATCGTGGTCAACTTCCAATCGAGGGAACGGTCCGGGGAAACCGGCGGGAATTCTTCATTTATCTGCTCAACGGTTATCTGAACCCTGAACTGAGCGATCGGGCAACCACCGAGCAATGCACCCAGGTGCCTCTTCGACCGCGACCGACGCGATCCGGCAGCCCGATGGAATATCTGGATGCACGACGCCGGCCACGAATTCGGCCAGTCGTTCGGCGGTTGGGTGGACCACATCGAAGGGCGGAACGCCGTTCATCGTGCGGCTCGCAAAGGGGCTGATGGCCGTCTTGAGCGAAGATTCAACCGCATGAAAATCGACGAGGAGATCCTCATGATCAAGATCTGGCCCCTGGATCGTGATCGTGACCCGCCAGTCGTGCCCGTGTAATTCCTCCGGAATACCTCCGACGGTGACGGCATGAGCGGCAGAGAAACGATGGGATACTTCAATCTCGAACATGGACCGAGTATAGATCATGAACCACAGAATCCGACCGGAACTCGGTAGAGTTCGGATTCTCGATCCCCCTTCTTGGAGTTCTCGTGTCCGACGCCCCCCTAATGCTCTCAATCTCTGGTGCCCGCGGCATCGTCGGCAAGACCATGACGCCCGAAATCGTCGCTCGCTATACCGGCGCTTTTGGCTCGATGCTCCGGGAAACGATCACTGATCGACCCCCTCGACTGGTGGTTGGTTCCGATGGACGCCGCTCGGGCTCCTGCCTGGCATCGGCGGCGGCAGCTGGTCTGGCCGCGGTCGGCTGCGAAGTGACGCTCCTTGGCATCACGACGACACCGACCGTCGGCGTGATGATCAAGGAACTCGGATGCGATGGCGGCATCAACGTGACGGCAAGTCATAACCCAATCGAATGGAATGGCATCAAGTGCCTTGATTCAGAAGGACTCGCCCCTGCGGGCCGGGAAACCGCGAAGATCATTGCCCGATTTGAGGGAAGTCAGGTGGACCGAGTCGACGGCGCTGAGTGCGGCCGAATTTCATATGCGGATGACGCTGCGGACCACCATGTTGGGAAGGTTCTGACCATCGTCGACGTCGCCGCGATTCGCGCCAAGGGATTCCGAGTGATCCTGGATTCCGTGGCCGCCTCCGGCGGTCCTGCCGGGCGACGACTCCTCGAAGAACTCGGTTGTGATCTCGTCCACCTGCACGGCGAACCCATCGGCATTTTCCCGCATATGCCGGAGCCCACCGAGGCCAATCTGACCGAATTGGCGACCGCCGTTGAAAAAGATTCGGCCGCGGCCGTCGGCTTCGCTCAGGATCCAGATGCCGATCGCCTCGCCATCGTTGACGAGAACGGGCGATACATCGGTGAGGAATGGACACTGGTCCTGGCCGCACTCCGCATGATGCAGCGTCATGGTGGTAGCCCAGTGGCCGCCAACCTCTCGACGAGCCGGATGATCGACGACGTCTGCGCTGGTTTTGAAGGCGCCAGTGTGGTTCGAACCGCCGTGGGTGAAGCCAATGTGGCCTATGGCATCCGATCGAGCGGCGGCGTGATCGGCGGCGAAGGCAATGGCGGCGTGATCATTCCCGAGGTCTGTTACATCCGTGATTCGCTCTCGACCATGGCCTTGATTCTTGAACTACTTGCGACCGACGGACGACCGCTCTCGGCCATCGTTGACAGCCTCCCTCAGTACTCGATGCTTAAGCGAAAGTGGGACCTCACGGAGGTCGGAGGTAAGCGTGCCGTTCATCCGATTCTGAAGAAAATCCGGAAGCACTGGGCGAGCGCTGAGGTCAACAACACCGATGGCGTTCGGGTCGATATCGGCGATGCTTGGGTCCACGTACGACCCAGCAACACCGAGCCCATCATCCGCCTGATTGCCGAAGCCCCCACGAAAGAGGCCGCCGAACAGATCGCCGATGAGGCGGCCGCGGTGGCGGGAATCACTTGAATTGAGGAGCGGGTTCAACCCCGCTGAAATCGAGGCACGCCGCTACTCGCCACTGGGCTCAGCGGTGTCCTCGACGACTTTCCAGACGAGTTCCTCACCGCCACAGTCGATCTCGATCATGAGGAAGCCACCAGCGTGCCGGCGCGGCTTCAGGGCGGGCCAGAGGACTTTGCGGTCCGTCTCTGGGATGTTCAAATTCTCGATCTCGTCGACGTGGACCCACTCCAGCGTGCCCTCGTCGAATTCACTTCGAGGAAGTTCCGCAGGATCGATCTTCCGGGTGACCTCGAAGCAGAACAACAACCAGTGCATTTCACCCTGATATGCCTTCTCTGCGACCATCGCAAACATTCGGATATCTTCGGCCGGGACTTCGATTCCCGCTTCTTCATGGATTTCCCGGCGAGCACATTCGTGCGGCGTCTCGCCCAATGAGATCTCCATCTTCCCTCCGATCGGCGAGTACATGCCGGGATTCGGGTGCTTCCGACGATGGAGCATGAGCAGCTGGTCATCTTCGGTCCAGAGGTAGCAAAGGACCGCCATGCGATAGGGAAGTCCGCTGGGTTCATACCGGTCATCGTTGACGTCGCTCATCGAGATTCCATGGTTCGGGAGACTTCGGCGGAATCCTGAGCCCCCGCCGGCCCACGAACCCCCACTGCATCAAGTAATTCGGCCAATCGATCGCGAACCGATACCGACGCCGCCGCGAGGGGCGGTCGGACCACGCCGCTGTCACGGCCCAGCAACGCCATTGCCGCCTTCAGAGGAACAGGGTTACCGTCGAGCGAGAGCAGGCCGGTGGCCAGCGGAAGAACCCGTTCGTGGATGACCCGCGCCGCCGCAAAGTCCCCGCGATTCCCCGCTGCGATCTGTTGCGCGACGTCTGCCGGCGCCACGTTCCCGAGCACACTCACCACGCCGACTGCCCCGAGGGATTGCATCGGCAAGGTCAAGGGGTCATCGCCCGAGAGGATCGCGAGATCACATCGCTGCGCCACGTCCGCGACGAAGCCCAGCGAGCCGTTGGCGACCTTGATCGCGGTGATGTTCGGATGGCATGCGAGGCGAACGACGGTATCAACCGAGAGACCAACCCCCGACCGTCCCGGGACGTCGTACAGCACCACGGGAATGTGGGCCGCGTCGGCGATGGCCATGAAATGCCTGAAGAGGCCTTCCTGCGAAGGCTTGTTGTAGTACGGAACGACCTGGAGCGAGGCATCGGCACCAAATCCTTCGACTTCTGATTGCAGTTGGATCGCATGGGCCGTCGCATTCGAACCGGCACCCGCGATGACCTTCACGCCCAGGGGTCTGGCCGTCGCCACCGTCGTCAGGATCACGTTTCGGCGTTCGGCCTCCGAGAGCGTCGGCGTCTCCCCGGTCGTGCCACAGGGCACCACCCCGGTGATCCCTCCGGACGCCTGAAAGAGGATCTGAGCCTCCAAGGCCAACAGATCGACCGACGAACCATCAGGGCTGAAGGGCGTGATCAGAGCGGTGTGGGCACCTGCAAGCGCCGCGGGCTGAAACTGAGTCATTCAGAGATCTCCGGTATCGCATCCTGCGAACGCGGCGATCCTACCAGCGGCCCCCGCTGTTGGAGACAATCGACAACTCATCGAATCGTTCCATCGAAGTTCATCCGACATCCGGAATTCGGATTCGGAGGAGATTCCCGGATAACCCAGACTCAGGGCCGAACCGCCTCGAGGATCAGGCCCCTCATCTCTCGGACTGCCTGCCGCATCCCGATGAAGATTGAGCGGCTCACGATCGAGTGCCCGATGTGCAGTTCTCGCACCCCGGGCAGCGCTGCGATCGGCTGAACGTTCGCGTAGTTCAATGCATGACCGGCGTTAAAACGCATCCCCGCCTCGATGATGGCCTCTCCGGCCCGAGCAACCTCGGCGAGCCTCGCCGCAACTTCGGGTTCTTCGGCGGATCGACCATGCTTGTGAAAGGCATGCGCATATGGGCCCGTGTGGACCTCGCAGACGGTGAACCCACATTCCGCCGCCGCGGCGATCTGACGGAGGTCCGGATCGACAAACGCTGAAACCGGAATCCCAGCCCCAGTCAGCCGTTTGACGACCTCGGCCATCCGGCCACGGGCGCCATCGACATCAAGGCCGCCTTCGGTCGTGACTTCATCCCGGCCTTCCGGCACCAACATCACGATCTGGGGCCGGATTTCGGAGGCAATGCCGATCATCTCGTCGGTAGCCGCCATCTCCAGATTGAGTTTGATCTGGACGAGTTCCTTCAATCGACGGACATCCGCATCCTGAATGTGCCGGCGATCCTCACGAAGATGAATGGTGATCCCAGCCGCGCCCCCGAGATGCGCTTCTACGGCGGCCCAAGTTGGGTCCGGTTCCCAGGTTGCCCGGGCCTCCCGGACCGTCGCAACGTGGTCGATGTTGACGCCAAGTTCGATCATGTCGGAATGCTATCCGGCATGCTCCCGCCAGAGGCGTATACTCCCCAGAAGCGAGGCCCATTCGTGAACAAACAAACCGAAGATTTCCAGCGGCAACTTCAGATTCTTCGTGATCAGATCACGGAGCAGGGTGTTCGTGTCCTCGAGCAGGCCACCCACGCCGTGGACTGTTATTTCGATCACGATCTTGAGCAAGCCCGGGAAGTGCTCGAAATCGAACTGATCGTGGACAAGATCGACGTCGAGATCGAGAAACAGTGCATCCCTGTGCTCGCGCTCGGTCAGACCAATTCACATTCGATCCGCTCGGTTCTCACCATCGTCAAGGTGAACAACGAATTCGAGCGAATTGGAGATTGCGCGGTCACGATCGCCGAAGCCACGCTCGATCCTCGTCGCAAGACCAGCAATCTTCCCCAGACGTTCCGGGTGATGGCCAACAGCGTCTTGGGCATGATCCGAGATGCGAATCGCGCCTTGAGCAAGAATGATCCGGTGCTTGCCCGCCGAGTGCTGGACTTTGACGACACCGTCGAACGGTTCAAACAGGAAATCCTGCTCGACGCTCAGCAACGACTCGCCGATGGAGAACTCGCCATTGACGGCGCGTTCCGAATCCTTGCGGTGACGAAGTCACTGGAGCGAATCGCCGATCATTGCACGAACGTCTGCGAACAGGTGATCTATCTAGAGACCGGCAAGATCGTCCGGCACGACGCGGAGGGTTGGACCCAGCCGCAAGATCCTGGCTCGGGCGATCACTGAACCACGCCGTCCCGTCCATTGACTTTCTTCTCTTAGATCAGGAACAAACTCCGATGCGAACCGAGTCGATGACTGAACGCCTCGATGCCGCCGTCGCGATTCTCCAATCGCACGACCAAGGACACCTCACCGACGGGCTTGAGTCGGTGGGCAAGAACGAAGTTCAGGTATTCATTGAGCAGGTCGAGTCGATCGACTTCGAGGAAATCCAGACGCTCGTTGCCAAAGGAGCGACGGACGGTGGTATTCCCGAAGATTTAAAGCCAGCGCCGGTCATTCCTCGGCATCCCGAGGACGAAGAGACATTCCGTTCCGCCGGTGAGCAGCTGATCCGTGGAGGCGAAATCGCGGCCTTCACGGTTGCGGGCGGCCAGGGAACTCGCCTGGGCTGGAATGGTCCCAAAGGGACCTACCCTGCGACGCCGATCACCGGGAAGCCGCTCTTCCGCGTGTTCGCCGAACAACTGAATGCGATCGACGAACGCTACGGAATCGAAACGCCCTGGTATCTCATGACCAGCCCGTTGAACGATGCCGCGACCCGGGCGTTCTTCCGAGACAACAATCATTTCGGCCGGAGCCCCGAGTCGATGCTCCTCTTTCCGCAGGGCGTGATGCCTGCGGTGGACGACCAAGGCCGGATTCTGCTGGAGAAACCTGGCGTGATCGCGGTCAGCCCGGACGGCCACGGCGGCTCTCTTCGGGCGTTGGCGCGCAGCGGAGCGCTCGACCACGCGGCCAATCGTGGCGTCAAGCATCTTTCCTACTTCCAAGTGGACAACCCCACGGTTCATGCCATCGACCCCCTCTTCGTCGGCTTGCATGCAACCCACCCCGAGAGTTCCCGGGAGATGTCGAGCAAGATGGTGCCGAAGATCGCGGCGGGTGAGAAGGTCGGCGTCTTCTGCAGCGTTGGCGACCGCACCAGAGTGATCGAGTACAGCGATCTCCCCGCCAAGCATGCGACGGCGACGACCGAAGATGGTTCATTGCGTTTCATCGCGGGATCGATCGCCATCCACATCCTCGCGGTCGACTTCATCGACCGCCTGACGACTGCGGGAAGCGAGAGCGCGATGCCGTTCCACCTTGCGAGGAAGAAGGTGCCGTTCTGGGATCCGAAAAACGGCGAAACCGTCAGCCCCTCAGAGCCCAACGGAACCAAATTCGAGATGTTTGTCTTCGACGCACTTGAGTTCGTCGAAAAAGGACTGGTCTACGAAACGGATCGCGTTGAAGAATTCGCCCCCATCAAGAATGCCGAAGGCGGTGATTCAGCGAAAAGCAGTGGTCAACTCCAGACCGAGCGAGCGGCTCGTTGGATGGAAGTCGGGGGATCAAAGATCGCCAGAAACGAGGACGGAACCGTCAACGGCCAAATCGAGATCCTTGCTTCGACCGCGCTGAGCGCCGCCGACCTCGAGGCGGAATCTTGTCCCGAATTGGTCGCCGGAAGCCAACTCGTCTTCTGAATCAGCGATCTGCTGGATGCGTGCAAGGCTTCCGAATCTGCCGCAACACCCCAGAACTCGACCACCATTCACTCAGCGGCGCGAAGATCCTGAATCATCAGGTTCGGTTCGACCCGGCCCTGCCAACGGTTGAGATCGGGCGTCGCCACCAGGTCGAGCGGTCCGCTCTTGAGCGCCTTCTCCACGGCCGCTCGATGTCGCCCAGCACCAAACCACACCGCTTTCACGCTTCGGGCGCCCTCGCCGGCGAAACGGAGTTGCAACGTACCTTGATCGGCACCGACCCACTTTGATTCGATCGGCCGCACGGTTTCGATCAAGACCGCAGGCCGCGGGTGGCCAGGCCCAAACGGTGCGAGGCTTCTCACCACTTCGATGTCTCGAACCTCGTCGATCTCGGCCATCAAGGCACGGCAGTCGATCTCAATCACCGACGTGAGATCCTCGCGGGCGATCTCACGAGTTGCATGCTGAACCAACGCGAGGCGAAGTTGATCAAGCCGCTCCAGATGGCAAGAACATCCAGCCGCCGCCGCATGGCCGCCGTAGGACTCAAGCCATTCCGACGCGGATTCCAAGCCCGCATGAATCGAATACCCCTCGATGCTCCGAGCCGAACCACGAGCGATGCCGTCGTCACAAGCCTCGAAGAGGATGACCGGTCGAGCGAATCGGTCCACCAGCTTCGCGCACGCTGGACCGACTAATCCCCGCTTCCAACCTGGATCTGCCAGCACGATGACCGGATGATCGTCAGCCGTCTGTCCTTCCGCCTCCGCCCGGGTGATCGCTTCTTCGACAATTGCCCGCTCCGCCTCCCTTCGTTGGAGATTGACCGACGTGATCTTTCGAGCCAGCTCCGTCGAAGCGCGAACGCCATCTGGTCCTGTACTCACCGAAGTGAGCAGCTCGACCGCCGGCATCGGCGAGCCGAATCGGCCCAGCGCATTGATCCGTGGCGCGAGTTGGAATTGAATGACTTCTTCGTGAACCGGCCCATCATTGGGACCATGCCCCGACTCCAGGAGCAACGCTCGAAGTCCGGGCATCTTGGAACCCGGCAGCCCACGGAGGGCCAGCGCCGCCAGCGCCCGATTCTCCTCCACCAGCGGCATCACATCCGCAATCGTTCCCAGGCCCGCCAGAATGGTCGCCTCGACGAGTTCTTGTTTCATCACGGCGGGAACTCGTTCCGTCCGGAAGTGCGAACGCGCGGTCGCCCAAACCACCTTGAAGGCCACCGCCGCCCCACAGAGGTGGTCGGTGCCGATCTGTGCGACGCCGCTGACCGGCAGCCCCGGATGCACCACGACGCTCGCCGCGGGAAGGACGATTTCGCCTTGTTCGTCACGAACAAAGCGGTGGTGATCGAGCACCATCACCTCGAGCCCGTTGTTCGCTGCGGCCTGGATAGCATCGATCGCCGTGATGCCGCAATCGACCGCGATCACCAGATCGGCGCCTTGGGCTCGAATCTGCTCCAAACCGTTGACCGAGAGGCCGTAACCGCCCTCGTAGCGATTCGGCAAAATCACTTCGATCGAAAGAGAAGGCGCCATGAGCCGGAGTGACCGCTGGAGAATTGCCGACGCCGCGATGCCATCGAAGTCGTAATCGCCATAAATGACGATCTTGTTTCCCTCCTCAAGGGCCCTGGCGAGCCGTTCTCCCGCCTCGACCGCCCCGGCCAAGCCCTCCGGCGGCGCAATTCTTCCGTAGCTCGAATCGAGGAAGGCCACGGGATCCTCAATAGAGCGCCCTTCCAGGACCCGAGTGGCAAGATTGGGCTGCGAGGATGGCGAGCCGGGATCACGGCCAGAGGGTGATCTCCATTTCCACGTTGAAGTAATGCCGTTCATGGACCCCGCTCCTTTGACATGGGAGGCTGACCCCCCAACACCATTGATATCCTGACCCTAGCGGTCTACGCGCTTGATCGCCAGATCGGACCATCACTCGTGGATGAGATACCGAGATAACTTCCAAGGAGACGAGAGTTCCTTCCGATTGGACTTTCGCCGAACCCGTTTTTGTCCGATACTCCGCGGGCAGAATCAACACCGGAAGTCAATAAAGGCGGAAACCTACCCCATGCCTGATCGCTACAAGACTGTTCTCCTCTTCGGCGCCCCTGGAGCCGGCAAGGGCACTCAAGGCAAGATCCTCGGTCAGATTCCCGGGTTCTTCCACCTTGCATGCGGCGATGTGTTCCGATCGCTGGATACCACCAGTGATCTGGGCTCAAAGTTTCTCGACTTCTCTTCACGAGGTGAACTTGTCCCCGACGAGGTCACGATTGAGATGTGGCGTCAGAACATGCATGCCCAGACCGTCTTGAGCCTTTTTAAACCCAAAGTCGACCTCCTCGTGCTCGACGGCATTCCGCGAAGCCTCGGACAGGCCGAAGCACTGGCCCCATACCTCGACGTCCTCTCGGTCATTCATCTGGTGTGCCCCGACCTCGACGCGATGGTTCAGCGTATGAAGAAGCGAGCCATCAAGGAGAATCGCCTCGATGACGCCGATGAACGGGTCATTCGAAGACGTTTCGAGGTTTACGACCGAGAGACCAGCCCCGTTCTGGATCACTACCCTTCCGAACTCGTCACCGAAGTCTCCGCGATGGGATCTCCGGCCGAAGTACTCGAGCACGTCCTTGAAGCGGTGGTCCCGGTCCAGAACACCCACTTCCATAACCCGCTGGGTGGGAATGCCTGAAACAAGCCGGCGAGGCACATCACCGAGCCAATTCACGGCGGCAATGCGGTGATGTCGTTCGGTGAAATGAGTCCCACCAGATCGTCGACACCGCGGGCCAGCCAAAGGTGACGGATCGATCGCGCGAACTCTGATCTCTTTGGAATTTCAGGGGCCGTCAGCGGCCTCTGAAGACCTCTTGCGAGGACCAACCGGCGTCCGGGCAATACTCACGGTCGCCGCGTCCGTCCCCCATCGGGCCCAAATCTCCTCAACCCGCGCACGCCGGCGAATCGTCTCGGGATTCCCAAGGGCTGAGGCTGTCGGACCATTCCCAAGCTTCTCGTAGGAGCCGAGTGGAAATTCCGCATCGACTTCTTGAAAGGTGCGGTCCCGATCAAACCGGACAATCCCGGGCGCATCCGGAGTGTCTGAAGGAACCGGACGAAGCACCTTCATCCGGATCTGATCCCCAGGCTGAAGCCGCTGCACCTTCGAGATGAGATCACTGCTGGTCGTGAGCGCCACGTCATTGATCTCAAGAATCACATCCCCAACCTGCAGTACTCGTTCGGCGGGAAGATCCTTGATGACTTCGGTGACCAAGATGCCGCGAATCCCGGTTGCCGCTGGCTCCATTCGAATACCGACTGCGCCCCGCGGTCGATAGAGGACACGCCAGCGGAGCACTCCGAGCAAGCGATTTCGTTGTTCCTCATCGAGGCCACCCTGCTCCAGCACAGCCATGAACAGTTCGTCGGGTACCGGCATCGACTGCAACGATGCGGTCGCCTCCTCTCGTTGCTCGAAGGACTCGCTTCCGAGCTGCTCGACCTTGCCCGCCATCTCTTTTGGAATAGCGCTGCGTCGAAGTGACTTCACATCGATTGAATCAATCGATCCACCCACACGGAGCCCTTGAATCTTCTTGACCCCGTTTCCCTGTCGAGCCCTGGCATCCACTCGGACCTGCGCTGCGGCGACGGGGGTCATCAACATCGCGACGGCCCCAGCGGCCAGCAGGGCGATCACCGGTAAAGAGAGTGACGGTCTCGGTCTCATTGCCTCTCACGATATCCCCCGGCGGATCGAGAAGCCACTCGGAAGCAACCAACCGAGCCCCGGATGCCGTTCAGACTGCCAAGAGCCCCGAGATCTCTTCCGAAACCGAATCGATCCACTCGGATTTTTTCGCCACCATTTCGAGGAACGGATGCCCTGGAACCGTCGCAAAACTCCCGGATCGAGCGATCGGCACGACGCTTTCGGCGATCAGGCACTCGATCATCAAGGCCGGAAGGATCTGGCGTTCCTCGGCGATGGGATTCTCCACAACCGCATTCCAGCCGTCGACAAAAGCCCGCATTCGTCGAGGCGACAGCGAGGTGGGCCACGCTGCCGGCGAAACACTCCGATCACTCCGCATCGAGAAATGGAGCAGCCCGTTGGCCACGTCCACCAGCCTCGGTTCCACCCGCGAGGCATCGAAGTCGATCACCGCGCGGACGGCGCCGGGTCGACGCCGGGTGGGCTTCTCTGGTGTGAAAAGCACGTTTCCCGGATGCCAATCTCCATGGATCGGTTGCACCGGCAGCCCACTCCAACCAGCTGATTCGACCCGTTCCCTCGCCGCATCGCAACGCTCGGCGAGTCGCTCGACCACGTCATGCAGCTTGGATCGATCAACCTCTGGATCTGCAACCACAATCGCGGACTCCAACCGTTCGAATGCCGATCTGACCTGGGCTGCGGCGTGGAACCCGGGCATCGGCGGTGCTTCGCTCCACTCCAGTCGGGCCGCCTCGAGATGCAATCGGCCGAGTATTCGACCGGCGTTGACGGCCTCCTGCGGTGCCTTCACCATCCGCCGCCCCTCGACCCAATGGAACATCTCGTAGACCTGACCGCCTTCCAGAAGCATCGACTTATTTTCGTCCGCGGTGCCCACAAGTCGCGCCACCGGGACGCCAAGCGCCTCCAGATGGAGTTGAAGTTGATGATTAAAGGTTGCCCGCGGGACCAAGTCTGGCCTGGCAGTCCGACGTTTGAGAAGAAAGTCGCCCTCTTCAGCGACGATTCGGACCTTTGGAGCTTGTCGGGATCCCGCGGCAAATTCTCGAATCTCTCGAATGCCGGTCAGGGGGAAAGTCGCAATCACCCGGCGAAGTTCTCCGGGGTCGAATCGCGATCGATCACCGGACGTGTTCGGGAGGCCGACCGCGGTGCCGTCATTCAACGACTCGCTACCGTCAGTCTCGGGGACACGTTCCTGATCGATCACTCGACGTTCGCCGCCTGTTCCTTGATCCGGTCGATGAGGCCCTTGACCTCCACCACGGCACGCGTGATATCCGAATCAGCCGACTTACTCGCGATGGTATTCGCTTCCCGAAGCATCTCCTGCGTCAGGAAGTCGAGGGTCCGGCCGACCGGCTCATCATCACTTCCACTGAGCAAATCAAAGAACTGTTCGAGATGTCCGTCGAGACGTGAGATTTCCTCGGCGATGTCACTGCGTTCTGCAAAGACCGCCACTTCGCGCACCAGATCGCTCTCGTCCAGACTGGCGCCGACTTCCTTCAAGAGCGATTCGACACGTTGGTGAAGCCGGTCTCGATACAACTCGACGACCCGAGGGGCGCGGGATGCGACTGATTCAAGTCGTTCTCGCATTCGCGTGCCGAACGATTCCAGTTCGACCAGAAGGTTACGCCCCTCGCGATTCCGCATCTCGATGAGACGTTCACACGCTTCGTCGAGCAGGGAAACAAGAACCGGCCGAGCCGTCTCGACGAATGCTTGCGAGTCGTCACCACTGATGATCCCGGGAACGGAGAGAAGCGTCGCGAGATCCACGGTGCAGCGGCTTCGAATCTCTTCGGGCATTTCAGAGAGCAGCTGCTCAATCGATGCCCTCGCCGCAGAGGTGTCGATTCGGGCCGCCATCGAAACGCCACCGGCCACCCAGCGAATCGTGACAATCACGCTTCCTCGATGCAGTTTTCGAGCGATGGCGGTCTCGAGCTCTGTTTCGAGCGACGAGAGATCATCCGGAAGTCGCACCGTCGCCTTCAGGAACTTGTTGTTCACTGATCGGACTTCGACGGAATACCGGGCGCCATCAACTTCTTTGTGGGCGGCGCCGAAACCGGTCATCGATCGAATCATGTTGTAGCTCTCGTGTGGACAACGCCCGACAATCGGAATTTAGCCGCCAGTCGGCGTCGTCGCAGGCGTGGTTGAAGCAGGTGGGGTGGGCGTCGCTGCAGGCGTGGGCGAAGCAGCTGGTGCCGTGGTCACAGGCGTAGTCGCCGGCGCGGGTGCCGTGGTCACAGGCGTAGTCACCGGCGCGGTCACAGGCGCGGGTGCCGTGGTCACAGGCGTAGTCGCCGGCGCGGGTGCCGTGGTCACAGGCGTAGTCGCCGGCGCGGGTGCCGTGGTCACAGGCGTAGGCGCCGGCGCGGGTGCCGTGG
>Ga0222662_1000616_pt1 | contig 26239 bp, 20 predicted proteins | sample AntAcemetagen600_FD_179821 | JGI IMG/M metagenome (GOLD analysis project Ga0222662, IMG submission 179821) | Saline water microbial communities from Ace Lake, Antarctica - #600 | ecosystem: Environmental > Aquatic > Non-marine Saline and Alkaline > Saline | place: Antarctica: Ace Lake... | reverse complement strand
ATCAACTTTGGTAAGCATGTCATTTCTCAAAACCTGATGCAAATCGCTGTAAAGCACTTCGTCTAAATCATTTGTTGTTCCGAGTTCTTGGGTGAGTTTTTGCTTGCGGCCAAGTAAATCCCCCGTTTCGTACCTCGACACCCGCTTTGAAAGGGAGATGGCGCTGTTTACTGACTTCATAAGATTTGAAACTTCCGCTTCTGGCATAAAACTCGCCCAATTCCAATAGCGGTCTTTTGCACCAAGCGAAACGCCATTGCTGAACTTCTGCAACTGCAATACACGATTTCCTAGGGCTGAATTTCTTGAACCAGGCAACAGAAACCACAGTGGTTTAAGAGCCGAGACAACTTGTTCTTTAATACCCAAGTTTCGCGCTCTAAATTCTGCTGAATGCTTATTGTAACCGGAGAATAGCTCATCAGCTCCATCGCCCGAAAGGGCAACCGTTACGTGCTTTCTGGTATACCGACAAAGAATATGAACGGGTAGGGCAGAGGAGTCCGCAAACGGCCTGTCGATGTAATTCAATACATCATGCAAATCAGCATACAAATCATCATTTGTAAGCTTAAAAACGGTGTGATTTGAACCTATATTCTTTGCAACCGCTTCGGCATAATGCGTTTCATCAAACAACGGTTCATCGGCATAACCAATGGAAAATGTGTTCAGCTTATCCGTTTGTCTGGCCGCCAAAGTGGCTATGACCGAACTATCAATTCCTCCACTTAGGAAAGAACCCAACGGAACATCAGAAATCATTCTTCGCTGGACAGATTTCTCCATCAATTCGCGAAGCTTATCCTGCGCTTGCTCGTAAGACATTTTGGTTTTTGGAGCAGTCGGTTTTGGAATGCTCCAATACGTCCCAGTTGTTACCCTGAGCGGAGTTGAAGGGTCTGTGCCTCTAATCTTCATCCAAGTTCCAGGTTCCAATTCTTGAACATTATCAAAAATGGTTTCTGGAAAAGGCGTGTAATTGAACTGATGATAAAGAAACTGCGAGTTCTTATCAATGGATTTTGGAATGCCAAAAGCCATCAATGATTTCATCTCACTTCCAAAAACCACAGCATTTTCGTCTTTATAGACAAGCAACGGCTTAATGCCCATTCTGTCTCTCGCCAGAAACAATTCGTCTGTCTCTTTATCGTGAATGGCAATGGCGAAAAAGCCGTTCAATTTCTCTAAAACCTTCTCGCCCCACTCAACATATCCTTGAAGCAGAATCTCTGTATCTGAACTTGTTCTAGGTGTAAAATCGGTTAGCTGAGCTTCAATTTCCTTGTAGTTGAAAATCTCACCGTTAAATACCAGCGAGTAACGACCACCAGCATCCGTAAACGGTTGATTGGCCGAAGCCGAAGTGTCAATAATGGCTAAGCGTGCATGACCCAAAGCCGCAGAACCTTCAACGTACTTTCCGTTCCCGTCTGGACCGCGTAAGGCCATGGTAGTAATTGCAGCATCCAATTTTAGATGATACGATTTGCCGTTTTCGTTAATAGCGTATGCTCCTGTAATGCCGCACATAGTGGGTTCTAAATAACAGAAAAGCCGTCAAGGAGACGGTTTCTTTCTGAATATGTTATCAGCAATTAAAGGTGTATAACCTAATCATACTCTGTTGTAGCGTTGTTTTAATTTGAGAAACCAGTTTTCATACTTGAAAAATGAAATTGATGAGATTATCACTGTCAAACCTAAGACGGCTGAGTAAAGCACAATGTTTTGCAAAATTGGATTCATGCCAGAGGGTAAATCAATTTTGAAAATTAATAGAAGGACAATCCAGTGATACATGTATAAACCGTAAGATATTTTTCCTAAATATTTAAAAACCCCAATGTCCCGGACACTATTTTGATTAACTGTTGTGATTAGAAGTATGGTCACCCCGAAAAACACAGCGTAAACTTCATCTTGAAACCTGGAAATATTAAAGCCAAAAAACCATAAAATGAATGGAAGGAATATGAATATCCATGACAACCACTTGTTCGGATGAAACCGTCTACGAAAGTTTTCATTACTAAATAAGACTCCCACAATTCCTCCTAAGACTAAACATTGAAATTGAGTGACAAGAGCAATTCGATTAACGATTAACATCAAATTTGGGTCAGGATAAACCCTTGCTAATATGAACAGGATGCCATGGGGGAGAAGTGTAAGCAAAACAAAGGCTGTAAACAGTTTGTATAAAAGTTTGGAGGTGTTTTTAATGGCAAACGGCCAAACCGCGTAAAATTGTTCTTCAACTCCAATAGACCAAATTTGTGGGCTAGGCACCCAACCAAAGCCAATAGCATGGGCTATGTTTGGAAAAATTGAAAGGCAAAGAACGGCAGAGGTAGTGCTTGGGCTGAAATCAGACACCAGATATGAAATCAATAGTACCAGATAGTATAAGGGCCATACCCTTAGAATTCTTCGTAAATAAAAGTTTTTGAGACTAATTGTGTTCTGTTTCTTCTTTTCCTTGAGTAACAGAACTGTAATAAGAAACCCACTCAACACGAAAAACAAAACTACCCCAATGTGACCTGAAGGAACATCTATCTGACAAGGGAAATTGTGTTCCCGCTTAAATAGCTCAATATGACCAATTATGACTGTAATTGCCGCAATTGCTCTAAGCGTGTCTAATCCCTTAAGGTGAAAAGCAGACAAGGGGCTAAAGGTGAATTACTTCATCATAAGCAACTGCGGCTGCTTCCATTATTGCTTCGCTCATTGTTGGATGAGGATGAACTGTCTTGATGATTTCATGACCAGTTGTCTCCAGTTTTTTGATGGCAACAATTTCAGCAATCATCTCCGTAACGTTAGCGCCAATCATGTGTCCGCCAAGTAACTCGCCATATTTTGCATCAAAAATCAGTTTCACAAAACCATCCTTTGCGCCAGCGGCACTTGCTTTACCAGAAGCCGAGAATGGGAATTTCCCAACCTTAATTTCATAGCCAGCTTCAATTGCTTTTGCTTCTGTGTAACCAACAGACGCCACTTCTGGAGAACAGTACGTACATCCAGGAATATTTCCGTAATCCAACGGCTCAGGATTTTCACCAGCAATTTTCTCAACGCAAATAATGCCTTCGGCACTTGCAACGTGTGCTAATGCAGGACCAGCAATGCAATCGCCAATGGCAAAAACGTTAGGAATGTTGGTGGCGTAAAACTCATCAACCTTAATTTTACCACCGTCAATGATTACACCTGTATCTTCTAGTCCGCAATCTTCAATATTAGCCTGAATACCAACGGCAGATAGAACTACATCGCACTCAATTACTTCTTCGCCTTTCTTGGTTTTAACGGTCACTTTACAACCATCGCCAGAGGTATCTACAGACTCAACAGAGCTATCTGTTTTAATCTTAATGCCCGATTTCTTGAAAGAGCGAACAAGCGCTTTACTTACCTCTTCATCCTCAAGCGGAACAATATGTGGCAAGTATTCAACAACCGTTACTTCCGTACCAATTGCATTGTAGAAATAGGCAAACTCAACACCAATGGCACCAGAACCAACTATAACCATTTTCTTAGGCTGCTTTTCCATAACCATGGCTGCTCTGTAGCCAATAATCTTCTTTCCGTCTTTCTTTAGATTAGGAAGCTCGCGGCTTCTAGCACCAAGTGCAAGAATCACATTCTTAGCCGTAACATCCGTTTTCTTGCCGTCAGCAGAAGTAACTTCAACCGTAGTACCGTTTTTCAGTTTCCCGAAACCCTCAATGTGGTCAATCTTATTCTTCTTAAACAAGAACTGAATTCCTTTGCTCATGCCATCGGCAACGTCACGGCTACGTTTCACCATTTCGCCAATTTCGGCCTTGCTGTTACCAACAGTAATACCGTAATCAGATGCATGCTGAATGTATTCGAAAACCTGCGCGCTTTTCAATAAAGCCTTGGTAGGAATGCAACCCCAATTGAGGCAAATTCCACCTAGTTCTGTACGTTCTACAACGCCAACTTTAAGTCCTAATTGAGAGGCTCTGATTGCCGCTACGTAGCCTCCAGGACCACTACCAACTACTATAAGATCGTAACTCATTTTTATGTCTTTATTCGTACTGCAAAAGTACCAAGCTTTAAGAAACTCTAGAACCTAAAAATTCAAATTCGAAAGCGTTGTGGATTTTTCTGTTTAGAATTTCATGCTTTTCCTCTTTGGGCGTTGCCCCGCTGAGCGTTATCGTAGACAGAATACCTAACACGTTATTGAAACCTGTTGCTCTATGCACAAGAGTTCACAAGAGCGGGCTTGTACTTTCTATTCCAAACTAGATTAAGACTTGATTTCGCGAAAAACGCGGTATAGGACGTAAAGGAGCGTCATGCTTATTGCCAGAATTCCGAATTGATTATGATAAGCAGGTTTATCGGGTTTTATCTTGTGATAGAACGTCTCCATAATGAAGTAACTGGTGTTGAATAAATGGAATATGATGCCGATGTAAAGGGCCTTGTTTAAATTTTTAAAACGCCACAGAATACCGGGTATTACTAGAATGGAAATAATTGTAACGAAGCCATGTTTATTCTCGGATATGTCAAGTGCCATAGACTTGCCTTCAAAATTCTGAAAGACATAGAAAAAATGTATGGGGTGATTGACAGCAAAGAGGGTAATTAGAATCAGAAACACCTCTATAATTTTTTGCTCGGTATAGATTTTATTAAGCCCGTAATAACCTATTATCAGCAGGATACCAAGATTAATTGCAGCTGATATGCTACCAAAGTTTTGAGCACATTTATCTAAAATGAAATCTGCTTTTGTTGTCGAGATTGCGCATAAATAGATGACGAATTCGAAACAAAAAATGAATACAATTAAGAGGGGTAATCTGTATTTTTTTCACACGAGCGAGGGATGAGTTGCATCCCAAACAACATCGTATGTACTTTATTGTATTACTGCGATATTTTTGTGAAACAAGTACGTTTCAATGAGGCCTTTTTGCTACGTCTCTTCTTCAAAGAAAAGCTTGTAATAATTTCTTCCTTCTTCATCCACACCGCGTTCAATCATATCGCGGTCGCCATGCACGTACACGGCAAAATTTGCATCTAATTTGATGATAGATTTTAAGCCACGTATTTCCTTTTTAGCTACTTGTGGCGAAATGGTAAAGGAATTCAAATGGGGAATACCAGTTTGTTCTTCAATTTGATGTTTGTAGGTCTGGAAAGATTCGGCAATGCCATCGTCTTCAAATACTTCTGAAGCAAAATCCGCCATCTTAAAATCTTCATTGTTCGTAAAGAACTCGGCAGACTTTTCTAGGAAGTTTATTTGGTCTAAACGGTCTAATTCAATTTCTTCCGGAAGCTGGCTTCCAATAAAATCCTTACATGTATTAATCACATGTTTGGTCTGAAAATCGCTTTCCATCCTTAGCTTAATACCTAAAAACTGATTTTGCCAGTAATCAGTCTCCGCTTGGTTTTTCTCGAAAGACAGCACATGATACCCATCATGGAAATCTTTGTTGATGATAAGGCAAGCTTTGTCTGGTTTTTTATCGCCAATACCGCTTCTCAATTTCAATTTAGGCGTACCCGAATCTACACTTGTTACAGCTACCACAGATTCCTTTGTCTCACATTTAAACAGGCCAATAGCAGTGCATTCGGTCTCGTTGTACTTAATGCCTTCAAATAGCATAACAAACAAATCGCCCGATTTAATAGAAGCCGTTTTTGTTTGGTCGTGCAGGTGGGCAGCTATGTTCTGTGAGTTTTTAATGATGTCTTCATCTTTAAACATCTTTTCTGCACAGGCAAAAACATCATTCATATTCACATCCATACGGTGTGCGAACTGATGAAACTCAAAGTTTTGAGAGAAACACTTGAGAAATGCCGGGCGTAGTTTTACTTCAATCTCATCATCTAAAATGGTGCGGCCATCTGCCAACCACAAAGGGTCGCTGGTAGATTTATTGCCAGGGCGATGAATGATGCACTGCGTAATATTTGCGCGACTAAGATTTAGCATTTAAGGTATTTGGTATTGAAAGTTGAGAACAGAAGCGTAGCTGACAAGGGTGCGAAGACCGCTTGCTAAAAACGTGATGGCAAATAAATGGAAAGGAATTGATAAAGCCCACATACAAACGTGCGCCATCGAGAAAGAAGGACAATTTAAAACGTGGTAAAACGATATCACCGCAGATAGACTTCGGCCTGCGGCTTGGTAAGTTGCTATATGGTAAAGCTTGATTGAAAAAAAGGAGCCCTGCCAAATGGCAGAGCTCCTTTACATAAACTTATTTATGTGTCTAACTTCGTTTAATTCAGGGTTACTGAAGTCAAATTACTAGTGGTTAATACTTGCTTGCCCACTTCTCCAACTCCTTGTTTAAACCAATAAGTACCTAATTGATCTCCTGTTCCATCAAACTCGGTAATCTCAAGACAGTCGTTGTATGTGCAACTTGAAGTAGTAACGGTTGCTGATATAGATGTTACTCTTCTTATTTTATTCCCATCAAAACTTATGGTGTAAATCCATTCCTGATTTAGAGTTGGATTTATAGGTACATGCAGGTAATTCGTGTCTTGTACGGTAGTACCAGCTGATTCCAAGAACACATCTCCATTTGAACCTACGATAAACACTTCATCGTAATCATTAAATCCTTGGTCTGCATTAACCGTGTATTGCGTTCCTGTAGATACTGTCTCAACATCTGTAACCGTTTTTGTAGCTCCAAACGTACCGCTGTAAACCCAAACGTTTGAATCTGCAAGAGGAAAATAGGAAATTGAACCAGCGCCATCGCAAAGAACATTTGCTGGATTACCGTTTGGATCAGCAACCTCATCTTCTTGGTTACAAGAATTAATCAATACCGAAGTAAACATCACCCCCGCAAGCACATACAACCAACTAAACTTTTTCATAATTTATTGTTTAAATTTTTAATGTGTTATTCTCAACAACATTTTGATTGCCGAAAGTAACAATAACCTACTATGTTTAACAAGAAACCATCACTAATTAATTTATCGAACAAAAAACGATTAAACCGTCTAGATTAAAACAGCATTGCTAAACTGTTAGCGGTTGTTAGAATTTAGGTAGGAGGAAAGCACGTGAGGAATGCTTGGCGTATTTGATAAAACCGTGGTAAAACGCGCGTTATTTGCCAAGACCCTAAAGGTTTCTAAAACCTTGAAGGTCTGTTGTAGCTACCGCTTAAGGTTGGTTTATGAGGTTTGGTGGGGTGGAAGTTGCAAACTTGCGGTAGTGGGGCTTTTTTTGTTCCATAGTACAACTAATTCATAGTTTTCAACAGGATGTATTAGGTTAGGAAAAACCGTGTTACTTTGATGGCGGAATTAAAATGTTGGAACAATGAAACTTGCTAAAATCCTCGGTCTTCTCAATTCATTCGAGAAAAACGCATTCTTAAAAACTGTTGATGGTCTTATTGATCAAGGAACTACAAGAAGAAAAGAGATAGACCAACTTCTTTCAGATAAATCAAAAGACCTTAAATCAGCAGACCATCTTAATGTTTCTCAAGTATTCAATTTACTTGACGAGGATTTCATTCTGCACATCAAAAAAGAACTGAGTAGTACTACATCGCAGTTAGATATACTGGTTGATATTATTAGCAGGGATGGAAACTGCATTATGCGGTACGATTGGTTTTCTCGGTTGTATGACAATGAGCTAAAAAGTATAAAGAAGCGAGTCAAAGAACTTGAAGCGGTATTTACAGACCCCAAATCTGATGTTGAGGAAAGTAGAAAGCGAGACTATCGAGTATATAAAGCCTGTTTAGAAACGGCTTATTGTAATGATGACCTCAACAACCAGGAGAGAAGAATTACTTCGGATGAACAGAGCATTCTTGTAACGCTTTCAAAATCACTGGATTTATCGCAAGAAGAAGTGAAGCTCATTAACTACCTGATTGTACCGTTAGAAAAGCTAGATGTTGATGATGCTATTAATGAGTTGAAGAATGCTGGATTGATATTCTATTCTAAAAAACAAAACACCATTTACGTTGCGGATGAGGTGGTGAGCTGCATTCGTAAATCGCGTGGCAAGCAAGTGGCAGATAAGTTTTTTAGACGGGTACTAAAGTCATTGAGAGAGCCACATATTAATCTGATTTGCAAGAAGCACAACATAGATTGGCGAATGGATTTTGAGGCTAAAGTCAAAGCCATTATTAATGAGGGAATACGCTTTGACAGTATTCTTATTGAAGACATTTACAAAGAGAACACACCGCTAAACGACAAGAAGAAGTTCATCAACGAATTATGTGATACCAAACTTCAGATAAGCCCCGCTTTAAAAGGAGTTAGGATTGAAGACAAAATTGATAGCCTTGTTACCTATTTCGAGAAAATTGAGAAGGACGATAAAGTCGGAATATCAATTGATGGGTATGAGAAACTTTGTCTTGACCTAGCATTGGTAAATAAGAAATGTAACAAACGGCTGAAAGAAGTTTTTGAGTTGCAGGATGAAGATGTAATGAAGAGCGATTACCTCCTTGATTACAATATAAAACCACGAGATATTCTAGAGTTATTAGATGAATCTGAACTGAAAGTATTCTGCGAAACAAAGGGTATTAAGACACGCGGCAATTTCATTCTAAACATTCTTGACGCCTATGAGGACACAGAAAACCTTATGCTAGAGAATTACATGAACATTGCTTACCGCGATCTAGCAACTTTAAAAGGGAATAACATTCAGATTAAAGAGGCTGACCTCGGGGTTAAGTTTGAAGACCTTACCAAGACCATTTTTGAGCAATTAGGCTTGACGGTAGATGAGAAGTTGCGCAAGGAACTGAATACCAGCAAAGACAAAATTGATATCGTTCTGAATATAGAAGGAGAGGGGTTAATACTTGTAGAATGCAAAACGGTTAAGGAGAGTGGTTACAACAAGTTCAGTTCCGTTTCAAGGCAGCTAAAGGCATACAATAAGTTGGCTACTGGAAACGGACATCAGGTTATCAAATCGTTCTTGGTAGCACCAGAGTTTAGTGACGATTTTGTTCAAGAATGCGGAATGGAATTCGACCTTAATCTGTCACTCATTAAGGCGTCTTCACTCTCTGCAATTTTTGAAGCCTTTAAAGAATCTAAGCATGTACAGTTTCCTTACAAATTGATGCTGAAAGATGTGTTGATTCAGGAGGATAGAATTATCAAGGCGATAAAGAAGTAGACCAGATGGATTCCATTGCAGCAACGCAGCGCACTAACCAACACGTTTTTCGTCTCTCTTTCTTACCGCATATCGCTAGAAGCTGCCGTTAAGAAAATGCGCTTCCCGAAATGGTATGCGGGGAGGGTTTTAGTGGAGGTGGTGGAGCGAGTGGGGATATTGTGAAATTGGAGTGCGTTCAAATAAATTAGATGATAACCAGCTAGCGCGCGTTTGCAACGCGTGCTCAATAGCCATCAAAATAGAGGAGCAAAGTAGAATCGAAGATTTGTCCTTACTTGGATTGGTATTCTAAACTATGCTATTTCCAGCTAGCGCGCGTTTGCAACGCGTGCTCAATAGCCATCAAAATAGAGGAGCAAAGTAGAATCGAAGATTTGTGCTTACTTGGATTGGTATTCTACACTATGCTATTTCCATTTAACTTTGTGAAAACTATCAGAATGAAAGACTTATTGATTCCAGTACTTATTTGTCTGTTTTCCATTTCGGGATTCGCTCAGGACTTACTCATCACTAAAGATGCGGATACGCTTTTTTGCGAGATTCTAAGTGTAGATTCAGATTTCTTACACTTCAAAGTTGAGTCCCGAGATAAAAGCAGTCAGGTTCCAATTACCGCGCTCTATAAGTATAGGCAAGGCGACTACTGGACTTATGTTGGGGAGCTAAATCCTACGGTATATGAGTCAAAAATTGATTTAACCGTTCAAAAAGAGGGAACGATTAAGCAGTCTGGATTCTATCTTAGGAAAGGCGGAAACCAGTTAATGATTGGCGGTATTCTGACGTTGTCGGGATTTTCGATAGCAGGCATTGGAGGAGCGGTTGCGACTAGGAGTCCAAGTGCAGGGTTGGCTTTAATAGGGGTAGGCGGTGCTGCGAGTCTAGCAGGCCTGATTTATATGGTTAGCGCTGGAATGAATATTAGCAAAGCTGGAAACGAATTAGAATTTATTCCAGTTAAACAGTAGCCCCTCGCTCGCGGAAGTTTGCAACTTGTGCGCCCTCAAGGTTAAGAACTAAGCACAGTTCCGCTAGCGCGTTTCCACCACGTGCTTACCAACACCCTTTCATTGCTCCAAACAAAAAGAACAGAAATTTAAAGAACAGGAGCACTAAAAAACTATTTTTCGTGACTGTAAGAGGTTGCATTGTATTTAGAACAGAAAGAAGATGAACGAAATTATTTGTCCGAATTGTAAGAAAGCCTTTAAAGTGGATGAGGCAGGTTTTGCTGATATACTTAAGCAAGTACGTGACCATCAATTTGAAGAAGAGCTAACGAATAGACTTGCGTTAGCCGAGCGGGAAAAAGAAAATGCTGTGGAGCTTGCTAAGGCCAACGTAAAAAACGCAATGCAAGAAGAGTTGGCAAAAAAGGATAGAGAGCTAGCTGTGTTTCAGGCTGAGAGTAGTAACGAGCTTTCCAGAAAATTAGCCGAAAAGGAATTGGAGATTTCTGGGATGAAATCTCAAATTCAGAGTGCAGATACAGAGAAGAGGCTGGAGGTTTCTGAAGCGGTTAAGAAGATTGAGAAGGAGCGCGACAATCTGGCCAATGATTTGAAAATAAAGGAAACGGAAACACAATTACTTGAGAAATCAATTAAGGAGCAGTTTACAACCAAACTGGTGGTGAAAGATGAGACCATCAAAATGAAGGACGATGAGATTGCGCGTTTAAAAGACTTTAAGCAGAAGCTTTCTACAAAAATGGTTGGCGAATCGTTGGAACAGCATTGCGAGAATGAATTTAATAAGCTTCGGTCTATTGCATTTCAAGGTTCTTATTTCGAAAAAGACAACGACTCGAGAGATGGAACTAAAGGTGATTACATCTACAGAGAAACCGATGAGATGGGTAATGAAATCATTTCAATCATGTTTGAAATGAAAAATGAAAATGACCAAACGGCTACCAAAAAGAGGAACGAAGATTTCTTCGCAAAACTTGACAAAGACCGTATTGATAAGAAATGTGAATACGCGGTGCTTGTTTCGCTGTTAGAAACGGAGAACGAATTCTACAATACAGGAATTGTTGATGTGTCGCATAAGTTTAATAAAATGTATGTGGTGCGCCCTCAGTTTTTCATTCCAATAATTACGTTGCTTCGTAATGCTGCTATGAATTCTATGCAGTACAAAGCGGAGTTGAGTTTAATTAGGAGTCAAAACGTAGACATCACAAACTTTGAAGACAAAGTAGATGCCTTTAAAACCGGCTTTGCAAAGAATTACGATTTAGCTAGTCGCAAGTTTAAAACCGCGATTGAAGAGATTGATAAATCCATCAAAAACCTTCAGAAAACAAAAGATGCGCTTTTGTCATCAGAGAATAATTTGCGTTTGGCTAATAATAAAGCAGAAGACCTAACCATTAAAAAGCTGACACATGGCAATCCTACCATGAAGTCGCGGTTTGATGCGTTGAAAGAGGATGGAACGCTACCATCAACCAACAATTAATTAAAAACGTCATGGCAAACAATTGGGGAATATCAAAAGAGGTAGAAAAGCATGTGGAGGCAAGAGATTTGGTTTGCGTTTACTGTGGGGTTGATTTCTCTACCGACCCTCAATTGATAAAAAGGAGACAAACTTGGGAGCATATCATCAACGATTTGGCGAATACCTCAAAAGAGAATATTGCGCTGTGCTGCACATCATGCAATGCAAGCAAAGGAGCCAAAACGCTTGAGAACTGGTTGAAAAGTGATTATTGCAAAAACAAAGCTATTTCCGCGGAATCCGTGGCTCAAGTGGTAAAAGATATCATCCCCAGCTAGCAAGCGTTTGCAACTTGTACTTACCAACACCCTTTGGCAGCCCCAAACATGAAGAACAGAAATGCAAAGAATAGGAGTACACCAAGGATGGTGGGCCATGAGTGGGTTTCGCCTTCTTCTACAGGGAAGAACAGGCTAATAAAATCTGAGAGTAGTTGTTTCAAGGAAGTACAAAACTAACCATGTAAGTGGGTGTTTGTATGGCGTGCACAATAGAGAGAGGTTTTTCCCATGGCTTAAACGATTAAAAGAATGTTCAATTAGAACCTAAATAAAAGCCCGCTGATCCATGTAGGATTCAGCGGGCTTTTTGTTTGAGCTTATCTTGGAAACTAGCTTCCTAGTTGGCCCCAGATAATGTCTTTTAAATCAAACACTATTGGATTAGATTCATATTGATTACTCCAACATTTTTAGTTTCGTTTGCAGTAACTATTATCGGCAGAAGATTACTCCATTCTATTGAGGGATTTGTTCCAAAATGTCCTTCAATATCACCTATAGAGAAGTCACCACTACCATCTGCATCTTTCCAAATTTCTAGACGATATGTTTGCGGTGAAACGTTGGGCATAGTAAATGATACGCTAGCACCAGAGCCAGTTACCGCAACTGTTTGCAAAGGTGTATTATTCCCCCAAGCTTGCTCACCACTTGCATCGTTAAGATACAGACGAACAACTGAGTTACTTAAATCGAAGGAAGAACCAGGAGGCAATGTGGCTGTACCTATAACCTGAGTTGGCGTAGGACCAACAGCATTTACAGTTAAAGAACCATTACCTGTAACTGTTCCACCTTTTCCATCTGTTACCGTTACAGTAACCTGATATGAACCAGCAGTTGTTGGTGCTGTCCAAGTTGCCGAAGAACCAGAACCAGTTACAGCTCCACCATTGGCAGAATAAGCGTATGTAAGCGGATCATTATTACCATCAGTTGCTGTTACTGTAATCTGTGCAGTTCCACCAGCGCCAACACTTGTTGGGTTTACAACAACAGAGGCAATAACAGGTGCTACCTGTACAACATCTTCAGCCGTATTACATCCTGTGCTTACCATGGCTACTCCAAGGGCAATAAAAATACCAGCTTTTAAATTTTTCAACTGCTTAATCATTTGATTTTTTTTGTGTTTTATATTCGAGGTGCAAGTGTAGAGATGGTAAAACCAAGCTACAATGGGGGCTGAACCTCAAATTTATGTAGGGTCTAAACTCTACTAGACCAGTAACAATGCCCCGTTTTTCCCGCTCTAATGTCTTAGCCGTAAATAGGTCAGGTTAATAAAAACTGTAGAGCGGAGGTTACAGTGAGACCTCAGGTTTATTCCATGCGATATGGGGAATGGCGCACCCTAGTAACTTTGAGCCTGGTATGATGCTACTATCAAGTATAGTTGTGCAAGCAAAGATTAATGTCTTCTTTTAGAAAATAACACCCGAACTGATAAGTGATGATGCCGAAAGTTTGTATTAATCCACAAAACCGCCAACAAAATGGTTCAGAAGTACCTTTACTCGCATAGAATTTACCTCCTATTATTCCTAACCCTATGTTCTCGTTTTGTCTTTGCACAAAGCTGCAACCCGCAACTAACGCTTAACTCCATAACCGACCCCGGTAGTTACACTGTGGCTACGCTAACAGAATCAGATGGAATACGGAATGGTCCAGATTACGCAGGGGCAACCATCTATTACCCAACCAACGCAGCACCCCCTTTCCCAAGTATTACCATTGTTCCTGGTTATGTGTCTGCTCAGTCCACTATTCAAGCTTGGGGTCCTTTCTTGGCTTCGCATGGCATTGTAACCATTACCATAGGTACCAACAGCATCTTTGAGAATCCTCCTGCCAGAAGAGATGCGCTTTTAGATGCCATTGTAACACTAACAGGAGAAGACACCCGCACAGGCTCTCCGCTTAACGGGAATCTTAACCTACAAAAAATTGCTGTAGGAGGTTGGTCTATGGGAGGTGGTGGAGCGCAACTTGCTGCTGCTGCCGACCCAACCTTAAAAGCCGTTGTTGCGCTATGCCCATGGTTAGACACTCAAACCACTCCGGCCGAAATCAATCACGCAGTTCCTCTTTTGATTTTCAGCGCTGAGCAAGATGCCATTGCAACACCCGCATCGCATGCCGATGTTCATTACGACAATACTCCAGCAACAACGGATAAGTTGATTTATGAAATAGCTGGTGCTGGACATCAAGTGGCAAACAGCCCCACTGGAGGGCAAGATTATGTCGGAAAAATAGCCCTATCATGGCTTAAGCTATACCTCATTGATGATAATTGCTACTGCCCATTATTACTTGATACTCCACCCACAGCTTCTAAGTACCTAACAAATGTTGAATGTGCATCTGACGTTGCTTCTGTAAATGATATACGCGTTGAAAGTGATTTAGCAATTCAGTTATACCCTAATCCCAGCAATGGAAGCATTAACCTTGAAGTTAAAACCATAGGTCAAGGAACCACAATTACATTACACCTTCCGAAGAGCTGATTTCGCACTCAATAGGAAAAAAGACGATGGCGATACGCATATGTAATGCGGATGACCATCCCACACTCAGGAAGGGCGCGTTTGTAATTCGCGTTCTGCTAGCGCGCGTTTGTAACGCGTGCAATTAGCTTTACGTCTTTAATCTGAACAGCTATAAGTAGTTACACAGCCATGATAGAGCCATCTCCTGCTGAGAATCAAATTCGGTGTGTCACCAATTTTAAAGAGCTTGTTTCAACACCCTTTCAGGGAGAAATTAACGCCATGTGTTGGACGCGTAAACTCCAAGGCGATTTTTCTGAGATTGTAAATAGGGTAGGGCTAAACGAAAACATAGCGGTGCTTGAACAAGAAGAACTGCAAGCACTTGAGTTGAGCGAAGAGGGGCAACTTGCCCGCACCATGCTGCTAAACGACCTTAAAGTGCTGACAGCTTATGGCGCATCGCCCATTCTTAATGTAATCGAGCACTATGATAGAGACGATACGTACCCGTTTTTTCCAACCGATGTGTATTCTTTCCATGTAGATCGCTCTCCTATACCAACCGCTACCTTTTTATGCACGTACCATGGCCAGCCGAGTGAAATATTGCCCAATGCACAAGGCAAACAGAAAGTGCTTATTCCTGAAATACGTGACGAACTCAGAAAACTCTATGGTGGGGAAGAGGAAGGGTTTGAAGCATTCTTAACGGAACATTTCTTCGACCTACACTATCAAGCCAACTCTACAGCACACCCCATAAGTTTAGGCATTGGTAATCTGTGGAGGGTGGCGGTAGACCATCCAGAGAGCCAGGTTCTCCCTTGTCTTCACCGTGCACCAAAAGAAAAACCGAATCAGAAAAGGTTATTGCTGATTTGTTAACCACTTTTCATCACCCCAAACAAAAAGAACAGAAACCCTAAGAATAGGAGCAAACCTATGATGGTGCCCCATGTATGGGTTTATCCTTCTTCCATAGACAGGAACAAGCCAATAACATCTGAGAAACCACGGCAGAACTAAAGCCCTATATTTCGCAAATGTAAGGGGGTAGGCGGTACTATAAAACAGGCCTTTTATCAGTTTGGGAGACGTAAAAAAAAGCAAAAAAAACATGAGTACAAGAACAAATTTAGCCATTGCACTATGTTCAATCTTGCTTACATTTTCGTGTAAAAAAGATACCGAAACAACACCAACAGATTCAGATACCGGAAATAGTGAATTACCAACAAGCATCAATTTAATAGATATTCCCGCAGGCACTTTTACCATGGGAGGAACTACTATGGCTGGAGATGCACCAACTGTAAGCGTAACATTAACAGCATTTCAAGTTTCTGAAAAAGAAATTACCAATCAAGAATATATAGACTTTTTAAACAGTGCTTATCTTGATGGTTGGATTACCGTTGTTTCTCAATCAGTATCTGACCCCTGCGGAACGAGTACGGAAAACATGGTAATTGGAGCAGGCGATGCACCAAACGCGGGAGAAGTTTTCTTGCAATTAGGAGAAACAGGAGGATGTACAAGTGGCGGAGAAGCTGAACATATTGATAATAAAAGTTGGGTTTCATTTAATACCTCAAGTAGCACTTTTGAACTACTGGATGCTACTAAAGCAAATTGGCCAATAAATTGGGTAAAATGGTTTGGAGCATACGCATTTGCACAGTATTACGGAGTGAGCTTACCAACCGAAGCACAGTGGGAATATGCAGCAAGAGGCGGGCAACAATTGGAGTACCCTACAAATGATGGAACATTATCAGCAACACAAGCCAACTATAATGGCGATACTCCCGGAGTTTACAGTCCAGATGGACATTCGGTAGAGGTGGGGGCTTATGCAGCAAACCCCTACGGATTATATGATATGGGAGGAAATGTTTGGGAATGGTGTCAAGACTATTACAGTGCATCGTTCTACACAGATGGGACAACCAACCCTGTAAACACAACGGCAGGAACAGATTCAAAAAAAGTAAGGCGCGGAGGTTCTTGGAATTACCATTCTGCAACTTTAATATCCTATGCAAGAGCTTCTGATTTTGAAAATAGAGGGAACAATCATTTTGGTTTTAGAGTAGTAAAGAATTAAACAAAACCTCGCCAATAAGCGGTGTAGCAAATCGAAGCACTCCGTCTGTCACTCCAATGAAGGAAGGAGTCTCTGAATGACCCAACGCGCCAGTTCTCCATCTGAAAAGGGGGATTGCCTAGCAAGTGGCAATGGTAACTGGTAAAGCAAACCGAAGCACCCCGTCTGTCATTCCGAGGCACGAGGAATCTCGTTATTAAACCTTCACCAGTTAGCTTCCACTCAATACGCTGTGAGACCCTTCCCCGTAAAAACGGGGCAAGCAGTTGCTCAGGGTGACAAACGGATACTGCAATAACCACCTGTTACCCCCAGGAACAGCCTGTGCAGAGCACAGTAAAATGAGAAAGATTAAAGTTGGCAGCCACTTTCTAGGCAACCAGTTCCTTCGTGGTAATTGCCTAGCAAGCAGCAATAGGCACAAATACTATATATAACCCTCCCCGTTCCACTACGCAAAACACCCCTTTCTTCCAAAAGAGAAGGGAAAGCTTCGATTTACAGAAGTAAGGTGAGTTAAATACAGATTCTCCAACTGACCAACCTTCAATACGCCACTTAACTCACAGGCCGTCATTTCAAGTGCTCAACGCAAAGCGTTGTGTGTACACACAAGCTCCGTGCAGAACCCAAAACCGCATGCTAAAACCGGTCTGGTTTCTATACTATTCCCACACGCATAAAAACAATGTGCTAAGAAAAAATACGTATCTTGTGATGGTACATTGCTAAAATCAGGAAAATGGAAGCTCTTACTCAATGGTATAAAATTGCCTCAGTAGGCAGTATAGTGCTGGCATGGAAACCAGATATTATGGTGTTGGTGGGAGATGGCTCTTCGGTAACCTTCTATATTAAAGATATAGCGTTAACGAATGGCTACCATACCAAAACGGTGAGCAAAAATCTAAAAAAGCTAGAGAATGCTATCAGCCCAGACTTTGTACGTATTAACCAGAGTCACATTGTCAACCTGCGTCATGTAGCTAAGATGATTGGCATACATACCGTGGTTATGAAAGGCCCACTTGAGTGGAAATTGAAAATAACTGACGCCTATCGCGCAGGTGTTAACCAAGTAATTGGCCTGTAAGCCCAACCTCTCTTTCTAGTATTTACCCACATTCTTCTTGTTCAGATATTGTAGTTGCACCCTTGCATTTTGTACGGCTGCACTTAGATTTCGATATGCCACGCTTTGATTTTGGATGCAAGAAGCTGCATTTTGTTTCGGTACGGTTGAATATTGTTTAATGCTTGTTTTTTTGTTGAGGGAAGTGCAGTTTTATTCTAAGGAAAACACTTTTAGAAAGAAAATAAAGTGTTCGGAATTAAAAATAAAAGCCCCTAAATGAGAAATAAAAGCCCCTAGATGAAAGATAAAGTGCTCGGAACAAAAAATAAAGTGTTCGCAAGGGAAAATAAAAGTCCCTAAATGGAAAATAAAGTGTTCGCATTTCTTTTGCAAACACTTTTTAACCCAATAAAAAATCAATTAACCAGTAACTAATTATTAATACTAAATCCAATTATCATGAAAGATTATATTCCGTCTAATAACGCCAAATACAACAACTGGCAAGAAAACCTGGTAGAAACAGTTAGTGCCAATGAAGTTGCCTGGGCTATAGACAATACAGTGGTTACCCAGTTGCAGCATAATGCCGGTATATACAAGCCGCTGTACCAAGCCATTGTAAATAAAAAAAGGCGCACCCCGCAACAGGTGTATGCGCACGATACGTACCAAAAAACATACACCAAATACCTACGCGGCTTTGTGCAAGCCCAGTTGGTAAACAATGCTTTAATAAAGCCCAACGAACTTGTTGCCATGGGTCTTAACCCACATTTGTACATCCGTACAGAACGGCCAAAGATTACCGATTTCCCTGCTATTGCGCTCAGTATTATTGGTGGCGGAGAAATACGCTTTAGATGCACCATGCCCGGTAGCAATAGTAAAGGCCGACACCCAGATAGTAATGGCATAGAATTGTACTATACGCTCGAGTCGCTTGCTAAGCAGGTTAATCCGGTAGAACCCAACCCAAAAGACTCAGAAGAAGCAGCACCTTCAGCAGAGCAGTTTGTACCAACCATTTTTAGCCCCAAGGCCAATTTTATTCATGCTTTTGGTATAAACAATGTGGGCAAAGTACTGCGCGTTTATGGTCGCTGGGTAAACACGTCTAAAAAGGCAAATAGCGGCACATTTAGCGGTATTTCTAGTATTGTAATTAGCTAATTTTTAGGTAGTAGAAGAGGAGGAAGGCCAAAGCAAACTGTTGCTAAAAAACCAGGAGGTCTTTTTGTCTAAATCCCTGCCTGCCTTAGGTAGGTAGGGATTTTATTTTTATTTTTAACAAAGTAGCGATTCACCAGTACCCTCCTTTAAATGGATGCTCTAAAAGTCATCTTCTTACAAGAACAACACAGAAACCAACTGGTTTTAAGCATGTACGTGCCTATTAACCTGGCTCTTAATGCAACGGTTAAAAAACTTGGTGCCAAATGGAGCGCATCTAAAAAAATGTGGTGGTTGCCTTGGGATAAGGCGGTTGTGAACAAGGCATTTAAGGCTTTTAAGGGAAAAGCGATGGTAGATTATTCGGCATTGAAGAAGCTAAAAGTTGAAAGGGATAAGGAGAAAGGAGAAAACGAAAAGGGAAAAAGTGAAGCTGCTTCTGTTACCCTGACCAAGGAAGGGTCTCGCAAACGCGGAAGAAAAAACCCGCTCAAAGATTACGCTTGGACAGAGGAACAGAAAGCGGCTATGTGGGCCATGTCTGATTTGATGAAGATAAAACGCTACAGCAAGCGCACGTTTGCAGCCTACGGTTATCACTTTAAAAACCTGCTGGTGGCACACCCTACTGTGCATCCGAATGATATTACGGTAGATCAAATGAAGCAGCACCTCTTAAAAGTGGTAGCTAGCAAAGGTTACTCTGCCAAAAGCCAAAAACAGATGGTGGCTGGTATTCAGTTTTACTACATAAAAGTGCTTAGGCGTTCTAAAGATGATTATTACATTCCTACCCCACGCTCAGAATTTAAGTTGCCCGTGGTAGCCAGCGAAGAAGAAATAGTTAGAGTACTTGTAGCTGCTAATAATTTGAAACATCAATGCATTATCGGTCTGGTTTATAGTGCAGGATTACGTAGAGGTGAATTGATAAATATGCGGATAGCCGATGTAGATTTTGACCGCAGACAGGTAATGATACGGGCAGCCAAAGGAAACAAAGACCGCATAAGCATGCTAAGCGAACGTATTGCACTAGCGTTGCACAAATACATTAAGGAGTATCAGCCAGTTTATTGGATGTTTGAAGGAGTGCAGCGGAAACAATATTCGGGCACAGCCATTAGTACTATTGTAAGAGAAGCTGCAAAAAAAGCGGGTATAAAAAAGAAGATCACAACACATTCGTTGCGCCACAGTTTTGCCACACATTTAATGGATAAGGGAACAGACACCCGCTACATTCAGAAATTATTGGGGCATGCTAGTTTAAAGACTACCGCTATCTATACGTATGTGAGCAAAAAAGACTTGAACAAAATAATTAGCCCTTTAGACCGTATTTTTGATGATAGGGAACTGAAAAACAATAAATTAGCACCACCAAACACAGAGTCGGATACGTAAACTAGTTTGCGTATCCAATAGTTATGCGTCAGGCTAAAAGACGACACTACATAATAAACACAACGACAGAAAAAGAAAATAATAATGGCATTTGAACCAGACAAAATAACTAAACAACATATACTTGATGCAGTCAAGAAAATAGACAGTGAGTCTATTTCGCTTGAACCTTCGACAAGGTTTGATGCAATTGTTAATGGTAAAACCTATCCACCAAAGGAAGTAATGCGTTATGCTCATGAATTAATGAATGGCGAGCATATTTGGGAGAGAAGTGGCGGTGAGCCAACTAACAAATATTTTACAGAATTAGGTTTTGAAATAAAAAGTAAATCAAGCACAAATATGAATGAAGTGAGCATCACAGGCAATATTTGGAAATTAGGATGCAATTGGGGAAGCGGTAAACCTAGCTTCTATAACTACATAAAAGAAGAGAGCATTATTATTGGTGTGGAGGATAAAAGATACAACATTGGCGACTTGATTGTTGTTACAGAAGGACATCAAGTAAAGGCAATCGCAAGAATTAATGAGAATCCGAAACCTGTTACAAGTAACATAAATCATAAACCTTCATTTGAAAATCTCGCAATTGAGTATGACACTTGGGTCAACTACGCAAATTCCGAATGGTATGAACTTGAAGAAGATGACACATTTTCATATCAATTACAGCAAGGCATCTGCAAAGTTCAAAATAGGGACATTCGTAACAAGGTTATTGACTTATGGAATAGTAGAAATGCCAATTATTGGATATTCCAAGGCAATCCAAATGTATTTGATTTCGAAACTGCAATTAAAAATAATTTATTACAAGATTGGACTGTTTCAGCTCATAAAGACAAAATAAAAAAAGGTGACAAAGTTATTTTATGGATTTCAGGTAAAAATTCTGGTTGCTACTCTCTTGCAGAAGTAACGAGTGAAGCACAAATCATTACTCAATCAAAAGATTCACACCTATGGAAAATAGAAGACAAAAACCCTCTTAAAGCAGGAATCAAAATCACACATAATATAATTGAAACTCCTTTGCTTTGGAGCAAAATAAAAAGAACAAAAGGACTAGAAAATTTGAAAGTTGGTAATCAAGGAACAAATTTCACAGCAACAAAAACAGAATTCAAAACTATTTTGAGTTTAATAAATAATACTACTGCATCAAATAATAAAGCTGACATGCAAGCAAAAAACATTATCCTTTATGGACCCCCAGGAACTGGAAAGACATACAATAGCATTGATAAGGCTGTTGAGATAGCTTCACCTGAAAGATTTAATTTCAATAATCACAAGGTCAATAAACGAGTTTTTGATGAATTAAGAAGAAATGGACAAATTGAGTTTGTTACTTTCCATCAAAATTATTCTTATGAAGATTTTGTAGTTGGCATTTCACCTGATGTTACATCAGGAACTTTGCGTTTTGATAAGCGTGAAGGAATTTTCAAACAGTTGGCTGAAAGAGCAAAACAAAATTGGCTTGCATCATCTGACAAAAAAGAAATCAGCATTGACTTCAATTTTGTTTTTAATACTTTCTTCTCAAAGTTAATTGAGGAGGAAGTGAAAGAGATTGAAATACCAATGAAAAGTAAAGGGTACAAGTTTAAAGTAACATCAATTGACATTGACGAGGGAAGAATAAAGTTTACAAAACAAAGCGGAGGAACAGGACACGATTTGCTTGTAAAAAATCTCAAAGCAATTTATGAAGGCAGTTTAGATTATGGCGTTGAGGGTTTAGGTGTTTACTACAATCCACTGGTAGAACATTTAAAAGAATTTGCAGAAAAACTTGAACCCCAAAATTCAGCAGAAGTGGAATTAAAAAGTTTCGTTTTGATAATTGATGAAATCAATCGTTCTAATATTTCTAAGGTTTTTGGGGAATTGATTACTCTACTTGAAGATGATAAAAGATTAGGAGAAGAGAACGAATTGAAAATCACTTTACCCAATGGTGAAAAGGAATTTGGCGTTCCGCCAAATCTTTACATCATAGGTACAATGAACACAGCAGACAAGTCAATAGCTTTAATTGATATTGCTTTGCGGAGACGTTTTGAGTTCATCGGTTATTATCCAGAATATGAGATGTTAAATGAGGAAGAATCTTTGCTTCTAAAAAAAGTTAATGAAGCAGTTTTCAAAGAAAAGAAATCTGCTGACTATCTAATCGGACATGCTTACTTCATGAAAGGACAAACAATTCAAATTGTTTTACAAAACAAAGTTGTTCCTTTACTTATGGAATATTTTTCAGGCAAGACAGACATTGTTTCTAAAATATTTGCAGATACCATTTGGAATGTAACTTACAATACAACAAATTTCATTTGGGATATATCACCGAGATAAAATGGCTCTACTCTTTGAATATGGAAAATGGCAGAGCATAAATAACAAAAATGCTTTACACCAAATGTTGAAAGACATTTGGAAGCAACGCGTGTTTGTTGGAACTGATTCCGAATTAACGGAAGTTGAAACAGACAATCATTATCAACCATTCCTACAGTTTGACGACAACCAAATTAGAGCAAATAATTTTGTTGGTTTTATTCAAAACGGTGATGAAGTAATTGAGATTTACCCCAAAGTATTTCGAAATCATTTTACAAACCCATCCGAGAGTGAAAAGTTATTGATGCTTCGTCACATATTTTATTGGTTTAGCTATTGTCGAAAATGGAACTTTCCTTTTAATCAAGCATCTCTTGATACAATCGACATTAACGAATTTCCAGAGTTGATTATAAAGTTAATAGCCAATCAGTTTTTAGAAACAGTTTCAAAGCAACCCCTGACAATGTATCAAGAAGTGGAAGAATCGCTAATTACACCAAGAGGTTCAATAAATTTCAAACGCTATGTCAGCAGTAGCTTAGCACACGGCAATTTTCAGAATATCGAATGTGATTATGAACCATTCTTGTTTGACAATAAAGTAAATAGAGTAATTAAATATTGTTCACGACTATTAATGAAGCAAACAAAGTTTTCAGAAAATTTGCGAATGCTCCAAGAAACTGTTTTCATCTTAGACGAAGTTGAGGATTTACATTGTACTATTCACGACATTGAAAATATTACCCTAAATACCTTCTTTTCAGATTACTCCAATTTACTTGACAGTTGCAAACTTATCCTTAGTCAACAACTTTATTCAAGTAATACTTACGACCTATCTCAATGGTGTTTACTTTTCCCAATGGAATATATTTTTGAAGACTTTCTTGCCGGCTTCTTAGAAAATAAATTTTCAAAAGACTGGAAAATTGAATATCAAAAATCAGACGAATATTTATCAAATGCTCCTAGAGTGTTCAATATGCAACATGACATTTTTCTAACCTCGAGACATGGTGCAAAACGAAAAGTTATTATTGACACTAAATACAAATTACGCCAAGACAATTTCAAAACAGACCCCAAAAAAGGTGTAGCACAATCAGACCTTTATCAAATGGTTAGTTATGCTTTTAAAAGAGGTTGTACAGACATAATATTAGTCTACCCAAACATTTCGGACGACCTAAACACAGCGGACAATTTTAAAATTATTTCAGGATTTAGTGGTGCAGACGTAATAACAATAACTGCAATGGAGATTCCTTTTTCATCATTGACAAATTTCAATGAATTAGACTCAATGTTGTATGAAGCTATTGAAACACAATTAAACAAATTCCTTCAATAACAATGTGGAATTCAGACAGAAAAGTAATGCTAGAAAAAAAGCCCGAACGCATAACACGCGGTATAAAACATTGGGGTTTAAGTGGTTATTCAAGCTTTCTGCCACGCATCAAGTTCGGTGTAACTGGACAGGAAAGTGGTCCGGAATCCCCAACGATTTCATACCGCCACCGTTGGCGCAAATGGGTGGCGCAGTCTGAAAGTACGGCTGTAAACTGAAAATTGGGCAGTTTCTGCGCTGAAAGAAAAGTACAGCCGTGAGTCTTATCACCTTCTGCACAGTTTAGCCAGATGAAAAGAGGATAGTTTTAAATTTCTGCATTTTGAAGCTCTAAAACATTAATAAGTATTTGTGAAATCACTCGCTGTCATCTTCATTTTTGTTCTTTCGCTGATAGACACTAGTGCTCAATCGTTGGATCCCAAATATTATGTGTTCGGGACATTTATCGACTATTCTGCTGGAGTAAGACGAGGTAGCTTTAGTACTAATATTGGACGTTCAAAGTTTGAAGTTTGGTATAAGCCTAGTAGATGGCAATTTCCTGAAATGAGGAGAATGGAAGAGGTCACAGGCCTTCCTTTCAAACCTGAATCGTGGAAAGAAGGATGTAAATATTGTGACACGGTTTACAAACTAGAAGTAACAGACTCTTCCTGGAAATTGAACAAGTTTTACAAATGCAAAAGGTATTTATTGTTCGAAACGAAATCACATAATGAACTTAAGAAACGAGTCTGGAATTGGAAATGCGAATTTCGTAAGAAGGTGGTTTTAAACGCGACTAGATTACAAAAACTGTCTTATTTGGCTGGTGTCGGTTATAGACTTGAAAATGTTGCAAAAGACACAATAACTTTAGAACTATTGGAAGCGCCTGTCAAGATGGAATGTGTGACGGAGTTATTGATTGAGTTTGGGTGTACTATTCTTTCCAATGAGCAAACCAAGTTGAAGCATTCTTCAATCGGGAATAACCTTTATTCCGTTTCATTCATCCCGACAGATGAAATTTTCAACTTACTGAATGAGGGAGTGGAAAGGAAAAAACTATTTACCAATACCAGCAATCATTATAGGGGGCCATGGTAAAGGGCAAGCTTCGTGTCTTCTAAGTGGTTAGGTTTCGGGTGAAAGTTCAGCTAAAACTGAAGGACGGAAAAGCGACAACGAAACTGACGAAAACACTAAAAAACTACGGCTATTCCGACAGAAATCAACTTTACGACAATGCGAAATGAAAAACACCCACTTGCGCCAACACCACCAACACAAAATAGGGTGACCGTACGTCACGCAGTTGTATCACGTTCTGCAAAGTTCGGCATCGGGCGACAGGACGTTGGTATTAAAGCCCTATTTTGCGTAGGCGGAGAACGTTGGGGTTAATGTTTAAGCCGTCTGAAAGCGCGGCTGTAAACTGAAAGTAAAGTGGTTTCTAAAATGACATGAACGGACATTTGACAATTACCATGAGAAACACATTTAATCAAAATATACTGACATTACCCAAAGTTCTCTTAGCGCTTTTGATGATTACTTGTTTTCCTGAACAATCATCTGCTCAATCTTGGGTAAGAGAGAAAAAAGAACTTTTAAATGCGGTTGGACATTACCAAGACAGTATGATTATGAACGCTGTTTATGATGTTGATGCCCAAGAATTAACCAAAGCAGTTGATGAGATATTGGTATCTATGGTTTATCCATTTAAATCAGTTTCGTCTTCTTCTAACAGATTGACGTATGAAAGATGGTATGCTACATTTCATACTAGAGGCTCAGCGTTTGAAGATGGTGGTTCGACTTCTTTTACAGAACAGTATCATTTTCTTCAATTGTTGTTCCAAGTTAACACAGATTCTCTTGGTTTGAGACTGGAAATAAAAGAGAAAAAACGTTCTGCAAATGAACCAAGCCAATGGACTCAATTCCCCAATTCTCCAAAGCGTGAAGATATTTGGTCAGAGTCGAATTTTCGGAGAGAACTTTATCGTAAACTAGTTTCGGATACCGTGCCACTCTCTGACCTGCTTCTTCAACGTATTTCTGAATACAATGCAACTCAAAATAAAGATACCAGGAAGTTAATTTTAAATGAAAACACTAACCCCAACAATTAAGCTACAATGCAGTGCGGCACGGCCGCAGTTCATTGTAGCTTAAGTTGACTCAACAACTTCGGTAGCGGGTTAGGAGCGGGAGACAGACCTCTTTTCAGAGCCTATGGGGATTCAATA
>Ga0222662_1000615_pt1 | contig 26276 bp, 20 predicted proteins | sample AntAcemetagen600_FD_179821 | JGI IMG/M metagenome (GOLD analysis project Ga0222662, IMG submission 179821) | Saline water microbial communities from Ace Lake, Antarctica - #600 | ecosystem: Environmental > Aquatic > Non-marine Saline and Alkaline > Saline | place: Antarctica: Ace Lake... | reverse complement strand
CCACGGCGTGCCGAAGGTTCCACCATGGCGTCCGGCACGCCAGGCACACCTTGCGAGTCGGTCGCTGAGGCCAAGTCATCACTCATGGGAATGCCTCCAATCGAACCAATCGGGAATCGAAACTCATCGACGCCAGAAGACTGAGCACGACCACGCTGGCGAAGATGAACGCCCCCGCGCCGGGCTCGATCGCGACCAGATCGCCAATCTTGACCATGGCCACCACCGCGGCGACCAGAAGCACGTCGAGCATGCCCCAGCGGCCCGTCCGCTCCACCATTCGCCAAACGAAGGCCCGAGTGGCCGGCGTGGTACGAATCTTCGTCGTCGTGAGTACGAACAACCCCGACAGTTTGAGAACGGGAACCACCACCGAACACAGAAGAACGATGAGACCGAGCCAGCCATGCCCGTCGGTGATCAGCGCTGCCGCGCCCCGGAGAATTCCCGTCTCGTGGGCATGCCCGAGTTGTTCGACCCGCATCACCGGAAGCAACACGGCGGGCGGAAAGAGCACCAGCGCCGCCAAGGCGAGCGCCGCGGTCCGATCGCGAGCGCGGAGCGACGCGACCCCAAAGTCTTCAATGAGATGCGATGCGCAATGCGGGCAACGAAGGCCACGTCGCGGGTCAAGAGATTCCGTCCGAGGCACTCCGGCAACGCCGCCGCAAGTTCGGCATCCAAGCAAATCAGACCGCGACTTCAAGGCGTCTTGACGTCACCCGCATCGGCGACGCTCCGCTCCAGAGGGCCGGTGAATCGCCAGATCGCGCCTTCACCCGACATTGCATCGCCTTCGAACGTGCAGAGCCAGAGTTCGCCGTCCGCATCTTCACCAAAGCTAGAGATCAGGGAATTTCGCAGGCGAGCGATTTGCTTCGGCCCCTCGGTGAGCTTTCCGTCCTCGGCCCGCAGCCCCCAGATTCGCCCCGACTGGTAGTCGGCGTAGAGATAAACGCCGACCGCGGCGGGCCGTGCCTTCCCGCGATAGACGAATCCGCCGGTCACGCTGATGCCATCGGATCGGGGATAGTCGACGACCGGGTCGATGAACACCGACTCCTCGGGTGGCGTATCCCGGCCGAACTTGTGGGTGCCTTCGCGATAACGCCACCCGTAGTTACCGCCCTTGCGAATGAGATCGATCTCTTCCCACTGATTCTGACCGACGTCGCCAGCCCAGAGTTCGCCCGTCTCACGATCGAAGCTCATCCGCCAGATGTTCCGCAGGCCGTAGGCCCAGATTTCAGGTTTCGCCTCATCGGATGCGACGAACGGGTTATCCGCAGGGATCTTGTAGGCACGATCGCCTTCTTTTCCCGAGGGGTCGATTCGCAAGACCGTCGCAAGCAGGGTGCCGAGGTTTTGGCCGTGGCCCATCGGATCATTGGCCGCGCCGCCATCTCCAACCGCCAGATACAGCATCCCGTCGGGACCGACGAGCACCGTTCCACCATTGTGATTTCCAAACGGCTGTGCGACTTCGAGTAACACTTCTTCGGACTCCGGATCCGCCGTGCCGTCCGCGGCGATCTTGAATCGACTCAACACCGCTCGTCGAGGACTGCTTGCCGTGTAATAGAGGTAGAACGTCGCATCCGTCTCGACGTTGGGGCTAAACGCCATCGACAGAAGCCCCTCTTCATTGTGCTTCATCCGAACTTCAGGCCGGATGTCCAGAAACACTGTTGCCTTTGATTCCGCCGGCGTCCGGCGATCTAAGACCAGTACCCTTCCCGGTTGCTCGACGACAAAGAGGTTCTCCGGTTGATCGGGCCGCACCACAATCTGGATGGGGCGTTTGAACTTCACATCGCGGAAGACTCGGATCGGCCGCATCCGTGGAATCTCGGCCGCGGTACCCGGCTGAATGGTCAATGCCGGGGCCAGAGAAGGGGCCAACCCTCCCGGTACGGTCGTGGACATGGTCGTGATGACGAAGAAAGCAAGAATCGAATGGAACACGAGAATCTCCTGAGAACTTGAGACGGCGATGTCATCGAATCGACTTCGGACGTCTGAACGGCTCTCCGAGACGCCCGTCCAAATTCGAGTGCCAACAGCATAGACGCTGGAGATGAATGCCCGCCGATTGAACGAATCGGGGCATCCGATGGCACCGCCCTGCTCCTCTCGACCCAAATCGATCAAGAGCGGGCTTCGCTCGATCGGTACACTCTTCCCATGCTCGAAACTCGCGTCGCCAATCATCCCGGCACCCGTGCGTTCGTCTCGCTCGCGGCCTTCGTGATCGTGGCGGGCGGGATGAAGATGGCAGCGAGCATCGTGGTACCGATCCTCGCCGCCATCTTCATCGCCGTCATCAGCGTCCCACCAACGGCGGCTCTGGTTCGACTCGGCATTCGACGCTGGCTCGCGGCCATGATCGTCTTCCTCGTGGTCATGCTGGTTGGACTCGCAGCGGCCGCGATCGTCGCATCCACCGCGACGTCGTTCGCCCAAGAACTCCCGACCTACGAGAAGCTCCTTCAGGAAAAACTCGCGGAGAGCGTCGCGTGGCTTCAGGAAAAGGGCGCCGACATCACGCTGGACCAGGTTGATGACATCCTTGATCCGGCAAGACTCTTCCCATACATCCAGCAGACTCTTGCAGCGCTCGTCGGCCTCCTCCAAAGCACCGTATTCGTGCTGCTGACCGTCATCTTTATCCTGATGGAAGCCACCGTCGTGCCGGACAAGATCCGATCGATCAACGACGCCTTTGGTGGCAAGATCGGCGAAGGCGATGAGGCGGTGGTTCGCTGGCGCCGAGTGCTGGGCGATCTCCAGGGCTATCTGGTCGTGAAGACCTACACCAGCGCGGTGACGGGATTGCTCGCCGGACTCGGCTGCTGGTTCTTCGGTGTCCCGTATCCGATGGTGCTTGGTCTGATCGCCTTCGTGCTCAACTATGTCCCCTCGCTCGGATCGATCATTGCATCGGTTCCAGCGGTGCTCCTGGCCCTGGTACTCGAAGGCGTCGGGCCAGCGATCGGCGTCGCCATGGTCTATCTGGTGATCAATATCAGCATCGGAAGTATCACCGAGCCGCGAATCATGGGCCGCCGGATGGGCCTCTCCCCGCTGGTCGTATTCCTCTCTCTGGTCTTCTGGGGGTTCATTCTTGGACCGGTGGGCATGTTCTTGTCAGTTCCCTTGACGATGATCGTCAAGATCCTCCTCGAGGGAACCGAGGATCTTCACTGGATCGCCGTGATTCTTGGTTCTGGAGACGACATCACGCCCGCTCCTCACAAGCCGGTTTCCTGAGCCTTCCAGACGCCACTTCCGAAGATCCCCCGTGCCCGACCACGAATCTCCGAAACGCCTCCCCCTTTTTCCGCGGCCGTTCCTGGTCTGGATCGTTGTTCTCTACACACTCCTCGGGATATTGATCGTCGGCGGCGGACATCTCACGACCGCAGTTCAAAACTGGCCAATAGCGATCGCCATGGCCGTTGGCTCGTACATCGCGGGATCCACGCCCATGGGTGGCGGCACCATCGGATTTCCGGTGCTCGTACTCATCTTCGGCGAGTCTGCCGCCATCGGCCGCGACTTTTCATTCGCGATTCAGGCCATCGGCATGACGAGCGCCAGCGTCTACATACTCAGTCGCCGGATTCCCATTGCCTGGAACATCTTGATTCCCGCGATGATCGGATCCGCCATCGGAACACCGCTTGGCGTTCTCTATCTGGCCCCGCAAGTCGATGACTTACTGGTCAAACTCCTCTTCGCCGTGACTTGGGCTGGCTTCGGCATCGCTCAGTTCCGACTGATGCGGGATCTACTCGAACCAGAGCCACTCACCCATCAACATCCCAGATTTGATCGATTCATCGGCCTGCTCGTCGGCTTTGGCGGCGGGCTCTTCGTCGCAAGTATTACCGGCGTCGGCGTCGACATGCTTCTATTCGTCGCGCTGGTTCTGCTCGTCAGAGTTGATGCACGCTGCGGGATTGCTTCGAGCGTCCTGCTCATGGCTTTCACCTCGCTGGTTGGCCTGCTCGTAAACGCCACCGCGTTTGGCATCTCCGACGAAGTCTGGTCAAAGTGGTACGCCGCGGCGCCAGTGGTCGCCATCGGCGCCCCGCTCGGAGCGCTCGCGGCATCCGTCATTCCGCGAGGAATCACGCTGGGCATCGTCTCACTCTTGTGCGTTGTTCAGTTCGTAGCCTTCTGCGCTGCGGAACGCATCTCGGGCTGGCCACTGGCGATTTCGCTCGTGGCGCTCGCGGGAATCACTGCCGGATTTGCAATGGTCAACCGCTGGGGTAATCGGCGGCTCCGACGGCTTCGAACCACGCCGCCTTCGCCTTAATCGACCCCAAGGTCTCGCGATTCAATCTTCCACGCCGGTCGCCGCCGGATCTTTATCGCGGTTGATGTGGACGTAGTCGTTTTCTGCTGGACGAGCGACGGTCATCCTCGGCGCCTTCTTGTCGATCTTTGTGGTAATCCAACCCTCATTGATCAACGCCTCGATCACCTGAATGGCAATCTTGATCGGGGATTGATGGCTTTTCGTGCTATTCGGACCGCCGAAGTATTCGAGAAGCAACTTGTGGATCCGGTCGATCCGAGATTCCTGTTCGAGGACCTCCACCACCACCTTGAACATTCCAACCATGGGGAGGCGGTTCTGGCCTCGAACCCAACAGTCCTCACGCTTAATCTTTCCCTTGTCGTAGACGGGCATCAACTTTCGCTCCGCGTTGCGAAGATTGAGCTTCAGGACGTTCTTGTGATTGAGATCCCAATCGCCCTTCTTGTCAGTGAGCACCCAAAGAACCTGTTTCAATGAAGGCAGGTCACACGTGCCGAGTGCCGGCGCCGAAGAACTTTCATTCGTGAAACCGCCCTGAGCAAGCCATCGCCACGCGGCCTCGGGCGACATCTTGATCCCCGCCTCTTTGGCGATCTCGGCGCAATGGTCTTGAAGATCCGTGAACTGGCCGTTTGACGCGTACCAGAAGTCGGCAAAACGAATGTGCTGTTTCACCCGTCGCATCTGCGAATTACTCACGGATTCTTTGAGCCAAGTCGAATCCGCATTCTCGGCCTCACTCGAATCGAGCAGCTCCGAAAGGGTGTACGCAAGTTCACGAGCTCCGGTGTGGGCGAGCGTCATACCTGCCGCAAGAATCGGATCTGCAAAACCGATCGACTCACCAACGAGGAACCAGTTCTCACCGTGCCCTCGATTCGCGGTAAAGGACCAGTCCTTGGTCGCTTCAACCGTCCCTCGGGGGGTCGCGTTCTTGATCAGTGCCGAAATGCGATCATCGCTTTTGATCGCTTGGTGATAGCAATCCTCAACGCTGAGCCCAAGCGTCTTGTAGTGCTCAGATGGCAAGACGTATCCGATGGAAGTCCGGGTCGGCCCAAGTGGGATGAACCAAATCCAACCCGCGGCCTGGCTCATGACTTGGACGCGCGTCCCTCCGGAACCAACTTCGATGGCCCAATCCGCGTTCTCCCAGTAATCCCAGAACGCCACGTTCTGTAATTTAGTCTCGGGACGGGTCTCGACTCCCATCGCTTTCCGGAGCGTTCCGATGTGGCCCGTGGCATCGATGTAATACCTCGCGACCACGGTCGACCCGTCGGACAACTTGAGCCCCTCGACTCGATCGCCGTCTCGAAGTACTTCAACAACTTGGGTCTCCTGCCGAACTTGCGCCCCAAGCTTCTCCGCGTGATGGAGCAAGATCTCGTCGTAGATGGCGCGATCAACCTGAAAGGCTGTTTGCCGTCTTAATCCTTCGTATGCAGTTGGTCGAGCGAGCTTCTCAACTTCGCTCGGTGGCGCAAAGTCGAAATTCCAGAGTTCGGGATTTTTACCCCATCGATAGGTAGCGCCGATCTTCAGCGGAAATCCAGCGTTCTCGATCTCGTCCCAGCAGCCCATCTCATGGATGATTCCGCTGATCGCGGGTAACTGACTCTCGCCGACGTGATCTCGAGGAAACTTTTCCTTCTCGAGGACAAGTACCTTCGACTCGGGCCGATATTTGGCAAGAAACGCGGCGGTCGTGGAGCCTGCGGGGCCTCCGCCGATGATCGCAACATCACATTCGTAAACGTTTCCGAAATCTGCTCTTCCGACCATTGTTGAGACTCCCGATGCTTCACTCGAAAGATCCAAACCGCTCGATCAAATTATTGTCGACCAACTGATCGTCGATCGACTCTGTTCTCCGATATCGGCACGTTACATAAAGAGCCTGATAAGGATCTCGGTCAATTCTAAATCCTTCCGGCCGCGAGTCCAAAGGAAAGCCATAATTTCCCGTTTAGACCCCCGGCGGGGCTGATAAATCACGGCTTCGTCTTCGATGGCGCTCACTGCCTCCCCCGCATCCACGGTTTACTCAAAGTCGACCTGCAGGATCGAGACGTCATCCTCGAACTGATCTGAATCCATCAGTGCCCGCCCCTTTGCCGTTAGTTCGGCGATTCGATCGTCTTCAGGGGCGATAGGACGCGAAATGAATTCTTTGAATTCGTCGAAATCCCACATCTCGCCGTTGGACATCTTGAGTTCGAATACCCCGTCGCTGAAGACTAGAAGCTGATCGCCGGGCTTCATCTTGATCGAATTGACTTGCGGCTCCATACCCGGAATCGCACCGATCACCATGTTCTGGGAATCGAGCCAGACATGGCTTCCGTCTGCGGAGATGATCAGCGACGGAGGATGGCCGCCACCACACCAGGTCAGTTCCGTCGTTCGCCGATCGTAGATTCCGTAAAAGAGCGTGAAGAACATTCCGCCGTGCTCTGACATTTGGAACGATTCATTGAGACGAGCGGTGACCGCCGCGGGATCGGCCACGATCGCGGCGTCCTTAAACCCACTGCGGATCAGATTGATCACCGAGATGGAAAGCAGGGCGGGACCGACACCGTGACCGCAGACATCCAGAAGATAAATCGCAAATCGGTCCTCATCGATCCAGTGGTATCCGAAACTATCGCCACCCAATGATGCCGAGGGTATGAACGACCATCGCGTCGAAATCTGACCTTTGATGGGCTCATTCAGCAGGCTCTCCACATAATCGGCGGCCTTCTGAAGTTCTTGCCGAAGATGGCTTTCGCTGGCCTCAAGCATGCGGAAGGCTTCGTTTCGCTCAATCGCGGCGATGAAACCAGCACTGTGATATCGGATTCTCGCAATCAGTTCGAGCGCATCGGGGAGTTTGACAATGTAATCATTGGCACCCCGCTTGAACGCTTCAGCCTTCGTGGTTCCCTCTTCGCGAGAACTCAGAACCACAATTGGAACCTGTGATGTCTGTTCGTTCGCTCGATACTGGGTCACCAAATCAAGCCCATCCACTTCTGGCATCACCAGATCTTGGAGAATCACGGTCGGGAGAAAGCGCTCCGCCGTCTCAATCGCCTTGGAAGGATCCTGGCAGTATTCGTAGGCAATCCCGGTCTCCGCCGCGAGAATCCGGCGGACCGCTTCTCCAATCATCGCCTGATCGTCGACCAAGAGGACGCGAACGCTTTTTTCAGCGTCAAGAGGCATGTCATTCATCAATTCGCTCCTGCAGTTCAAAGCCGCGACGCGACTCGGTCACCAATCTTGTCAATGGAAAGAGTTTCCATCACCCCACCCGCGCGGATCGCCGCCGCAGGCATCCCCCAGACCGCACTCGAATCTTCGTCCTGGGCAATGGTGTGCCAACCAGCCACCCGCAATTTTTTCATCCCTTCGGCGCCGTCCGTCCCCATCCCGGTCAAGAGAACCGCGATTCCTTTGTAACTGCAGCCTGCGGCACTCAGAAACAACTGGTCGACCGACGGCCGGTGAATACTCTCGGAGGGCGCCCGACAATGATCATATCCACCTTCATTCAGGATCAGATGCTGCTCCGCAGCCGCCACCACAACTTCACCAGAACGCATCGGCCCCGGTTTCGAGCCAACCACCTGATGGCCCGTCGACTCGGCCAGCCAATTCGTCAGGCCAGGTACGAACCGAGGATCAATGTGTTGGACGATCACGATCGGCACGGTGAGCGGGGAGGGAATCGATGAAAGCACCTGCCGAAGTGCCTGCGGACCACCGGTCGAGGCGCCGAGCAAGATGACTGAAGGCCGCTCGCTGAAGGGGATCGCGATCTCGGATAAGAGCGGCTTAATCTTGGCCTGAACCAACGGAGAATCGGAAGACTTCCGGAACCCGCCGGGATCCAACCGGAGCCTGGCAATCCGCTCAAGCAGCGGCTCGCCCCCACGAATTGAACCATCCAGACCCATCGTGGGCGTCTCAACCGCATCCACGGCACCACCCGCCATCGCCTTCACGACCCGCCGAGCATTCCCATCGATCGTCGCCGTGACGACCAGAATGGGACACGGATTTGTCAGCATGATCACGCGGGTCGCTTCCGCTCCATCCATCTCTGGCATCACCAAATCCATGAGAATCAGATCGGGTCGATCGGCGGCGGTTTTCGCCACGGCATCATGGCCGTCGACCGCGGTCCAAGCCACCTCAAGCCCGTCACTTAACTCAATGATTCGGCGCAGGGTCTCGGTCGCCATTCGAAGGTCATTGACGATTCCCACTCTCATGCGTCGATTCCGAGGATATCGCGCACGGTGGTGACAAAGGTCCCTTCGCGGAAACTTCCCTTGGTGAGATATGCGTCGGCGCCCGCTTGCATCCCTGCCAATCGATCCGCTTCCCGATCCTTGTATGAGACCACGACCACCGGAATCGTCTTGAACCGATCATCGGCTCGGAGCGTGGTCACCAGTTCGATTCCATTCATCCTAGGCATATCGATGTCCGTGACCACGAGATCGTATTGCCCGGCTTGGAGCGCGTTCCAACCATCAACACCATCCACGGCCGTCTCGACCTCAAGTCCCATCTGCGACAGAATTTGTCTCTCTACTTCGCGAACCGTGATTGAATCCTCGACCACCAAAACCCGTTTGGCTCGTACCATCTCGCTCAAAATTCGTTCGCGACCGGTACCTCGAAGTTTTCCATCACCCAGCAGTTGCCGAATCGACTTTAGAACATCCTCGACGTCCAGAATGAAGAGGGGACTCCCATCTTCGAGCATCGCCGCGGCGCCAACGTGTGGCATTTTCCCAAATCGCGGATCCAGACGACGCACCACCAAATCCTGCTCGCCGAGGAATCGGTCGACGACGAGGCCGCATCGTCCGGTCGAGTCGCCAACTACCACCACACTCTCGACGTCGGGGTCCCCTTCCGTCTCTCGCAGGCCCAAGAGCGAGGCAAACCTGATCAACCCGATCATGCCGCCTTCATGTTGAAACTGCCGGCGACCTTCGACCGTCGTGATCTCGGACGAAGAAACTCTGATCACTCGAGAGAGCCGCGCCAGGGGAAGACCAAAGGGCTCTCCGTCAACTTCCACGAGTGCCGCGCGAACCACTGAGCGCGTCACGGGGAGTTGGAGCTCAAAGGTCGTACCGACCCCCAGCGTTGACTCGACCCGTACCGCCCCACCGACTTCGTGAACCATTGACTGCACGACGTCGAGGCCGACGCCTCGGCCCGAAACTTCGGTAATCGCCGCGGCAGTCGAGAACCCGGGAAGGAAAAGAAAATCGTGGAGTTCCGGACCTTCTAATCGCGCTGCCACCGTGGCATCAACAAATCCGCGTTCGACAACCTTCCGTCGAAGCGCCTCCGGGTCGATGCCCCCTCCGTCCTCTCGAACCCGAACCAGCAACATCCCCGCGTGGTGCCGCGCTTCAAGTACGAGGGTCGCCGTCTCCGGTTTCCCAGTCGCCATTCTCACTTCCGGAAGTTCGATCCCGTGATCGACTGCATTTCGCAGCACGTGCGTCAGGGGTGCTTCGAGCGAGGCGAGAATTTCACGATCGACTCGGGTGCGACCGCCTTGAACTTCAAAACGAACCTTCTTCCCCAGTTTCTTGGCAAGGTCACGGATCATCCTTGGAAATCCATGCCCGCCATCTTCGAATGGCCGCATTCGACTGCCCAAAACCTGACCGTACAGATCCGCTGAGATTTCCTCAGTCCGCCGGAGCAGTCCATCAAGATCATCGATCAGGCCGGTGACTGCGAGACGACCTTCGTCGATCTCTCGACGTAATTCGCGAAGCGGATCGCGATCATCACGCATCGTCGAACCGACCCCACTTTCCATCCCTTCCAATCGTTGATCGAACTTGGCCGCCTGTTCTCGAATTCCCTGGAATCGGCGAGAGGTAATCATGACCTCGCCCGCAAGCTGCATCATTCGTTCGAGCCGACTCGAATCAACTCGAACGGTCCGGGTTTCCTCGTCTTGGGCTGGTGATGTCTCCGTCTCAATATCCGCGGCCGCCGCGGATACAACCAGCGACGGAGGACGCCCCGATGATTCAGGCTCCGATGGAGGTGTGACTTCTTCGACCGTCACCTCTGGGGTGCTCGCGCTTGATTCTCGTGCCGGTTCTGAGACTGCTTCGGGGGCCGGGTCCAATGCTTTCGTTATGCCAGCATCGCCGGCCACCACCAATTTTTCGAGGGCGGCGATCGTCTCTGCGATCTTCGGCGCGTGTTCCGCACTCCATCCCTCAATTGCTTTCTCATCGATCTCCGAGAGACTCCGAAGTAGATCTGTCCCCGCCAGCAATTGATCCACCCGCTCCGAGACCAAGACTTCCTTGCCGTCTTGCACTGCCACGAAAATATCTTCCATCGCATGCGCGAGACCCACCGCGATATCTAAGCCGATGATCCGCGCCGCACCCTTGACCGAGTGTGCTGCTCTCATCAACGGCTCGATCGCGACGCCACCGTCGGCCGGGTTGGCTTCGAGCTTGAGGAGGCCCGATTCCAGCGAAGCACAGTGCGTCTCCGCCTCCTCACGAAAGAGATCGAACATCGAAAATCCGCCGAGATCACTCATCGGAGTCCTCCGTCCAGCAGATTCAGCAGGCGATCAGAATCGAGAAGCGCCGCCAGGCGTCCGTTTCGTGAGATGAGTCCGGTCGTATGCCGATGAAGCGACGCGGAAACGGTCGTCGGCGAATCAATGATCGTGGCACGCGGCACCCGAATTATGCCTTCCACTTCGTCAACCGGAATCACCCATCGACGGTCCGGCGGGCCGACCACCACGAATCGTGGCTCGGTCGGAGATGCATCGCGCACGAGATCGAGAAGAAGATCTAAGCGCGCCGCCGGGACAATCTCCCCATCAACCGCGGCCACGCCGGCAAGATGTTCCGAATTTCGATGTGGTACTCGACGGATGATCGCGGGCTCGTGAACCCGATACGCGAAGTGAGCATCAAATCCCAACCACTCATCACCGATTCGAGCGATCAACACCGTGAGTTCATCTGACTCAACTTCTTCATGTCTTTGCCCAACGAGCCTCGTATTTTCATCGAAGTTCTCGGATGAGATTGGCCGGTCAAGCAAACGATCCATGGCCAATCGCGAGTCGGCGGCGTCACCGTCATTATTCAAAGGCGAATGCTCAGTCATTCCTCGAGCCCTCCAGCCGACTCAATTCGATCCATTCGACGTCGGAATCGAGCTCCCAGCTCGAGTTCCCCTTCGGATTCGCATAAAACCGCCATCTGGAAGAGTGCCGAAAGATCGTCGGGATTGAGATAGAGAGCCCGTCGAAGATGATCACGTGCGGCGTCGACTCGTCCGTCTGCGCTGTCAATCGTCGCGAGGATCAGAATGACCGACGGATCCGCTGGATGCAGCGCCAGCAGGCCCTCCGCGAGTTCCCGTGCTTCCGGAAGCCTGCCACAATCTGCAACCCTGTGAATCTCTTTGACCTCGGCCGGTGGCGCGAGCGACACGACCGGCGTGACCTCTGGCGGCGACGCTTTCTTGAGCGGTCGCCTCTCGGTTCGGATCGGCATCGAACGCGATGCGACAGACGGTGGCGATCCGTGGGGAATTCGAATCGTCTCGACGCTCCGACGGCACCACGCAAACGCCCCTGGCCGGTCGAGTGGAGCCAACGTCTTACGAAGATCATGAGGTGGATCAGCATGGCCCGAGAAGAACACGCCATCTTCCCTGAGGTAGGACGCCGCACGCCGGGAGAGACGGTCCCGAGCCTCAAATTCAAGATAGATGAGAACGTTCCTGCAGAAAACGACGTGGCACGACTCCGGCTCGATTGGAATCGACTGGGAGACCACGTCAGCCTCTACAAACCTAACCAGGGATCGAAGCTCCTCGCCAACTTTCCAGCGACGCCCCGATCGTTCAATCCGGTGCTGCATGTAGATCGGGAGCTCGCCTCGAACTGCCATCGCCGGAAGATCGCCATTCATGCCCATTTCAATCGCCGAACGACTCCGATCGACCGCCACCACTTCGATTTTTGCCGCAGGCACTCCCGCATCTAGGATGCACGCGGCGGCGGAAAAGGGTTCTTGACCGGCAGCACAACCAAGACTCAAGACGCGAAACATGGCCGAGTTCGATTTCTCTGCATGAGCTCGTTCGCGAAGCAGATCGAAGGACACCGGGTAACGGCCGATCCAACTCTCCGGCACCGCGACTTGTTCGGAGAGAATCCGCCGCTCTTCTTCGGACTCCATAAGCATGGCGCGATGCGACTTTTCGTCCAGACCGAGCGTGCGAGCGCGGCGGTCTAACCAACGAGTGATTCCCGGACTGCGCAACAGATCCGACTCGAGCCCACTGAGGCTCGCAATCTGGACGAGGTCGTCATGATCAGCTTCAGTCACGAGCGGCATCATCCTGGTTTGGATCCAAAGAGGATCTCCTGATGTTCCGCCCGGAGAATCCGATCCGGGTCGATCATTTGAAGCATTCGGTCTTCCGCATGGAGAATCTCCCGGAGATACGGACGAGATTCGACCGCGATCCCAGAGAAATCGTTTTCTCCGGCAGATTCAATCTCAAGGACCTCCTGGATGCGCTCGACCATGAGCCCGATCGATTGCCGTGGGGGCACCAGCCCTTCTGAATCAGACGCTTCTGTATCAAGCTGCGAAGAGACTTCCACGTCGATGATGATGATTCGTGATCCCGTCAGCGTTCGAGCCGCCGCCTCGTCGACCAGAAGATGGAGATCGAGCAAGGGAATCAGATTGCCTCGGTGATCAAAGACGCCACGAATCCAAGCCGGCGCATCCGCCAGATCTCGGGTCCGAACTGCCGGTACGACCTCGTCGACCCACTCGGTGGGAAGCACGAATCCTTTTCCCGCGATTGTGAGTTCAAGAACCTGCATCAGACTTCCTCGTGACTGCCTTCATCGAGATCCCAGTTGGCGAGCGCGCCAGCGAGCATGTCGATGGCCCGGGTCAGTCGTTTCGACACTTCTTGAAGACGCTGTGAGGAAACGTGAGCACTGTCGGCGCTATTGGAGAGACCGTCCATAGCCTCGTCGATCTGCTGAGCGCCCGCCGCTTGAGAGTCGACGCCATCAGCCACTCGACCGAAGGCTCCGGCATTTTCACTTGCCGCGTGTATCGCGGTCGAAAGGCCTCGAGAAACCTCGCTGGCTTGTTCGACCGCCCGTCGCACTCGATCGGTGTACCGGTCCATTTCCATCACGCCGCTCGAAACGGCCGATTGCATTTCAGAAACCGTGGCCGCAATGTCTCCGGTGGCGTTCGCCGTCTGATCCGCAAGCCGCCGGATCTCCCGCGCGACCACGAGGAAACCTGTTCCGTACTCTCCTGCCTTCTCTGCCTCGATTGCTGCGTTGACGGAGAGCAAGTTGGTCTGTTCGGCAATGCGACCGATCGTCTCCACGACGCCGGTAATCTCCGTGGCTCGCTGGTTAATATCGCCGAGGCGGTTTCCAATTCCACTCGTCGCATCTTCGACGGCGTGCATTGATTCAGACATGTCATCAAGTCGGGAACGATCGGTTTCCATGGTGCGGGCCGTCTCTGCCGCACGCGTATCGACTCGACGAACCTCTCCAGCAAGTTCACTGGTGGTGGCCGCTATTTCTCGCACCGCCGCGGCAATTTCCGTGGTACTGGCACCAAACCCACTGGCGGCTTTCGCTTCCCGATCACTCGTTTCCATGACCTCACGGGCCACTTCGTCGAGCTCCAATCGAGCCATTTGAACCTCTTCTGCCAGTGATCGGAGCCGCGTCGTCATCTGAACAACACCCCGGACCAGAACTCCGGTTTCGTCACGCGCTGTGTCGGCCTTGATGTTCGTACACAACTGCCCCTCGGCAACCTGTTGCACGGCCGTGGCCGATCGCTCGATCCGATCAATCACCGGTCTTGCCACGAGGAACAGGATGCTCCCAACCACCCCCAAGCCAACCAGCACAATAATCGCATTGTTGGTGAGCAGACTTCGAGCCGGTGCCTCGACGACGGATACCGGCTGTCGAACCACCAGCGTCCAATCTCCCGGAACAACAGTCGATACGGCATAGATGCACACGGTGCCAAGCACCGGATCCATCGCCTCCAAAACAAAGGTCTCTGACCTCTGAGATTGCTGGGTAAAGCGATCGAACAGGCTCGCGTACGGGCTTTCGCCCACCTTTGTTTCTTGCAGTCGATCGGTGTCCATCTGGCCAGCGTCAACGGTGGTCGCAATGAAGAGCCCGCGGGTCAGAAGAAACAGATCACTCTCCTCGCCGAGCCCACTTTGGATCATTTGAAGTCGGCTTTGCAGTCCAGCGAGCGAGCGATCCACACCAGCGATTCCCATGAACCGTCCGTCAATGACGATCGGGTGGGTTTGCTCGATGAGTGGAACACCCTGGTAGGTGTACGGTTTCGTCACGACGCTCGTGGCAATGCCGGTTTCCTCAAAGAGACGCTCCGTCTCCTGGTAGTACAGGCTGTCCGGCATCTCCATACCGACCAGCGGCTCAAGGATAATTCCCGCCGAAGCATCGGTATCACGATGCCAGTACGGAAGAAACCGGCCGGCCTCGTCCATGGACGACGAAACGCTCCCCGCGGCCAGCGCCGTTGCATCACCGTCTCCGGGTTCCCAGCCGAAATAGACGGCCTGGAAAGCGGGCGTATCGACGAGGACCCGCCGAGCGAGATCCAGACTCTTCGTACGATCGCCATAAAAGCCAGATTCGGCAGCCTTTGCGAGCATCCGTGCTGCGGTCACGGCCTGCAAATTTTCATCCGCAAGGTCAAACGCCGCCCAGCGAGCGGCATCAAGTACCTGCTGCTCAACGGCCGCTCGGACGTACTCCCCGGTCCGTTGAAAACTGGTGAAGCCAACCACGACCAGGATCAAGACGATCGGAATACCCGCAAACAGCAGAAGCCTGCCGGCGACTCGATGTTGGAATGAAAGTTTGGTTGAATTCATGACGCGAGCCGGCGCCGATCACCACCCAAAAGTGGTGTCGGTCGAGGATCGCGTCTCCACGCGCAGAAGATTAGCGCAGCACCCGCGCTCTGACGATTTACAATATCGGCCAATCGTGGCTCACGGCTTCACAAAGCGGCCGGAGCAACCTGCAGTTCATTCATGCCTCCCTCTTGAAATGCTCTGAACGTCAAAATCACTGAATCCCTGATAGATCGGGCGAGAAATCCCCGACGATGGAGACGGATGAGGGATATCGTCTGCCCTCCCGTTCATCCCGTTCATCCCGTTCATCGCAACTTCGAGCCACCCATGTCCAATCTCGATCTCAACGCCGTCCTCGCCGCGGTTTCTGCTGCCAGTCGCGTCGCGAAGCGGGCTGCCGCTGAGCGGGCCGATCTCGCTGACCTCCTCAAAGATGATCGAAGCCCGGTCACGGTGGCCGACCTCGCGGTCCAAGTAGCGGTGACCGCGGCCATGCGGGCTGCGAAGGTTCCGTACTCGGATCGACTCGTGGGCGAAGAAGGCGCGGATTCGCTTGACGCTGGCGGACCAAAAATGCTGGCACAGATCATACGACTCGCCGGCGAAGCCCTTGCGGAATCCGGATTCGGCGATGAGGCGCCGACCTCGGAAGCAGCGATTCGTGAACTGCTCGACGCCGGCGGTCTTGATCCCGAAAAGGAAAACCGAGATGTCTTCTGGTCACTCGATCCGATCGACGGTACCAAGGGTTTTCTGAGAGGCCAGCAGTTCGCGCTGGCACTCGGCCTGGTCGAAGGGGATTCCCCCGTCGTCGGCTTCCTCGGCTGTCCGCACCTCTCGCTCGGCAATGCTGAGGACTACGGCACGGCAGACCCCGCCGGAAGCGTCTACTTGGGAATCGTCGGCGAAGGCGCCTTCGCCGGCGATGCGAACGCCAACACCTTGGAGTCGTTAACTCCAATCAAGGTCTCCCCCACGCCTCCGGACGGTCGTGTCCGGGTATGCCTCTCCTATGAGAAGGCGCACGGGGATCAAGATCGGACGAGTGCCGCGCTCGAAGCGACCGGGGTGGCGACGACGCCGATCCGGATCGACAGTCAGTGCAAGTATGCGATGGTGGCCAGCGGCCGGGCCGATCTCTATCTCCGTCTGGCCCGGGAGGGATATCGCGAAAAGAGTTGGGACCATGCCGCAGGGTGTGCCGTCGTCCGTGCTGCTGGCGGGTTGGTCGAAAGCGCGACCGGCGAACCGCTTCGCATCAAGGGGCGATGGGTCGACGCGCCCGGCGGAATCGTGGTGCGGACCGATGCGGTGACGGTCCCCGCGAGCTGATCAAGTTCCGATGGCTCAGGCGAAGATCTCGCTGACCACTCGCCCCTCAACGTCGGTCAATCGGAAGTCGCGTCCTGCGTCTCGGTAGGTCAGCCGTTCATGATCGACCCCGAGTAATGCGAGAATCGTCGCGTGCAGGTCGTGCACATGAACCTTGTCTTCTTGGGCATAGAACCCGTACTCATCGGTCGCGCCGTAGGAGAATCCGGGTTTCACACCACCGCCCGCCATCCACATCGTGAATCCATGCGGGTTGTGATCGCGACCATTGCCGTCTTGGGCGACTGGCGTTCGGCCAAACTCGCCACCCCAGATGACCAGTGTCTCTTCGAGCATTCCACGGTTTTTGAGGTCGGCGATCAGGGCGGCGATGCCCGTATCGACCTCGCGAGCGTTATTGCGGTGCGCCGCTTCGAGGTTCCCATGTTGGTCCCACTTGTAGGAATGGGTGCACTGGACGAATCGAACACCGCGCTCACTAAACCGACGAGCCAGAAGGCACTGGCGACCAAAGTTCTCCGTCACCGAATCGTCAAGCCCGTACATCTGCGTGGTGGCCTTGGTTTCGTTTCCAAGGTCCATGACCTCGGGCGCGACGCCCTGCATCCTGAATGCGAGTTCGAATGTTTCAATTCGGCCTTCCAGCGCCGCATTCGGACCATGTTCATCCAGCCCGATCTGATTGAGTTCCTTGAGCAAATCTAACTCGGACCGTTGGACGCCCGCTTCGCCCATCGCGGTCATGTGCTCGAAGCGGGCCTGCGAGGCTTTCACGCCGGCGTGCCCGATCGCGGTTCCGTGATACGCCGAAGGAAGAAACGCCGACGAATAGTTGTTCACGCCACCATGCCCGAGCGTCGGACAGATCGTCACGAATCCGGGCAGGTCGCGATTCTCCGAGCCAAGGCCGTAGGTGATCCAGGATCCCATCGAAGGCCGAACAAAATTCTCACTACCAGTATGGATCTTGAGCAACGCCGCGCCGTGGGCTGGGTTTGATCCGTGCAGGCTCTTGATGAAGCAGAGGTCGTCAACCACCTTCGCGGTCTCGGGAAAAATCTCGCTCACCCACTGCCCGGAGCCGCCGTGCTGCTTCCACTTGTACGGACTGGCCATGAGGCTGCCGGTCTGGGCGAACTGAACCCTTGGCTTTGCAAACGGGAGCTCCTTGCCATGATCGGCTTGAAGTTTCGGCTTGTAGTCGAAGGTATCGACTTGCGAAGGTCCGCCATGCATGAAGAGGAAGATCACCCGCTTCGCCTTCGGTGCAAAGTGTGGGCTGCGGACCGCCAGCGGACCGCGGGAAAACGGGTTCACCTTCATGGGCCGACTGAGCAGTTCATCCGCTCGAGCTTCGTCCGCGAGCAGGCCCGCCATCGCGACGGCGCCGAACCCCCCGCAACACTGCTGGAGCATGTCGCGTCGAGAATGATTCGGCCGGATGCCGCAGAAGTCGCTCATGGTTGTTCAAGGGTACCCGCGGCAAGCACATATGGGCCATTAAATTGGATCAGGATTCATCGAAAAGAACGTCCTCGACTCCATTCTGTCCGACTCGCCAATCCTTGGGACCATTCGTTCGTCGATTTTGAATTCAGATACTGAGAAGTAGCCAAGATGTGCAACATGATCTTCGGGATCCGGTTTCTTTCTCATACGATAAAAATACAGACTCTCGCAGAGGCCCCGCGGGCGTTCCGTAAGGCCTGCAACGAACTCGCAATTAGATCGCATTTCCTCGATGCCCTGACAAGAGGGCATTGCGAACACCAACTTGGAGTGGCAGTTCAGAGCCCACGCTTCGTCATGCATCCGGTTGGGAGCGAGTCGTTCCGAAAAGAGACCTGATCCTGTCCGAGAGCGATCGCTTGAACCGAAGGGCGGGCCGCTCGATGAACCAGAACGAGATCGCCGCGAGAGCGACGACGATGCAGAATGTAGAGATCGCGTTGGTCAGCGGATTCATTTCAGGGTTCTGAGAATAGAACCACTGTTGCACTGGAAACGCAAAGATGTAGATCCCATAGGAAAAATCGCCCTTCGACCCGAATCCCCGAGCATTGACCCGCGGTGTATACGCGGTCCAGAGACACGAATATGCAAGCCAAGGAATGAATAACGCATCTGCGAATCTTGTGTCTCTCCAGATTAGGAGAGCGACCGCCCCCGCAATGATGATCCGCCCGTCCAAGTTGATTCTCTCTCGGAAAGCGTGAGCGACCATCCCTGCACTGAAGTAGCCCATGAGCTCGACACCGTTTTCAGAGAGCACGCCGCCCACGTAGGGGAGCCCTAGTACCCTCCAAAGAAAGAGCGAGAAGGCGAGTGCGATCAGACCGAACAATCCGACCATTCGTCGGCGATCCAGAAATCCCGTAGCGAGAATCTTGCTGATCAAGAGACTCGAGAGTCCTGCGAGGAAGACAAGCCCGTACATTCTTGCTTCAACCGGAAGCGTCCAGAGAGACCCATTGACTGCCGAACCCGCCGGATTACCGACAAAGACTCCAGGCAGATAAAACTGGGATTTCAAAAGACTTGAGTTCCAGAAAATGTAGGTCCATGGCGCAGATCCACCGAAGAACTCCGCCGTAGGAACTGCCGTCCAGGCAAATCCGGAAATCAGGACAACGAGCACGTTGACGACAATGAGCGCCGGGAGAATCCGTAAAGCGCGTGCAACCAAAAACTCAAGTAGAGAAGGCCGACTGGTGAGACTTTTCGCAATCAAGAACCCACTCAATGCAAAGAAAACTGCAACCGCCAGAGACCCTGTGGACCTGCCGACCACTCCTTCCAGCGGATCACGGAGATTCTGAAGATGGAACGCATGGCCGTAGATGACCGCCGATGCGGCGAGGAACCGCATCAGATCCATGTTGTTGTCTCGGCTCGAATCTACGTCTGATATTCGCATGCATACCTCATCGGAAGATTCTTTGATCCGCTTCAAGCAGACTTACGAGGACCCTTCAATGAACGTAAATGAACTCGTTCGAGGCGATGAGCACCTTGCAGTAGCTTCGCCATGCGTGGTGACGAGCGTCGAGGAGCCCCGCTTCGTGATCCTGATTCATGGATCCGTCCATCGACTCGTCCTCGGGCCAGGAAATCCTTGCCGACTCGCCAACCACGGGTTCCAACTCTGCGAGGAAACGGAGGCCCCGCTCGATCTCGACCATTGTGGCGGGACGGGCGAAGCAGATTTCATAGGCATGGACGATCCGGGACGAATCGTCGGAGAGCGCCGGATCGGAAAGCAACGATCCGGCGAGATGCTCCGCTTGCGACGCGACCATCGGGCTGTTCATCATGAAGAGCGACTGCTGAGCCACCACGGTGCTGGGCCGTCGATCAAAGGAGACGCTGGGATCGGTGTAATCGAACGTGGCGAACATTTCGTACATGTCGTTCCGGATCACCGGCATGTAGATCGCCCGCCGCAACGCACTGTATCGTTCGTTGCTCCTCGACTGATCGTTGGTCACGTATCCGAAGTTTCCGGTCCGCAGAATGCTCCCTCCGACGGTCCGGTCCAGAGAACCGCCAACTTCGAGAATCGCGTCACGAACCAGTTCCGCCTCGAGCCTTCGTGGGGTCCGGCGCCATCGCAGATCGTTGCCCGGATCGGCGGCGACCGCGTGCGGATCCGGACGGCCGGAAACTCGGTACGCGGATGAATTCATCAAGAGGCGATGGAGATCCTTGATGGACCAGCCGTGCTCGACGAATCGATTCGCAAGCCAGTCGAGCAGTTCGGGGTGGGTCGGGCGTCCGCCGCGACGTCCGAAGTTGCTCGGGGTGGAGACAATCCCTGTTCCGAAGTGCCAAGCCCAGACCCGGTTCACGATGGCCCTTGCGGTCAATGGATGCTCGGGATCGGTGATCCACTCGGCGAGTTCGAGTCGCCCGCTCACCGCCGCAGAGATCTCGGGACTCACCGCCCGACCCTTCAGCACCGTGAGATATCCACGCGGGACGAGTTCGTCCTGTCGGTTGGTGTGATCACCTCGAACAAAGATCGGCAGATCCCGCGGCTCGTCCTCCTCGACCACGATCCCGGTGGCGATCGCCTGCGGGGCTGACGCTGTCAACTCATCGGCTTCCGACTGCAACTCCCGGATCTCCGCCCGAAGTTCCTCCGGATAGTGGTCGGCGACATCGGGCCCCATGCGAAGCACGCCGCCGGGGCCGAGCAGTGCCAGCCGGAATCGCTCCTGCGCGGGATCTGGAAGCTGCGTTGCGGCATCGCCCTCGGCTGCCTCTCGATGTCGGTTCCAAGTATCAACCACCAGGCTGCTCGCCGCCTGCCAGCGATCCGCCACCGCGGCCAGACTTCGTGGCGGTGGCCCAGCCACCATCGACCGCACGAACGTCGTCTCTCGTGGCGTCACGCCGCTGCGAACCATCGTGCCGTCCCCAGCGGTTGCATCGGCGGCGTAGAGTCGCTGAAGTTTTTCGGTGATCGACGGAGCTTCAGCCTCCCAGGTCTCCGGCGTGATCGCGGCGAAGCGGCGCCATGAGTCGAAGATGGACTCGCCTGCCAGCGCCTCCGCCCATCGGCGAAGCAGCGCTGCGTCGATTCCTTCTCGCGCGGCGAGTGCGGCCACCTCGGCGTCGAATGCTTGCAGCTCAAGATCACTGACGATCACCAGACGATCGAGATGCGGAAAGCTAGTCGCTCGTTCGAATCGAATCCGCGAGGTTCCTGGTGGAACATCCACGGCGGTCTTCGCCCAGGTCATCGTTTCGACTTCGAACGAACCGGTCGTTTCGCCGCAGAAGCCGTCGGCAAGGACCGTTTCACCGGCCATGATCCGCAGCGGCCTGGACTGTCCCGAGGCGAATCGGGCCATGATGTGCCAGCGTCCGCCTTCTTCAGCCGCCACGTCGTACTCGACAAACTGCCGATCACTCGTGGCGACGGTGTGAATGATTCCGACGCCGGAACCGTAGTTGTCGAAGTTCACGCCGAGATTCGAGTCGGCGAAGTCTTCGGCCTCGAAGACGGCGGGCGTTCGCTCCAGTTCGCTCGCGAAGAGCATCGCATCCGCGGTTTGATTCGCCCAGGCATCGCCGAGTCGACGGCTGCCTTCCGCATTCGCCATACCGATCGCGGACTCATTTTTCGTCTTCGCTTCGGCGTGCGCCTTCGACGCTGCGATTTCCGCCATCGGCGCCAATGGTCGTTCCCGTACCCGAGCCACGGTGTTGAGATTCTCCATCGTCCGCGTGGAGATCAGGATTCCCGCCATTGCGTAATAGTCAGCATGGAGGATCGGATCAAACTTGTGATCGTGGCATCGAGCGCACCCGACGGTCTGGGCGAGAAAAGTTTTGGTAAGCACGTCGACCTGTTCGTCGACGATGTCGACCAGCATTTTCTCTTTATCCGGTTCGGCCAGCACTTTCGGCCCCAGGGAAAGGAACCCGGTGGCGACCAGATTGTCGATCGCCGCACTCCGCTCGTCCGGCTCAGGAAGGAGGTCGCCCGCGATCTGCATCCGAGCGAACTGGTCGTACGGGAGATCGTCGTTGAATGCCCGCACCACCCAGTCGCGATACCGCCAGGCGTTGCCGAAAGCGGTGTTTTCGTCAAGTCCGTTCGAGTCGGCGTACCGCGCCACATCGAGCCAGTGCCGACCCCAGCGTTCACCGTAGTGAGGCGAATCTAACAGTCGGTCGATCAGTCGTTCCCAAGCCCCTGGCTGGTCGTCTGCGAGGAAGGCATTCATCTCCTCCGGCGACGGCGGAAGGCCGATGAGATCAAAGTAGGCGCGTCGCGCGAGGGTTCTTCGATCCGCTTCTGGAGCCGGCTCGATCTTTGCGGATTCCAACTTGGCCAGAATGAACCGATCGACATCGTTCCGGCACCACGCGCGGTTCTCGACGTTCGGCGGGTCGACAGAGGCCATCGGAACGTATGCCCAGTGCTCGCGCCCCTTTCCCGCCGGATCCCGCCACGGATCCGGAGCCGCTTCAATTGACGCGACCAACTCCTGCCTTCTTGGATCAGGCGCTCCAATCTCGATCCACTTTCGGATATCCGCGACCTGCTGATCGGAAAGGCGCCCCCGCGGCGGCATGGCAAATTCTTGATCCTCATAACTGACCGCCGAAAGAAGCGGGCTGCCATCGGGATCACCGGGAATGATGGCGATGCCGGACTCACCGCCCGCCAGCGTGCTCGCGGCATGCGAGAGATCAAAGTCGCCCTTGAGGGCTCCAGGATTCTCGCCGTGACACTCGAGACAGTGTTCGACAAAGATCGGCCGGATCTTACGCTCGAAGAATTCGAGCCCGACTGCATCGACCTGGGTCTGGAGCGAGTCATCGTCGACTTCCGCCTTCACGATGTCGGTCCTCACGATGGACGCAACCCCGGAGGCCGACGCCACGAACCCGAACCCCAACGTGACGGCCAACGCCGCCCGGAGACCGGCATTCACCCTGGTCGGCTTGTCGTCTGATTCCTGCATGAAAGGTTCCGGGGGTCTGGCTCGCGTGGCCCCTCTACTATATGACACGATCGGCCGAATTCGAATACCTCTTCGCGAGGTTCTGTTCCCGAGGAGTCGCCTCTCCGATCGCCCATCTCCCTCCCTCGGCTACCCTTCCCCCTCGATGTCCTCTCCAAACCCTGATTTCAGAGCATTCTCGGATGATCCTCGATCGGATGCTCGTACGGTCGATTCTCCCGCCGTCGATCCCAACCGCGGCCTTGATTTCATCGGGGATCTGCATGGACATGCCAGCCGACTCGATGATTTGCTGAAACGCCTCGACTACGAATGGATCGATGGCATCCCGCGGCACCGAAATCGAACCGCGCTCTTCCTTGGCGACTATGTCGATCGCGGGCCAGAAATTCGCCGGACCCTCGAGACTGTTCGGGGCATGGCCGATCGTGGCGATGCGATTGCCTTAATGGGAAACCACGAGTACAACGCGATCGCCTGGTTCACCCCCCGCCCCGATCGCCCGGGAGAGCCGTGCCGACGTCATACGCCAATTCGACAGAATCTCATCGCACCGACGCTGGCGTCCCTCGGCGAAGACACGTCGGCGTGGATCGACTGGATGCGAGGTCTCCCGCTCTGGTTTGAAACCGAACGAGTTCGCGCGGTTCATGCGACCTGGGATCGCCCCTCCATCGAGTTTTTACGCGAGATGCTCGCCCCGACCAACGGCGCCTTGACCGAACCGCTGATGCAAGCCACGTGCGAACCGCGGTCATCGTCTTTTCGGGCCATTGAACAGGTCTTAAAGGGCCGCGAGATCCCACTGCCCGACGGCGTTGTTCTTACTGACCCCGAAGGGTCACCGCGCCGACACATCCGCGCCCGCTGGTTTGAATCGCCCCACGGCAGAACCTACCGGGAACATGCGTTGACTCGAGACGATTCGTTTCCTGATATCGCGATTCCGCCTCACGCGATCGCACCTGATTCGAAGCACTACGATCCGTCGGAACCTCCCGTGTTTGTCGGCCACTACTGGATGCAAGGGACGACCCCGACTCGACTAGCGCCGAATGTGGCATGTCTGGACTGGTCAGTCGCCCGTGGTGGCCCGCTCGTGGCCTACCGCTTCGATGGCGAATCCGAGATCGACAATGCCCGGTTCGTGGCGGTCTGATCCACACGAACCTGACCACCGAGCCCCTTTTTTTAGATTTTCGGACCCAACGATTCAGTCGTTGCGATCGGTATCCGATGCCATGGGAGACATGCCATCGCCGCATGTGATCCCTCCCTCCCCCCGCTCGAGGCATCAATCATGGAAATCACTCTTTTCACCAGCATCGCCGGCATGCTTGCCGCCGTCGCCACCCTCGCGATCACGTTTCACCACTGGCACCGCCGGTATTCCAAGCAAGCCGTGGAACTGGAACGGATGACCGCTGGGCGGACGCAACTGGCAACGAAATGGGTTCATCAACTTCGACAAGCCCGTCTCTACTCGGCGCTCGAGGAAGAATTCTGTCAGCGTCTCTCGGAACACGAGGATGCGGCGCCGGTCACGATTAAGAAGCAGGTTCGTCGCGTGGTCGAATCACGACTTGGCGATGGAACAACGCATGACCACCGCGTGACCAAGGACAGCGGAATCGATGATCAACTCCAGACGATCCGCGATATGGGCTTTGAGATCAACGGTGACATCGCCATCGAGACGACTCAGGCTCAGTACACCGGTTCCAGACTGACCACGGCTTGACCGGAGACCTGACCCTATGAGCACCACGCTTCAGACCGTTCTTCTCTTCACTGCCGTCATCGGCGGGCTCAGCGGCTGGGCCGCGATCGGCGCCTGGTGGTACCGAGAGCGCACCAAGACCGTCCGCGCCATCAAGGAACTGCGACGCACCAACGCCAGGCTCCAGAAAGCCGTCGTCTTTACTTTGGATAAATGGCGGGACCAGGTTGAGCACAATCAGGTCTTCCTTGCGATTGAGCAAGAATACGCGGATCGACTCGCTCGCGAAGCCGGCGTTTCACCTCAAGCCGTCAAGGCCACCATGCGGGCCTCGGTCGAGCAGGCCGCGAGGAACGGCGATCCCCTGAAGACCGACCCCGCCAATGCGTCACGGGTTCGACACCAACTCGCCGCGATCGAGGATGTCGAACGGTTCGTCGAGACCGGCGAGGGTACGCTTGCAGAGTTCGAGATCACCGACGCATTTCGTAACGCGGCGTGAAACAACTCCACTGCTCTAGCGCAGAGTTCGTTACCCCGCTTCCACGAACACGAAACAGGCCCGACGCGATCGAATGATCACGCCGGGCCTGTCATGTTCCATATCGGAGCAAGGCGAAGATCACCGCCCCAAGTCGTCGTTGCCTCGTTCAGTTCATAGGGCGATCGATTCCCCTGCCGAGTCGAGCGATCGAATCTCAGCGTGAATCACCCGTCCAGTCTCAGCGGCGTCTTCCAGGGTCACGGGTGGCGAAGAGTCTCCACGCCGAATCGCTTCGATGATCGCTTGAACCTCTCCGTCGTACCCTGATCCTCCAACGCTGGCTTCGGGATGTGGCTCGAGCCTTCCATCCGGAAATCTGACCGTCACTTCAGGATCCTTCGCGAGATCGAATTCGACGGTCGCTTCCGTACACTCGATCAATGCCCGCATCGTGAACGGCGCATCGGGCGGCTCCAGCCAACCACCCTCCGCCACGACCTCAGGGCCGCCTTGGTAGTCATAGGCCGTCTTGAGATGACGCCGCGAGCCAGTCGACCGAACGCTCTGAGGTGTTCCGAAACAGTGGAGGATGAAATCCGTGTCATGGATGTGGAGATCGACGACCGCCCCACCACTCTTCTCATCATCGAGATAGAAGCTCGGATTCCAACCTGGTGCGGCGCCAGTACGAATGAAGTTCGCTCGTAGGACACGACCGTAGGTCTGCTCGTCGAGCCGAGCCTTCATCCAGGCCCATGCCGGCCAGAAGCGCATGCAATGGGCCGGCATGGCGAGCACATCAGCCTCACGTGCCGCTTCCGAGATCTCAAGAATCACCGCCGGATCCAGGTCGACCGGCTTCTCGACGAGGAGATGCCGACCAGAGTGGATCACCGCCAGCGCAAGCTCTCGGTGGGTCGGCGTGGGCGTCGTGATGCTCACGAGTTC
>Ga0222662_1000613_pt1 | contig 26337 bp, 25 predicted proteins | sample AntAcemetagen600_FD_179821 | JGI IMG/M metagenome (GOLD analysis project Ga0222662, IMG submission 179821) | Saline water microbial communities from Ace Lake, Antarctica - #600 | ecosystem: Environmental > Aquatic > Non-marine Saline and Alkaline > Saline | place: Antarctica: Ace Lake... | reverse complement strand
CGTCATCGCCTTGCCGCTCTCGGTGTCCGATGAGCTCGCGTGGCTCGTGGGCCCGGAAGAGGGCAGGGAGCGCAGCGCCGCCTACGCGCTGTCGCTCAGCACCGATGACATCGATCTCGAGGTCGTCGCCCCAAACGGCACCGCGCTGGTGGGGTTGCCGCCCAACGTGCACATCGCCGCCGGCGCGGTGCAGTTGACAGTGGCCTGGAGCGAGACCCAGCGCGGCGCGCGCCTGCAGTACCGCCTCGAGGTCGGCAGCACGCTGCATCTGGCGTCGATGGGCAAGGATCTGGAGCGGGTCGGCGAGGAGCTGCGCCGCCTCAAGCGGACCCGCCTGCTGTTCATGCCGGAGTAGGCATCGGCCCATCGCTGGTGCATTCTCGCCCCGTGAATCGCACCATCCCCATGCTGTTCGTCTTCATGCTCGCCTGCGGCACGCCAGGCACCCCCGCTCTGCAAGGAGGCGAGCCTTCCGCGGGTGCGGAGCCCGGGACCGCCGCCCCGCCGGCAGCGCCCGTAGCGGAGCAGCGCCCGGCTGAGGCCCCGAGCCCCGAGATCACGCCCGAGCCCACGCCCGCTCCGCCGCCGCCGTGGGTGATGAAGGAGCCGGGCCCCATGGTCGATGAGTTCACCTTCCTCGGCTGGTCCAGCGACGGCCGGCGCTACGCCTTCCAGAACGCCATTGCGGCCCAGGGGGCAAGCTGCTCTCAGCGCTACGAGGTCTTCGTGGTGGACGCGGCGACGGACTCCTACCCAGAGGGCGGCACCCTCGAGGTCAAGCATGAGTCTCCCGAGGGCGGCCGGACTGGCTGCATGCCTCCTGACCTCGCGCCGCTGCTCGAGGAAGGCCGCGGCCGCCTGCTGGAGGCCCACGGGATCGTGATGGGCAGCCACACCGAGCCCCAGCGGGTCTCGCGCCTCGACAGCGGGATGTTCGGCGCCCACTGGGGAGACAGCGTGCTGCCGTTCACGTTCATCGAGCGCTACGCGGTCTCCGGTGACCCCTACGGAGACGAGGCGAAGGCTGGATCGAGCTACGTGCTCACCCTGCACCCCCCGGGCGGCGAGCCCCGGCTCATCGAGGCGGGCAAGCGGCGTCGCTCGTACGTTGTGGGCTACTCCGTGCTGGGCGCCCCGCTCTTCGTCAACCCCGCAGGGACCTACGGAGCGCTCATCGTGCGCAAGGTGCACGCCGCGTTCGAGGGCACCCGCACGAGTTACATGAGCAATGGCTTTGCCTTGCAGGCCAAACCGTGAACCAGGACACCCATTTTCGCGACCCCACTGCCCGCACGAAGGAGCGGGTCGCCACGCCCGTGCCGGAGCAGGTGGATGTGGCGATTGTGGGCGCGGGCCCCGCGGGCCTCACGGCGGCGGCGTATCTCGCTCGGCAGGGCAAGAGCGTCGCCATCTTCGATCCCCACTATGTCGCCGGTGGCAGCGCGACGCAGTTCGCCCGGGGCCGGCAAGGCAGCCGCTACCGGTTCGACATCGGGCTGCACTACATCGGCGAGGTGGGCCCCGACGAGCCGCTGGGCTTGATGCTCACCGAGCTCGGACTCCACGACGATCTGGAGTTCACCCAGCTGGACCCCGACGGCTACGACGTCTTTGTCTTCCCCGACTTCACGTTCAAGACGCCCGCGAACCTGGGGCAGTATCGGGACCGGCTGGTCGCGCTGTTCCCCGAGCAGCGCCGCGGCATCGACAAGTATCTGTCCTACGTCGGGCACGCCGACCGGGCCCGACGACTCGCGTCGGGCAACGACGGGCGGCTCACTCCGCTGGTGAACCTCAAGGTGTTGTTCACGGCGTGGCGCGTGGTGATGCACCTCAAGCACTCTCTCGGCGACGTGCTGAGCTCGTGCGGAATCAAGGACCCGAAGCTGCGCGCCCTCATCGCGGCCCAGCAGGGCGACTACGGCCTGCCACCGGGAAAGGCGGCAGCGCTGCTGCACGCCAGCACCCAGGCGCACTTCGCGGACGGCGGCTGGTACCCGAAGGGCGGCGGCCAGGCCATCTCCGATGCGCTCGCCGACTGCATCGAGGGCTCGGGCGGCGCGGTCTGCTTGCGCAAGCGCGTCGAGTCCATCGTGGTGGAGAACGGTCGCGCGGTGGGCGTGGACGTGGTCTCGCACAAGGGGGTCAAGCAGCGAGTGCGGGCCGGCGCGGTCATCAGCGGCGCGGACCTCAAGCACACCTTTGCTGATCTCGTGGCGGCGGAGCACGTGCCGGCGAAGTATCGCCAGCGGGTCAAGGACTACGAGATGGCGGGCTCGCTCATCTTGACCTGCCTCGGGGTCAAGGGTGACTTCGACGAGCTGCGAGGGCTCGGGCTGGGGGCGCACAACACCTGGCAGTTCGACTCATACGACTTTGACGGCGAGTACGCCGCCGGTGAGGCCGGCGGCCCGCTGCCGGTGCGCGGCGCGTACGTGACGTCGGGCACGCTCAAGGATCCCGTGCCGGGCTCTCACGCCCCGGTGGGTTTCGCGACGCTCGAGGTCATGGCGATGTCCCATGGCGATCCCGCGTCCTGGGGCGTGCAAGAGTCGGGGATCGGCGCGCGCAAGTACCGACATGGGGACAAGTACAAGGCGGTCAAAGAGGGCGTCGAGGAGCAGCTGATCGCTCGGGCGGACACGCTCTTCCCCGGCCTCAAGGAGCGCATCGTCTTTCAGGAGACCGCGACCCCGGTGACCACCCGCCGCTACACCGGCGCCGAGTTCGGCGTGAGCTATGGCATCGCCGGCACGGTGCCCCAGTCCATGGACGGCCGGCCCGACGAGCGCTCGCCCGTGCCCGGCCTGTATCTGTGCGGAGCATCGTGTCGTAGCTACCACGGGATCTACGGGACCATGTGCTCGGGCCGGGCCGCCGCGCGCCGCGTGCTCGAAGACACCGGCAGCCGCATGGGCCCCCCGGCGCCCCGACTGCTCACGTAGGAGCTCGGACCCGCACGGAGCAGGGGTCCTCCGCCAAGCAAGAACGCCCCAGGGCGTTGGCCCCGGGGCGTTCTCGTCTGCGCGAGCGCGGTGACTACTCGACGCCGGTCGAGCCGCCGCCAGCCGAGTCGTCGTCGTCGCCAGCCGAGTCGTCGTCGTCGCCGGTCGCGTCGTCGTCGTCGCCAGCCGAGTCATCGTCGTCGCCAGCCGAGTCATCGTCGTCGCCAGCCGAGTCATCGTCGTCACCCACCACGTCGGGGCAGTCGATGAACAGGTCGTAGTCGGCGACCGAGCCGTTCCAGCCATCCACGAACACGTAGATGGGGGTGCCCGCGGTCACCGCGACGCCGGTGACGCTCTCGATGACCGTTCCCTCTTCGATGCCGGCGCCGAGGCAGGTCGTCGCGTCCGGATCGAGCGAGCATGTATCCACGACCAGCAAGTCGAGGTCTGCCTTGGCGTCAGTCCAGGTCAGGGTGATGTCCACCACGCCGTCGGCGGCCGGAGTCAGCTCCCACAGATCGTCGCCGCCGGAGTAGCCGGCGCCGAACTTCGTGCAGACGGCGTACTCGTTGACGTCGTCATCGGAGTCGGTGGTGGTGTCCGACGTCGTCGCGTCACAGATCGCCGGCTCGCCGGGGCACGGTGGGTTGACGACCGCGCCGTCGTCGTCGTCGTCGTCGTCGTCGTCATCGTCATCGTCGTCATCGTCGTCTGGCGCGGTGGTGTCGTCGTCGTCGGTGCCGCCGGGGCAGCCCGCAACCACGCCGCCGAGCAGCAACAGCAATAGAGAGAGGGACCAGGTCGAGGGATTCAATAGCTTGCTCATCAGGTTCTCCTTGCGCGCGGTCGTCTGCGCCGCAGCAGGCAGAAACTACCAGAGGGGCAAACACAAGTTTTGGGGCTCGTAGCTGCCCGATCTAGCAGGTTGCTGAAGAAGGCCGACGGGAGTCCACGAAGTCCCTGGCGGTTGCTCGTCGCGCCCCCAGAAGGGAGCCTGCCGAGGCAGGTGACCGACGAGCCCGAAGGGTCGGTGATGCAGTCGTAGACTGCGTTGCCGAGGGCGCGGCGAGTCACCGCCAGGGACGAGCCCGAAGGGGCGGGGTTCGGCCGAAGGCCGGGCCCCGATGGGCGACGGGAGGCTTTTCAGTACCCTGCTAGACCCGCTCCGGGTTCCTTGGCCGGGGCGCGCTCGCGCCGCGCAGCCACAGGAACAGCATCCACTCGACCACCAGCACGCCGGTCCACCCCGCTGCGGGGGGGCCATCCATCACAAGGGACAGCGTGCGCGCCGCGGGGGCGGCGAGCAGCCCAGCCAGCACCGCCTTGTTGATGTCGGACCGGCGCGGAGCGCGAGCAAAGAACGCGTCTCGGTGAGTCAGCATCACCAGGCCGAAGCCGAGCTCCAGTGCGCGCAGGAACCGCATCTGATTGAGCAGTCCCGTCATCGCCGGCCTCTGCTCAGGCAACAGGATCAACCCGTGCAGGAGCGACGGCTCGAGGTGCGCCGTCAACGCGCCGACGGCACCGAACAGCACGAAGACCCACGCGTACAGCGTGTAGACACGAGGCGCGACGCGGGCGAGGCGGGGATCCATCCGTGCTGCTTAGGCGTCCGTCTGTCGCCCGAAGTACTCCCGGGTGATCTCGAGCACCTTCGGCGACAGCAGCAGGATCGCGAGCAGGTTGGGGAAGGCCATCAACCCCAGCGCGAGATCGCCGTACGCCCAGACGAGCTCCAGCGCGCTCACCGCGCCGATGAACACGAACAGGGTGAAGACCAGTCGATAGGGCAGCACGTACTTCGCGCCCCACAGGTACGTCACGCAGCGGTCTCCGTAGTACGACCAGGAGATCATGGTGGAGATGGCAAACAGGAACACCGACAAAGTGACCAGCAGGTTGCCCCAGTCGCCCAGCGGCGAGAGTCCCTTCTTGAAGGCGCGCGCGGTGAGGGCGGAGCTGTTGAGCAGCATCTTGCCGCTGAGCGCATCGGGCAGTTCTGCACCGGTGAACGCGCCGGTCGCCGCCACGTAGCTCAGGCTGCCGCTCCACGGCTGCCCGTCTCGATCGAGCAGCAGCGGCTGTTCCACGAGCCCGTCTCGGCCAATGAACGCCAGCGTGCTCTGCTTCCCCGCGCGCACCGTCACGGTGACGGGGGACTCGGACGCGCCGTCGCGGGCATCCAGGGCGGCGGTGAGCTTGTCGAACTCGCTGCCCGACGCGCTCATGTCCTGGGCGACCACGGCCTGGGCTTCACCAAAGGCGAGCTCGCTGTCGAACTTGTCGTCCCAGACCCCGGTGGTGACGATGGCGAGGCCGGTCATCGTGCAGATGATGAGGGTGTCGATGAGCGGGCCGAGCATGGCGACCACCCCTTCGCGCACCGGCTCGTCGGTCTTCGCCGCCGCGTGAGCGATGGGCGCGCTGCCCTGTCCCGCCTCGTTGGAGAACAGTCCGCGCTTCACGCCCCACAAAAGGGTGACCGAGAACACGCCTACGACCGAGCCGCCGAGGCTCGCCTGGGGGTTGAACGCGCTCTGCACGATGGTGGCGAACGCGGCTGGCACCTCCCCGAGATTGAAGGCGATGACGCCCAGCGCTCCGGCGACATAGACCGCCGCCATGCCCGGCGCGAGCTTGCTGCTCACCGCTGCGATGCGATGGATGCCGCCGATGATGACCACGCCCACCACCGCCGCGCAGACCAACCCGACCACGGTGCTGTCCCAGCCGAAGTCCGACGCCGCAGACACCGCCACGGTGTTCGCCTGGTTCATGTTGCCGCCACCGAAGCTGGCCACGACGCCGGCAAACGCGAACAGGATGGCCATGGGCTTCCACTTCGCGCCCAGCCCTCGCTCGATGTAGTACATCGGCCCGCCCGCGGCGTTGCCGTCGTCGTCGAACGTGCGGTAGTGCAGCGAGAGCGTGCACTCGGCGTACTTGAGCGCCATGCCGAGGATGGCGGTCAGCCACATCCAGAACAGCGCGCCGGGCCCGCCGTAGTGAATCGCCGTCGCCACGCCGGCGATGTTGCCGATGCCTACGGTGGCCGAGAGCGCGGTGGACAGCGCTTGGAAGTGGCTGATGTCGCCCGCGTGAGCCGGGTCGTCGAACTTGCCGGCGACCACCATGAACGCGTGCTTGAGGCGGCGGATCTGGATGAAGCCCAGCCGGGCGGTCATGTACACGCCGGCGCCGAGCAGCAGGACGATCAGCGCGGGAGCCATCGCGGGAGTGCCCCAGAGCAGGGTGTTCGCGTGGTCGACGAACACCTTGAGCAGGTCGGTCAGCTGTTCCATGGGGGCCACTCCTCGCCGGGGATCGTGCGGCGATCCCGGATGCGGTGTCGTCGGATGCGACAACTGACGCGGGGTACCACGGTCCGCGGGGGGAGGGGAAGGGAGCCGCGGCCGGGCGTCTCGTCAGGGCGCATCCGCACCCACGGTCACGGTCTCCCCCTGGCGCAGGCAGCGCAGGGGGCACTGTTCGACGTCGAAGAAGTCCGGGTAGTGCACCAGCGCGAGCCGGTCCCGGATGGGGGCCGGCAGGGAGACCAACTCCGACAGCGGCGTGTGGGTGCCCAGGTTCGTCTCGTGAATGATGAGGTCCGAGGGCGCGAGCCAGTCGATGAGCGCAGGGTCGAACGAGGTGTCGGCGGAGTAGCCCAGGGTGCGGCCCCCGGCCGTGATGCGCAGCGCGGTGGTCGGCACGTGGTGGTGAGTGGGGCGCGCCTCGATGGAAAATGGGCCGAACCGCAGCGGCTCGCGCAGCGACAGCGGGTGCAGCGTGAAGTAGTCCGAGAGCGCCATCGGGACTGGTGGACTCCCGGGCGCGGGCTTGAGGCAGTCCATGCCCGGGGCGAGCGTCTCCCATAGGCGGTTGCTCACCCCGGGCCACACCAGCAGCGGCACCGGTCGCTGCAGCACGAAGTGACCAAAGAAGCCCAGCCCCTCCAGCCCCGAGCAGTGGTCGCCGTGCAGGTGGGTCAGCACCACCCCGTCCAGATCGGGCAGATCCACCCCCGGGGCCGACTCAGCGAGCACCTTGCGGATGGGGTGCGGGCAGTCGATGAGCAGTCGCTTGCCCGCGTAGGTGACCAGCAAGCACGTGGAGTACCAGCGAGCAGAGAAGGCGTCGCCGACGCCGAGGGCGGTGACCTGCATCACGTCAGGGTCTCCTCGTCCATCCGGGTGATGGCAGTACACGACGGCACAGCCGCCAGCAGCGGGCCCGCGAGCGCCAGGCATGCGCCGATGGCGAACAGCGCTGGGTAGCCGATGCTCTGGGCGACGAAGCCGGAGACGGCGGTGCCTGCGCCCCCGGCGGCGACCACGATGCTGGCCTGCACGGTGTAGTCCGTGCCGGCGTGCTCCTCGCGGCTGGCGTCCATCATCGCGGTGAACAGCGCGGCTGTGGCGAGCCCACCGACGAAGTGCTCGTAGATGACCGCCGCCCAGAGGCCCGATCCGGTGGCGTCGGTGGCGACGACCGCTGCGTACGCCGCGACTCCGCTCGCCTGGAGCAGGCCAAACAGCACCAGCGCCCGCACCCGCCCCGTGCGCACGAGCAGCGCTCCGCCGAGCACCGCGCCGAGCAGCCCAGCAACGAAGCCCCCGGTGCCGAGCAGGAGGCCGAGCTGGGTCTTGCTCAGTCCGGCGTCTACGAGATACGGCCGCAGCATGCTGCCGGCGAGGTAGTCGCCGAACTTGAACGCGATGAGCACGGCAGCCCACCGCACGGCGCCCGCCCGCTGCACCCACGACCAAGGGTTCGCGAGGGCGTCCCGCACCGGGGCGGTCTGCTGTCCGACCGACGTCGAGAGCAGAAGGGGCAGAGACGACAGAGCGATGAGCCCAGCCATGCCGAGCAGGGTCGGCGCCCAGCCGAGCTGGTCGAAGAGCACGAGCAGCAGCCCTCCTCCCAGGATCATCCCGACGCGGTATCCGCCGACCTGCACGCCGTTCCCCAGTCCGCGCTCGTCGCGGTCGAGCAGGGTGACGGCGAGCCCATCGGTGGCGATGTCCTGGGTGGCAGCGACGAGGTTGGTCAGCAGCACCGCGATGAGGAGGACCCGAATCCCGCCCGCTCCCGCCGGGTTGGCGAGAGCGAGCAGGCCCGCGAGCGTCACCGCGGTGGCTTGAAGGCCGAGGATCCAGAGGCGTCGGGTCGCGGTCCGGTCGATGAGCGGCGCCCACAGGAACTTGAGGGCCCAAGGGAGCAGCAGCAGCGAGCTGAGGCTGATGTCGCCGAGCGACGCGCCCATCTCCCGCAGCACCACCGGCATCGCCTGGGTGAAGAACCCGTAGGGCAGACCTTGCGCGAGATACAGGCCGCCCAGCAGCGCGAGCTTGTGCTGCGTGCTCATGGGGGCGGGATCAGGCATCTCGCGCCCCCAACAGCCCCCGGGCCATCGCTCGTACGGTGGGGGCTGCGAAGCCGGTCGGAACGGTGGAGGGCGCGGCGGAGGCGAGCTGGTAGCAGCCCTCGATCGCGGCGAGCAGCCCGCGCGCGATGGCGCCGGCGTCCCCGGACCGTCCTTCGTGCACGAGCACGGCCGCGACCCTGGCTTCTCCTCGCTCGAGATCGGCGCGCACCGCGGACTCGTAGGCCGCACGCACCGCGGGTTTGCGCAGGGCCTCGGCGCCGATGGTCACCCACGCGGCGACCGAGGCGAGATCGGCTCCTTCGCCCAGGGCGAGATGGGCGTCGATCCACGCATCCAGCGCCCCCCATGGGGTGTCCTGCTCCGCCTCGAGGGTGTGCATCCGAGCATCGATCCCGTCCACGAGCCGCTGCACCACGGCGAGCAGGATCTCCTCCTTGTTGCCGAAGTGATAGTGCACCAGCCCCGGGGCGAGCCCGGCTCGCTGGGCGATGCTCTGCACGCTCGCGCCGTCGTACCCGCGCTCCCCAAGGAGCGAGTGAAGCGCGTTCACAATCTCGCTGCGACGGTTCTCGGTGTTGCTCTGTCGGGCCATCGTGCTCTCCGCGGTGGGGGCGGAACTCATGTTTGGTTGGTCAACCAACCAAATAACTATGACCCTCCGTCCGACCCGCTGCAAGCCCGCCGATCGCTATCCTCCTTTCCATGATCGATCTCGCTTCGATGTCCCTCGATGACGGCGTGCCCATCTCCGCGGTCGCTGAGTTTCTTGACGGCCTGAGCCCCAGCGGACGGCGCGAGGCGGCCGCGACGCTGCGTCGCAAGCATCAGCGCGGCCTGTACCGCAAGGCGCTCGCCGCTCCCAAGATCACCTTTGAGGACTTCGTGCCCGCAGAGCGCGGGCCACTCGTGCCGGTCCGTCACTTCGGCAAGAACACCCTGCCGTTGCCGGGCAAGCACACATTCTTTGAGAAGCGGTTCTGCCGCCCCGTCGAGGACCGTCCGGAGCTCTACGGGTACAACGAGGCACCGTCGCGCAAGCTCATCGGCCCTGGATACTTCGTGGCGGTGAGCACCGAGGGCACCCCCGAGTGGCAGGCCCGCGGGCCCATCGTGGTGGACTACTTCCAAGTGCCGAGCACGGGGGTCGTCGCCGGGTGGCCCGCTGTGGTCCCCAACAACAAGGGGCTCCAGGTCCTCGTCTACAACAAGACCCGCGACTTCATGCGCAAGGTCTCGCAGCACGTCTCCATCGGAGCCGCGTTCAAGAACGGCAAGTCGCTCGACCACTACTTCGTGCTGGTCCGCGAGCCGTGAGCGGGCTTCCTCCCGTGCCCCCCAACTCGAGGACGCGGACGCCGTGACCACAGCGGTGAGTGCTTGGCTCGGAGCTCACGATCCCCCAGGATGAAAGGGATGAGCACCCGTAGATCGTTCCTGAAACACGTTGTCGCTCTCGGCGCGACGTACGGACTGATGCTCCCGCGGATCGGCTACGCGCTGACCTTTCCGCGGCTCGCGGCGCGCAACCTCATGCGGGAGGACGTGGCTCTGCCCGCGGGCTTCTCCGGCTCGCGCAACGTCGTCTTTGTCGTGTTTGCGCGGAGTCAGCAGGAGGACGTGGACACGTGGGAGAAGCCTCTGGCAGCGCTCAAGGCCTCGCAAGGCAGCAGCCTGCAGAGCTGGCAAGCCACCGTGATGGGCGATATCGGCAAGACGCTGCGCGCCATCGTCGAGGGCGCGATGCGCGGCATCATCAAGTCCGATGAGGCACGGGCCCGCTACTTGCTGCTGTATGGCGACAAGCCCGAGCTGCTCGCCGGGTTCGGGTCCCCGCGGGAGGACGAGATCTTGGTGCTGCTGCTCGACGGTTCGGGCGACGAGCTGTGGCGCGCTGCTGGCGTCTGGTCCGCCGACGCCGAGGCGGGCCTGCGGGCGGCCTTGGCGGCTAGCTGACGGTCCACTGGGGCGGCACGCCCGTCATCGCGCAGACCTGATCCCACAGGCCGGTCCGGGTGCGGTTGCTGGCTCTGGTCCAGGGCAGGTAGTGGGCCGCAACCGCCCGTCGATCGAACCAGAGGTCACCGTTACGCTGCTCTGGAGCCTCGGCGACGGCGAGCCAGACCAGCGTGTCTGCCCCTTGCTCAGGGGTGCGTAGGCGGCCCTGCATCCGCTCGTGAAACGAAGGGATAGAGGAGGCGACAGCAGGGGTGTCGGCCCAGCCGGGGTGCATGCAGTGCACCGTGACGCCCGACGGTCCCATCCGTTGCGCGAGCTGCTCGGTGAGCACGACCTGGGCGCGCTTCGTCCTGGAATAGGCGGTCACGCCGTCAAACGTGCCCTTCTCGTACTGCAGATCCCGCAGCGAGAGGCGGGTCGGGTACATGCCGCCAGAGGTGACCCAGAGCACCCGTCCACGGCCCTGTGCGAGCGGCGCGCGCAGCAGCCAGGTCATCAAGAACGGCCCCAGCACGTTGGTGGCCAGCGTCAGCTCGTGACCATCCGCGGTCACCGAGCGGCTGCTCGGGAGCACGCCGGCGTTGTGCAGCAGCGCGTGCAGGGGTTCGTCTCCAAGGGTCTGGACCGCAGCGCGCACGGACCCGAAGTCCGAGACGTCCACGAGGACGAGCTCGGTCTGCTCGTTCCCGGTGGACTCCACCACCTCGTCCAGCGCCGCGTTGCCTCGCTCCGCGCTGCGGCAGAGCATCAGGACGTGGGCTCCCCGAGACGCCAGCGCGCGGGTGGTGGCCAGGCCGATCCCGCTGTTCGCGCCGGTGACCGCGATGCGGCGGCCCTGCAGGTCTGCGGGGATGTCTTCAGCGCGGAAGTGGCGGGCGTGGCGCCGATAGCCGCTGGCGTCGAACGAGAACAGGACCGAGGCGTCGAGCAGGGCGTCGAGGGGAGTGAGCGGTCGCATGGGGCCTCCGTCCGCCGAGGGCTGGCGGGCGGCTACGATAGGTCGATGTACACCGTGTTGCTTGTCGCGGGCGCCGGCGCCCTTGGAGCTGTGTCCCGCTACGGAGTGTCGCTGTGGGCGCTGCGGGCGTTCGGCGACCGGCTGCCGTTCGGAACGCTGCTCGTCAATGTGGTGGGGTGCTTGCTGCTCGGCTTCTTGCTGCAGGCGGGGATCGAGAGCCCCGGGTTGAGCCGGGAGGTCAAGGTCGCGCTGGGGACGGGGTTTCTGGGCAGCTTCACGACGTTCTCGACCTTTGGCGTGCAGACCGTGCGCCTCGCGGAGCGCGGGGAGTGGGGGTCGGCCTTGCTCAATGTGGCGCTGAACGTGGTGGTCGGCATCGGCTGCGCGTGGCTGGGCATCCTCGCCGCCCGACGGGTTCTGGGATAGGCGGGCTAGCGCTCTTCAAGGTCGATGCGGCGCCCCTGCTTGACCGTCACTTCGCTGCCATCGGCGAAGAACGCGGAGTCGGGCTCGCGCGCAAACACCGGCTCCCACTCCGGGCCATAGAGGCTAGAGACCGGTGCGGTGAAGGTAGGCCCCCGGGCGTCCCAGACCTGCCACGGCGGGTGCTCCACCTCGTACTCGACCGTGCCCCCATCGCGCTGGGCGGCGTAGCCCCAGTAGTGCTCGGTGATGTAGTGCCGATGGGACCCGGGCTCCGAGAGCTGGGGTGCCCCGGACACCGTGCCAGCGAGCCGGCCCTGGGCCGCCCCGCGGCCCCAGTCGAACTCCACCCGGGTCCCATCGAGCAATTCGGTGTCGCTGCTCACGCGCCGCCCGTTCTGCAGCAGCCGGTGCTTCATTGGCAGGGAGACGTAGTTCTCGTTGTAAATGAGCCGTGCCAGCGCCGCGATGGCGCCCCTGGGCACGATCTCCTTCACGAAGGCGACCCCCCGCCTCTGCGGCTCACCCCGAGCCTCATCGGGTACGTCACGGGCGACGTAGAAGCGCAGGTTCACCTCCTCGAAGTTGCGGTGCAGCGGCACCGGGACGCCGAGCAACGCGGTGTCCTCGAACAGGAACCCGACGAGGCTCACCCAGTGCTCCCCTGCATGGGGATCGAGAACCGTCCCCGCCGGCACGCGGTCTTGAAGCAAGGCGGGGTCCACGCGGTAGTTCAGCATCAACAGGTGGCGCCACCGCGCGGTCAAGAAGCGGTCAACCACTGCGCACCCCGTTGCTGATGAAGACGAAGGCCAGCACCCCCAGACCCGCCAACATGATGCGCCGAAACTGCGCTTGCGGTACCCGGTCCCCGAGCTTTGCGCCGAGCAGGCTGCCCAAGGCCGCGGCGGGGAGGGCGACCGCGGACACCTTGAGGGTGTCCATGTTCACCAAGCCCGCGTGAGTCAGCAGCGCGACTTGCAAGGAGCCTCCGATGGCGAAGAGCCCGACCAAGGTGGCGCGCAGCTGCCGCGAAGGCCACGGCTGGCTGCTCACCCACACCACGGCCGCCGGTCCGGCGGTGCTGAACGCGCCCCCGAGCACGCCGGCGACCAGTCCGAGCGCGGCACCGGCCCGAGGCCCCAGCTGCGGGACCGTCGCCCGCGACAGACCCCAGGCGACGTAGGCGAGCACCAGGATCCCGAGCGCGACCATGAGGGCATCGCCCGACCAGGAGCGCAGCGCGAACACCCCGATGGGGATCCCCACGATGGCGGGGCCGATCAGCGGCGCCGCGTCCCGAAGCGAGAACGAGTCCCGGAATCGGTACAGCAGCGTGCTGTTCACCAGCAGCGCCATGGTGGCGACCACCGGGACCGCCCCCTTCACGCCGAGCAGCAGCGGCAGGAGCCCCATGGCGACGAGACCAAAGCCGAAGCCGAGGACGCCTTGAATGCAGCCTGCGAGGCACACCGCGCCCGCGATGCCGGCGAGGAGGAGGGGAGCGACAGGCATCGCGGGGTTGAGCCCGTCTCCTACGTGGGGTCGGGTTTCGGCGTGGTGGCGGAGCTGGGGGGGAGCTCCGGCCGGGCCACGTAGGCGGGGTCGATCTCGCCGGTGAGAGCGTCGAGGAAGGTCACGATGCTGGTGACTTGCTCCGCGCTGAGCTCCCTGCCGAGCTGGTGCTTGCCCATCATGCGCACCGCATCGGTGAGCTCAGCGGTCTTGCCATCGTGAAAATAGGGGCCGGTCTTGGTGATGTTCCGCAGCGAGGGGACCTTGAAGAAGCCTTGCTCGGCCTCCTTTCCCTCGAGCTCGCCGCGACCGAGATCCTCCAACCCAGGCCAAGGGGAGACGAGGCCGAGCTTCTGGTACATGCCGCCGCCCACTCCCACGCCGTTGTGGCACGCGGTGCAGCCGGTCTGCACGAACAGGTCGAGGCCGGCCCGCTGAGACTCGTTCAGGGCGTCAGCATCGCCCGCGACGTAGGCGTCGAACGGCGACGGCGTGACCAGCTTGCGCTCAAAGGCGCCCACCGCTGCGGCGAAGTTGTCATACGTGACGGGGTTGTCGCCGGGGAAGGCGTCCTGGAAGAGGCCGACGTACTCCGGCATCGACTTGAGCGTGTCCACCACGTAGTCGGCGCTGGGCATGCCCATCTCGATGGGGTTGAGGACCGGCCCCTTGGCCTGAGCCTCTACGGTGGGCTCGCGCCCGTCCCAGAACTGGGCGATGTGCAAGGCGGCGTTGTAGACCGTCGGGGAGTTGCGGCCGCCGCGCTGGCCCTTGTGGCCCGGCGACGTCGGCTCGCCGTCCACGCCGTACTGGTCGAGCTTGTGGCAGCTGTTGCAGCTCAGGTCGTGGTTCTTGCTCAAGCGGGTCTCGTAGAAGAGCATTCGGCCAAGGGTCACCTTCTCCTCGGTGATGGGGTTGCTCTCGGACTCCATCGCCGCAGGCAGCGCTCCGAACAGCGCGGCGTGCTCTGGTGCGGCAGGTGTGCTCGCCTCTGGGCTGCTGGCCGCCGTTGCCTCGCCGCCGGCCGTAGCGGCCGAGGTTGATTTGTCGCTGTCGCCGCCGCAGCCCGCCGTCACCAGCGCACCTACCAAGACCATCCAAGCTCGCGTCATGTCACCTCCAGCGCAAATCGGTGCGCCTGCGCGATCTAGCACTTCTTGCATCGGGCGACGACCCGCGATCCGGTGGACCGGGCACGAGGATCGGTACCATCGCATCCGTGTCCGCTCCCCCCCCCGATCGTTTGCTGCGCATCTTGTCCGCTCTCGGCGCTGTGGTGTGGCTGGTGTGGTCGCTCGCGGGCGGCGCTATCGGGGACATGCTGGGCGAGATCGGGCTCGCCTTGGGCGGCGGGATCGCGCTGGTCGTGCCGTTGGCGCTGCTCCTCGCGCAGGAGCCGGACCGACGAGGCGACCACCCACTGGTGTTCCGGCTCGCCGTGTGGGGATGGATGGTCGCCGCGCCGCTGGCGATGCTCTCGTTGCTGGGCGAGCCCTCGGCCCTGAGCGCAGCGCTGGCCCTTCCCTGGTTGGTTGCCACTCTGCTGGTGGGCGCGTTCGGGCTGCGTCGCTTCGCCCGGCGCAGCCACTTTGATCTCGCGGAGACCTGCATGGACGCCGGGCTGGCGTATCTGCCGGTCGGCGGGGTGTGGTTGCTGACCAGCCGGGCTGGGTTGCCGCTGCTGGGATTCGCTGAACCCTGGACCTCGCTCACGGCCGCCCACTTTCACTTCGCGGGCCTCGGTGTCCCCATTCTCGCGGGGATGGCCGGCCGTGCGCTCCCCCTCATCCGAGACGCGCGGGGCGAAGAGCCGTTCGGGCTGCGGCTCGCGTGGTCCATCCCTGCCTGGGCCAGCATCGTGGGGCCGCCGCTTACGGCGCTCGGCATCGCCTCGGCGCGGGTTCTCGAGTTCGCGGGTGCGGTCGTGATGCTCACGGGCGCTGTGGGCACCGGCGGTTTCCTGTTGGTGGTCGGGCTCGCGGGCCGGGTGCCGCGAATCAGCCGGGCTGCGCTTCTGGCCGCGGGGGCGGTGCCCGTTCTCACCAGCGCGTTGGCGATGATCTGGGCCGGCGGTCGACTCATGGGCGGAGATCCATTCCCGACCATGCCCGCCATGGTCCGCTACCACGGCCTGCTGAACGCGGTGCTCTTTGTGTCCATGGGGCTCGCGGGCTTTGCGCTCTCGGGGGTGACCTCGACCCTCGCCGCGCCAGGCGTGCCGTTCAGTCGGCTGCGGGGCGGCCGGTTTGTGGGGCGGTGGTTCTTTCGGTCCGCGGGACTGGTGGACGATGCCGTGCCGGCTCCGCTGGGCCTCGTGTCCAATATGGACATCTACCGCCGCGCGGGCGTCCCGGGTTTGCACGATCTCGATCCCGCCGCCCTCGCGCCCGCCGTCCGGCGGTTCTACGAGCACACCGCTGAGTACGCGGTGGACGTGAGTCCGACCTGGAGGTTCCCGTTCTCCCTGGGTGCTCCGGCGCTGATGGCCGCGATGCGCTCGGTGGGTCAACTCGAGCTGCCTGTGCGGTCGGGCTCGGGCATGGACAGCGAGCTGTTGGCGCTGCGGTCGGGTCTCGACGGCCGAGATGAGGTCCGAGGCTGGGTCCGGGTGCATCGAGGCGCCGATCGTCCCGTGTTCGTGGCGGCGTACGCGGTGCATCGGGATCGGGACGTGGCGTACATGAACATCGCCATGCCCTTGCCGGGCGCGAACCTGAGTTCCATCCTGCGGCCCGATCCGGGGACTCACGGTGGGCTGGTGCTGACCACGAATCGGCTTCGAGGCTTCGCCGGCGATGAGGGGATCTATCTGGTGACTCGGTTCGGCGAGGTGCGCTTGCCGATGCAGGAGACGCTGGTCATCGGACCCGCTGCCGAGCGCAGCGAGGGTGATCTGGCGGCACGGCACGAGGTGCGCATCCTCGGGGTGCGCATCCTCACGATGACCTACTTGCTCACGCCTGGTGCGGAGGCCTGATGATGCCGCGCACGGGCTCCTTCTCTTGAGATGTCGGAGGACACGATGACTGACCGCATCATGATTTACGGTGCCTACGGGTACACCGGCGAACTCACTGTGCGGCAGGCGGCCAGCTTTGGCGTGGAGCCGGTGATCGCGGGGCGAAGCGCCGACAAGCTGCGCGCCGTCGCGGAGCGGCATGGGGTGACGTACGAGCAGCGGGTGGTGGGCCTCGATGACCCAGCGGCGCTCGCAGACGCGCTGCACGACATCGCGGTGGTGCTGCACTGCGCCGGGCCCTTCAGCGCCACCAGCAAGCCGATGGTCTCAGCGTGCATCGCCACCGGAACGCACTACCTCGACATCACCGGTGAGATGGGCGTGTTTGAGCGCCTTCGCCACAAGGGACCCGAGGCAGAGGCCGCCGGCGTCATGACGCTGCCGGGTATCGGCTTCGACGTGGTGCCGACGGACTGCATGGCCGCGCGGCTCAAGGAAGAGCTGCCGTCCGCGACCCACCTGGAACTCGCGTTCTGCCCCGTGGGCGGGGGCACGAGCCGCGGCACCATGAAGACGATGGTGGAGAACCTCGCCGAGGGAGGCGCGGTGCGGCGCAAGGGGTCCATCGTCAAGGTTCCCAACGCGTATCTGACGCGCACCCTGGACTTTGGCGATGGCAAGCAGCGCCTGGCCGCCAGCATCCCGTGGGGTGACGTGTCTACGGCGTACTTCAGCACGGGGATCCCGAACATCACCGTCTTCATGTCCACCCCGCCGAACATGCTGCGCGGCATGAAGCTGAGCCGCTTTGTGCTGCCGCTGCTCGGCAGCAAGCTCGTGCAGAGCCGCCTGAACAAGCGCATCAACGCCGGGCCCGCGGGGCCCACCGATGCGCAGCGTGAGGTGGGCAAGACCTATGTGTGGGGTGCTGCGTGGGACGACAAGGGCCACCGGGTCGAGCGCCGGCTCCGGGTGGCCGAGGGCTACACCTTGACCGCCTGGAGTGGGCTCCTCGCGGCGCGTCGGGTGCTGAGCGGGACGTTTCGGGCCGGCTATCAGACCCCGAGCGCGGTGTTCGGCTGGAACTACGTCGAGGAGTTCGAGGGCACCGAGTGGCTCGATGGCTAGTTCGGCAGCGGCTCGGTAAGGATGGCGATCCCGTAGGTGTTCCCGGGTGGATCGCCGCCGAAGCCGAGCAGGTCCACCTCGACGTAGAGGACCTGCTCGACGAAGAGGATGAGCGGCCCCACCTGCTCGTTGTCGGTGACCGACGACGACGTATCGAGGATCTCCCCTGACTCGTTGCGCAGCGCGATGTCGATGTCGCCGTCCCCGTGCTGGAACACCGCCTGGACCGTGACCCGGAATCGCGCGGGGATGGTCACGGCATACCAGTCGTCGTCAAACGGGCAGGCGGTGAGGTTGTTGTAGGCGCCAGGCGCGATCGTCCGGGCGCTGGCGAAGTCATCGTTGTCCTCGAGGGAGTCGTCCACGCAGACGGCGGCGGCCGTGCTGTCATCGTCGTCGCCGGCGGAGTCGTCGTCGTCGTTGGCCGCGTCGTCGTCATCATCTGGTTCTTGGACTCGGGGCGAGGCGCAGCCGGCGACGAGCAGCAAGGCGAGCAGCAGGGCTCTCATCGAGAGTCCGGATCGCTGCAGCCCGTCACAGCAGGGTCCGGCAGCACGATCACCCGGGGCTCCGATGGGCCGAACGTGAATCCATAGACGGTCTCGAAGCCATCTTCGCCATGTGCCGTACACAGCACCGAGACGAAGAGGGTGGAGCGCTCCTGCTCGCTCTCAGTGATGGCTTCAAACGGGAACTCACCTGGCCCGTCGAACGTGCCGTGTACGAAGCGCTCGTCGGGGAACTGACAGCCCGACGTGTTGCCTTCGGGCGTGGGTTCGGTGAACACCGTGCCCGTGATCCAAGGCTGGGTGCTCGTCACGGTGACCGTGTCCTCCCACACTTCGTCGAGGAAGCAGCCGGCGAGCAGCACTGCGCTCAGGAACCCCAAGGCGGTGGTTGGCCCGAGGTCCTCCATCCCGAACCAAGACGACAGCCGAAGTGGCGGCAGCTCGGTGGGCGGCTCTGGCTCCGCGGGTACCTCTGCGCCCACTGCTTGCGCCGGGTGGAGACACAGCAAGAGCATCAGAATGACGTTGCGACCCCACACAGAGCCATTCTAGTGGCTGCGAGGCACAATGCGGGCCGTGCCCGATCCCGACTCCCAGCTTGGCCTCTTTGGCGCGATGCCCGACTGGGACGAGCCGCCGCTGCGCGGAGAGCCGGCGCCGCCGCCTGTCGCCTCGCCGCCTGTCGCCACGGCCCCTGTCGCCCCGCCCCCCCTGGACGAGGACCCCCTGGCCGTTCTCGCAGATGTGTTCGGCTACTCCAGCTTCCGGCCTGGGCAGCGCGCGGCCATCGATCCGCTGCTTCGGGGGCGTGACGCGGTGGTGGTCTTGCCCACCGGCGGCGGCAAGTCCCTGTGCTTCCAGGTGCCCGCGATCGTGTTCCGGCGCCGCGGCTTTGGACCGACCCTCGTCATCTCGCCGCTCATCGCCCTGATGGACGATCAGGTCTCCGCCCTCACCGCGGCGGGCGTGCCGGCGGTCGCCATGCACTCGGGCAATCGAGGCAAGGACTGGCGAGCCCAGCGCGACGAGGCCCGGCGCGCGACGCTGATCTACGTCTCCCCGGAGAAGCTCAGCTCCGCCCCCTTTCGGCGTTGGCTCGCGAGCCTGAACCTCGCTGCGGCGGCGGTGGACGAGGCGCACTGTGTCTCGCAGTGGGGGCATGACTTTCGACCGGAGTATCGGGCACTCGATGTGCTCAAGCGCGAGCTGGATCTGCCGGTGATTGCGCTTACTGCGACGGCAACTCCTGAAGTGATTGATGAGGTGTGTAAGAACCTCGCGCTGGAGCAGCCGACGCTGGTGCGCGGGGACTTCGCCCGGCCGAATCTGGCGTTCTCGGTGGAGCTGGTGCGCAAGGACAAGGAGCGGCAAGCGCGGGTCGTCGCGCTCATCAAGGACGAGAAGATCGGCGTGAAGCGAGGCGCGGCGCCAGGAAGGGCCGTGGTGTACGCCGCCACGCGCAAGCGAGTGCAAGCGCTGCACAAGGCGCTGCGCGCTGCGGGGGTGACCGCGGGCTACTACCACGCCGGTCGATCTGCGAGCGCGCGGGCCAACGCGGCACAAGCATTTGAGTCCGGGCGCACGCCGGTGCTGGTCGCGACCACCGCGTTCGGGATGGGCATCGACCGGCCCGACGTGCGGATCGTCGTGCACGCGAACGCGGCGGGCTCCCTCGCCGCCTACTACCAGGAGGCAGGGCGCGCCGGTCGGGACGACGAGCCATCGCGGTGCGTGCTGCTCTACTCCCCAATGGACGCCGTCACCCACGCGCGGCTGCGCGGCAGGGTGCCCGCGCCCGGCGCGATCGCCGGGTGGACCGCCATGCAGGACTACATCTTCGGCACTCGATGCCGACAAGAACTCATCGTTGATTACTTTAGTGGAGAGCCCACAAGTCCTTGTGGAAATTGCGATTGTTGTGTCGAGCCGGCGCGTGTCGCTGGCGAAGTCGCCGCGTCCCGCGAGGAACATCGGGAGCGGGCGCAGGCGCGGACTGCGAAGAAGGCGGCCGACGCGGAGATCACGCTCTCCACCGACGACAAGGACATCGCCATCGCCTTCGTAGATGCATTGAAGAAGCCGCTGGGCAAGCAGCTCGTGGCGCTCGGCCTGCGCGGCAGCCGAGCCAAGGCGGTCAAGCGCAAGGGCCTGAGTAAGAACCCGCAGTTCGGCGCGCTCGCAGACCGGCCGCTGGCCTCGGTCCTCGACGCGCTCTCGGACCTGCTCGATGAGGGTCGGCTGGTCCGTAAGGGGCGCAAGTACCCGACCCTCTGGCTGCCCGACAAGCGCGTGCGCGCGGCTGCGGACCCCGGCGCGCCAAAGAAGACCCGCAGCCGCCGCACTGGACTCGCCGCGGCGCTCGAGTCCTACCGTGGCAAGCAGGCGCGCCAGCGGCGCTGGAAGCCCTATCAGGTGTTCGACAACGCAACGCTGGGGCGCATCGTCGCCGCGCGCCCGAGCAACCGAACCGAGCTGCTCGCCATCAAGGGGCTCGGCGACAAGCGGGTGACGGCATTCGGCACCGCCATCCTGGAGCTGGTGCGCACGACGCCGGAGTGATCGGGCGCCCGAGCGCTCGGCTACGCCGCGCCGGTCACCAGCAGGAACACCACCAGTCCTACGGGGTAGATGAGCCCGGTGTTCGCCATGTTGCTCGCCGCGAGGTTGTCGAGCACCTCCTGCGTGTCCTCGAGCAAGTGCAGGTTTCCCTCCCGCTTCGACGTGGCGTAGACCGAGAAGAACGTCACCACCTCGGGCAGCGAGGTCACCACGCCCAGCATCCAGCCAGCCAGCGCGGGGCGCACTCCCATCTCTTCCACCACGGCCTTGGTCGCGTCGCCCAGGAATATGCCCGCGACCGCGATGAGGCTCAGGGCGACCGCGGTGAGGATGAGCCCCAGAGGCAGGCTCCCCACGCTGTCGTCTGCGTGCTCCTCGAAGCCGGCGTTGAGCCGCTTGTCGATGATCCGGTACGCGATGAACACCCCAAACAGCACCGGCACCACGGCCCAGCTGGTGTCGAGTCCGAGCTTCATCAGCAGCAGCGGGGCGACGACTCCGACGAGCGCGAACCCGACCTCGTCCGCGAATCGCTTGTTAAACAGTTCCTTGAACTGTTGGTAGCGAAGTACCGCCAGAACCATGAGCGCTGCGTTGATGATGTTCGAGGATGCGATGTTCCACAGACCCGCGTCCCACACGCCCGAGAGGCCGGCAGCGATGAGGGCGACCAGCTCGGGGGCGGACGTCGCGAAGCCCGTCGCCTGGCCGCGGGCCTTGGCGGACCAGTTGAGCGCGCCAGCCAACTGATCGATGGCGGCCACGAGGCCGTACTTCACGAACACGATGATCGCGCCGGCGGAGAGGATCATCACCAGGATGGACAACAGCGGCTCCAGGTCAGGGCAGCGTGATCTGCTTGCGTAGGTACTGCGTGTTCAGGTTCACCGGGAAGTAGTCCCAGATCCACTGCGCCGGGCTGGAGGCCGGGAAGACGCTGGGCGCGTTGCCCCACGGCGAGGTGCCGATGGGGCCGATGACGTTGGCGGCCTGCCATGCAGAGGCGTCGAACCCCACCTGGCACCACCCGACCCGGGAGCCATCGTCGGCGGCGGGCATGGGGTCAAACGTCCAGGTGCCGTCGGTCACCCACTGCGAGCCGTCGCTGGTCTCGATGTGGGCGATCGCCGCCGTGATGACCATCCCGGTGTCCCAGCCCCGAATGCCCACGACATGGTCCCCGGACTCCATCCACTCGGTGAACACCGCTCCGGTCTGCCAACCGACATTGCCGGGGACCATGGAGGTCTCATCATCGACGCAGTACTCGAACGCGTCGTCGCCGGAGATGTAGAGCGTCACCTGCCAGTCGAGCGCGCCGTCGCAGTCGCTGTCCTGACCATCCACGAGCACGCTGGAGCCGGGGTGGATGGTGGGGTCCAGATCGTCGCAGTCCTGGCCCTGGCCGAGCCAGTCGCTGCCTGGTGCATCGCAAGCCTGGGTCTCGGTGGAGGGGTCGCCCCAGCCGTCTCCGTCGCCGTCCCGGAACCAGATGGAGCCCAGCCCCTCGTCGATGAGAGAGTCGCAGTCTTGGTCTACGCCGTCGCACACCTCGGTGGCGCCGGGGTAGATGGTGGGATCGTTGGGCTCGCAGTCCCCGTCGTCGGGGGTGCCGTCTCCGTCGGAGTCCAGCGGGGCGCCGTCGTCGTCGTCCGCCGCGTCGTCGTCGTCCGCTGCGTCGTCGTCGTTCGCTGCGTCGTCGTCGTCGCCGGGGAACACAGGGTCGGGCGTGGGCTCACCGGGCTCAATGGGGCCGATGTAGCAGCCAGACAGGAGCGCGCAGAGGAGGAGCAGTCGGGTCACGAGGAGAGACTACTTCTCCGCGGTGTCCTTGAGGTAGCGCAGGTACTTCTTCAGTGAGGACTCGGTCAGGTCCTCCTCCAGCCACTCGGGAATGGACTTGCCGGTCTCGATGCGGGCTTTGTAGAGGAACATGGTCTTGCCTGGCTCGCTGCCGGGGTAGACCGAGTAGCTGCCCTCGGTCCAGGCGATGTCGGCCGGACGGGTCTTGTCCAGAACCCAGCTCATCGTCTCGTCCGCGGCGACGAACGTGCGCTTGACCGAGTAGCGGATCTCGGTCCAGCCGACCTTGAGCATGTACGACAGATCGAGCTCGCGGTTGCCCCCGCCGGTCTCCACATCGCGGGTGGCCGTCAGCTCCTTGACCGAGCTCGAGGATGCCTTGATGTGGTCCACGGAGAAGATGATCGGCCACAGGTCCGCGGCGGGAGCGGCGAGCTCGCACACCGCGTTCACCGTCGTGACGCCCTCGGCGTTTTTCGTCTTCTTGAGCACGATCTTGCCGGCCTTGATCTTGGTCATGTCCGCCTCGCTGAGGCTCGGAAGCGCAGGCTTCGCGGCGTGGGCGAAGCTGGGGACGAGCAGCGCGAGGCCGAGGAGCGCGACCAGGGGGAGGGGACCGGTCCGGCGCCGGCGCAGGGCGAGCAGGGGCAGCAAAAGCAATCCCAGGGCTCCCGCGCCAGACCCGGCGATGCTCGACTGACAGCCTGAGCCGCTGGCTCCGCCATCGTCGTCGTCGTCGTCGTCGTCGTCGCCGGCGGGCTCGCACTCGGGGTCGGCTCCGCAGTCTTCGTCGCACACGCCGTTGTCGTACAGCCCGTTGATGTCGCACAGGTCTCGGCTGTCGTGCACCTCTTCCACTCGGTCGAGCAGCCAATCCTGAAAAAGATCGGTGCGGGTGGAGCTGGCGAACACCTGGCAGTTCTGGTCGCCGTAGGAGTGCACGGCCCAGATGGTGGCGCGCCCGTCGTCGTCGATCTGCATCATCGGCCCGCCCGAGTCGCCGCTGCAGATGTTGCCGCCGCTGGGGTTCAGGCTGTTGGCGGTGCGGATGGTGTCCTCGGTGAACCCGGCCACGATCTGGGTCACGCTGCGCTTCACTCCCGAGCCATCTCCGCCGCCCGACGTGATGCCGTAGCCGACCGAGAGCAGCTCGGTGTCGATGTCGCCGTCGTCGAGCTCGCGGGTGTTGAAGAAGATGGGGTCTACGTCGGCCGACCCATCCAGCACGCCGATGCCGATGTCGTTCAGGGGCGGCGGTCCGCCGGGCTGGTTGCTGAGCGGACGGTAGTCGGGGTGTCCGATGTACTCGGCGAAGCCGTACTGCTGCTCGATGTTGTCCAGATCGGGGCCCACGAACGCCTGGCCGAGCTGCACGATGAGCTCGGTGGGCAGGTCGGCGCCGCAGTGCGCGGCGGTGAGCACGACACGGTCGGTGATCAGCGTTCCTGTGCAGGCATGAAATGGGTTGCCGAACGACGCGCCCAGCGAGACGACCGCGGGAAATCCGGCCTCCAGATCTCCGTTCACGATGGCCGCGGGCGGCTCCGCGTCGTGGGGCTGATCGGGCGCGCCGTCGGGGCCCGCCACCGCGGCGGTGGGGAGCAGGAGGGCGAGGGAGAGGACGATTTGGCGCATGGCGACTCCGGAGACCCCCGGCGAGGGGTCGAGGCGGCGGGAAACATACCGCAGAGGCAGGCGCGCGCACGGCGAACTGTGGCTCATGCCCCGTACGTGTAATGGACGGGTAATCCAGGAGGCTCGGGTCACGTGCGAGGTTGGCGGCGCTGGGGTGATCACCACCCTGCACCGAGGAACCCGATCATGAACCGCACTTTGTCCTTGCTCGTCCCGCTCTCCCTGCTTATCGCGGGATCTGCCCAGGGCGCCCAGCTCCAGTCCGCCACCGACTGGGAGCGCGACCTGCCCCTGAGCCTCTCCAGCGCCGCCATCGACCTGCACATCGGCCTCGCCGGCGCGACGGAGAGGGGCACGGCGGCGTGGGGCGACAGGATGCAGTTCGACCTCGACCTGGACGGGGTCTCCGAAGACGAGGAGTTCCTGCTGGCCGCAGCGCTGGCGGACCAGTGCGAGACCGCGGGCTTGCCGCCGGCGCTGTGCGCCCCGCTCGCCGATGGGATCGCGAGCTCCCTGGCCGACTTCAACGGCGCCTTGCTCGATCTCGTGCCCGAGTACGTTGCGTTCGAGGTGGGCTCGTACGGCTGGGTCTCTGCCTGGACCGGCCTGTACCCCATGACCGGGGTGCACGAGTACGGGGACGGGAGCGAGCAGTCCTGGGCCTACATGCTCAACAACAACACCGGCGCAGACGAGGGAGCCTTCGTGGCCACCGGGCTGAGCCTGAGTGGTGGCGCGGTCAGCGACGGGCTGGCGTGTGCGGACGTCTCGGGCGCGCTCATCGCGGGCAGCTTCCCCAGCGTCAATGGCCCAGGAGTCACCGCGGACTTCCTCGCTGACCGTGAGCTCGCCTGTGTCGGCGGAGCCGAGGGCGTGGTGGTCGCGGGCACCGTTGGACTCACGTTCGGCGGCACGGTGGTCGGGGTCGTGGAGTGAGTCGGGTGCTCGCCGCGGTCATGGCCTCAGCGGTCGTGGCCGCGGGTCTCCTGGCATGGCCTCGGGACCAAGCGGAGGTTCCCAACCCTGCCCCGGTGAGCGAGGAGCGGTCCGCTCGTGGCGAAACTTTCCGGCCACAGGGAGCCCCAGCGGTCCCTGAAGCGCCTCGCAGCGAGCCCACGGCCCCATTGCCAAGTCTGACCGTCGAGGACCTCTCCGAGAGCTCTGGGCTGCGAGAGCGGCGCCGGGCTCGCTTCGCGACCGAGGCAACGGACGAGGCCGCGCGACTGCTCGCCGAGAGCGACGCCGCGCCTCTCGACTCAGACCTGCTCGCCCAGGCGAGAGCGGTCGCCGCGACCCTGCGTGACCCCAGCGCGCCGCCGCCTCGCTGATATCCTGAGTTCAATGCCCCTGCTCCGCGATCTCGAGACCGGCACCACCGTTCGCTTCTTCCGCTCGCTGCGGGTGGGTCGGGCACCGGACAACGACCTGGTGCTCTCCGACCGGACGGTCTCGTCGTTCCACGCGTGTGTGCAGCTGCGACGTGGGGCCTGGTTCCTCAAGGATCTGGGCAGCTCGAACGGGACCACGCTCGACGGCGCCGCGGTGCACGGCTGGACGCGGCTGGAGGCCGGCGGCGCCATCGGCTTTGGAGCCCAGGCACGCTGGACCCTGGACGAGCTCGCCAGCGCGGCGGATGCGGGCGGAGCCTCGCCGTGGGTGGTGGTCGGCGACGAACGCACCCGCATCACCCACGACCGCCTGACGGTGGGGAGGGGGGCTTCCTGGGACGTCTCACTCAGCGTGGGCCCGCCTGGGCTGCATGCCGTGCTGTTCGTCGAGGACGACGCGATGTACCTGATGGGGGTGGGTGACGCGGACGTGTCGCTCGACGGCGCCGAGCTGCCGCTCGACAGCCCTGCGCCGCTGTCGCCGGGGCAGAGCTTTGTCGTCAGCGGGCAGCAGCTCACGCTCTCGCTCGACCAGCCGACCCTGTCGGGCTTTGTGGCGACGGCGCAGACCGGAGTGCCGGCCAGGGCCTATGCCGGCGTGCACCTCGCGCTCGAGGATCGCGGGGACTTCGGGGACATCGTGGTGAGTCAGGCCGGCGAGGAGCATCGCTTCCCTGACCAGGAGCTGCGCTTCGCACTGCTGCTGGTGCTGGCCCAAGAGCTTCTGCGGCAAGCCGATCAGGGACTGACCGAAAACGTGGGCTGGATGAACGACGAGGATCTGCGCATCGGGATCTGGGGTCGGCGAGCCATCGAGAATCAAGCGACCTCGACGCTGGCAAAGCTGATGCACGACACCCGGGCCATGCTGGGGCGCAAGGGCATCGATGGGCTGTTCTTGGAGAAGAAGCGCGGGCGATCACGCCTGCGCCTCGACCCCGCGGCGGTGTGTCTGCGTTAGGGTGGAGGCAATGCGGACTTCTGCGTTTCTCCTCGCCCTGTTGTTCTCGCTCGGCCTCGGTTGTGTTGACACCGGCCCCCCCCGGGGACGATGACGACAGCACGTTCCCGGGCGATGACGACGACGCGACCGGCGATGACGACGACGCGACCGGCGATGACGACGACGCGACCGGCGATGACGACGACGCGACCGGCGATGACGAC
>Ga0222662_1000610_pt1 | contig 26453 bp, 11 predicted proteins | sample AntAcemetagen600_FD_179821 | JGI IMG/M metagenome (GOLD analysis project Ga0222662, IMG submission 179821) | Saline water microbial communities from Ace Lake, Antarctica - #600 | ecosystem: Environmental > Aquatic > Non-marine Saline and Alkaline > Saline | place: Antarctica: Ace Lake... | reverse complement strand
CGACGCCCAGTGCAGCACCGAGACGGCCTGCATCACCGAGGACTGCACCAACACCCTGGACGACAACGGCGACGGCTTTGTGGACTGCGCGGACGTGCAGTGCAGCTCCGAGGCGATCTGCCTCTCTGAGAACTGCACCAACGGCATCGACGACGACGCCGACACCCTCGTGGACTGCGATGATCCGTCGTGTTTGGGCGACCTCGCCTGCCTGCTGACCGGCGAGACCAACTGCACCGACGGCATCGACGACGACGGCGACGGCGCCATCGACTGCGCCGACCCCGAGTGCGCCACCGACGTCGCGTGCAACCCCGAGAACTGCGCCGACGGCATCGACAACGACGCCGATGGGGCCATCGACTGCTTCGACTCGGACTGCGCCGCCGACCTCGCGTGCCTGTTCGAGGACTGCGCCGACGGCATCGACAACGACGGCGACGGCTTCGCGGACTGCAACGACACCGACTGCGCGACCGAACCCCAGTGCATCCCCGAGCTGTGCTCCAACAACGTCGACGACGACGGCGACGGACTCACCGACTGCGCGGATCCCGAGTGCTCCGGCGCCCTCGCCTGCGTGCCCGAGAACTGCGTCAACGGCGTGGATGACGACGGCGACGGAGCCATCGACTGCTTTGACACCGAGTGCGCGTTCACCGCCACCTGCGCCAACGAGATCTGCGACAACGGCATCGACGACGACGGCGACGGAGCGGTCGACTGCGCCGACACCGTGGACTGCGGCCTCTTCTCCGGCTGCATCGTCGAGGACTGCGCCAACGGCATCGACGACGACGGCGACGGAGCCGCCGACTGCAACGACACCGAGTGCACCACCGACTCCGCCTGCATCCCCGAGGACTGCTCCAACGGCGTGGACGACGACTCCGACGGCGCCACCGACTGCGCTGACGCCGAGTGCGTGGGCACGAGCGGGTGCCTCATCGAGGACTGCACCAACGGCGCGGACGACGACGTCGACGGGCTCGTGGACTGCGCCGATCCCGAGTGCACCACCGACCCCGTGTGCATCCCCGAGATCTGCAACAACAGCATCGACGACGACGGCGACGGCGCCCGCGACTGCGCCGACACCGAGTGCGCCGCCGACCCCGTGTGCACGTCCGAGGACTGCACCGACGGCATCGACAACGACGGTGATGGCGACATCGACTGCGCCGACCCCAGCTGCGGCGGCGACCCTGCCTGCACCACCGGCGGCGGCGAGAACTGCTCCGACGGCACCGACGACGACGCCGACGGACTCATCGACTGCGCCGATCCCGACTGCACCAACGACCTCGCGTGCCTCGTCGAGCTCTGCGCGGACGGCGCCGACAACGACGCCGACGGCCTCATCGACTGCGCCGACCCCGACTGCAGCGCCGACGCCTCGTGCCTCATCGAGCTGTGCAGCAATGGCGCCGACGACGATCTCGACGGGCTCATCGACTGCGCCGACACCGACTGCACCGGCGACTCGTCGTGCATCACCGAGGCCTGCAACAACGGCATCGACGACGACTCCGACGGCTTCATCGACTGTGCGGACAGCGAGTGCGCCGCCGCGTCCAACTGCATCAGCGAGAACTGCACCGACGGCATCGACAACGACGGCGACGGCCTGGTGGACTGCGCCGACGGCAGCTGCGCGGGCGATCTCGCCTGCATCAGCGGCGGCTCCGAGATCTGCAACAACGGCATCGACGACGAGCCAGACGGACTCATCGACTGCGCCGATCCCGACTGCGCCAGCGACTCGGCCTGCATCATCGAGGACTGCTCCAACGGCGTGGACGACGACTCCGACGGCGCGGTGGACTGCGTGGACACCGAGTGCGCCAGCGACTCGGCCTGCCTGGTCGAGATCTGCAACGACGGCGTAGACAACGATGGTGACGGCGTCCTCGACTGCTTCGACACCGACTGCACCAACGATTCGGTCTGCATCCCCGAGGACTGCAGCAACAGCATCGATGACGACAGCGACGGCTTCATCGACTGCGCGGACAGCGAGTGCGCTTCCTCGCCGACCTGCGGCACCGAGAACTGCTCCAACGGCATCGACGACGACGGCAACGGCGACATCGACTGCGCCGACGCCGGCTGCCTGGGCGACCCCGCCTGCACGTTTGGTGGCTTCGAGAACTGCGCGGACGGCACCGACAACGACTCCGACGGGCTCGTGGACTGCAACGACCCCGACTGCTCGAACGATCCGGTCTGCGTGCCCGAGATCTGCGGGAACGGCTTTGACGACGACGGCGACGGCGCGGCGGACTGCCAGGACTCCGAGTGCGCAACCGACAGCTCGTGCCTGCCCGAGATCTGCACCGACAACGTAGACAACGACAACGACGGCGACGTCGACTGCGGGGACGCCGACTGCGTGGGCGCGCCCATCTGCTCGCTCGAGGACTGCTCCAACGGCGTCGACGACAACTCCGACGGTTTTGTGGACTGCCTCGACACCCAGTGCGTGGGCGACTCCGGCTGCGTGCCCGAGGACTGCAGCAACGGCGTGGACGACAACGACGACGGCAACATCGACTGCGCCGACAGCGACTGCGCCAACGCCGCGATCTGCGGCGGCGAAGACTGCACCAACGGCATCGACGACGACACCGACGGACTCGTGGACTGCCTCGACAGCGACTGCGCGGGCAGCTCGGACTGCGTGCCCGAGGTCTGCGGCAACGGCATCGACGACGACAGCGACGGACTCGTGGACTGCAACGACAGCGAGTGCGCCACCGACTCCTACTGCGCTTCGTGCAGCACGCTGAGCACCCTGACCTGCGGCGGCAACGCCACGCCGGGCGACAACGGGGCGGCGGGCGCGACGTCGGCGAACCTCGGGTACAGCTGCGGCGGCTGGGACGCCAGCGGGCCCGAGGTGGTCTACGAGTTCACCGCCACCGAGACCGGCGACCACTTCTTCGGTCTGTCGGGCATCGGCGCCGACCTCGACATCTACGTGGTGGACGCGTTCGGCGGTCAGACCTGCGGCAACGGCGCCTGCGCGGTGTTCGGCGACCAGTCGATCACCTGGAACGGCACGGCCGGCAGCACCATCTACATCATCGTCGAGGGCCGCTTCGGCGCCACGTCGTCCTACGACCTCAACGTGTTCTGCCCGTCCGACCTCGTGGAGGACTGCTCCAACGGCATCGACGACGACTTTGATGGCGACGTGGACTGCTCGGACAGCGAGTGCGCCTGCCCCGCCACCTGCACCCAGGTGGGCGTCATCGGCTGCGGCGACAGCATCGCCTCGACCACCTCCGGCACCGGCACCATCGACACCTACGGCTGCGGACTGCCCCAGACCGGCGGCGAGGAGTTCTGGACCTTCCTCGGGCCCACGGGCGGCGGCAACGTCGCGTTCCAGCTCGCCGTGACCGACCCCTCAGCGCAGCTCGACCTGTACGCACTGGACGTGACCGCGGCCGGCGGCGTGTGTGACTCGAGCCAGTGCGCCGGGTTCTCGGCCACCGCGGGCAACACCGAGACCCTCACCGTGGCCACCGTGGCGGGCAACGAGTACGCCGTGGGCATCGACGGCGCCAACCTGACGTCGGGCGGCTACGTGCTCTCGGTCGTCTGCCCGACCACCCCCATCGAGGACTGCGCGGACGGCATCGACAACGACGCCGACGGAGCCGTGGACTGCGCCGACCCCAACTGCTTCGGCGACCCGGTCTGCGCGGTCGAGGACTGCAGCAACCGCTTCGACGACGACAACGACGGCTTTGTGGACTGCCTGGACACCGCCGACTGCGCCGGCGAGGCGATCTGCCAGCCCGAGGACTGCACCGACGGCATCGACAACAACGCCGACGGGGACATCGACTGCAACGACAGCGAGTGCTTGACCGCCATCACGTGCCAGGTCGAGGACTGCTCCAACGGCATCGACGACGACGCGGACGGCGACATCGACTGCGATGACAGCGAGTGCGCGACCGAGGCGAGCTGCCAGCCCTCCTGCAACCCGGCCCTGAGCCTCATGGAGTGCGGCAACAACAACAGCGTCAGCGGAACCACGACCGGCAGCACCGACGAGATCGGCGCCTACAGCTGCGCGCCGAGCGAGGTCGGCCCCGAGAATGTCTACGAGTTCGTACCCAACGTCAGCGGCACCATCACGATGCAGCTCAGCATCAACACGCCGGCCATCGATCTCGACCTCATCGTGCTCGAGGAGCAGGGCGGCTGCGACCCGAACGCGTGCGTGGCCTCGGCCATCAGCACCACGTCCGATCCCGAGCAGCTGCTGCTGCCAGTGAACGCCGGGCAGACGTACTTCCTGGTGGTGGAGGGCAAGACCGCATCCGATGTCGGCGGCTACACGCTGCTGGTCACCTGCTCGGCCCTGCCGGGCATCGAAGACTGCTCCAACGGCCAGGACGACGACGGCGACGCCAACATCGACTGCGCGGACACCGACTGCGCCAGCAACCCGTTCTGCGCCCCGCCGGTGGAGGACTGCATCAACGGCATCGACGACGACGGCGACGGCGACATCGACTGTGACGACTCCGCCTGCGTCAGCGAGTCGGTCTGCACCATCAACGAGAACTGCGCCAACGGCGTGGACGACGACGGTGACGGCTCGGTGGACTGCCAGGACAGCGAGTGCAATGGCACCCTGAACTGCATCAGCACCGAGGACTGCGACAACGGCACCGAGGACGACGGTGATGGCCTCATCGACTGCGCCGACCCCGACTGCACCAACGATCCGTACTGCGCTGCGGAGTCCGCGTGCAACAACGGCTTCGATGACGACAACGATGGACTCGTGGACTGCCTGGACCCCGACTGCGGGTCCGCCTCGGCGTGCGTGGCCGAGATCTGCGACAACGGGTCCGACGACGACAACGACGGCCTCGTGGACTGCGCGGACTTCGAGTGCGTGGGCGTGTCCGACTGCATCGCAGAGCAGTGCACCAACGGCGTAGACGACGACGGCGACGGCCTGGTGGACTGCATCGACACCGAGTGCAACACCGACCCGACCTGCATCACCGAGGACTGCACCAACACGCTCGACGACGACGGCGACGGTGACATCGACTGCGCCGACAGCGAGTGCTCTTCGCTCTCCATCTGCATCCCCGAGCTGTGCAGCAACGGCATCGACGACGACAATGACGGGCTGAGCGACTGCGCGGACCCCGAGTGCAGCGGCCTGCCCGCCTGCGTGTCCGAAGACTGCGCCAACGGAACGGACGACGACGGCGACGGACTCGTGGACTGCGCGGACCCCTCGTGCTTCGGCAACTTCAACTGCACCAGCGGCGGCACCGAGAACTGCACCGACGGCACCGACGACGACGCCGACGGCCTGGTGGACTGCGACGATCCCGACTGCCTGTCTGCCCCGAGCTGTCAGACCGAGGACTGCTCCGACGGCTTCGACAACGACAGCAATGGCCTGGTGGACTGCCAGGACCCGGCGTGCAGCAGCGCGCCGATCTGCCAGACCGAGGACTGCACCAACGGGCTCGACGACGACAGCGACGGCCTCGTGGACTGCGCCGACGGCGACTGCGCCACCGCACCGGCGTGCGTCACCGAGGACTGCACCAACGGCGTAGACGACGACAGCGACGGATTTGTGGACTGCGGCGACAGCGAGTGCAGCGGCGAGCTCGCGTGTCAGCCGGAGATCTGCAACGACGGCAACGACAACAACGGCGACGGCGCCATTGATTGCGTCGACCTGGACTGCCTGGGCGACCCCACCTGCGGCACCGAGGACTGCACCAACGGCGTAGACGACGACGGCGACTCCTTCGTGGACTGCGCGGACGGCGACTGCAGCCTCGCGTCCATCTGCATCCCCGAGGTGTGTGATGACGGCGCGGACAACGACGGCGACGGCGCCCTGGACTGCGCGGACAGCGAGTGCAGCTCCGATGTGTACTGCACCACCTGCGCCCCCGCGGCGACGCTGACCTGCGGCGGGCTCCTGCAGGCCAACAACAGCGAAGTCGGCAGCAGCAACGCCAACACGTCCTACTCCTGCGGCGGCTTCGACGCGTCCGGCCCCGAGTACATCGTCGAGTACACCGCGACCGAGACGGGCAACCACTACGTGGTGCTCTCGGGTCTGTCGGCCAACCTCGACCTGTACGTCATCGACGCGGACATCAACGGCTGCGACACCGACGAGTGCATCGCCAACGGCAACCAGTCGGCGTTCTTCCCGGCCACCGCCGGCGACACCATCCAGCTCGCGGTGGACGGTCGCTTCGGCGCGGTCAGTGACTTCAACCTGTCGCTGTTCTGCCCGTCCGACCTCGTGGAGGACTGCTCCAACGGCGTGGACGACGACTTTGACGGCGCGGTGGACTGCTCCGACAGCGACTGCCCGTGCCCCGTCACCTGCACTCCGGGACAGATCCTGAACTGCGGTGACAGCTTCCAGGGCGACACCGGCGCCGGGGCGAGCAACCTCGACAGCTACGGCTGCGGGCGGCCCGCGTCGGGCAACGAGATCGTCTACGACTTCACCGGCCCTGGCGGCGTGGTGGACATCCAGGTGGCGCTGGGCTCCAGCCTCGACCTGGACCTGTACGTCATCGACGTCACCGCCGGCGCAGGCGTGTGCGAGACCAACAACTGCGCCGACTCCTCGGCGACGAGCAGCAACGTCGAAGGCGTCAGCTTCAACACCGTGGCCGGCAATGAGTACGCGATCATCGTGGACGGCTTCCAGGGCGCGACCGGCTCGTACCTGATGGACGTGGTGTGCCCGTCCACCCTGGTGGAGGACTGCAGCAACGGCATCGACGACGACGGCGATGGTGACGCGGACTGCCAGGACTCGGTGTGCTTCGGCACCGGGGCGTGCCAGCCCGAGTTCTGCAACAACGACTTCGACGACGACAACGACGGCCTCGTGGACTGCGCGGACAGCGACTGCAGCAGCGACCCGACCTGCGTGCCCGAGACGTGTGACAACGGCGTGGACGACGACACCGACGGCGACGCCGACTGCGACGACACCGAGTGCGTCGCCTGGCCGACGTGTCTGCCCGAGGACTGCAGCAACGGCATCGACGACAACGCCAACGGACTCGTGGACTGCTTCGACCCGACCTGTGGCAGCGAGCCCCAGTGCTCCCCGGCCGCGTGCGTCACCGAGACGGGGCCCATGGCCTGCGGCGGTTTCATCACGGACAGCACGGTGGGCGAGCCGGCATCGGTGGGCGCGTACGGGTGTGGGAACAGCGCCGTGGGGCCCGAGGTCGTCTACACGTACACCGCCATCTCCTCGGGCATCAACACGCTGACCCTGACCGGAACCACGGCCGGGGTGAACCTCGACCTCATCCTCATCCCCGAGGTCAACAGCGACTGCGACGCCGGCGAGTGCCAGGACGCGAGCGCCGCGACCATCGACACCACCATCCAGGACGAGAGCCTGACGTTCACTGGGGTCGCGGGTCAGACCTACTACCTCATCGTGGACGGCGCGACGGCCAGCGACGCGGGCGGCTTCACCCTGGATCTGAGTTGTGGGAGCGGGGCCGAGGAGTGCAGCAATGGGAGCGATGATGACGGCGACGGCGACATCGACTGCAACGACAGCGACTGCGCCGCGTCCAGCGCGTGCAACGCACCCGAAGACTGCGCCAACGGCGTAGACGACGACCGGGACGGGCTCACCGACTGCGCGGATGGCGACTGCGCCCAGGAGATGGTCTGCGTGGTCAACGAGGACTGCGCCAACGGCGTAGACGACGACGGCGACTTCGACGTGGACTGCGCGGACAGCGAGTGCGTGGGCAACGTGAACTGCGTGGCGGTGGAGATCTGCGACAACCTCGTGGACGACGACGGCGACGGCGACATCGACTGCGCGGACAGCACCTGCGCGGGTGAGTCGGCGTGCTCCAGCGAGACGGCGTGCCAGGACGGCGCGGACAACGATCTCGACGGCGACACCGACTGCGACGACAGCGACTGCTCCGGGACGGCCGAGTGCCAGACCGAGATCTGCAACGACAGCAACGACAACGACAACGACGGCGACGTCGACTGCGAAGACTCGGACTGCCAGCCCAGCTCGGTGTGTCCCGAGATCTGCAGCAACTCCTTTGACGACGACGGCGACGGCCTCACCGACTGCTCGGACGGCGACTGCATCGGGTTCTCGGGCTGCGCGGAGGTGTGCACCGACTCCATCGACAACGACGGCGACGGGTCCACCGACTGCGCGGACAGCGACTGCGCCGGGGCGCCCTCGTGCCTCGCGCCGGAGAACTGCATCGACGGGATCGACAACGACGGCGACGGCGCCATCGACTGCGCCGACACCGACTGCAGCCCGGACGTGGCGTGCGTGGCCGAGGACTGCAGCGACGGCCTCGACGACGACGGCGACGGCCTCGTGGACTGCGCGGATCCAGACTGCTCCGGCACGCTGGCGTGCCCCGCGACCACCTGCCCCGTGGCGGCGACCGTGGCCTGCGGGACCACCACGGTGGACAGCACGGTGGGCGTGACCAACGAGATCGAGGGCTACGGCTGCGGCAACCTGCAGAGCGGCGGCGAGCTGCTCTATGAGTTCTTCTCCAACGTCGGCCAGACGGTCACCCTGGAGCTCACCGCAGACAGCGCGCTCATCGACCTGGACCTGACCCTGCTCCAGGACGTGGGCGACGGCTGCGAGGTGGACCAGTGCGAGGAGTTCGCGGCGACGGCCAGCCCGGTGGAGACCCTGGTGTTCACCGCTGGCGCAGGAACCACCTGGTACGTGGCGGTGGACGGCATGACGGGCGCCGACGTGGACGGGTTCAGCCTGGACGTGACCTGCGGCAGCACGACCGCTGAGATCTGCGGCAACGGCGTGGACGACGACGGCGACGGCGACATCGACTGCGCCGACAGCAACTGCGCCACCGCCTCGGTGTGCAACCCCACCGAGATCTGCAACGACGCCATCGACAATGACGGCGACGGGCTCATCGACTGCGCCGACGGCGACTGCGCGACGAGCTCGGCGTGCATCGGCGAGAACTGCCTCGACGGCGTAGACAACGACAGCGACGGGTTGGTGGACTGCGATGACGGCGACTGCTCGAACGCGCAGATCTGCGTCAGCGGCGAGGACTGCAGCGACGGCGTAGACAACGACGGCGACGGCGCCGCGGACTGCGACGATCTCAGCTGCGTGAGCGAGCCCGGCTGCGGCACCAACGACTGCGACCTGGAGGCAGCGGTCCTGCAGTGCGACACGCCGGTCACCGCGAGCACCGTGGGCGCCGGTAACGACATCGGGCAGTACGAGTGCAACAACTGGGTGGGCCTCGGGCCGGACCGGGTCTACGCGTTCATCGCCCCGGGGAGCGGCGGGTATGGCGCGACCCTGCTGTCCAACACCTCGGCGAACCTGGCTCTGATGCAGCTCCCGCTGACGCCTGGGGGATGCGAGACCACGTCGTGCGAGGCCTTCGCGGCGACGGCGGAGAACCCCGAGACGATCTCGTTCAGCGCCAACACGAACGACGTCATCTACTTCGCGGTGGATGGCTCGCTGGCCTCTGATGCGGGCTCGTTCACTCTCGAGATCGAGTGCGCGGCGCCGAGCGTCGAGGACTGCGGCAACGGGGTCGATGACGACGGCGACGGCGACGCGGACTGCGACGACAGCAACTGCGCCTCGGCGGAGAACTGCATCCCGCCGGAGGACTGCACCAACTCCATCGACGACGACGGCGACGGGCTCATCGACTGCGACGACGGCGAGTGCGTCGGCACCGCGGCGTGCCCGGTGGAGATCTGCTTCGACCTCATCGACAACGACGGCGACGGGCTCATCGACTGCGACGACCCGAACTGCGGCGCAGAGTCGAACTGCCTGACCGAGATCTGCACCAACGGCGTAGACGACGACGGGGACAACCAGACGGACTGTGACGACGGCGACTGCTCAGGGCTGCCGGTGTGCAACCCCGGCACCGAGATCTGCGACAACGGCATCGACGAGCAGGGTGACGGCTGGGTGGACTGCGCCGACGCCGACTGCATCGGCAGCGAGGCGTGCCAGACCGAGACCTGCACCGACGGCGTGGACAACGACGGCGACGGCGATGTGGACTGCGACGACAGCGACTGCAGCGCGGAGCAGGGATGCGTCAGCGACAGCTGCACGGCGGTCCAGACCGTGGCGTGCGATGCGACGACGACGTCCATCCAGATCGCCAACTCCACCAGCGGGGTCGGGGTCAACGACTGGTACACCTGCGGGAACGCTGCGTTCGGACCGGAGTACGTGACCGCGTTTACGAGCAACGTCAGCGACGACGTGAGCCTGACCCTGAACTACAGCGCGGGCATCGATCTCGACGTCATCGTGATCGAAGGTGGCTCCACGCCGGGCAACTGCGAGCCGCAGAGCTGCCAGAGCACCGGGTACGGGGCCATCGGGCCCGACACGACGTTCTTCGAGGCGGAGGCAGGCCAGACGTACTTCCTCGTGGTGGATGGAGCCACGGCGGCGGACGCAGGCGCGTTCACCCTGGACATCGAGTGCGGCAACACCCCGAGCGTGGAGCAGTGCACCAACGGGACCGACGACGACGGGGACAGCCTCGTGGACTGCGCAGACCCCGACTGCAGCGGGGCCTTTGTCTGCCTGCCAGCCGAGAACTGCGTGGACAACATCGACAACGACCAGGACAACTTCACCGACTGCTCCGATTCGGATTGCAACAACGCGGTGAACTGCCAGGACGAGCAGTGCACCGACACCGTGGACAACGATGGCGATGGCGACATCGACTGCGCGGACCCGGACTGCGCTGGCGACGCGGCCTGCCCCTGAGTGGGGGCGCAGGAGGAGACGGCGATGCGATGGACCGCGCTGGCGGCGAGCCTGGTGCTGGCGGGGTGTCCTGCCGGCAACGACGATGACTCCAGCAGAGTCGCCGACGACGATGACGTAGCTGGCTGCACCGTGAACGCATCGGGAGGGTCGGGAGGCGCCAGCGGGCTGTCCTGGATCACCGTGCCTGGCTGGAGCACCGACGACGGCGCGAACACGCCGGACTACGAGGTGGTGGTGTACCGCCCGCCGACGGTGCAGGGCTCGGCGCCGCTGGCGATCTTGACGTCCAACCCGGTGTCCGCAGACCGCAGCAGCATCGAGAACATCGTGGTGGGCTCCGACGACGGAGGCTTTGACGCCTGGGCGGAGACCTACGGCTACATCGTCGCCTTCCCGGTGGGCGGCGGCGTGGAGGGAGGGCTGCTCGCGTTCCGCAGCCAGCAGGACGAGCCTTATATGGGCGCGGCCATCGACGCCATCGGGCAGAGCTTCGACGTCGACCTCAACTCGGTGCACCTGTTCGGGCGCAGCGGCGGCGCGTACCTCGCGATCCAGCTAGCCCAGGCCCAGGCGACCCGTGTGGCGTCCATCATGTCGCTGGCCGGTCCGCAGCCGTTCCCCAACTGGGAGAGCGGCGAGCCCGCGTGGGACCGCCCGGTCGGCGCGCTGCTCATCCACGACGAGAACGACCCGATCGTGAGCCGTCCGACGGTGCTGGACACGGCGGTCATGTTCGAGTCGCTCGGCGGCGAGGTGGAGCGGTTCTTCGACTACACCGGCATGCACGAGTGGGTGCCCGAACAGGTGGAGCCGCGCATGGCGCTGTTCTTCGATCGGACGTGTCTGTAGGGCGCGGCGAGAGAGCGGGGACTGAACTCAGCGCTCGGAGCCGAGTCGCAGCAGCTCGTCGATCACCCAGTCGATGTCGGGGTCCTTGCCCCGAGCGTCGCGCAGCCAGGGCGCGAGGCTGGCCACCAACAGGTCAGACTCACGCCAGCGCTGCTGGGCGGCGAGCTGCGTGGCGCGCAGGGTCCGGGCGAGGGAGAGGTTCTCGGTCCAGCCGTGGCGCTCCAGCTCTGGGAAGAGCTCGTCAAGCCACTGCGAGGCGGCGGCCCAGTCTCCGCGCTGGGCGGCGACGATGGTGAGGTTCATCCACGGCAGGAAGCTCCAGACCGAGTCGGTGCCCTCGAACAGCTGGACCACGTCCTCGTAGATCCTCTCGGCCGCGGCGCTGTCTCCCGCCCTGCGACGGCACTCCCCGATGTTGTTGAGCGTGACGGCCTCGAGCGCCCGCTCCCCGGCGCGTCGGTTCTCCAGGCGCACCGTCTCGAACAGCTGCTCGGCTCCTTCGAGCCTCCCCGTCGCGAGGCGTTGGCCCGCCAGGGTCCCGTAGGCGCTGACCAGCAGCCGTCGAGAGCCGCCGGCGTTCAGCTCCTCGATGCAGCCTTGCAGCGCCGCCTCACCTTCCTCGAGGCGGCCCAGCGCGAACAAGCACTCCGCCCAGGCCTCTGTGGCGCGCAGCCGCGAGTTGAGGTCCCCCAGGGCACGGGCTCGGTCCCGGCTGGTGGCGAACCACCGCAGCGCAGTGGGCAGATCGCCTTGATAGCGAGCCACAAACCCCATCGACCACTCCAGAGACACCAGCGAGGCGGGGTCGTGAGCGGCCTGGGCCAGCTCCCGGGCTTGGTTGAGCAGCGCGCTGGCCTCGTCGAACTGGCCCGCGGCGCGGCGCGCATCCGCGATCGCACGGAGGCCCTCGGCCTTGAGCGACCAGAAGCGGTACGGGTCCCCAGACCACGAGATGCTCTCGGCCGGGGGAGGGTTGGCGGGATCGACGCGACCCGCGCACGCCGCGAGCACCTGCTCCCCGCGGCCGCCCAGCGCTGCGTGGTTCGAGGTGCGCCAAAGGTGGGCAAACGGCACGGTCAGCAGCTCGACCCACCTCGAGTCGGCCGGCGCTACCCCGCCGTCCTTGAGCGCCTGACGCAAGAGCTGCTCGACGTCCCAGACCGCGGCGGGGTCGGACAGCTCCTCGAGCCAGCGGACCTGGGCGCCCAGCATCGGCGGGACCTCCAGCGGACGCCGGGCGGCCAGCAGGTGGCGGGCCCACGCGCGGCATCGCGGAAGGATGGGCGCGTTCGCGGCGCGGTGAGCGTCTGCGCACGCGGAGTGGAGGAGGTGCAGGACGCCATCCCGCTTCGCCTTGCGCAGGATGGTCTCGCGCAGGTTCGGGTCGCTGATGCGCGGAGCGGCGGCGGCGCTGACGAGCTGGCCGCGCAGCAGCGCCGGAACCAGCTCCGCCGATGGGCTGACGCCCAGCTGCCCGCACGCCGAGAGCCACAGGGGATCCCCGGTGTGCAGGTCCCCCACCGCGAGGAGCTGCGCGGCCTGGATGTCGCCTGGCGGCAGCCCCTGCAGCGCCCGGGTCAGGCGCGCCTCCCAGAATGCGTGCACGTCGCGCGGCAGGGTCACCCCCGAGGCGAGCACGTGGCCCCTCGGCCCGGGCAGCAGCCCTCCGCTGCGCGCCAGCTCACCCACCAGCTGCGCCGCAAACCAGGCGCGCCCCTGGCTGCGCTGCTCGAGCTCGCGAGCGAGGTCAGGGTCCAGATCGAGCATGCGCCCGATGAGTCGGCGGTGGTCCGCGCTGGGCAGGGGTCGCAGCGGCAGCGTCGCAACCTTGGGATGGCCACGCAGATTGTTCAGGGCGCCGCGGGCGTCGGGCGAACCATCGCCGTCCCGGGCCGTCAGGACCAACATCAGCGGGAGCCGCTCGTACGGGGCCTGACTCAACAGCCGATCGGCGAGACGCAGCAGCAGCGGATTGGACACCGCATCGTCGAGCACGAGCACCAGCGGACGCCCCGGACCAACGGCGCGCAGGGCGGCCAGCGTGATGCTCAGGCGCTCCGCCTCGGGCGCGGCGCTCTGCCCATTCACCAGCTCGCACACCGCATCGGCGAGCCATCCGCGGTCGGAGTCCTGGAGCATGGGGGCCAGGGTCTCCGCCATGTCCTCGTGCAGCTGACCGGGCAGCCACAGCGCCGCCCGCAGAAGGCTCGCCAGCGGCTGGCTGTCCCCGCCCGAAGCGACCGCTACCGTCGCGCCCTGCTCGTGGGCCGCCGCCGCGACACGCTGGGCGAGCCGGGACCGCCCCACGCCTGCCGGGCCGGTCAACACCACCCCCCGGCCATCGCGGTGATCGACCGCCTCGCGCAGGGCACTCCACAGCGCGTCTTGCTCGGCGCGGCGCCCGGTGAACGGCAGGCGACCCACCCCCACGAGACCCAGGCCCGACCGCCGCTCGGGGGCTTGGTGGGGCGATGGCAGGTGCGCCGGGAGTGGGGGGCGGGGGACGTCCTGCCCGGTCAGCGCTGCCAGGGACCGCGCGGCGTCACTCGCGCGCTGGAACCGCTCGGACGGCGCTTTGGCGAGCAGGCGGTCGAGCCACTGCTGGATCCCTGCCGGCCCCGACTGGGCGGGCAGCCGTGGCGGGGGGGTCATCACGTGGGCCTGCACCAGCGCGAACACGTTGGTCCCGGCGAACGGCGGCGCGCCGGCGAGCAATTCATGGGCGACGCAGCCCACCGCGTACAGGTCCGTCCAGGGACCCAACAGCCCGCTGGAGAACACCTCCGGCGCCATGTAGAGCGGGGTGCCCGACTCGCGGCTGTTGCGGCTGGTCAGCCCGCCGCGCCCTCCGAGGTGGGCGATGCCAAAGTCCACCAAACGCAGCCGGCCCTGGGTGTCCTCGATGAGGTTGCCGGGCTTGATGTCGCGGTGGAGCACTCCGTGGGCGTGGGCGTGGGACAGGGCATCGAGCAGCTCGGTCATCCAGCGGGCGACGTCGTAAAAGGGCGCAGTGACCCGGTCGGCCAGGGTGCTCGGCGGCAGGATCTCCATGGCCATCCACGGGGCTCCTGCGGCGACCTCGCGGGTGGGGTCCGCCTCCTTCTCCGTCACGAGCCCTGAGTCGAACACCCGGACGATCCCCGGGTGGTGCAGCGTGGCCACGGCCTGCACTTCGCGCTCGAACAGCGTGCGCGCCGAGGCCGCCGACGCCACGTCCGCCCGGATCACCTTGAGCGCCACCTCGTCGCCGGTGCGCGCATGGCGGGCCGCGAAGACCTGGGCCATGCCGCCCTCGCCGAGCAGGTCCCCCAGCGTGTAGGGCCCGAGCCGACTCACCGGACGCGCACCGCGCGCAGGCTCGGCTCAGAGCACATGGTCCAGCACGCCAGGGACGACCTTGCTGAGCGCGGTCAGCACGTCACCCAAGATGTTCAAGGTCTTCACCGCGTCGTTCAGGCCTCGCACCGCGCGCTTGAGGTCGGCCAAGCCCTCGCTGAGCTCGGCGTCGTGCTGCTGCAGGGCGGTGGCGAGCTCGTCGAGTTGGGCGTGCAGGGCGTCGGCGAGGGCCTGGGCGACGTACCCGCGCAACCCCACGAAGCGGGCGCGGCTCTCGTCATCCTGGGACCGGTAGAACGTGGTGACCCGGGTGGAGTGCAGCTCGCGGTCGAGATCGCGCAGCGCGTCGATGAGGTCGTTGGGCGTCACTTCGAGTCTCCAGCGGTGCCCGAAGCGAGGGCCTCGAACGTCTCGCGCAGGGCGCGGGCGGCGGCCCGGGCGGCGCGCACCTCTTCGATGGTCTGCTCGGCCGTGAGGATGCGCTGGCGAGTGGCGACCCAGGACTCCGGCGACGAGATGGGGGCGTCCGCGAGCAACGGGTCGAGCACCAGCAGCCGCTCGGCGACGGCCTGACCGATGCGCAGGTCATGCGAGACGGTGTCGGCGATGGTGGCGAGCAGCGCTTCCTGGGTGGCGATCTCCCGGGCGATGAGGTCGCCGCGTAGCTCGAGCTCCTTACGCAGGGCGCCTTTGACGATCTGACCGACGATGACCTTGCCCGTCTCGGTGACGGCCTGGGCCGGAGGGAAAGCGAGGTTGGTGCGCAGGCCCTCGCCCAGGGCCGAGGCATCGTTCCACGCGGTCTCGATGGCGCCGTGGGCCTTGCCGGCGGCGTCCGATGCGCGCTGGGGGGCGTCGGTGGAGGCGAGCTGGCTCAGGCCGCCGAAGTAGCGAGCGAGCACGTCGCCGTGGTGGCGCAGGCGGCGCAGGACAGCGGCGCGCGCGCGGTCGGAGTCGCTCGACTCGGTGTAGGCCTGCACCGTGGTGTTGGACAGGCCGTCGCTGTCGAGCAAGCGCCACGAGGTCGCGTCGATGCCGCTCTTCTCGGCGGCGATGAGGACCTCGTCCAGCCGCGCCGCGTATGCGCTGCCCGCATCGGCGAACGCCACGTAGGGATTGGTGGTGGCGCAGCCGGGGGCCAGCGGCAGCGCGGTGAGGAGGACGAGCAGCGCGAGACGATGAGACACGGGGATCCTCGGTTGGGCGGCGAGGATAACCCGTCCGCTCTTGGGGGGCAGGCGCGGAGCCGCACGCGCGGCTGGCGCGATTCGGGCACTCTTGGCCGGCATGCGTTCACTACTCCTGGGTCTGTTGGTGCTCTCCGTCGGCGGGGTCGCTTGCGAGGGCCCCAACCCCACCCTGTCGGCGACGGCCGAGTCGGTCGAGATCGGCACCGGCGAGGAAGCATTCGCGCGAGTGCCCGAAGGAACCGTGTTGTCTACGGTGTTCGGCGGGCAGGGCGGCCGACATGTCTGGGGATCCATGCGGCTCGGCGGGCTGGCGATCAGCGGAGGACCGCCCGTGGGCGGGGTGGGAATGCAGGTCACGTTCGGCATCGATCATGCCCAGGGGCCCATCGCCTCGGTGGGACCAGTGACTGCCAACGTCAACGCGGCGACCGGCGAGTTCTTCGGCGCGACGATCATCGTGCAGGCCGACCCGTCCACGAGCCCGTTCCTGTATCCCCCCGACTTCAGCCTGGAGCCGGAGTGGCCGTCGCCGGAGGAGTGGGAGGAGGCCCAGGACTATCTCGATGCCCAGGTCGCCGAGGACCTGCGCATGTGGGTCTCCGTGGAGGACGCCGCGGGCGCGGTGCACGAGGACGAAGTCATCATCGGGCTGCAAGGCGTGTACGCCGAGAGCTTCAGCTACTAGTGACCAACGCGCCATCCTCCGACGACCGTCGCCGCGCCGCGCGAGCCGAGGCTGACCGACGCGAGGTCGCGCGGGCGGCGGGCTTCGAGGCGGTTCCCCGCCGGCGCTCCGAGGACCACGCGACGCGGGAGCCAGCGATCGAGTTCGTGGACATGCACAAGGCGTTTGGCAGCAACGTCATCTACGAAGGACTCAACCTGTCGGTGATGCGCGGGGAGGTGCTGACCATCGTCGGCGGCTCGGGCTCCGGCAAGAGCGTGCTGCTCAAGTGTTTGCTTGGCCTGTTGTCGCCCGACCGAGGCACGATCCGCGCGTTCGGCGAAGAGGTCACCGGGCGCACCGAGGCCCAGATGCTGCCCATCCGCCGGCGCGTGGGCATGTTGTTTCAGGGCGCGGCGCTGTTCGACTCGATGACCGTGGCGGAGAACGTGGCGTGGCCGCTGCACGCCCGCGGCTGGAAGGACGAGGATCGCATCCGGGAACGGGTCGGCGAGGTCCTGACCCTCGTGGATCTGGCGGGCAAAGAGGAACAGAGGCCGGCGGACCTGTCCGGCGGCATGCGCAAGCGGGTCGGTCTCGCGCGCACCATCGCCATGGAGCCCGAGGTGCTGCTGTACGACGAGCCCACCACGGGGCTGGATCCGAGCAACATCAAGATGATCGACCAGCTCGTCGTGGACATGCAGGAGATCCTGGGCGTGACCTCGGTGGTCGTCACCCACGACATGGAGTCCGCGTTCCGCATCAGCGACCGCATCGCGGTGCTGTGGAACAAGCGCATCGAGTGGGTGGGCTACCAGGACGAGGTCGCCCACGCCGAGAACCCCATCGTGCGCAACTTCGTGGCCGGCGAGGTGGGCTACGGCTAGCCGGCTCTAGCCGGCTCTAACCGGCGTCGTACGCCCGCCGCAGCAGCCGCGTGCCGAGCAGCAGATGGACCCCGAGCTTGCGCTCCTCGAGCCCTGCCAGGAGCCGGCCCACGCCGGCCCGCATCGCGTCCACGTCCTCGCCTTCACGCGCCGCCAACAGCTCCAGCTGCGCCTCGGCCACCCGCAGCGTCACGGGACCCTCGGCTCCCCCAGCCGCCGCCGTCGCCGACTGGGCCCGCTCCAGCAGTCGCACCGCCTCTGCGCGGTCCCCGGCCATCGCGCTGACCCCCGCTGCGTTGGCCAGCGTCATCGCCGCGTTCACCGCGCTGCCCGCCGCGCCGAACGCATCCGCTGCGTCCTCCAGCCGCCGCGCGAGCCCGTCGGACTCACCCTCCAGAGCGTCCATCATCGCCGAGTACGCGCCGAGCGCGCCCACGGCGTAGCGGCTCTCCTTGCCCGTGCGCGAGAACCCCCGCGCAAAGGTCGCCCGCGCGGTCGCCGCGTCTCCGTCGAGGTAGGCCAACACGCCGAAGTCCGGCGTCAGTGACGAGTCGGTGAGCAGCCCCAGCCGCTCCCGCGCGCGCCGGCTGCGCTCGCCCGCCCTCCGCGCGGCGTCCAGGTTCCCCAGCTCCAGCTCCAGGTGCGTCAGGTTGGTGAGGCAGATCTCCTGGCTCAGCAGATCCCCGGCGCGCTGGAACGAGCTCTGCCCGCGATCGAACCAGTGGCGCGCCTCCTGCAGGTCCCCATCGAGGGCGAAGTGGGTGCCGATGGCCACCGCGTCCACCCCGACCATCCGGTCGCTCCCGGCCGCGTCGTGCATCGCCAGCGCCTCGCGATGCAAGGCCGTGCCTTCCTCGCGCCGGCCCGAGTACGCCGTCGCGGTCGCCAGCGCGCTGACCACAAAGGCCTCGCCCGCTGGGGTGCCGAGGCGCCGCAGATCTCCGCGCGCCCGCTCGAGCTGGACGATCGCGCGCTCCGCGCCCTCCTCCCCGTTCAAGTCGTACCCCACGTGGATGCTCAGCCGGGCCGCCAGCGCGGTCTCCCCCGCGTCGTACGCGATCGCGAGGGCCTGCCAGCTCCAGTCCTGGCCGTCGTGGGCGATGGCCCCCATGCGGATCGTCTGCGCCCGCAGGCTCATCAGCTCGGCCCTCAACGCGGGCCCCACGGCGTCCCGAAGCGCCCACCCCTGCTCGAACACCCGCACCAGCAGGGACTGCGGCCCCCGACGGCTTAGGTGGCGGATCAGCGTCAGCGCGACCTCGGCCCGACGTTCGGCGGACTCGCAGGTCTCGAGCACCGCGAAGAGGTTGTCCTCCTCCTGGGCGATCTCGCGCATCGCGTCCACGGCGTCGCCGGTCTGGAGCAGCTCCCGAAGCTCCCGCGCCCGCGCCCCGAGCACCTCGCCGGCAGCGGCTCGGGCATCCGCCTGCGCGCCGAGCTCGGCCAGCTTGTGGGCCGCGAACGCGCGGATCGACTCGTACATCCGAAACCGGGGGGTCCCGTCCACGCCGTCGGTCTCGTACAACAGCGACTTCTCGCGCAGGGTCTCCACGGTCTCCAGCACCCAGGGCGCGCCCTCGAAGGCGTGCAGCGACACCAGATCTTCTGCCTGCACCACCTGAAACCCGCCCCGGAACACCGAGCACCACGCCAGCGTCCAATGCTCGGCGGGGCTCAGCAGATCCCAGGACCAGCCGATGGCGTCCTCCAGCGTGGCCTGCCGACGGCTGGTGCCACGGTCTCGGCTCCGCAGCAGCCGGAACCGCTCGTTGAGTCGGAGCGCGATGCGATCCACCGGGAGCATCGCGGTGCGGGCAGCCGCCAGCTCGATGGCCAGAGGCAGCCGGTCGAGGCGCCGCACGATCTCCGCGATGTGTCCCATGTCCTTGTCGGACGGCGCGAAGCCCCGGCGCGCCTGCGCGGCCCGGGCCACGAACAGCGCCTCGGCGTCGTCCTGGCTCAGGGGCCCCAGCTCGATGACCTGCTCGCCTTGCGCCCGAAGCCGCTCCCGGGACGTGGCCACGATGCGCAGCCGCGGCGCCTGGCTCAGCCACCGCGTGACCGGCGTGACCGCGTGCTCCACCAGCTGCTCGAGGTTGTCCAGCACCAGCAGCACGTCGCCACCGGCCGCCAGCGCGTGGCCAATGCGGTCGATCTGCGCGCCTTCGTCGGCCCGGCTCCAGGGAATGGTGAGCACGGCGCCGACGGCGCGGAGCAACCCTTCTCCGTCCCGCGCGTCCTGGGCGCCCACGAACCACGCCGCCCCGCCGAATCGCCCCTGCAGGAATCCGCGCGCGGCCTCCAGCGCCAACCTCGTTTTGCCGGTCCCGCCCGGTCCGAGCAGCGTGACCAAACCGGCCTGTTCGAGGGACACGGTGAGCGACTCCAGCGCGCCGGCCCGGCCCAGGAAGCTCGAGGTGGACTTCGGCAGGTTGTGGCGCGGGCGGTCGGCGATGGTGGACGTGCCGAGGCCCGGCGCGCGGGTCACTGCTTCGGCGGCGATGAGCTTGCCCCCGTCGCCCCCTGCCAAGACGTCGCGGACCAGCGCGCGCAGCGACGGAGCGGGCGGCAATGCGCGCCGCAGGGTCTCGAGATCGGCCTCGACGGCGGCGGCGTCGGGGTAGCGGTCCTCGCGGTCCTCAGCGAGGCAGCGGCCGACGATCCTCGCCAGCCCTGGCACGGCGGTATCCACGGCGCCCAGGGTCTCGGGCTTCGCAAGACGGCCCTGGACCTGCAGCAGCGACATCATCAACTCGATGACGGTCATTCCGGTCAGCAGCGTCTCGCGGGTCGCGAGCTCGTAGAGGATGGCGCCGAGGGACCACAGATCGCTTCGGTGGTCGACGTCGTCTGCGGCAGCTTGCTCGGGCGACATGTAGGCGGGGGTACCCTTCGCGACGCCGGTCTCGGTGTTCTGCCCGCCGCGCTGCAGCTTGGCGATGCCGAAGTCCACGACCTTGGTCACGCCGTCCCGGGAGACGAGCACGTTCGACGGCTTCAGGTCGCGGTGCACGAGTCCGGCACGCACCCCGCCCACTTCGAGCTCGTGGGCGTGCTGCAGGCCCGCTGCGATGGCGGCTCCCACCTGCGCGATCTGGGCGGGCGCCAGTGTGGCGCGGGCCGCCAGCGTGGCCAGATCCAGGCCGCGCACCATCTCCATCGAGATGTAGGCGGTGCCTCCGCGCTCGCCGAAGTCGTAGATGTCCACGATGTGGGGGTGTTTGAGCAGCGCGCCGATCCGCGCCTCTTCGTCGAGCTCGGTCGGGGCGTCGTCGTCGCGGGGACGGATGACCTTTAGAGCCACGTCCTTGCGGAAGCCCGAGGGCCCGGTCATCACCGCGCCGAACACCTTGCCCATCCCTCCGGTGCCGAGCACGGAGACGAGCTCGTACCTGCCAAACCGCGCCGGCAGATCGGCGGCGCGCAGGCGGTGCGGGGTGGTGGTTTCGGGGGACTCAGGCGTGGTCACGGGGGCGCCACGATACGGCAGTGTGTGATCTGTGTGGGGTCCCGGCGGCGGTACACCGATGGCGGCGTCATCGGGCGCGGCGCACTCCCGCAGGGCCGACGGCCTCGGCGATGGCGGCCCCCCAGACCGCGTGAGCTGCGGAGTTGGGATGAGTGGCGTCGAACGGCAGCGTCCACTGCCCGTCGCGCCAGGGGAGGCCGGCGTCCAGGGTCGGGACTCCCCGGGCTTCGCAGAAACCCAGCGTGTCGGCGGTCCAGTGGTCGTCGTCGAGGCCGACGAGCAGCAAGGTCACGCCTGCCTCCTCGGCGCCTTGGTGGAGGTGCACGAGGAGGTTGCGAGTGACCTTGTGGGAGTCCACGACGAGGTTGTGGCCGACGTCGGCGGACCGGTCGAACACGTCGGCGAGAACGAGGTGCTCGGCGAGACGGGAGGGCTCGTATCCGGCGGAACAACGGAGAAGGCGTGGGGGACCGCGGCGCCCACGGGCGCAGGGGAGCGAGGCAGCGCCAAGGCCCGAGGCGGCGAGTGACCGGCGCCAGTTCCTCACCACGGCGACTCGCTCGTCCTGAAACGCCGCGTAGGCGATCACCATCAGTGCCGGGGTCGCGTTCGCCGCGATGGACTCATCCAGCGCCGCCCACGCCTGTGTTGGCCCATACCCCGGCGCCGCGCGGTTGCGGACCTGCCAGTCAGGTGCACGTACAGCGAGCTGAGCGACCAGCGTCTCGTCGTCGGCCACCCCCAATCCATACGCAAACGATCCACCGTGCACCTCGAGCACGGGGCCGCGTCCGGTGGGAGTGGCACGACGACCGCTCGCGTCGTGGCGAACCTCGACCGAGTCCCCCGAGCCGTAGCGCAGCGTGAATGCGCCGGGCGCCGGCGCGAAGCCGAGCGTGGGATCGGGCCGCATCCACCCGGCGGGCTCCACCGAGAATCGAGCCGGGGTGGGTCCCGCTGGCTGGACCCCTCCGAGTCGCGCTCCCCCTTCGGCGAGCAGGGCGGCGACCACCACGGCGCATGCGATGAGCAGCGCCCGCATCAGCCCGACCCGAGCCCCAACGCCTGCCGGTCGGGTTCGCTGATGTGCTCGATCTCCGCGACCAGCTCCCTCCCATCGAAGAACGGGTTGGGGCGCGCGCGCCCGCGAGCGGTGTCCCACAGGGTGCCGATGAGCGTGTTCACAACGAGCCCGACTGGCCCCGTGGGGTGGCCGTCCGGGACGGGCTGGCGCGCGTTGCGGCAGTGGATCCGGTAGGCGACGGGGCCAAGCGCCGCGGACCGCGTGTCCCCGCCGACCGCCTCGGCGTCCACAAAGCGGTGGTGCAGCGCGAGCCAGGGGACCCAGGCGGCGTCCAGCGTGTTGGCGACCGGGGTGCGGCAGCAGGCCGTGTACCAGCGCACGGCGCCCTTGGGCGTCAGCCGCACGCAGCGCAGCTGTTCGGTCCCGTCGATGCGCAGCTGCGACGGCGTCAACTGGAAGAGATCCGTGCCTCCGGCGGCGTCGAGCATCACCTCTTCGCGGTCGAGCCAGCGTGCGTAGCCCTGGCACCCCGCGCAGTGACAGACGTTGCGGGGCACAGGCGCGTGATGTTCCACGTGGCCGGTGACCGCGCCGCACGCGCAGCGGAGTGGGATGGTGCTCATGGGGCCTCCTGCCCCAGAGCTTGGCACACGTGCGGGCTCCCCCAGCCCCCACCCCTGCTACCTTCCCGCGCCATGGCTGACTCCCTCATCCCCGTCCAAGACGCCCTCGCCGCCAGCCTCGCGCGCGCGGCCGCGTCGCTTACCGACTCCCCACCCGATGCCGTCGTGGACCGCAGTAAGGCCGGGTTCGACTCGGACTTCCAGACGCCGCTGGCGCTGCAGCTCGCCAAGCCCTTGCGCAGCAATCCCCGGGCCATCGCCGCCCAGCTGGTAGAGGCCCTGAGCGGCGACCCGCTCATCGACGCCCTCGACATCGGCGGCCCCGGCTTTGTGGGCATCACCGTCAGCGACGACCTGCTCCAGGAGCACCTCGCAGGGATGCTCGCCAGTGATCGCCTCGGCGTGCCGGTGCTCGACGACTCCACCGTGGTCATCGACTACAGCTCGCCCAACGTGGCGAAGCGCATGCACGTCGGCCACATCCGCTCCACCATCATCGGCGACGCGCTGCGCCGCCTCGGCACGTTCCTGGGCCACACCATCGTCGCCGACAACCACATCGGCGACTGGGGCACCCAGTTCGGCAAGGTCATCTGGGCATGGCGCAACTGGCTCGACCAGGACGCGTTCGACGCCGACCCCATCGGGGAGCTGGAGCGCCTGTACGTCGCGTTCGTGGCAAAGGAGAAGGAGGATCCGTCCTACTCGGAGTTCGCCCGCGCCGAGCTGGTGAAGCTGCAGCAGGGCGACGCGGACAACCTGGCCCTGTGGCGCATGATGATCGCGACGTCGCAGTCGGCGTTCGACAGCGTCTACGACCGGCTCGGCGTCCACTTCGACGTGACCTACGGCGAGTCTCACTACAACGACATGCTGCAGCCGCTCATCGATGAGCTCCTGGAGTCCGGCGTCGCCGAGCTCTCCGAAGGCGCCGCCGTCATCTTCTTCCGGGACGAAAGCGGCGACGACATCCTGCCGCCGTTCCTGATTCGCAAGAGCGACGGCGCGGCTCTGTACGCCACCTCCGACCTCGCCACGGTGCGCTTCCGGGAGGCTGAGTGGTCGCCCAGCCGCTGCATCTACGTCACCGACACCCGTCAGCAGAACCACTTCCGGCAGGTGTTCGCGGTGGCCCAGAAGATGGGCGTCACCACCCGCCTCGACCACGTGTGGTTTGGGATGATGAGCCTGCCCGAGGGCGCGTTCTCCACCCGGGACGGCAACGCGCCGCCCCTGCACGAGCTGCTCGACGAAGCGGAGCGGCGCGCCCGAGCCCAGCAGGTAGCGCGGCTCGACGAGCTCGGGGAGAGCTGGCCCGAAGAGGAGCTGGACGCGCTGGCGCGGATGATCGGCCTCGGCGGGGTCAAGTACTCCGACCTGTCCAACAACCCGCAGACCAACATCATCTTCAGCTTCGACAAGATGCTGTCGCTCGAGGGCAACACGGCGGTGTACCTGCAGTACACCTCGGCCCGAACCCACTCGCTGTCCCGCAAGGCGGCGGATGGCGGCGCGCCCACCCCGGATGCGCGCACGCTCAAGCTCGTCGAGGACCAAGAGCGCGACCTGCTCCTGCACTGCCTCGACTTCGGGCGCGCGGCCCGCGGCGCCTGGGAGCAAGGCAAGCCCAACGTGCTCGCCACCTTCCTGTATGAGCTGGCCAGCAAGTACCACTCGTTCTACGCAGCGTGTCCGGTGCTCAAAGCCGACGACCCAGAGTTGGTGATGTCGCGCCTGAACCTGAACCTGCTGGCCCGCAAGGTGCTGACCCAGGGCCTGGACCTGCTCGGCATTCAAGCCCCGGAGCGCATGTGACCGAGTCCACTGGCATGCCCATCGTCCTGCGGTTGAAGAAGGGCGGCGGGCGGCGCGTGCTCAGCGGCCACCCCTGGGTGTTCAGCAACGAGCTGGAAGGCGTGCCGAAAAAAGACGTGATGCCGCCTGGGTCTCCCATCGTCCTCGAAGACATGCGCGGGCGCTTTGTCGGTCGCGGCTACGCCCACCCGGGCACGCTCATCACCGCGCGCATCATGAGCCGGGAGCCCACCGAGCACATCGACGCCGCCTGGTTCATCTCCCGCCTGCAGCGCGCGCTCGATCTGCGCGCCATCTCGTGCGCTGGCCGCACCGCCTTCCGCTGGGTGCACGCGGACGGCGACGGCATCCCGGGGCTCATCCTCGACCGCTACGACGCCATCGATGAGAACGGCGTCGTGCGCAAGCGCGCGTCCCTGCAGATCAACACCGCGGGCATGGACCAGCTGCTGCCCATCCTGCTGCCGGTGCTCCAAGATCACTTCGGTATCGAGGCCTGCGTCATGCGCTCCACCGGCCGAGGGCGCTCGCTCGAGGGGCTGCCCAACGACGTGCGGGTCGCCTGGGGTGAGCCCGCTCCCGTGGGCCTGCGGTGGACGGTCCACGACGAGGGCGCGGCCGTGACCTTCGACCCGCTGGGCGGCCAGAAGACCGGCCTGTTCATGGACATGTGGCTCAACCGGCGCCGCTTCGCGCCGTTCTTGCAGGGCCGCGTCGCCGATCTGTACTCGTACGTGGGGCAGTGGGGTCTCGCCGCCGCGCAGGCCGGCGCCACCGAGGTGGTCTGCGTGGACCGCAGCGCGGGGGCCCTCGACGAGGTGAAGGCCAACTTCGCCGCCAACGGATTTGGTGACCGGCTCAGCACCATCAAGGGCGACGTAGACCGGTGGCTCGACGGACAAGACGCGCGCAGCCTCGACGGCATCGTGTGCGACCCGCCAGCGTTCATCCAGCGGCGCAAAGACGCGCGTGCAGGCGAGCGGGCCTACCGCAAGGTGTTCGCCAACAGCCTCGCGCTGGTGCGCCCCGGCGGCTTCGCGGTGCTGGGATCATGCAGCTACCACCTGGGCGAGGAGGGCTTCGCCGAGGTCGTGCGGGAGGCGGCGTACACAGCCCGCCGCAACGTCACCGTGCTCATGCGCGGCGGTCAGGCCCCGTGCCACCCCGTCCCGGCCAACGTGCCCGAGACGCGCTATCTCAAGTGTTGGCTCGTGGCGGTGGACTGATTGCGATGCAGAAGACCTGATTGACGCCCGATCTCTTCGTCGTCTGCCTCGTCGGTCAGTGCGACGCACTTAGGTGCGTCTCCCTCCGCTCCTCGTGGCCTCCTCGACCTCGAACGCCACTCAGGTCTTCTGCGAATCGCAATCAGCGCGCCGGCGCAATCAGCGCGCCGGCCCGGTCCCCTACGCGTCGAGGTAGGTGTATCCGTCGAGGCAGGTGCGATAGAGCGACATGAGGCGCTTGCCCTCCTCGAGCGTCAGCCGGTCCTTGTCGAGCGACTCCTCCACCGAGGCTTGCAGCTTCCCGACGAGGCGCTTGCGGTTGTAGGACACGTAGCCGAGTACATCGGTGACGGTGTCCCCTTCCACGATCTCCTTGATCCGGTAGCCCCGGCCTGACTTTGTGCTCTTGACGTGCACCGCGTTGGTGTCGCCGAACAGGTTGTGCAGGTCGCCCAGGATCTCCTGGTACGCGCCCACCAAGAACAAGCCCAGGTAGTAGGGCTCGTCGCCGGGGTCGTGCG
>Ga0222662_1000608_pt1 | contig 26536 bp, 23 predicted proteins | sample AntAcemetagen600_FD_179821 | JGI IMG/M metagenome (GOLD analysis project Ga0222662, IMG submission 179821) | Saline water microbial communities from Ace Lake, Antarctica - #600 | ecosystem: Environmental > Aquatic > Non-marine Saline and Alkaline > Saline | place: Antarctica: Ace Lake... | reverse complement strand
CCGGCTGCTTTAGCTGCCGACAGCATGCCAGCGCATCGTGCGATCGCCAGATCATACGCGGTAGCTGAAGCAACCGATCCCAGTTAGACCAAGGACCGGCTGCTTTAGCTGCCGACAGCATGCCAGCGCATCGTGCGATCGCCAGATCATACGCGGTAGCTGAAGCAACCGATCCCAGTTAGACCAAGGACCGGCTGCTTTAGCTGCCGACAGCATGCCAGCCCATCGTGCGATCGCCAGATCATACGCGGTAGCTGAAGCAACCGATCCCAGTTAGACCCACTGAGCCCAAGCCTCAAGAATACCACGCATGCCAAGCAACAGTCACTCAGCCAGCTTCGCTTCAATCACAGCGAGCCGCCGCTCCAGTTCCGACACTCTGATCTTTAGCAGTGTATTTTCTCGCTGCAAAACCTCTAATTCCGTCGGTGATTCCAGTTCATAGTCCCAATCGAGCACCTTAATCGCCTCAACCTCAAAGGCCTTCTCCAAATCCATGGTCTCGACTGAATTCTCCCTAAACCTTTCCAATCCTAGGTCGGGGACTAAGTCGGCCGCACCCAACGGCAGCGGGGTTTCATCCGCAGGAAGAAGCACGCACGCGAAACAGGAAGTGAAAATTAGAGTTAACAAACGCATGTCCAGAATCTGACAGTCACAGGTCTAAAGTCCAGACCGCGCTAACAGCCACCCATCCATTCTTGACGAAACCACCCCTGCGATGTGCCTTACTTGAATGCCGGACACTGTCTCAGTCATCGATGTGGGCAGTAACTCGATCAAGTTACTGGTCGCTCGTGCGGGCGGCGCGCCAAACAGCCTCGAAACCCTCTTTAGCGAAACCATCGAGACGCGGATCAGCGCAGGCATCAGCCGTGAACTGCCCCGCCTGACGGCCGAAGCCATCGCCACCGGCACCGCAACCATCGCCGAGCTGCATCGCATGGCGCTCAATTTCCAGCCCGCGCAGATCGCCATCGTCGCGACCAGCGCGGTGCGCGATGCGATCAACGGCGACGATTTCGTGCAGGCAGTCTTCGCCGCCACCGGCTTGCAAATTCGCATTCTCAGTGGCTCCGAAGAGGCCACCTACATCGGCCAAGGGCTCAGCTGCGATCCTGCCATCGCTGGCATGACCCGCTTTATTCAAACCGACATCGGCGGCGGCAGCCTCGAACTCATTCGATTCGAAGAAGGGGAAATCACACAAGCTATCTCGCTCCAGCTCGGCGCAGTACGACTGACCGAGCGCTTTGTCGAAGACAAGGACGCGCCGCTTGCCCCCGAAGCGGAAGCCGCCATCCGATCGCATGTGACCGAACAACTCACTGCCAGCGGCTTCGACTTCGCCCCAGCCGAGCTACCTCTCATCGCAACGGGTGGCGCCTACACCGTGAGCCGAGCCGTGCTCGCCGCAGCGGCGGGCGGGAACATGGAACACTCATCGCCGCATCTAGAGCGCAGCACACTCGATCAACTCAAAAACAAACTCGCGCCACTCCCTCTGCACGAGCGACTCAGTATCCCCCACCTACCCGCAGCCCGCGCCGACATCATTCCCACCGCACTGATTACGATCGATGCACTACTCGAAGTCGCCGAGCGCTCCAGCCTCACGCATTCCTTCTACAACCTCCGCTACGGCATCGCCGCCAGTCTTTTAAAGCTGTAATCTTGAAGATACTTCCTACACCATTCAGCCAGGTAGAGGCGATTGTCCCCAATCGCCATGCGTCAACTTCAGCCCGATTCTGTGGCGGTCAAGGACGACCGCCGCTACCTTTATTTTAGCCATGGCCAAACTTTACTTCTACTACTCTGCGATGAACGCCGGTAAAAGCACCGTGCTCCTTCAATCCAGCCACAATTATCATGAGCGCGGGATGCGCACCCTACTGCTCACCCCCGCGATCGATCAACGGGCAGGCGTTGGCAAAATCGCCTCACGTATCGGCCTGACGAAAGATGCCGCCTCGATCGGCAAAGATGACGATTTATTCTCGACGGTGTGTTGCGACCACGAAGTCGAGCCCATCGCCTGTGTGCTGATCGACGAAGCACAGTTTCTAAGTCGCGTTCAAGTCGAGCAGCTGAGCAAAGTGGCCGACGATCTCGGCATCCCCGTGCTTTGCTATGGGCTACGCACCGACTTCCAGGGTAAGCTCTTTCCCGGCAGCGCCGCACTCCTCGGTTGGGCAGATAATCTGATCGAGCTCAAAACCATCTGCCACTGCGGTCGTAAGGCCACTATGAACCTCCGCACCGATGCCAAGGGCAATGCGATCAAAGAAGGCGAACAAGTCGAAATCGGCGGCAACGAACGCTACGTCGCGATGTGCCGAAAGCACTTCGTGGAAGCGATGTCTTAGGAGAGGCTTTACGCCTCGACCATCTTAATCCTAATCATAATCCCTCAATGCAAACAAGAGAAGTCAGAGTATGATTAAGAAAATCTAAACTTTCCCACTTTCATATTTTTCAACTTTCCCACATCTCTCCCAATGAACGAATACGAACTCCTCGACAGTGGCCACGGGCAAAAGCTAGAACGCTTTGGCAAAATCACATTGGCACGCCCTTGCGCTCAAGCCGTCTGGAACCCATCACGCCCAGAGCTCTGGAAGCAGGCCGACGCTTCGTTCTCTCGTAAAGACGGCCTCAAGTGGAAAGGGCGCGAAAAGCTCCCTGATGCGTGGCACGTGCACGTAAACGGCATTAAAATGAAACTCTCCACCACCGACTTCGGCCACCTCGGCGTTTTCCCCGAAACGCGCGACATGTGGGACTGGATCACCAACACCCTCGCGACCGAAGCCCCTAAGCGCAAAGAACCGCTCAAATTCCTCAACCTCTTCGCCTACTCCGGCGGCGCGACACTCGCGGGAGCCAAAGGTGGCGCACACTGCTGCCACGTCGATGCCTCCAAAGGCATGGTGGCGTGGGCACGCCAAAACGCCGAGCTCAACAAGCTAAGCGACCACCCGATCCGCTGGATCGTCGACGACTGCAACAAATTCCTCCAGCGCGAAATCAAACGCGGCAACCGCTACGACGGCATTCTCCTCGACCCGCCCTCTTTCGGGCGCGGCAAAGGCGGCGAACTTTACAAAATTGAGCAAGCACTACTCGACACTTTGAAACTAGTCAAAGGCGTGCTCAGTGATCGCCCCTGTTTCGTTTACCTAACAAGCCACACCCCCGGATTCACACCGATTGTATTGAAAAACCTGATACAGCAGCTTTTAGGTAAAGGCCAATTGGAATGTGGTGAAATGCTCCTCACCGGATCGGAGAGCGCCTTCAGTGTGCCCAGTGGAACCTGGGCGCGTTGGGAGAGTTGAGCCGTACAAGGTTAGAGTCCCGCGCCTTTAAGCGGCCGCGCATGATTAAACAACGAGACGCAACCGCCTAAAGGCGGGACTCCAACCCTGCACGACGCATTTATTCTGCCTTCGCACTAGCCGGCAGCAGCCATCTTACGGAAAGCCGGTAGCCGACGAGTGGTATTATCAGGACGAAGAGGAAAGTAGTTAACATTCTCACGCCCCTATCATCTGAAACAGGCGAGTCCATCATACCAGTCATTCTAGCAAGGTTCATCAGGCACGTCATAAGCAGGAAGCCCAACAGACCCAGTGTGTAGCGGCCAAAATACTCGCCCGGCTGCGGCTCGATTCCAGACTCACGCATCAATGCCTTAGTATGGGCGACGTAGATTGGCAACAGACCTGCGATCGCGACAAAGAGTGAGCCGGAAGTGCCCAAGGTAGGCTCGACCCCAAGCGGATAGATCAACCACATCGGTAAAAGCAAAAAACCGACCACTAACATAAGCATCCCATAGAAAATGCCGCAGAAATTTTTAATCGTAGTGCGATCCGCTTCGTCGCGAAGATTCTTTAGCGCATAAAGTAAGAGCATCCCGGGCGTGCCAATGAGAGCACACATCGCTAACGTGGTCACTCCGTGCACCCAACCACGTGTCGACTGCGAAAGCTCTATGAGCGGCAAGACAAACCAAAGTGCGGTCGACCCCAAGCCCAAGATGAGCCCAACCAATAGGCTGAAATTTAGAATCCTACGTTTGATATCGCGACGACGCATTAGACGAAAACTAGACTCCTACTACACCGTTTTCGAATACCGCCCCGTCGTAGCGGGTTCGAGGTAAGCGTCGAAACACATAGCGAGATTACGAATAAAGAGCCGTCCGTGCTCAGTCACGGCGAAGCCACGATCTGTCCAGATGAGGAGGCCATCTTCGGCGGGCTCTTTGAGTTGCGCCAAGGCGTCGGCGAAGCACGCCTCGAAATCAACATCCCACTTCTCGGACATGGCTCCGTAGTCGAGCGAGAGGTCGCACATTAGGCGCATGATGACATCGGCCCGCATACGGTCTTCGTCAGTCAGCTCGTAGCCTTTGGAAATGGGCAGCCGACCCTTGGCCAAACAAGCTCGGTAGCTTTCGAGGTCTTTCACGTTCTGGCGGAAGCCGACCGCGCCTTGCGAAATACTGGAAATGCCGAAGCCACAGATTTCGACTCCGGCGCGGGTGCTGTAGCCTTGAAAGTTACGTTGCAAAGACTGTTCGCGCTGCGCTTTGACGAGTTCGTCGTCGGGCAGCGCAAAGTGATCCATACCGATGTAAACATAGCCCTCGGAGCTGAGGCGCTCGATGCAGAGCTTGAGCAGCTGCATCTTAGTCTCGGCATCGGGCAGACCGGCCTTTTCAAGTAGCTTTTGTGCAGGTCGCATCCAGGGCACGTGCGCGTAATTAAAAATCGCGAAGCGATCGGGCTTGAGCTCCAGAACTTCATCTAATGTCGCCGAAAAACTGTCGGGCGTTTGCAGCGGCAGACCGTAAATGAGGTCGAGGTTGATCGAGTCGAAGCCGTTCGCGCGGAGGGTATCCATCGCTTCGACGTTCATAGCCTGCGGCTGGACGCGGTGGATGACTTTTTGCACTTCGAGATTACTGTCTTGCACTCCGAAGGAGGCGCGAGTCAGCCCCATGCGGGCAAAGGCCTTGACGTGATCCGGACTGAGACGCCGCGGGTCAAGCTCGACGGACTTTTCCGCATCGGCGGTGAAGGTAAAATGCCGATCAATCATCGCGCCAAGGCGGTCGATTTGCTCAGGTTTGAAGAAGTTGGGCGTGCCACCGCCGAAGTGGAGCTGGACGGCTTCGCGCCCAGCGGGGAGATGCTGAGCAAAGAGTTCGAGTTCTTTTTCCAGCAGGTCGAGGTAGTCGTCGCCCCGATCACGATCCAGCGTGGTGATCTGGTGGCAGCCGCAGAACCAGCAGAGCGTCTCGCAGAACGGCAGGTGGAAATAAAGTGAGAGCGGCGCATCCCCCTGCTCGACCCCTCCCATCAGGGGCGCGTAATCGGTGTACTCACGAAAGTGATTGGCTGGCGGGTAGCTGGTGTAGCGCGGCCCAGGGCGATTATACTTGTCGATCAGTTGCAGGTCTTGTGCGGAAATTTGCATTGGAACTGAGAAGAGAATCGAAACCGACGCGTTTTGCCAAGCAGGGATTCCGCGGCAGCTGGATTCGGAAGTTTAGAAAACTAAGCCAAGGACCGGCTGCTTTAGCTGCCGACAGTGTGCTAGCCAACCGTGCTGACGCTCGATCACACGCGGTAGCTAAAGCAACCGATCCTAGTTAGTACCAGCTAGCCAAGGACCGGCTGCTTTAGCTGCCGACAGTACGCTAGCCAACCGTGCTGACGCTCGATCACACGCGGTAGCTAAAGCAACCGATCCCAGTTAGTACCAGCTAGCCAAGGACCGGCTGCTTTAGCTGCCGACAGTGTGCTAGCCAACCGTGCTGACGCTCGATCACACGCGGTAGCTAAAGCAACCGATCCCAGTTAGTACCAGCTAGCCAAGGACCGGCTGCTTTAGCTGCCGACAGTGTGCTAGCCAACCGTGCTGACGCTCGATCACACGCGGTAGCTAAAGCAACCGATCCCAGTTAGTACCAGCTAGCCAAGGACCGGCTGCTTTAGCTGCCGACAGTACGCTAGCCAACCGTGCTGACGCTCGATCACACGCGGTAGCTAAAGCAACCGATCCCAGTTAGTACCAGCTAGCCAAGGACCGGCTGCTTTAGCTGCCGACAGTATGCTAGCCAACCGTGCTGACGCTCGATCACACGCGGTAGCTAAAGCAACCGATCCCAGTTAGTACCAGCTAGCCAAGGACCGGCTGCTTTAGCTGCCGACAGTACGCTAGCGCATCGTGTGATCACCAAATCATACGCGGTAGCTAAAGCAACCGATCCTAGTAGCATCAAAAAAACATATGACATTTGTATTCGTATGCCAGACGGCTACTGTAATGTAATGCATAAGCTTACTTTACTCCTTCTCACTTTCACCCTCTCTTTGCACGCAGATCCTGTGCGGGACTTCTGGTTCAGTGGAGCGGAGATCAATCGCTACGAACTGACGCAGATGCGCTATGGCGAGTCACACCCGGGACATGCCGAATTCATCTTTGTGACAGAGCCCTTCCTGACAGACGAACAGGTCAAAAACGAGTCCGGAGGCAGCCCATCGACCGACGTGCTCAAGCTCAACACGCTGCGCACTTTTAATACAGGCATCTATAGCTACCGCACGATGACGAGCACCTTCCAACCCATCGACCTCGATACGTTTCCCCATGCCCTCAAAACAAATACCTCGGTGCAGGATTGGTGCGGGCAAGCCTTTCAACAGCTGAACCGGACGGATAACGGCTGGCGCGGAGAGCTACGCTCTTACTTTCAGAAGGAGGGCGATGAAGATTTTGAACTTGGCGATTTCCACTTGGAGGACGAACTCTGGATTCAACTGCGCCTCGATCCATCGAAATTGCCACTGGGCAAAATTGAACTGGTGCCGGGTGCCGTTTATACGCGCTTTACTCATAAGCCAATCCAAGCGGACAAGGCATCAACTAGGTTAGAAGTCCACGGCAAGCAAAGCACCTACTCAGTCGAATATTCCTCGTTGCCACGCAAACTTGAGATCACCTTCGATACAGAGTTTCCTCACATCATCCGGCAGTGGAAAGAGGTGGAACCCTCCGGCACAACGAAGGCCACACTCACACACCGGATTATGAACAGCGAATACTGGTCGGAGCACCGAGCAGCCGATGCGCCGATAAGGAAGAAGCTCGGTCTGGCGCCTGTAGCGGATTAGGAACCGTTGGAGTTCCCGCCTACTGACCAAACAACTTCTTCAGCAAATCGGTGCTGCGCGCCAGCGGGTTTTCACGTATGGCTTTTTCCTCAGCAGCCATTGCCATGAAGAGGCTATCGAGGGCTTTGTCGTTTACATACTGGTCGAGGTCGAAATCGCTCGCGGCAATCCCAGTAAAGGCCTGCACCTTTGAAAAGAAGCCGCCGCCCGATTTCGGCAAGGCCGACTGCATATCTTTATAGCTGCGAGTCGCGCCAGTGGCATCGGTCGCTTGAGAGATAAGCGGCAACATCCGCTCCGCGAGTTGGCCGCGCGATTGTTTTTCGAGGAACCGTGTGATGGCGTCGTCCTCGCCCTTCCAGAGTGTATTGAGATCTTCCAGCGTGAGCTTGTTGATCGTATCTTTGACGATCCCCGGAGCTGCCGCCACTCCGGCCTCGGCCGCACGATTCATCGTCGCCTGTAAGTCATTCAAGCGGTAGTCTTGATTTACCAATGCGAGCGGCTTACGCAACTTCTCGACCGAGCGGGGCAAGGGGATCTGATAAAACTCGGAGTTGGCAAACCCGCCCTTTTGTCCAAGCGAAGTCAGCGCACGCTCCGCTGAAACGGCAAGTGCTTCGCGCAGTGCCTTAGCCAGCTCGCCGGCATCTTCAAAAGCACTCCCCGCGACCGCTTGCCCCGCAGGACTCTTAAAAACCGAAAGTGCCCGACTCGCCCAACTAGACTCCGCGTTGAGCGAACCGACTGAAAGGAGTAAAAGGACAAGAATAGATCGATGAGTCGTAGATGTAAATTTCATCTAGTGAACATGCACCACTTTTACTGCAATTACCAAGGAATTCTCTCATAGCTATACGGGTAGATCAAAAAGCATGGCCTTCGCAAAATTTGCACCCGACTGAACGAGATCGACTTGATCGAGACCCGTCAGCGCAAGCGAGTCGCCCGGGGACAAGGTCTCCCCTTCAACCATGACTTCGCCTTCGAGCACGAAGAGCCAAAGTCCGCGACCTTCGCTATCGGTGCGGTGTGAAATTGATCGGCCTTCCGTTAACTGAACAGTGCGCAGCTCAGCGTTCTGACGAATGGCCATAGAGCCTGCTCGACCGTCCGGCGAGAGGATCAGCTTCCACTCGTTGTCGACGCTGCCGATGATCGGCTGGTCGGCGTAACGTGGTTCGAGGCCTTTTTCACGCGGCTGAATCCATAGCTGCATGAAGTGCGCAGGCTTGTCGGCTGAAGGATTAAACTCGCTGTGGACGACCCCACTGCCGGCACTCATGTATTGAATGTCCCCCGTCTCGATGACGCGGCCATTGCCAAGGCTATCTTTATGTTGGAGTTGGCCATCGAGCACGATGCTAATGATCTCCATATCGCTGTGCGGATGCGAGGGGAAGCCGCCACCGGGGGCGACGACATCGTCGTTGACCACACGGAGTGGCCCGAAGCCCATCCGCTCAGGATCGTAGTGCCCCCCGAAGGAAAAGCTGTGACGGCTATTAAGCCAACCAAGATCGCTGTGCATACGCTGATCCGAGCGTGTGAGTTGTTTTTGAAGTGTCATAGTATTAATGCCTTTCTGAATTAAGGATGGTAGCGGCGGTCGTCCCCGACCGCCATTCGTTGGGTCACAGCCCATTCTCCGGTGATTAAGGACAATCGCCTCTACCCTTTGGCCAGTTTTTGATCGACGGAGAGCTTACCCCCACCACCGATGGCGAGCGTCAGGCTGGCGAGCAGCAGCGTGAGTGGATACTCCATACCGCCGTTCGAAGCGAAGAACGCGCTGGAATGAGCCGTGATAATGGCTACGGCCATGGTACCAGCTAAACTGATCCCAGCCACACGGGTCAATAGGCCTGCGATTAGCAATAGCCCACCAATCAATTCGGTGCCGCCCGCCATCGCCGCCATCAAGACGCCTGGCTTGAGGCCGAGATTCTCGGCGAAAAACTGCCCCGTGCCTTGGAGACCGTAGCCACCGAACCAGCCGAATAGCTTTTGAGCACCATGTGCCGCCATGGTCACGCCGACACCGAGTCGAATAGGGAGGTAAGCATAAGTGTCGTAACTGCTGAGTAGGATTTCTTTGATTTTCATGTTATTCTTTCTAGGTTTTAATTAATATCTTGACATCAAGATATGTAGGAAAATATTTTAAGCAGTCAGCTTTTTGCCACGTTGCCCGAGCTTACGCATAAGATTTGCGAACTGGGCACGCTCCTCATCCGAGAATTCATCAAACAAGGCATCCAGATTGTCCGCATGCGAAGCAAAAGCCTGCTCGATCAAAGACCTGCCTTGATCTGTCAGGTGGACGAGCACGACCCGAGCGTCGCCTTCGCTACGCTCACGGCGAACAAGCTCTTTCTTTTCTAGGCGTTGGACAGCCGTGGTGATCGAGCCACTCGTCAAAAGCACCTTTTGCCCGATCGTATTGACGGGAAGCGCCCCCTTGTGCAGCAGCACTTCAAGCACTGCGAAATCAGAGAGCGAGGCAAAGCCTTGCTTGCCAATGCTCTTATGATCATAGCGCATGACTGCGTGCGATGCTTTCCAGAAAAGGAGGAACAGGTGCGAACCGGAGTGCTGGTAAATCTTTGGCATACAAACCAAGTTGCGTCCATATACCTTGACGTCAAGTGTTTTATTGGATTTTTCTTTAAAATTGATTTGAAGCGACAGAATCGCCGCCTCTACCGGTCAAGCCGCTGCGGATTGTCCGCTCTCAAGGAGGCGACCGCAAGCAAGCCCGCTGCAAGCGCTGCGATATAAAACCCCGCCCGATAGGCACCAAGATGAGCGGCAGCCAAGCTGAATAAGAACGGGCCGACTGCGCTCGCGATCACAATTGTAGTCATAAACAAACCGGAAATCGCACCGAGGTGCTGACGCCCAAAGAAACGCGGATAGACGATTGAGGAAAGGCTGCCGAAGCAACCGCCCGAAATCCCGAGTCCTGCGATATGTAGCCAACTGATCGAAGGATACTCACCCATCGCGAGAGCGATAAACCCGAGCATGGAACTGATTGCCATGACGCAGAGCAGATATTTGATTCGCACAAAGGACTGATCCGTCAGCCAGGCCAGCACAAATCCCGACACCACCGAAACCGCGGCGGCGGGCACAAAGAGCCCGAGCACATAATCCGTCGACACACCCAGCTCCGCCCCGATCTCGATAATATGAAAGGCGTAGGCAGTCACAACCAAGCCGTTGAGGCCAAACATGAGCGTGAAGGCCCAAAACGAAAACGTCGCCCGCGCTTCTGGCAGAGTATAGTCTTTATAGATAACTGAATCCAGATTCTCAGCACGCTCTTTGCCCAAATAGCCGCCGTCCATGACGAGGCCACACTCCTCGGGATTATCCCGGGCAAAGAGCCAAAATGTAATCGCAAAGACCAAGACCAGCAGCAACCCCATGGCTTGCCAGGCACCCTGCCAGCCAAGTTGGCGGATGGCGTGTTCAAATCCAATCGGTGCGCCTGAAAACATAAATGAGATCACTGCACCGCTCCAAGCCGTGACCGCACCACGGCGACGATTAAACCACTTCCCCATCATCGCACGCGACGAAAGCGTAACCATGCCCTGCCCCGTAAAACGCAAGAGCGCGAAGCCAACGATCAGCACGATGAACGGCGGCAACCAAGCCTTCGCATTGAGCAGCGGCACCCTCGCCAGCCAAGCAGAAAACACCTCCACGAAACTCAGCCCGATCAAGACCGTGCCCAGAGCCAGCACCGCATAGACCAAAGCTCGCCGCGCGCCACAACGGTCAAAGAAGCGGCCACCTGCACTCAGCCAAACCGCACTGAGCAAAGTGCCCAACATATAGGCCACGCTTAATTGCATCGCACTCAAACCGAGTGCCTCGGATAAACGCGTTGTAAACACACTCACCCCGATGGTCTGCCCCGGCATACTCGCGAGCATCCCCAGCGTCGACATCGCCATGATCACCCAACCATAGAAAAACGGCCACCGCTTCGGGCTTTGTGGGAAGTCCGGCTGCCAAATTTTAGAGCTCTGTGAATTCGTCGTCATTCGTAGAAAGCCAGCGATAGCGGGCGTTACAAGGCTTGCAAGCTCCGCAATGAAATAGCCACAGATAGCAGTGTGCCATAGGGTAGCGGCAATCGTCCACCTGGCATGAGCCTGTCGAATGCGAACGCCACACGTCCGCATCAACCAAAACGACTGGCTGACAACACCGGATGGCGTTCGGGACGAACCGCCGCTACCATTTCGAGGTAACTTTGAACCCCATCTCCCGGACCACTACTTCAAAATTCGAACATCCAGATCCGCAAAATTCTCAAAATCGCGATCCAGCGTGAGCATTTGGATGGCATATCCCCGTGCAAACGCGGCCAGATAGGCGTCCATCCAAACTTTTGGTGCAGGTGTTTTCAATGTCGCGTAACCCGCCCAATGCATCTCCAAATCAGGTGGCTCTCCAAGAAACAACACTTGCGGCATCGCGGCCAAATACTCCCAGCGATCCCACGCCAGCGCATTACTAATCCGCTCGCTGCCGTAGCATTTCTGGATCGCAGACGTCGTCACCAATCGAAGAAAGGATTGCTGCGTCGCCCGACAAAAGACAGTTGGCGATTCACGACTCGCCGACTCAAAAGCAATTTTGGCTTGAGCATGTTTCGGATGTGTCGTAAAGGCCAACGCAATCCACACATTTAGATCAAAGAGAACGGCCGACACGCTGCAGATCCTCCTCTGTTTGAGCTTGTCGTTCTAATTGCAAAAGCTGCGCAATCGTCATTTCAGAGACCGTCGCGCGATCTTCTTCGCAGACGAAAATCGGCGTATTCAGTGTTTGGCGAAGAGGCTTACCCACGCTCCGGCTGGGCGCTCGCAAGCCGCGCTGAAAAACTTCGGCCGCCACATCCTTAAGCTTACGACCTTCCTGCACCGCGCGAAGCTTCATCTCACGAACCAAAGGCTCCGGCAGATCGATTGTGGTTTTCATAAAAAGCCAGCTTTCCAGCTTTCTGGGTTTTGTCAATAAGTGAACCCATCTGATACTAAACAGGGGATCACTATTTCAACGGGTCAGAAAGAGGTAGCGCGGCATGGCCTCATGCCGCATCTTGTTCGTGACGATGCCCCAAATATTCAAGGAGTTTACTCAAATAGTGTAAGAGACCCCAGACCCCTAGGGAGTCCACTCTAGCTCTAGCCTACGCGATAATCGGGAGGCAATATTTTTTGACAGTTTTGCTAATAGAGGGCATAACTTTATAAATGCTCCGCACACCTATAAATGACTTCCAAAAAGTCATTTTCACGCTCTGCCTACTTTCACAAACTGGCTCAGGACTGTTTGCGATTGATAACAATGGCAACGGGCTCAGCGATATTTGGGAGCAACGATTTGATGCCGCTTCTTTGACGCAACTAGAAGACGAGGATTCGGACGGCTACAATAACGTCGACGAATGTGTCGCGGGGACGGATCCGTTCGATGCCAGCAGCCACCCGCAAATGACTCCGCAAGCTCCCGATGACGAAGGTATCGTGTGCTTCACCTTCGATACGATCAACGGCAAGCAATATACCGTCCTCAGCACGGACGACCTTGTAAACGACTTTGCGGAACTAGATACTTGGTTGGGCGACAGTCAGACTCGCGAAATAATCCTAAACGAGGCCATGCTCTACAAGACGAAGGCGCCCATCCGGTTCGAGTTTTGGGCAAATTTGGATGCCAGCTCCATCAGTGATCTATCCGACCTCCTTCCCTTCCCAGCTGCGCCGGATGGCGTCCTGAATCACGACCGACCCAGCGCCCCCATCTTTCTAGCGACTGGCTATGGCGCACGAATGACAACATCGATTGCGGTACCGACAACTGGCTACTACCGCCTCTACCTCTCCTCGGGCGCTCCTGCTGAGCTCTACCTGCAGACTCATCAATCGGGTCATTCTCAAATCAAAGTCGCCGAGGTGCTACCCACTCAAGTTGGCCTCGCGCCTGAAGAGTGGACGACCTACGGCACCCAGCAATCGGATTTGGTTCTGCTAGAGGTCGGGAAGCTCTATCAAATTGAACTTCGATACATTTCGAATGTAGCTTCGCAGCACTGCGCGATCGCATGGTCGGGCCCTGGCATCGACGGGATCGAAGCGCTCGATTCAGACGATATGGCCAACTTAATCTTCAAGGCGCATTACATTCCGAAGAACTCACTCCTCGCCCACGACTACGACAGTGCAGAACAAACCGGAGGGCTCTGGGCTGCAGGCACAGCAATCGAAAGCGGCCTACCCGGAATGACAGGGAACTTCGAACGCATGACAGCCGACCCTGGCAACAACTCGGCCGAGCGTGTCCCCTTCAACACGGCCTCAGATGACCACCTATATGCCACGTGGCTATTTAACATGGCAACCGGGCACAATGACCTGAGCCTCTTATTCAACGATGGCACTGATCTGAGCAAAGAAGGCCCTCGCATACAATTGGAAGAGCGCGACTCCAACACCACCGCAGCAATCCGCGCGGGTGGATCGGGCGGAGACGCCGTTCAGATCAACGCACGATTTGATCGCACCTATCGTGTAGAAGTGATCGCCACGGTGGCCGAAGGTGGTTTTCAATACGCTACCCCGGAAGGCCTCACGACTGTGCAAAAAGATCGCTTCGACATCTATGTCAGCGATCCCAGCGCGCACCTCATCGGCAAAGCAAGTGGTTTAACCTTTCGCGATGACGCACCCAATACTCTCGGAGGCTTCAGCCTGATGCATGCAGAGTATTTTGGTGCCCCGCTTAACATCGCCTTCGATGATTTCGAAATCACTAGCGGTTACATAAGTGGAAATGGATACCTCGTCGCCAATCATAATTTCCCGACCGATACCCAAAGCGATCAATTCTACAAACTCGATGTCCTGGAAGCCGACCAAGATGGTGATGGTATTTCAGACTGGGAAGAACTCGCGCTGGCAGCATACAACGAAGTCCTCTTCTTCGACAGCGAGACCGTCGACGGCATCCCCGATGCTAACCCACTGAACACTTTACTTTTAGACTCTGAAGGCTTGCCCGATGTCATGCTCTACGGCACCGATGCCGACGCCTACGAGAGCAACTTCCCTAACACCATTCCGAATGATGCCGAGATCACGCTCACGCGCACTGGCACGCTGGCTCCGCTTACAGTGCAGCTCTGCATCACCGCGCTGGAAAACACTGGCAGTGTCAACACGGTGTGTGATGGCACCTGCTGCTCGCTAGTAGGAAGCGCCGGCGATGAGGAAGTCGAGCCAGAAGACTATCAACTGATCGACGAAGACGGTAACGTGATTCAGTCCGAGCTGACCTTTGCATTCGGCGAAATGAAGAAAGTGCTGACCGTCAAAGCAATCAACGATAGTATCAATGAATACCCTGAGACTTTAAACATCGCCTTAGAAACCTCTGCTGACGGTAGTTACACCACTTCGGAACTACTCAACGGCGCATCCATTCAGATCTTCGACTTACCAAACAGCCCGGACAATATTACCATCTTCACCGGCAGCTTCTCCAAAGACGGTAATGCTGTGACCGATACAAATGGTTCCGGCTTCGTCACGGCCACGATCAACGGCACTCGTACTGAACTCAAGTTTTGGGATGAATTCTCAGGGCTAACTTCTGCTCAACAAGACTCGCACGTTCATAAAGCCAATGCGGGCAACACACCCGGGCCTATCATTTACTCGATCACTGAAACGCCAGGCGACGAAATGACTAGCCCACTCAACGGTCCGCTGGTCGAATATGTTTGGGACATCACGCAATCTTCGGGCGCCGTCCCCACCAGTGGAGGCAGCGCGTCTAAACAAGTATTGATCGATTCGCTTTTCGGGCAGAACAGTGAGACGTCACTCTACCTAAATGTTCACACGCTCGACAACCCTGCAGGCGAAATCTGGGCATTTATGAATGTATCTGGCGGCAGCGCCGAAGATCCAGGCGAAGCCGAACCCGCGGCGCTTCCAGGCAGTGAAGATTACCCGCAACTCTTCAACGACTTACTCGAAGCCGACGTGCGTCGCTTTCTCAATCAAGCCACCTTTGGCGCGACCGAAGAGGACGTCACGACCCTGCTCAATAACATCGAACAAGCACGTCAAACTAACAGTAACTACCACCGAATTGAAGCTTTCGAGCTCTGGATCGATGCGCAGATCAATACCGCCGAACAGACTCACCTACTCGAATACACGCTCGCGTCGCATTATCAATTTATGACGCTGGCGCATATGTTCGACCCTGCTCTGAATCCTGATCAAGGCGATTGGACCACGCCCCTTAAACCGACCCAATGGCCAAGCATTAACCGCAATGCCGCCGACCCTGAAGATTGGTATCTCGACGAAGTCTATCCGGTTGATCGCGACGACTTCCGCCTTGCTGATGCGAACGTTCTACGTGCTGAGCCTGGAAGTAACCAACGCCGCCACGCACAATGGCAATTGATGCTCAACGCAGAGGATCAGCTTCGTCAAAAGATGGGTTTTGCTCTCCAACAGATTGTCGTTGTCAGTGATAGCGCACAAGCGATTCGTGACACCCCTTATGGCTCAGCGAACTATCAGGATATTGTAAATACGCATGCATTCAGCCACTACCGCGATGTGCTTGGCTACGTCAACTGGAGCCCCCTGATGGGCAAATGGTTGTCGAGCCTGCAAAACCAAAAAGCCATCGACTTTGATGGCGACGGTCTCTTCGACGCATTCCCCGACGAAAATCTCGCCCGCGAAAACATGCAATTGTTCTCGATCGGGCTCTTCGACATCTGGAGCGACGGCACTTTAAAGCTTAGCCCCGAAGGCCTCCCTAGAGCGACCTATACAAATGACGACATCCGTGAATTTGCCAAAGTTCTGACCGGACAAAGTTTCAGCCAATACAACGGCTATAATGACAACTGGGGAGGGATACTGGACACATCCAATGATCGATTTGATAGCAACCAAGGCTCCTATGGCGTTCTCGGCGTCTCCTACCTCTATCCGATGAAGATGTTCGGCGACTATCACTCAACAGGACCCAAAACCTTCGCTGGCGTCACCATTGACAATACGGATCTGGTCGACCTCGACTTACAAGGCACCGCTGATATCGAAGCCGCCATCGATTGGCTCGCAGGTAAGCCAGGCGACGGCCTGCCAGACTACAACATGATCAATAGCCATGTTAGCACACCCGCGTTTATTTCGCGTCGTCTCATTCAGCGCTTCACCACATCCAATCCCTCGAAGGAATACCTCCATAGAGTCGCTACCGTTTTCAAAAATTCAGAGGGGCATCTCGGGGAAACGATTAAAGCGATTCTACTCGACCCCGAGGCGCGTGAAGTTGCTCTCGACGAAACCATCTTCGGTCTAAAGAAATCACCGCTTGAAGGCTACTTGCAAATGCTACGATCCTTGGAAGCGTATACTCACATTCCGTTGGTCGACCCACAAGGCGCGAGCCCATTTGATGAAGCCGCGGGGGATTATAGCAACAGCGAGCTCTACCTCAGCACTTTCGATTACCCCGCAGATCAGTTGGATAACCACATACGGAATGTTCGCTTCCTTCCCAGCTCAACCAACAACTCGGGCACACGCGCACTGCAGATGGATCCATTTTCTCAAATCACTGTATTTAACTATTACCTACCCGACTACTCTCCAGGCGGAGTGATCGGAGCTGCTGGCCTCGTCGCACCGGAAATGCAGCTCGCCACCGAGCCAGACATTATTCGCAACATTAACTATTTCGAAGACATCATCCGCTCCTCACTCGGCGCATATGGTGATGAACTGGGAGGCACCAATGAAACCCAGATCGCTGCTTTCGGAGGCGACATCGGAGCCGCAAACAATGATGTGCAGCGACTCGCCCGCCAATCACTCGCCGATGAATTCTATCCTGTGGTCGAGCCCGACTCTGCCCTGACTACAATCGCCACCGGATACACTGAAAATGCATACGGATCTAATGTTTCAGCGCCACATTGGGTGCGTCTCAGCCGACAAGGCGACGTCTTTATCGCAAGCCAGTCGCCAGACGGTGTTGCATGGACAGAGGTCGCGACTCAAGTGCTGCCAATGGCCTCCGAAGTTTTCATTGGCCTCGCCGTGACGAGCCATCAAGACGGCACGCTGGCCACAGCAGAGTTCAGCAATGTCACCGTGGCTGGTAGCGAAGGCACTTGGTATGGCAGCGATATAGGCAATGTATCGGCCTCAGGTCTATCCACTGCAACCGGAGCGAACTCATTCGAAATCGAAGCCTCTGGGAACGATATCTGGAACTCAGCCGACGAGTTCCACTACGCCTACCAATTACTCGACGGGGATGCGGAGATTATTGTACGAGTCGACAGTTTGGTGGCGAACGATCCCGCGGTAATCATAAATGGGTGGGCCAAGGCAGGCGTCATGATCCGTGAAACTCTGGAGGCGGATTCTCCCAATGTTTGTATGCTCGTCGGCGCGAGCAATGGCACGCAGGCGCAAATCCGCCGCGTCTCGCGGGGTCGTAGTAGCGAATCCTTCGCAGACGAAGCACTCGTTGATGCGCTCGACCGTCGCCTCACGAATGGTCTCTTTAAGCTCCGCTACCCTTACAGCGCTACAGACAATGACGATCCCGATGTTCACGGCCTCGACGAGCGCTTCAAGAATCCACGCGAGTTAATCATCGACGCGATCACTGCGGCCTACACCAGTCCCTACACCGAAGGGCTCTCCACCGAAAATCAAGCAGCTGCACGGCTCGCAAAATTCTCCGATGCGCTCTATCTGCTGACCTTTTCTCCCGAGTATCAAGTCCAAAAATAAACCATCATGCCTAAATATCTCGGAAAAATATCTCGACGCGACTTCCTCAAAGCGGGCACCTGTGGCGCCATGACGATCGGGCCACTCGTCAATACCATCGCCCAGCTCTCGCTCATAAACTCGGCCTCCGCCAGTGCCCTCGGCGGCACCGCTCTAGTCGGTAACGATTACAAAGCATTGGTCTGTATCTTCCTACGTGGTGGCTGCGACATGAACAATGTCCTCATCCCCATCGGCAATAACGCGCAAGCAGACGCCTACGCAAGTGACCGTGGCGCCGTTGCGATTCCGAATGGAGTCGTCCATCCAACCTACAATCCATCTGGAGCCGATGATACGATTGCGATCAACGTCCCGAGTCAGGACGACTTCGGCCTTCACCCTTCTCTCGTCAACCTTGCCGCCATGTTCAACGGAAGCGAAGCGAGCTTCGTCACTAACGTCGGCACACTCTCCGAACCGACCACACAAAACGGCTACAGCACCACCAGTCTGCCCAAGCAGCTGTTCTCCCACTCCGACCAAGTGACCCAGTGGATGTCTTCTATCGCTGACAAGCCCTACACTTCCGGCTGGGGCGCCCGAGTTGCCGACCTCTATAACGACACCTGGAATCTACACAGCCAGACCTCTATGATGATTACCGCGGCCGGCAACAACCAGTTCATGAACGGCAGCCCAAATGTCAGCCAATATACGGTCACCTCAACGGGCGCGATCAGTCTAGCCAGCTTCGGCTATGGATCGGACCCTTACCAAAGTGCGCTCACGGGCGAGGGCAACTATCAAAGCAACAACGCCGGCGAACGCCTTAAAGCGCTCGAAGGCATCATGCAATACAGCCACGCACACATCCTTGAAGAAGGTTACAGCGAGGTCGTCCGCAGCGCACGAGCCAATGAAGCCGTCATCAGCGAAGCCATTCAAGTCGAGCAAAGCCTAGGCATCGATTTCGACGCCCTGTTCACCAGCTACGGCGCAGTCGGTGGTGTGGCCGAAGAACTCAAAGCCGTGGCCCGCCTCATCGCCGGGCGCGAGTGCCTCGGTAATAATCGCCAAATCTTCTTCGTCGATCTCGGCGGTTTCGACAACCACCAAGACATTAACGGCGATTTGCCCGACCTCCTCACCCAGCTCGACAATGCCCTCGGTGCATTCAACGCTGGCATGAAAGAGCTCGATACGAAAGACACCGGCTTCAGCTACGATAAAGTCACCACTTTCCAAGCATCCGACTTCAACCGCACCTGGACACCCAACGGTACCGACATCAACTCCGCAGGAACTGACCACGCGTGGGGCTCCCACTCCTTCGTCTTCGGCGGCGCCGTCAATGGTGGCAACTTCTACGGAAGCTATCCCGAGCTCGCCATCGGCGGATCCGACGACGTGCCCAGCGGCTCCCGCGGCCGATGGATCCCCACCACTTCCGTCGATCAATTCGCTTCCGTCCTAGCCAACTGGTTCGGCGTCCCTTCGGGCAGCTCCGAGATGGCCGCCATCTTTCCCAACCTCTACCGCTTTCAAGATCCCTTTTCAATCGAAGCCAAGCTCGGCTTTCTCTAGAGGAACGCCTGCATGAAACGCGCTTCATTGATCTTTATCGCAGTCGGCATACTGCTCAGTCTCTACTTTGGCCTTCGTCCGAAGCCTGATGCAGAAAGCGTCACACCCCCACAGCTCCCTCAAACCAGTGAAAACACCGAGGCCGCTCGAAACGTCGTCCTCGTACCGGCAGATACTCCAACCGATACGAGACTGAACCGCCTGCCCGACGGGCGGGTGGAATTCAGACCCGCCCTCGAGGCCAGCCGCCGGATCAGTTCCACGAATCCGCCGCAAGACAACCTAGCCGAGGTCGAGACCCTCCTCGGGCATTATCGCTTCGCCTACGGCGAGAACCCCGTCGGCGTGGAGAACTTCGAATTCACCGAACAACTCTTGGGCAAGAATCCAAAACGCATAGTGTTTATCGCCAGCGACAGTTCCGCTCTCAGCGGCAACGAACTCGTCGACCAATGGAGCACCCCCTACTTTTTCCATTCATTATCTGGACAAGAAATGGAAATCAAATCCGCCGGCCCCGACCAGCAGTTCTGGACGGACGACGACATTAGCAGCGCTCAACAGGATTGAGCCAAACCTTAGAAGCTCAGTTAATTCGTAGTCATTCGTAGAACGCCTGCGATAGCGGGTGTTACAAGGCCTATAAGCTCCAAGCTTCATCAGCCGTGAGAAGCGTGAATTTACCAGAGATAACCGCACCGTAGCCTCGGTTCTTTGAATCGGGGGCAGAATGGCGAGACGGATCGCCTCTGCTCGGCTCCCCCGAACATAGTTCGGAGGCTACAGCCTTTTGGCCTGACTTACACATTGGACTAAAGAGAGAAAGAGCCCCCACCCACGACTTGACGAAAGGTAAACAAGTGTTCACGCTCTTTTCAAAACTAAAGAGACAGGCAAAACCGTGACAGAACGACAAAACATCGAGTGGAAACGCTCCTGGCAGGACGAATACCTCAAATGGATTTGCGGGTTCGCCAATGCCCAAGGCGGCTCGATTCCCCCAGAACTCGTGATCTGGAACGAAGGCCCCATCCCACAAGAGATCAAAGACCTCAACGCGCCGCACTCATCCGTCCCTCGCAACCGCCTAATCGCCGACATCTGCTTCAAAACCGGCTACATCGACCCATGGAGCCGCGGCATCGAGAAGATCACCACCGCCTGCACCGAACACGGTTGCCCCGCGCCCAATTTCGAGATCACCCCCACCGGTATCCGCGTCACGCTACTGCCAAAATTCAACTTGCCCTCGCAAGTCACCCCGCAAGACGGCACCAGTCAGGGAACAGTCACCGACCCAGTCACTGGGTCGGTTAGGCCCAAGTCAGGCCCAAGTCACGACACCAGTCACGGCACCAGTCACGGCACCAGTCGGCATCGGTGATTATATCTGGAAACTTCTACTATTACTCAATAAACAAGGCTCAATGAGTAATGCCGAAATACGCCAAGCTTTTGGGCTGAAAAGCCGTCGTCGCCTTCGTGACACCTACATTACACCCGCACTCGACGAAGATCTGATCGAACTCAAAATTCCAGAGAAGCCGACGAGTCGACTTCAGAAATATCGACTGACTGAAAAAGGGAAACTAACGCTCAACATTTAATCACATGAATAATATTACTAAACGTTTTGGCGTCTCGCTGTCATTTTCTGGAAGCAAGAGAGGTTATATTGAGACGGTAGCCAAGGAACTTGAAGGACATCTAGGAAGGGCGCGTGTCCTGTATGACCGCTTCCATGAGGTAGAACTTTCAAGGCTAAATTTAGACCTGCACCTGCCAAACTTATATAAAAACGAGTCCGAGCTAATCGTAATTTTCCTATCTGATGATTATAGAGCAAAAAGGTGGTGCGGCCTAGAGTGGAGAGCTATACGCCAGCTGATTCAGACAGATGAAGAAAACTCAATTATGCTAATCAGCTTCGGAGACCATGGTGACTTAAATGATATAGGCATTTACGATGGAGATGGTTACTTGGATATTAGATCTCGTGCTCCAGGGGAAATCTCTCAATTGATCCTTCAACGACATCAAGAAGTAAGCGAAGCAGCAGTTACATTTGGAACCGGAGACGCCTCTGAAAGTGGAACTAATCAACTTAAGAAATTTGTCGGCACACAAAGACAATCCATTCTAGATTTCTATACTCACGAATGGCTGCAAAAAGGATCAGGTGTAGCAGTTATCCAAGGTTTTCCTGGAGCTGGAAAAACTCAACTCGCTAGTGAAATCGCTGAGAGCTCTGGATTCCCTGTCGTTGAAGTTAAAGCCGAAGCTGGAATAGCTGACCCAAGCCATGAGCTTCTCATTTCATTGTCAACTGAACTAGCGTTTGTTGACATAAATCAACTTGAGAATGAACTCAGTCGCGGCGATGACGGGAATTTGCTCCGCGCATTAGAAGTTGTTCTCAAACATAATCGAGTGTTCATAGTTATCGATGAATTCCAGTGCTTCTTTCGAGGAAACAAGTCGAAGCTACTGCCGAAGTGGCAACGCCTCATCGAATCTTTAAACAATTCAAAATCGATCAAAGGAAAACTGCTTCTCATTTCGAATCGACAATTTGAGCATGCCACATGGAATGAGAACTGTGTAATCAAACGCTTAGATGGATTAGAGCCTCAAGAGGCTGAAGCATTTATAACTCAACTCCTAGAGGAGCGGAATCGAACCGATGATATCCCGACACAACTGCGGCTAGAAATTGGGAAACGACTCGGCGGCAACCCACGCGCTATAAAAACTCTGATAGGATCTTTAGGATATGGAGACCTGGACGAATTAATGTCATTCGCGCCGTCGACCACTGAGACTGACGATCTCTTTGTAAGCCCTGAATTGCTCGAAAAGTTTGAAAAGGAACTGATCGGAAGATCCCTTATCGCTGCTGAAATTACTCTTGAGCCATTTATGCGGAAAGTTTCGGCATATCGAAAGCCATTTAGGAAAGAGGCAATCGTAACCACTGAAATTCACCTTCGAGACCAATTAATTGACCGCTTCTTACTGGAATTCCATAAAGGCTATTACACAGTTCATCCACTTGCACGAGAAATCAGTATTACGCGACTTAGAGAAGACCATCAGAGATGGATACGCTCTCACGGTCTAGCCGCAGACTACTACCTTAGGCATTTTAAAGCCCAGAATCTTAGTGCAGGCGCAAAGTTGTCTATTTCCTACCTAGAGCTAAGGTATCACCTCTATGAATCTGAGCGCATGAACGAGCTTGCTTTGGCTAGCTGCAAGCTGGCTGATTATACTTTAGAATCAATCTCTGTTCGCTTGTTAACGAAACCACCAGAAGACACCATCGTGCTGGAAGAAAGAATCTCTCTTATCAGTGCTCTATCAAGTAAAAATCGGCCGAAGCGTTTAGACTACCACTTGGCGTTATGCTTGAAAACACGCAATAACGGCGAAGATTACAAAAATGCGTTGAAGCACGCATGGCGAGCTGTCGGGCCAAATGCATATTACGCAAATTGGCTCCTTTTAATCGATTTGGAATACGCGGTAAACGGCTCTACTGGCTTGACTAAATCCTACCGTGAAGCTGTTAAGTCACTGAACGAAGCTAGTAATCTATCTCAAATATACAAACTCGTTGCTGAATTGTATGAAAAAGACAATCAGGAAGACAAAGCTGTCGAAGTGCTCGAAGAAGCCATCGAGAGAAATCTCCCGTCAGGCAATGACTCTATAATACGAAAATGCGCAGAGCTCTTAGAGCACCTTGACAGAACGGACGAAGCAATAGTCCTGCTGCGTAACAATCTGGAAATCCCAAACTTCGACCACCGCAGTATACTTTATCGCCACTGCGCTGAGTTGCTCTCTAATTCTAATAGAACCGAGGAGGCAATAAACCTGATAAAGCGCGCCATCGAAATCCCACAGATGTCGTATTTAGTTCACTGCTATCTAAATCTAGCCCGATACTATGAGGCAGCGAAGCTTCCAGCCGAAGCAACCCAATGGCTAGAAAGAGGCATCGAAGATAAGCGCGTTAGGCATAAGGAAAAATTACACCGCAGACATGCCGAAATACTTGCGAATCAAAACCAACCTACGAATGCCCTAGAAGAATTAGCAACGAGGATCGATCAAACACAGCTCAAAGATCGTCTGCCACTCTACCACTCTTACGCAGAACTGGCAAAAAGGGCAGGCAAAGCTTCTGACGCAATAGACCTGTTAAAAAAAGCAATCAAAATTCAATATTTATCCAAGGAACCATCACTATATTTAGTATGTTCAAATCTTTATTTTTATCTCACTGATTTAGACAACGCTATAAAAGTTTTAAAGGACGGTATCTCAGTCAACAACTTGAGAGATAAATCTAATCTTTATAAAAATCTGGCAGATTTCCTTCAACGACAGGGTAAAACAACGGAAGCCATCAAAGCACTCGAAAAGTCCGAAGAAGATAGTTCCATCTCCAATCGTTTTTCCATTTTTCAAAAGCACTCTGAATTGTTGGAAAAAGTAGGCCGCATTGAAGATGCCATTGCACTAAATGAGGACGCGATTAGCTCACCCGCCCTAACAAACAAAGTAGTCATCTATCAATCTTATGCTAAGTTACTCTTCAAGCATGGGAAAGCTGATCAAGCTATAGCGAAGTTAAAAGAAGCACTTAGCCTTCCAGGACTTACTGCAACAGTGATAATATATCAGACCTATGCAAAAATGCTTCATCAGTTAGACCGTAGTGCAGATGCCATTGAACTTCTTAAGACTGCGATTAATGGAGCCAAGATGAGCAACATTGTATCCCTATATAAGCTCTACGGAGAGATTACACATAAGACTGGAGACAAAAAGTCCGCATTAGCCATTCTAAAGCGCGGACTTGAGATTTACCCTACCGACAATGGGCTAAAGAAAGCACTAGCTGACTTGAGCTAAAACTAAAAAGCAAGCCTCGCTAACTACATACCGAAGCTTACTCTTGGATTTTCACAAACCCAACTGTCCCTCTTATTAGCAGTGATGACTACCGTAGTTCAGGATGCCGAGCCAGCCGGTAGGATGATACCGACGGAGCCGCCTTACCTCGCATCGACTAGCTCAACTCTTGTCCCAACACATTCAGCAAGAAGACGTGCAAACGGCGCTATATCGCCATCGACACTCGCGGCTTCGAGCGCGGACATATAGTCGGTGCGCTTTTCCACGAGAATCACTGACTAGGGGTAACCGCCACTAATCAACATAGTGTTCATGAGGAAGCGCCCCATGCGTCCGTTGCCGTCCATGTAGGGGTGGATATAGACAAAAATGAAATGCCTGAGCACGGCGCGAACGGCGGCGTGTGGCTCATTGCGAAGTAGCTCAAATAAGGTCGGCATGGCGTCGCGCACGGCCTCGTAACTGAGCGGCACGTGCTTGGATCGTCGGATAAAAACAGAGCCGTTTCGATAGCCGGCCAAGTCGGATGGCTTGCAGATGCCTGCTTCCACACTGGGTGCAAAGAGTTCACGATACCATTTACCATGATCCTGATCAGCCACGCCACCGACACCTTCGCCATTGAGAATCTTTTTGATGCTCTGCTCGACAGCCTGAAAGGCTTGCCAGTAACCACGGGCGGCAAGGGCATCCTGGTGCTGCTGATCAGAATCTCCTTTATCTGGATTCCAAGTACCCTGACGCACACGCTCAATCAGCTCGGGGCTGACCCGATCGCCTTAATATCAAGCAAAGAGGTGCCATGCGGTAATGTCGTGACATTTTTTCGCGCCTTCACGGATCGCACTCGCAGTTGTTTCGGCACTGTCCAATTTTCAGCATGGAGCGCAATCGATTGTTCGGGCGACAGCGACCAAAGCGATCCTTTGAGCGATTCAAGATAGGCGGCACAAAACTGCCAAAAGAAGGCATACCACGCGGTGCTTTCACCCTGTGTCTCATCCGGGCAGGCGGGCACATACCAGCCCTTGATCACCTCTTGCAAGAAACCACTTCGCAATAATCGCTCCCGGTGCGTCCGCGACAAACCCCCAGAGCGTATGGCAATGCGCTGCTGAGCCTGAAGCGCATGCAGTGCTTCAAGCGATTCAGCTAGCTTCTCGTGGGGCGTGGCCAACGAACGAGGAATTTAGACGTAATATTCGAAGCCAGCAAGAGACGCTATTGGCATAGCGTCGCTACAAAATATTGAGCACTTATCAGTAAAGCTTGTCACCACACCCGTCAGCCATAGACACACCTCCATGCTCAAATTCTACACCTACAAAAAGTGCAGCACTTGCCGCAATGCGAGGAAGTTCCTCGACGCTAAAGGAATCGTTTACGAAGAGCGCCCCATCCGGGAAACACCGCCCTCGCCTGCCGAGCTCGCCCGCATGCTCGATGCCTACGAGGGCGTCATGCCCCGCCTATTCAACACCTCCAGCCAGGACTACCGCGATGCCGACCTGAAGGCGACCCTCCCGAGCCTGAGCAAAGACGAAGCTTTCGCCCGCCTCCAGGAAAACGGTAACCTCGTCAAACGCCCCTTTCTCCTCGGCGATAAAGTCGCCCTCGTCGGCTTCAAAGAAGCCGAGTGGGAAGCGCGCCTTTAACTCACGCATCCATTTTCAAGGATGATTAGGTCGTGGAGGCACAGTGTGCTCTCACAACGTATCCACCGTAGCTTCGGTTCTTTGAACTGGGGCTTGCGACGACCCAGGCGCTACTCAATTCCAACGCTCCCCGGAACAGAGTTCCGAGGCTACTTGACCTCATTCGACTAAGCCCGTTTCGCCTCTTCGTAGAGCCACTTGTCCATTTTATTGGCGGTGATGACGCCGTAGTTCATGGTGCCGAGCCAGCCGGACATGATGATGCCGACGGAGCCGGCGTGATAGAGGCCTTCGATCTGATCGGAGAGTTCCATCGATACTTTGAGCCCTTCGA
>Ga0222662_1000607_pt1 | contig 26539 bp, 27 predicted proteins | sample AntAcemetagen600_FD_179821 | JGI IMG/M metagenome (GOLD analysis project Ga0222662, IMG submission 179821) | Saline water microbial communities from Ace Lake, Antarctica - #600 | ecosystem: Environmental > Aquatic > Non-marine Saline and Alkaline > Saline | place: Antarctica: Ace Lake... | reverse complement strand
GGAAGCGCGAAGCGATTTCTATCCCCGCGAAGCGTCCACATCAACCAGCACTCCAGCACAACGCTTCGAAACGACTTCGTCGTTCCGCTACACTGAAAAATGTAGACGAAGCGCGAAGCGATTTCTATCCCCGCGAAGCGTCCACATCAACCCGCACTCCAGCACAACGCTTTCGAAACGACATTCGTCGTTCCGCTACACAAAAGAATGTAGAGGAAGCGCGAATGCGATTTCTATCCCCGCGAAGCGTCCACATCAACCAGCATACCAGCACAACGCTTTCGAAACGACATTCGTCGTTCCGCTACACAAAAGAATGTAGAGGAAGCGCGAATGCGATTTCTATCCCCGCGAAGCGTCCACATCAACCAGCATACCAGCACAACGCTTCGAAACGACTTCGTCGTTCCGCTACACTGAAAAATGTAGACGAAGCGCGAATGCGATTTCTATCCCCGCGAAGTGTCCACATCAACCAGCATACCAGCACAACGCTTCGAAACGACTTCGTCGTTCCGCTACATGGAATAAATCGATCTCACTGCGAAACGGGCCCCAAGGTCCACGCCTCCCAGACCGCTTCGGTGAATTCCATATAGACGACTCCGTCCGGAAAAGAGGTTCGAGAAACCGGAGTACCCTCCCGAATCGAGCGAACGAATTCGCCTTCAACGTCCCAGCCGTCCGGAATTGCAAATTTCTCTATTTCCCCGCCCGCTTTGGCAACGATCACTTCGCTCGCCACGAGATCGACAAATAATGAACCCCTTGATCCGTTGACCCGGATAGAAATCTCCTCCGGCCCAGTGTGCAATTGACTCAGATCGTAGAGTAGTCGAGGTCCTCCGGTAGAAACCGCTGTGAGCTGGAGGCTTTCGGGAATCATCGTTTTTACCAACTCCCCATCGGAATCCGGGCGTTCCGCGCTGCCCCAACCCGGAGAGGCTGTGATCAACGGGTTTTCGCATGACACCCAGCGAAGAATTGCTTCGTGTAGGATGCCTAAGGTCATCGTGTTTTTACCGCTGATGAGCGGATCCATTCGCCAGTTAATTGGTGTCGCTGGATTTCGAAGAGCACCGTTTAAAAAACGGATCCGGACCTCCAACAACTCCCCAAGGTCTCCGCGAGAGATCACAGCAGCAATCCGCTCATCGACTCCCAATGTAAACGGAGAGGGCACGATCTGAGCGACCAAGCCCGGATGCGCCAGCGAGGCCGCAAGCATCCGCCTCGCCTCCCCCAAGTCCCGTGCCATTCGTGCCTCACAAAGAACGTGTTTCCCGGATTCCATAGCCGCGCAAGTCGCTTCACAATGAAGATTCGGCCATGTTCCGATGCAGATGGCATCAATCTCCGGATCCGCGACCAGGTCCCGCCAATCCTCATACACCCGGGGGATATTGAACTCCTTTGCCGCAGCTTCACCCGACTCTCGGGTTCGGTTGACCACAGCGGTCAACTCAACCCCTTCAATAGCTCGGAAACCCGGAATATGCCGCAACCGCGAATTGCCCCCTGCTCCGATAATTCCAACTCGTAGTTTTTCCTTACTCATAAACTGACAATCCCCGCACCATCAGAGATTTCCATGCCGCGGAATTTTGGCGGCGTTCCGTAAATATCCGCAAACTGCCCCGCGATTCTCTTTGCCTCTTCCTCAGCAAAATCGGTCCGGCAAAGAGCCATGACAGCACCGCCAAAACCCCCTCCGGTCAAACGGGCTCCATAGACCTTGGGCTCGTGAGATAGCAGGTCCACCAGCGTATCCAATTCAGGTATACTGTTTTCAAAATATTTGGAAGAGCTCTGGTGAGAATCCAACAACAATTTTCCCACCGCCTCAAGATCTCCCGTCTCCAGTATTTTTATACATTTTTCCACTCGATGATGCTCCTCGACCACATGCTTTGCTCGACGATAAAGATTATCCGCCAGATTCGCGCGCATCTTCTCTAAATCCGAGGGAGACACGTCCACAAGATTGTCGATCCCGGGATATTCCTTGCGAAGAAGGTCCAACGCCTCCCGGCACTCACTGTGTCTTTTCGCGTAGAGGGAATCCACCAGACTATGTTTCTTGCCAGACTCGAAAATCCACAACCGCGTGTCACGTGGACCCTCTACCGTTCGAATGTTTTCCACGGCACAATCGATATGAACCAAGCGATCTTTTTCCCCGAAGCCGGACACTCCCTGGTCGAGGATCCCGCAGGGCACTCCGACCACCTCGTTCTCAGCGCGCCGACACAGCCGGACCCTCTCCAATGGGGAAAGTGAGGTTCCGCTCAACTGCTCAAACGCTATGGAGGAGGCCAATTCCAAGGCGGCGCTGCTACTCAGGCCTGCTCCGGTAGGAATCTCGCTCGAAACGAAATAATCAAATCCGGAGTGGGGGCGGATACCTGCTTCTCCGAGTAGAGCCAGGACCCCGAGTGGATATTTTACCCACCCCTGTCCATCGGAAACCGCATGCTCGACAGTCTCGAAGGTCAGAATCCGCGAATCCCCATCCGAGGCAAATTGCACCTTACTATCGTTGCGGCCTGCAACCGCAACATGCAGATAACGATCGATAGCAGCCCCCAGAACTTCCCCTCCATTGTAGTCGGTATGGTTGCCGATGAATTCCACGCGACCGGGGGCTCGGGCGACGAAATCAGCGCTTCTTCCGAACTGCATTTCAAAGGCGTTCATTGCTTTAATCATTCTGGGGGAAGAATTTACCGCACAGCTGTCAGGGCAAGAAAAAAGCCCGTCGGAATGAACCGACGGGCTTTATAAATAGATCCGAAAATCTCTTAGACGAGACCCTTCAGAGCAGCACCGGGCTTGAACTTAACGTTCTTAGCGGCTTTGATCTTGATCGGTTTACCTGTCGCTGGGTTGTGGCCGGCGCGTGCGTCACGGCGGACAACGGAGAAGGTTCCGAATCCTACCAATTGAACGGCTTCCGCTTTGGTGGCGGTTCCGGTAAGTTTCACTTCCTTGCCCGCTTTCTTGATGCTGGCTTTGACCGCGTCAAGAACAGCGTTCAAAGTGCGCTCTGCAGCGGCTTTAGAGGTGTCAGCACCGAGGTTGGCTTGGATTTTTTCGACGAGTTCTGCTTTGTTCATAATTCAGTTATAATCTGTTGAGGTTTGAATGTTTCAAAACAAATGAAGTAGGCTACAAAGCAGCTAGTCAACAGGGAAAAGGCTGGAATCCCCCTAGTTTAGCGACTCTTTCGCCTTCATCCATACATTAATCCTTGGTTTTCGGCGGCAACCCACCCGCATTCTCTTCCATAATTTGTTCCATTCGAGACACTTTCGAGAGGAGCTGCCCCATCGCTTCAATCGGAGCAATGCCCTGCTCCTCTGCAATCATCGCTGCCTTTTTCATCAGTTGCCTGGCTGCAAACTCAGCCTGCTCCCGGGTTCCCCCGCGTTTTTCCATAAACCCAATCAGGCTTTCCCGGTCTTCAGCACTAAACAATTCTTCACTCATTAAATAACTCTTAAGGCACCACAGCCCAATCGCAACCCGAAGTGAATCGATTGGGAGGGAGGAGATTTTTCACGACTGAGGACACTGAGAACACGAAGTTAAATCAAGATGTCCTTATTAACCACATCCGAGCAGAGCGACACTCAACCGAGCCAGGGCGATGGGCGAAGCAATTGGACACTGATTAACACTGTTGAAGAGGGAATGCCTTGAAAGAACATAATGATAGAACTCTACTATGCTGGAGAGGAATAAACAGATTTGAAGAAATTACCATTGGTTTAAATGTCTTAAAATTCGATTCGATCCTTCAAATTCACCCCTCCGTGTTCTTCGTGCCCTTCGTGGTGAAAAGTCTTCGATCCAATCCCCGAATCGAGCATTACACATTACTCATTACGCATTACGCATTACGCATCACGCATCACGCGAAGCGCATCGAGCATCGAGCATTCAGCATTTTTCAATGAAGCCCTACCGCGCAATCGAATCATCGATGGCGTTTTGCTGCCGGGCGATGTCGTGAAGAGTGACGATCCCGAGCAGCTTTTTTTGATTCTTTCGGCTAATTATCGGCACCTGCATAACATCCTCCATGACCAGAGTATTCGCCACATCCCGGATCGAATTATCGGGAAAGACCCCGACCACCTTTCGGCTACCCATGCACTCGGCCACGGAACCGCCGGTTCCCGCAGCAAGGGCGTCTCTCAACTCATGATGGGTAAACATTCCCACTAATTTCCCTCCGTCATCCAAAACAGGATACCCGTGGTGCCGGTGACCTCCCGCTTCCTCAAAGGCCGCTTGGAGCTCATCACCCGCGCGCAAGACGATGGGGTCGTGGGTCATGATTGTCGCGATCGGCAAATTGCGCCAGTCTTGCTCACCCTGATAAGAGGGCATCCGCTTCAGGCTCACATGATCCTGCACGAGGAGGGCATCATAAATCGGGACCGCCCGCAAGCGGCTCGCAATAAAGTAAGCGATCATGTTCCCCACCATGAGCGGGAGGATGAGCGAATAGTTTTGCGTCATCTCAAAGACGATCAATACCGAGGTCAGCGGACACCGAATGACAGCCGCAAAGAAAGCACCCATCCCGAGAAAGGCGCAACCGGCAGCCACTTGAATTCCGAGATCAAAGGCTTCGACCGCGGCCATACCAAATGTACCGCCGAGCATGACTCCCAGAAACAAGACCGGCGCAAAGAGCCCTCCACTCCCACCGAGAGCGTAGCAAAAAGCTGTCGCCAACAATTTCCCAACAAAGAGGAGGAGGAGCATATCCCAGGAGAGGATCCCCTGAAGCGCACCGTTGAGATCCTGATAACCGATGCTGAATACTCCGAGTCGTCCCGTGAAAAGGAGAACCGTGCAACCGATCATTCCGACAATCAAACCACCCGCAGCCGGGCGCAGCACCCGCGGAAAGCGCTTGGCCTCGCTCACCTTTCCCCGAGTCCACAAAAGAAGAGCGATAAACCCGTGCCCGGAAAGAGCAGCAACGATCCCCAAAGGAATGCAGACCAGCATCCACCAGGAGAGGCGAAAGTCGTCCAGCCCACCGACATTGAAGATGGGATGTTCCCCGAGTATCGTTCGCTCCACCACAGCAGCGATCACCACCGCAACGAGAATCGCACCGAGTGCTTTGCTACTGAAGTCGTCCAGCAACTCCTCAAAAACAAAGGTGATCGCCGCGATTGGGGTATTGAACGCTGCGGCCACACCGGCTCCCATCCCAACGGGAACCATCGCCTGGATCCGTCGCTTGGCCAGACCGAAGTATCGTCCGAGAGAGGAAGCCACAGCACTACAGATATGAACCGTCGGACCCTCTCTCCCGAGACTGTTACCCGATCCGATTGAGATCGTCCCGGCAATGAATCGCCAGACGCCGTCCCGAAGTCGGATATTTCCGAAATCGTTGTGAAAGGCCGTCTTCACTTGGGGGATCCCACTTCCTACGGCTTGCGGCGCGATGTAGGTCAGGATCACCCCCGTCAACAGCCCCCCGACCGCCGGCGATAAAAGTAAGACCACATAAGCCGTGGGCTCACCAAAATGATCCCGCAGCGCCAAAACGCCGTGAAACACCCATTCGATGGCAAAGTGGAAACTGACGGCCACCAACCCGCAGACCGCACCGGCAATCACACAGAGGATCAAATACCGCTGAGCGTCATCGAAATGAATCCGGAGCCAATTTGGAAAAGCTTTCACGAGTCTTTTTAAAATAGAAAAGGATCAAGCAGACCTGCCCGACCCGTTGCATGTGCATACGACACGTTGCAGATGGAGACAAGGGAAGAAAATAAATGGGGCCGAGGTTCAGGTTTGAGCGATCGATTCGAATGGAAGGGACCACCCCGCGGCCGCGCATGTGCGTCAACCTAAGCAGCTGAAGGTAGCTACGTCATTATCTTGCTACGCTACAAAGGCGGGAAGCCTTAAAAAACAAGTGAATGAATGCTTGGTGCTGTCGGATCATTTCTTCCCCAGCGCAACGCTTTTAGAAACGACTCTCGTCGTTCCTCTACAATTCGATTCCCAACCTCATTTCTCCCCTCTCCAAATCGGCCGTTGGCGATTTGAAGTAAGCGAAAATAAGCGGTTAAAAAAATATTCGATTCGATTCGATTCGATGTCTCAACGCAGCTCCTCAAGCGAAGCGGGATCCCGCATCACGCATTGAGCATCATGCATTGAGCATCAATAATTCCAACAGGATTTACCATTTCCCGACTTGCGCCCTCCCCTTCCCTCATTATCTTACTACCTAGTGATAGAAGTTCGGGAAAAACCAAAACTCGTTGAGAGAGCTTTTCTTGTAGGCATCACCTCCCCGGACCAGACGGATGAACACACCGAGCTCCTATTGGATGAACTGGGTAGTCTGGTAGAAACACTCTCGATTGGCGTTTTCGGCCAAGCCGTCATCCACCTCGGGCGCCCCCATCCCAAACTGCTGATCGGCACCGGCAAGGCCGATGAGGTGATCCAGGAAGCGACCGCCCTGGAGTGCGACGTCATCATTTTCGACCAGGAACTGTCTCCCTCGCAACAGCGCAACTGGGAAAAACTCGCTCCCAAGTTTCTCGTCATCGACCGCCAAGAGATCATTCTCGACATTTTTGGGGAGCGCGCTTCGACCAAAGAAGCCCGTCTACAGATTGAACTGGCCCGCATGGAGTACAGCCTCCCCCGCTTGCGGCGGGCCTGGACTCACCTCGGGCGGCAAAGAGGAGCTGTTATGCAGCGGGGGGAAGGGGAAACCCAACTCGAGGCCGACCAACGCATGGTCCGCAAGCGGATCCAGCGCCTGCGCGCACAATTGGCCGTAGTCAGACGGCAGCGGGACACCCAGGGCAAACGCAGGCGATCTGTCCCGGTTCCCACGGGAGCCATCGTCGGCTACACCAACGCCGGGAAGTCCTCACTCCTAAACGCCCTGACCGAGGCTCATGTTCTCGTAGAGGACAAGCTCTTCGCAACGCTCGACCCGACGAGTCGGCGCATGACCCTTCCCAACGGGCAAAACCTGGTCCTTACGGACACCGTTGGCTTCGTTCGCAATCTTCCTCACCGCCTGGTTGAAGCCTTCAAAGCAACCTTGGAAGAAGCGGTCGTGTCCGACTTCCTCCTCCACGTTCTCGACATCCGAAGTGATGAGCTCGATGAACACCGGGAAACGACCGAATCCGTCCTTAAAGAACTCGAGGCTCTCGACAAACCGACGGTCCTTGTCTTCAACAAAGTGGACCGCGTTACCGATCCAAGCGTCGTCAACTACTGGAAGGGCCGCTACCCCGAGGCTCACTTCGTGAGCGCCCGGACCGGAAAGGGACTCGAAGCCCTGAAGGAAAAAATGATCGAGCTCATCCAAACGGGCATCCGCCCGATGAAGCTCCTAATCCCCCACGATCGCTACGACCTGGTCCACTTTCTCCACGAAATTGGTGCCGTCGACAAAGAGACCTACCGCGACGAAGGCGTCCTAATCCGGGGAAACATCCCGGAAAAACAAGTCGCCCGCGTAACAGATTTCGTACTCGCGTAACCCAGCGGGTGCGGGGTTACGCTATGCTCAATGCTCGATGCGCGATTTTTGATGACGCTGCGTGGAGATATAGGCGGACGCCCTGCACGACGCTTCGAAACGACTTCGTCGTTCCGCTACACATAAAAATGTAGAGGAAGCGCGAAGCGATTTCTTCCCAGCGCAGCGTCCTTAACCGGCCGCTCGGACGCCCTGCGCGACGCTTTCGAAACGACTTCGTCGTTCCGCTACATTCAAATTCCAATTCAAACCTCAAAGTCCGCCGACAAAGTCCGCCATAGTGCCTGCCGAAGGTAGGACGCAGGAGGAAGTGCCCTCAGGTGCGGGACGAAGGAGGATTCACCCTTCATCCCCAATAAGTGTTAATTAGCGTAAATGAGCGGTCGCCAGCTCGCTGGCATCCCCTCCCCATCGGTGGTTAAAAATCTTCGATTCGATCCTTCAAATTCATCCTTCCAAAAAAACTTCCCATTCGCATTTCTCCCTTCATCGACCACACTCCCTAACCATTACTTTATTCTCATCAGTGATTTCATGGGTTGACGAAGCCCTTCCCCGCGTTCTGCGTCGTCCCTTCCAGCTTTCAAGCCTCGGACTTTTACTCCTCCTCTCCGCCTGCGCTCCAACATCCCGGGACTCTTCGGGAGAGGACTCCCTGCAAGTGCTCCGCCGGGGAAATGGATCCGAGCTCCAAAGTCTGGACCCTCACATCGTCAGTGGCGTTCCCGAGGCGCGGGTTCTTCGTTCTCTTTTCCAAGGCCTGGTGGCTCTCGATCCGACAACCCTCGAGCCGATCCCCGCCGCAGCCTCATCCTGGGAAGTTCTTGAGAAGGGCACCGTCTATCGCTTCCACCTCGACCCCGCAGCCCTCTGGTCCAACGGGGATCCGGTACGCGCCACCGACTTCCGCGACAGCATGGAGCGCATCCTCACCCCGAAGCTCGGGGGACCCTATGCCTCCCAACTCTTTGTCCTGAAGAACGCTCAGGAATTCTACAATGACACCGGCCTGGACTTTTCCGAAGTCGGGGTTGAGGTCATCGACCCGCTGACCCTCGAACTCACCCTCGAAGGCCCGATACCTTACTTCCTCCCCCTCCTCACCAACCCCGCCTGGTTTCCCATCCATCGGAAGAGCGTAGAGGCCGAGGGAGGATGGCTCTCCCGCAACACCGAATGGACCAAGCCGGGGAAGCTGGTCTCCAACGGCGCCTACCGCCTCGCCGAGTGGCGCCTCAACGACTACCTCCGCGTGACCCGCAACCCAAGCTTCACAAACCCTGAGGCCTTTCCCCTGGATGAAATCATTTTTTACCCGATCCCAAACATCTACACCGAAGAACGGGCATTCCTCGATGGCCTTCTAGACATCACCTCCATCGTATCTCCCCAGCGGATCCGTTTTTACCTGGAAAGCGACGATCCCGGAATCCTGCAAATTGAGCCGGACCTCGGTGTTTACTACCTTCTTCTCAATACGAAAAAACCGCCCCTCAATGACGTCCGTGTGCGGCGGGCGATGAGCCTGTCTCTCGAGCGGGCCTCAATCAGCCGTGATATCCGGAAAAGGGGGGAACCCCCCGCGCAACACTTCACCCCATCCGGCATCGGCTTGTACGAACCTCCGGCAACACTGCGGGAGGATTTGGAGGAAGCGGGAGCCCTCCTCGCCGAAGCGGGTTACGGCCCGGAAAATCCCCTCCCCGAAATCGAATTCCTCTTCAACACCTCGGAGACCCACCGCCCGATCGCGGAAGCCATCCAATCCCTCTGGAAAGAACGGCTCGGCCTCTCCATCGAGCTGGTCAACAAAGAGTGGAAGACCTATTTAATGGACCGACAGAACCGGAACTTTTCCATCGCGCGAGCCGGATGGCTGGGAGATTACCTCGATCCCGACACCTTTCTTGGACTCTGGACCAGCAGCTCGACGAATAATTTCAGCGGCTGGAGCAATTCCGAGTATGACGAGCTCATGAAGAAATCGGCCCTCCTCCCCGCCGGTTCCGAACGCAACGACCTCCTGGTGCAAGCCGAGGCCATCCTCCTGGACGAAGTCCCCATCATCCCCATCTTCCATTACAACCGGGCCTACCTCCTCTCCCCTAAAGTGAAAAACTGGCCCACCAATATCTTGGGCTATACCAACTACGCTGGTATATCGATTGAGTAGTAAGTTTTCAGGAAAGCTGAAAACTTACTACTCGATGCTTGATGCTCAATGCTTGATGATGATGTGCGATGCTCGATGATGCTGCGCGGAGATACAGACGGGCGCCGGAACGACGCTTTCGAAACGACTTCGTCGTTCCTCTACATTTTGATTCTCTTTCTATCTGCTCACCCCAAATCGGCCGTTGGCGATTTGAAATTAAGCGTCAGTAAGCGGTTAAAAAAAATTCGATTCGATTTCCATTTCGCAGGTCTCAGGTTTCCTCCTCAAAGTCCACCGTCTGGGTCCGCCGAAGTGCCCGCGAATGCGGGACAAAGGAGGATTCATCCTTTCCCGTTTCATCCTTTCAGGTTTCCGATTTCCTCCTTCCAATTCATCCTTCATCCTTTCCCGTCCCTCTCCTCCCACGACGCAATAATCTCCCGGAAAATCTCATCCAGGCTTGTTTCAACATCCCAGTTGGGGAAGTGGGTTTTCATCTTTCGTTGGTCGCTGTAGTAGCAGATATGGTCTCCTTCCCTGTTCTTATCCTCGTAGGTGAAATCCATTGGGATACCGGTGAGGGATTCAACTCGTTCAAACGCCTCGAGAAGGGAACAACTATTCTCTCTTCCGCCTCCGATATTGTAGACCTCACCACACCGGGGCGCTTGGACAAACTCCCAGATAAAGCGGGCCACATCACGCGAGTGAATGTTGTCACGCACCTGTTTCCCTTTGTAACCGAAGACGGTGTAGGGGGTTTTCTTAAGGTTGCAGCGGATCAAGTAGCTGAGGAATCCGTGCAGTTGATCCCCGCTATGACTGGGCCCGGTCAGGCAGCCACCGCGCAAACAGCAAGTAGGAATCCCGAAATATCGTCCGTATTCCTGAACCATTACATCCGCCGCAACCTTGGAAGCCCCGAAGAGACTGTGCTTCGACTGGTCGATGGAGAAGCTTTCGGGGATTCCTTCGGCATAAGCGGGATCGTCGTAGTCCCAGCGGGTGTTCGTCTCTTTCAGGCGGATACGATTCGGTGCGTCCCCGTAAACCTTATTGGTGGAGAGATGAACAAACGGAGATTCGGGGCAATATCGCCGAACAGCCTCCAGAAGATTCAAAGTTCCCACCGCATTGGTATCAAAGTCATCAAAAGGAATTTTTGCAGCACGGTCATGACTCGGTTGCCCCGCCGTATGGACGAGTGCATCCGGACGAACCTCCTCGACAAGCGAAAGAATTCTTTCGCGGTCACGAACATCAACCTCGTGGTGCACGAACCCCTCAATAGTGGACTGCAGCCTCCTCTGGTTCCACCTCGTGTCGCCCGCTTCCCCAAAAAAGACGGCCCGCTGGTTGTTGTCCAAGCCACATACTGACATCCCCCGTTCGGCAAAGAAGAGACAAACCTCAGAGCCGATTAGACCGGAAGAGCCAGTGACAAGAATCTTCATAGATAAAACCTACCGCTCAAAAATATTCCGCCAAGCTGAAACTCAAACTTGAAAACACTGCGGAGGGAATTGCGTCATACGGCATCTACGGTAAACCTCGAATGAGAATATTCAAAACCAGATAATTCGCTGAGAGGGTTGGAATGACTCAAAGGATAGAAAGAGGCTGACTCTGACTCTTCGAAACGACATTCGTCGTTCCGCATTCAAATTCAAATTCATCCTTTGCACCGATCCAGCATCACGCATCGAGCATCAAAAAAACCCAGCAAAGCTGGTTTTTTTCGCTACTCTAAAAACGCCTTATACTCCGGGACCATCTCGGTAATCCGTTCCTTGACTTCCGACGAGGACAATTTCAGCAGATCGTCGCCGAAGGAGTTGATCCAATCCTCAAATTCGTTCACCCCTTCCGGCATGACGTGGAGGCGACGGATGCGGGGATGGGCGGTTTCGTCGGAGGCCTCGGTGGCATAGTTCAGCTCTTCAAAGAGCTTCTCGCCCGGCCGCAGTCCGGTGATCTCGATATCGATTTCCGTCTCGGGCTCATATCCGCTGAGCAGGATCATTTGGCGGGCTAGATCGATGATCTTCACCGGCTCCCCCATATCGAGGAGAAAGATTTCCCCCCCCTCGCCCATTGAGGCGGATTGTAGAACCAAGCCCACCGCTTCCGAAATCGTCATGAAGTAGCGGGTCACCTCCGGATGGGTTACGGTCACCGGCCCTCCTCTGGCGATCTGCCGGCGGAAGGTTGGAATCACGCTGCCCGACGACCCCAAAACGTTCCCGAACCGCACAGCCATGAACCGGGTTTTCCCACCATGCCCGTAGAAGCTTTGTAGCCCGATCTCCGCCAACCGCTTGGAGGCTCCCATCACACTGGTCGGGTTGATCGCCTTATCCGTGGAGATCAGGACGAATCGCTCCACCCCAAATTCGATCGCCAAGCCGGCCAGCTGAAAGGTCCCAATCGAATTATTCCCAATCGCCTCCCAGGGTTGTGTCTCCATCAAAGGCACGTGTTTGTAGGCGGCCGAATGGAAAATCACGGATGGCCGATGACGATCAAAGATCATTGCCATCATTTCAGAATCACAGATGTCAGCGACCGAAGCCGTGAAGGAAATCTCCGGTTCACTAAAAAGCATTTCCTGCTCGATGGTGAAAACAGCCAATTCGGAGTGATCGACGAGAATCACGCGAGCCGGAGAAAACGCGGCTACCTGTCGAACAATTTCTGCCCCAATACTGCCCCCGGCACCCGTCACCAGTACAACCTTGTTTTCGACAATTTTGCGGATCGGCTCATTGTTTAGCGCAACCGGGTCCCTTCCCAGAACATCCTCCACCTCGACCTTCCGCATCTCCTCGATCCGAACCCGCCCCGTTGAGAGTTCGTGCAGGCTGGGGATAATGGTCGTATCCAGCTTCGCCTCTGCGGCATCCTTGAGAATATCCCGAATGCGCTTGGCATTCAGGGAAGGGATTGCGATTGCCACCATCTCCAGCTCCAAAGCCTCCGCGGCAGCAGCCAACTCACTGGGTGGTCCAAGAATCGGAATCCCGTGAATATCTCGCCCAATTTTACCCTCGTCGTCATCGAAGAAAACAACCGGGCGAAACCCGAGTTGGGGTTTTGCGAGAAATTCCGCAGCTAAGGAAGCACCATTTGATCCCGCACCAATAATACCGATTCGGCGGTTTCCGCGGTCACCCAATCCCCTCCCTGTGGACATTTTTTCCTGAATCATCCGCAGCCCAACCCGAAAGCCGACGAGCAGAACCAGCGAGATGAGGAAGTCCGAAAGGATCACTCCTCTTGGAATTGAAAACCAACCGGTAGGGTTAATGATACGGATGGCGAGAAAAAGAATACTCGGGCAGAGAAGGCCGAGGAAAAGTTGGTTCAGATCCGGAATCCGAAAGTAAGAAAGTAGGCCACGAAACTGTCCGAACATCAAAAGGAAGATCAGTTTCAGACCGACAACGAAAGGCAGAACCATTACCCGCTCCGACCGGTACGGTTCCGGAACCTCAAAGTCGAACCGCAAGCCATAGGAAACCCAAAGGGCAATCGCACAAAGAAGCCCATAGATCAGTGCCAGGAAAAATCCGCGGCCTTGCTGAACTAAACTCCAGTTTGTTTTTTTTAATGCCATTATTGAGAGGGTTTACGAGAATGTAATTCACAGGTAAAAAGCCAAAAAAGCCAACGGTAAATGGCGAGACTGTGAGCGTTGGGACGGTTGTCGGTTGTCGGTTCGCACCTCAGGTGCTGGGCGGTGAGCGGTGGACTATCAGCCCTTCGAAACGACATTCGTTGCTTCCACAAAAAATTGTAGAGGAAGCGCGAATGCGATTTCTATCCCCGCGCAAGAAGACCTTTACGACTCTTTAAGCGGACTTAATGGCGTAGGGCAGAGGATGGCGAATCGCCGCGGCATCACGACCTGCTGCCCTTACCTCTCAGCATCGAATAAAAACACCAATATCGGGAGGGTGGTTGTTTTCAATCGCCGAATCCTTCGACTCATAACCCCGACCGATTCTTTTCCAAACTTTCTATCCGCTTTCCAGCAACCGTTTCAAATACAGTCGATCAATCGCGTCTTTCTCCCGAACCGTTTGTTTGGTCTTTAGGAGCAGTTCAGGCGAGGCAAAAGGAATACGCACCCCCTCGATTTCCCTCCAGTCAATATCTTCGACAGCACTTTCGAAATCAATGTCCTCGGTTCCCCGGTTAAGTCCGTGCAGTACCATCGCCATCCCACCGATGACGATGTATCTGGCCCCGGCCTCATTCAGAGCCGGAACGCCCGCAATTACCCCGTGGAAATAATTGCACCCCTTTCAAGCTCGCTAACCTCCCACTGTCCACCGTAAGAGCCTTTACGGCTCAATTCCTCCCACGACGCTATCGAGGGGTTAACGCTCTCCTACAGGGTATCCATATCATGACGCTTTTTTCGGAAGGACTCTCGTCGTTCCTCTACAACTTGATTCTAGATCTATCTCTTCCTAAATCGGCCGTTGGCGATTTGAAGTTAGCGAAAATACTTGTCGGGTCGTTTTGTCCGCCGACTAAGTCCGCCATAGTGCCCGCGAACGCGGGTCGAAGGAGGAAGTGCCAGCACTGGACACAGGAGGAAGCTGTCGCGAAGGCTGAAGCGGTTAAAAAAATATTCGATCCAATTGGAAACAATTAACCTCAACGTTGATCCAAAAGCCCATCCAAGGTCAGCCGAATATCACTTGCAATTTTGCGTAGAAGCCCTGGGGCAATATCGCGCCCCTTGTGCATCGGAACCGTTGTCGTTCTTCCATCTTCGTGTCGCATCTGCATATGTGACCCTCGCTGCCGAGCAGCCACAAATCCTATCTTCTCGAGAAGCCGAACTACCTCCTGGGGTTTAAGAACAGGAGTGTTGCCCATGCTTAAGCGGAGATCAATTGCGTGCCGACGAACTCTCCTTCAAGAACTGGCTCACCATCGTCCAGAAGCATCTCGATGACTTCCTGCATGTTTTGCTTTAACTCGTCCAAAGTCTCACCTTGTGAATGCGCACCAGGAAAACCGGGGACGAAGCCTACATATAGCCCCGTAACCGAGCACTTCTCAATAACTGAAGTGTAAGTTTTCATAGATACAGCTATATGGCAGCCTTCGATCAAGTCAATCCACTACCTTGGCACTTGGTTTCGGCACTATCACAATCCGCCATCCGCTATTATGTCGGAAGGCATCCCCATTCGCTATTTCTCCTCAACATTCGTCGTTCCGCTGGTACACAGAAAATTGTAGAGGAAGCGCGCTGCAATTTCTATCCCCGCGAAGCGTCCATATTCCAATACCCCAAAACAACCCCCCAGAAACGACTCTCGTCGTTCCTCTTCGTAGCGTGCAGCTTTAGCAAACGATTGGTGCGGCACAGAGTCGCTGGCTAAAGCGGCGCGTCCTCGCCGCGATTCCGTCGAAAGCATTTTCATGCTTCCGCTACTAATCGCAGCAGATTGAGAGAGTGCCCGACCCGACCACTCGACCCAGCTCGGATCGTCGGTAAAGAGATCGATCAATATATTTGCATCGACCAGAGTCATTTCACTCGCGGTTTAACCGCATGATCTCGTCAGTCCTCAGCCCTGCGTTTGCGGTCCCGCGCACCGTTTTGATGGCCTCCTCCATGCGAATCGAGCGCGAACGAGTCGCTGGACGGATTAAAACGCCTTCATCCGTAGCCTCGAACTCCACTTCCGTTCCCCGATTCATCCCATAGCGCTCCCGAAGCCATTTAGGAACGGTTACCTGTCCTTTTTGAGTCAAACGCATAGTAAGACAGGTAGCGAAAAGTAATACTTTTGTAAAGAAACGCAGTCTATCGTTTTTGAACACTCAACCGGGTGAAACGATGGGGGAGAAGCAAATTACACGGATTGCGCGGATCAGATCAAACGCTTTCGAAGGGTAAACCATCTCCTACAAAAACTCCATCCCACGACGCTTCGAAACGACTTCGTCGCTTCGCTACATAAAAATTCAAATTCATCCTTCAAAACAGCTCAGGTTTCAGGTTTCCTCCCTAATCCTTTTTCTCAGCCTCCCCCTTCCTATTCCTATTCAAATTCATCCTCAAAGTCCGCCGACTGGGTCCGCCGAAGCCTCGCGCGATGGAGGAAGTGCCCGCGAATGCGTCACGGAGGAGGATTCATCCTTTAAACTCACCCCATGCGCTCCGCGCAGTCCCGCGACCGCGGGATCCCCCATCCGCGTTCGATCAGGAGTCACGAGTCAGGAGAAAACCGGCAAGGTGGAGTGGCGTTCGCTCTTCGGATAGGCCTGCCTGCTCCGCCAGGATGATTTTACGGTCGGCGCGAATCCCTTTAAACTGGCTACGCCCTTTGCCTTTACCTCCGACCTCAAGCACGATGCGCTGCCCCGCATGCTCCAGCAAGAAGTCCGGTGTTTTCTGGCCGCGAGTCCCCTTTAGATAGTTCAATGTATATCCGGCCTGCCGCATGGCAAAAACAAGAAAATCTTCCCGCAACCCTCCTCGAGCAGCTTCCATAGACGGGTGATACAGCGCACGCAGCGGAGGCATCAATAATACCTTCGGCTCTTTCAGTACATTGGTTCCCGCAGGGAATAGGCTCTGCAGGATGAACGCATCCTCAAATGCCGACACATACTGTTCCGCCTTGTATTTGGTGATCCCCAGATTCGCGGATAAGCTGCTGTAGTTGATTCCGTCGACACTGGATCGCCCAATGAAAACAATCATCTTTCGAAGTATATCGAGTTCATCCACATGCAACCGCAGGCATTTGGGGATGTCTTTTGTGATGATTGTCTCAATCGTATTTTCCAGCAAAGGGAAGGGCTGCGGTTCCTCCAAAGCAAAGGGAATAAGTCCACCTTCCAAATAGGAGTTGAAGCGATCCGCCACCTGCAAATGCCTGGCCTCCACCGCACCGTCCAACAGCTCATCTAAAGTCAGGCCCGGCAACTGCTCACCGTGTCGAAACAGTAGATACTCTCGAAAAGTAAAATACTCCAAGCGGTGCAAGCGCACCCGGCGAGCCAGATCGTGGACTGCTTCATGAATCTGCAAAGCCACCGAACTGGTAAAGAATACGGTGACATCCAGAAAATCGTAGATCCGCTTAAGCGCGCCACTCACCTCATCCAAATGATGGATTTCATCGATAAAGAAAGAGCGGTATCGATAAGCCTCCGACAGATCCCGTACCAGCTCATATAGATCCGTCGCCCGGTCCAGAGTATCCGCCGCCAGATAGATGCCCTCCTCCCCGAATTCTGAAGCCAATTGCTGCAGCAAAATCGTTTTGCCCGCGCCGCGCGGACCCACAACCCCACGAATATGCCGCCCCTCTTCGGCGTTCAAAACCGCAAAGAGTTCGCGGCGGTGGTGTCGCTCAGCGCCAATCGCCTTGGCTCGGCGATCCAACGACAGTAAATCCTGGATTTTCATTTAAACATTTGACGAAATGACATACATTTTGTCAAATGTCTTTCTGATACGCCTTAATTCTGACGTTTTCGTGCTAGCCAAGAGTGAATCTCCCCGGTAGAGGGTTGGCTTCAGCCGCCCTTCTTCAACTCCGCCGCAAAGTTCGAACTTAACCGCCACTTTGTCGAAAGCATTTTCATGCTTCCGCTACCAATCGAATCTCACCCGTAGAGGAACTGCCTTTCCCACACCCTACACAAGGATCGAATATTTTTAACCGCGGATTACACGGATTGCGCGGATCAGGAACAAACCCGAAACCTAGAACCAGAAAACTTCTTTTTTCACAAAGTAGCAGGGCGTCCTGAGAAGTCTTTCATCCGCGTTCATCCGCGCCATCCGCGGTTAAATCGCCTTTCCCACGCCCTGCAAGAGGATCGAATATCCTGAACCACTTTCGAGGAAAGCGGTTTGAAATCTTCGCTCCAATTTCTATATCCAGCATCGAGCACTACGCATTACGCATTGCGCAAAGCGTGCAGAGCATCACGCAAAGCGTGTAAAGCATCCGCCATTACTCATTCGCTATTCGCTATTCTTAAATAAACTTGCCGCATTCACTCACTCCTGAGAGCTTCGCGCCATACCTGAAAAGCTCCCTGACTCGCCCAATAAAAAACCCCGGATGCTGGTGACCGGGGCTTCGGGTTATCTGGGGAGTGCGATTCTGGAACGAGCGATAGCGGAGTATGAGATCGTGACCCTTGGGCGGACGATGGTCGGTGCTTTGGGCAGAGGGCCGAGGGTAAGAGAAGAAGATGGCGAACATCCAACTTTAATCATCCAACATCGAACGAAACCCACCAACCGGGAACTGGGGAACCGAAAACTGAACAACTGGACTCTGCCCCCGCCCTCTTCTACCCCTGCGATATCTCTGGAATAGAAAGTTTTAACACTTTCTAGCGTAACAGCCTAATCAGCAATCTTCTTCGCCGGATTGCCAAAGACTGTCGTCCCGGACTTAACGTGCCGGATGACTACTGATCCCGCTCCGATCCGCGCCCAGGCCCCTACTGTCCGCCCCGGAATAACGCGGGCACCCGACCCTAACCAGACACCTTCTTCAAGAATGACCCCTCCACAAAGATCCGTCTGGGAAGATAATGAGCAGTAGGGTCCTACTTGCACATCATGACCAATCGTTACCCCGAGGTTGAGAAAGGTAAAATCACCGAGAGAGAGATCACAGGTCAGGATACAACGGGGACAGATCACAGATCCCTCACCGATTTTTACCCGATCCCCAATGATAGCAGTTGGATGGACATAGGTTAGGAAATTTGCGGATAACCGCTTAAGCCGTTCGGCTATCGCTCGACGCGGTTTTGAGTTCCCGATTCCAATAACAATGAGACGGTCATCGCTTGCCTCGAAATCGTCCAACGTACCCAAGTAAGGGAGCGGAAGATCCCTTTCTGCAGCAGCTGTATCATCATCCAGATAGCCCACTGGTTCCCACTTGGTCCCAAAGTCCTCTGAGTCTTTCAACCAGCAAAGCAGTTCGCGGCCAAACCCTCCGGCACCGACAATATAAACCTCCTTCATCCTATCTTCACTGCCTTCAGCCTGCTTGGCTGAATCGTTTTCGAAGCAAACATTTCATCAGCCTAAATTACCCTCAGATTTTCAGGCGGAGGTCTTCCAATGTCCGACAATCTCCCAGATCCGCGAGACTGATAACAGAACCAAAACGTTCCTCGATCTCGGTCAGCACGGTCAATTTTGCGAGAGAATCCCAAACGGGAATACCAGACAGGTTCATGTCAATGGCGAGATCATCTTTGGTTACCCCATCGATTGATTCTGCAACCGCTTCAAGGAAGGATTCTGGATCAGGAGTCGCCATACTTTCTGACCGGTAGACAATCAACCCCACTCAAATCTGTCAATGCAGCTCCCCAGGAGAGCCCCACCCCGAAGCCGCAAAGCATGGACTTGCCCAGTTCCACATTACCCTCATCCGGACCAGCTGTTGTGTCACAAATAACGGCTGGAATTGAAGCACTGCTCAGGTTGCCATAACGCCCCAGTGTGCCCGTGGGCACCTGCAGCTCTGTCAGTCCTAAGCGACGTCTAAGGTTCGAAAGGATGTAGGCGTTTGCTTGGTGAAAAAATACGTGCTGTAAGCTCTCTTTTTCCACGTTAGCCAATTCCATTAGCGAGTTCAAAGCGGCGGGCACTTCTCTCAATGAGAACCGAAAAACCTCAGGCCCATCCATAATCAGACTATCAGGCTTCCTGACCCCACCTTCGCTGTCATAAAAGATTTCTGAGGTCGGCATGGGGTGCCGAAAGGCTCCGGCTGGAACACGGATCGCAGCAGAACCACCCCCGTCGCTTCCGAGCAACACTCTCGTTTCGTGGTTGTCCGCTTTCTCTAAAAGAGTGACTGCCGCTCCATCCCCAAAAAGAGGAGCGGTCCCGCGATCTTCAGGATCCACCTCACGGCTCAAAGTGTCTCCAGCGATCAGAAGAGCACGGTTGAGGCTACCACATTCGAAGAGAGCCCCTAACTGCGCCAGTCCATATACCCATCCCGAACAGCCGAGGCTTACATCCCAGCAAGCGGTCGTTTTCGGAAGGTTCAAACGCCCGTGCAGTATCGTGCTATTAGATGGCTGAAAATGATCTGGAGTCTGCGTCACAAATAAACACGCATCAATCGTTATTGGATCGATATCCAGATGACTCATCAAATGGCTAGAGGCGGATTCCGCCAGATCCACTGCAGTAACACCTTCGGAAACAACCCGCCGGGTATCTAACCCAGTCGCCTTTTTCAGACGATCAACACGCGCACGATCCCCATCATACAGATCAATCTCATTATCCAGACGAATGGTGCGGTCCCCAACTACAGTGGAGATCGCACCGATACGAAATTTGGTAAAATGGGAAAGCATGAAAGCAAAAGGTGCGAAGCTGGGCGTGGAACCACTCCCACTGACACATATCATTCACTAAACAACTCCCCGTAATCATCAAGCTTAGTCTCCCGCGAAAACATCGATCCCAACACGACGCTTCGAAACGACTTCATCGTACCGCTGCACTGAGAAAATGTAGAGGAACCGCGAAGCGGTTTCTTCCCACGCCCAGCGTTCTCTCCACTTCGTGCTCTTCGTGTCCTTTGCTTCGCCCATCACTTCGTTCGGTTGAGTGTCGCTGGAAGTGGTAAAAAATGCCTTTGAATTCGATTCTTCAAATTCATCCCTAAAAACAGCTCAGGTTTCCGGTTTCCTCCTCAAAGTCCGCCATAGTGCCCGCGAATGCGTGACGAAGGAGGATCATCCTTTTTCTCAGCCTCCCCCTTCGAATTCCTATTCCAATTCATCCTTTCTCTACCCCACCCCTCTTCCCCCTTGGACCGATATGAACCTCCGGTACCAGTCGGATGTCCACGGGGATCTTATGACGGGGCAGGTGTTCGCGGGCGAAACGCCGCACGATGGATCGGAGTTCTGCCGGTGGGATGTCAGCCGAGGAAACAACCTCCGCGCAAACCGCTTGGCCAAGTATCGGATTGGGAACTCCGAAGATACGGCAAGCATCGATCTCAGGGATGCCAAGGAGTGCCGACTCCACTTCCGCTGGGAAAACTTTTTCTCCGCCCACGTTGATTATTTCCACGGTTCTACCGAGAAACCGCAAGGTGCCGTCCGCCTCCAACTCCACGCGGTCACCCGTCCGAAACCATCCATCCTCGGTAAACCGCTCATTGGACTCACCCAAATAACCGAGGGTCTGGGTTCGGCTCTTTAGCCAGAGTTCCCCATCGACTACCTTTGTCTTCAAACTTGGGTCATCAATGTGCAGTACGGTATCAGTCCGGGGAACGGTTCGCGCGATACCTGTCTCGCTGGTTCCAAAGGTCTGGATGAGCCGACACTTTGGAAAGCTTTTACGAATCCTTTGGAGCAGAGCTTCCGGCATCGCCTCCGCTCCATAGGTAATGATCCTCAGGCTGGACAGATCAAAGCGCTCGTCGACCTTTTCAATCAGGAGTAGATTGAGAAAAGTTGGAGTCGTCGGGAGGATCCGCACCTTGTGCTTTTCGACTAACCGCGCAATTGCCTCCGGACTGCGGGAGCCTGGCACCACGAGCATCATCCCCGCGGCCAGCGATCCGAAGAGGGTGTTCAATCCTCCGATATGATCAAAGAGGAGAAAAAGCAGAACACTTGCGGACCGAGGTTTACGATCGAGAAACGGTTCCGTCCACTTCTTGAGGTCGTGGAGAATCGCTTTTGGCTTACCTGTGATGCCACTGCTGAAGAGAACGAGCCCTGATCTTTTCCGGTCTAAAAGGTCTGCCGCCAACTGCGGTGGGGCCGATGCCGTTTCAAAAGCTTCGCAATGCCACTCACCAAGTCCACCAGCGAAAGTGATCAACCCTTTGGCACCGCAGTGGGTCGCTAAACCCAGCAGTTCCTCCTGTCTTCTGGTTGTGACAGGTGCGACCACAACCGGCTCCTTGATCGCTGCGAGAAGGATGGCCACCGTAGAGGGACTGTAGTCATGCCCTACGAGATACACTCCTTCCGGTAAGCTCCTCAGGAATTCGCCAGCTCGCGAGATTAGCCCCTGAAGTTTACGATAACTGCAGTCACCGTCTCCAGTGACCAAGGCGATCCGATCACCGTAGCTCTCGAATCGGTCAAACATCCCGGCTCAATGAATTCCTCCCAAGTAAACGACTTGTCCGGTGATGAAGTCGCTAGCCGGGTCCAGAAAGAAATCAACCACTTGGGCAACATCGGCAGCACTGCCCTCCCTAGGAATCGACTGGTGTTCGCGAAGTCGATCCAGCTTCTCCTTTGGCACCCCGCTGATCAAATCGGTGGATATGGCCGTCGGCCCAACTGCGTTGACGGTTACGCCCATTGATCCGAACTCCCGCGCCGCCACTTGAGTCAATGATACGACTGCCGCCTTACTGGCGGCGTAAACGGCCTCTCCCTCGAGATCGAGGGGCGCGGCGATGGAAGAGAAATTAACAATCCTACCCGCTTTGCGTTTGCACATACGCTTACCAACCTCCTGCAACAGGTGGAAGGTTCCCAGCGTGTTGGTTTCGAAAATTCGCCGCGCCGTTTCCGTGGGAGTGAGCAACAGTGCATTCATCGATGCGATGCCTGCGTTATTGATGAGCGCATAGAGGCCCCCGCTTTCCTTCTCCGCTGCTACCACCAGTGCACGGACCTGCGCCGGATCGGCAACATCACAGAGGAAATGACGGTAATTCTCGTGACTCCATGTGCACTCCTTTCGACTGCACCCAACCACGAACCACCCCGCCGCCAAGTAATGCTCCGCCAATGCCCGACCGAGCCCTTTACGAGAGCCGGTGATGAGGACTGTTTTGCTTTCTGCCATAAATTAAAGACCAAGGGAAGGCTGATGGAGGCGAGAATTTATTCTTTCAAATTACGCTTCTCCATTGATTTTCTCCCACACAAAATCGATCAATGATCCCACCCGACGAAACGGTGAGCGGCGGGCACTCATGGCTCGATCATCTGCAAGAACCAAATCCATGCCGGTTTGTTCTGCCACGCTGGTTTCGATTTCAACAATCAAAGAGACCAGCGCGATGCTATCCACACCAGACTTCTCTCCCATCAAAGGAGTCTCCTCAGATGGAGCGCCCAGAGCATCCGACCCAACCTCCTCGCCCAACCGGGCCACACAGGCCATTACCATCTCTACAATTTCTGTCTTAGTAGTCGTCATATTAGAATAACATCAAAATCTATCGCAGGAAGCAGAGCGATTCAATGCGACAGTTCGAGGTAAATATCCAAAACTAAGAAAAAAAGAGACGTTTGCGACTTCGCCACGCTTCGGCGCGACACGGTCACTTGGCTATTCACGGAGTCTGCAGCAGTCCGCGTACGCGCGGGATGAAGGAGGTATTACACCAATAAAAAATGTCTCAATGGTGACATCGAAAACCTAATACCCTGTTCCATCGCTCATCGACGATTCCCCCAATGCATGTCGAGTCGTAGCCCCTTATTTGCGAAGCCTGGCTGTGTCCGGCGAAGCTCTTTAGTTTCGAAGAGGGAAGCGGTTACCAGCTCGCTGGCCTTTCCTCCAAATCTACACAAATCAGTCCCACATTCGCGTTAATCGGTGGTAAAAATCTTAAATTCGAACTGGGAGGGACTGTAGAGCCCCCCCCGCTTCGCGCTCCGAGCTGTGCAGAACACTGCCGTGTGGTCCGCGCGGCCTGCTGGTCGGACGAGAAATTCAAAACCAGATAATTCGCTAAAAAGGCTGGAATAATACAAATGATAGAAAGAGGCTGACTCGGACGCTTAGAAACGACTTCGTCCTTCCGCTACATTGAAATTCCAATTCAAATTCACCCTTCATACTCAATCTTATCCGTCCCTTCCAAATATTTTCCCCCTTCGTGATCTTCGTGTCCATCAGTGGTTAAAAAATCTTCAGTCTAGATCCTTCATATTCCTATTCAAATTCATCCTTTGCACCGATCCCCCATCAAGTATCGAGCATCACGCGAAGCGTATAAAGCATCACGCATCTATTGGATAACACGGTCCCAAACACCGATGACCCGCTCGCGGTCTTGGTCGGTCATCCCAGAACCACTCGGAAGGCACAGACCCCTTGCAAACAACTTCTCACTGACGCTTCCGCCCCACATCTTATATTGCTTGAACGCGGGTTGCAGATGCATGGGTTTCCACAGTGGGCGCGATTCAATGTTCTCTTTCTCAAGAGCCAGTCGAAGATCCTCGCGGGAGAAACCGGCTAATTCCGGATCGAGGGTCAGGCAGGTCAGCCAGTAGTTGGGCTCTCCGTATTCCCCGAACGGAATCCATCCGAGACCCGGATGTCCATTCATCCGCTTTTGATACCCCTCAAAGTGTTGTCGTCTTGCTGCAATCTTCCCTTCCAATGCCTGCAACTGCGACCTTCCCAGAGCCGCGAGAAGGTTACTCATGCGATAATTGTAGCCGACCTCCCTGTGCTCATAGTGAGGTGCATCCTCTCTCGCTTGGGTTGCCAAAAAGCGAGCCCGTTTCGCCGTCTCTTCGTCCGGACAAACAAGAACCCCTCCCCCACTCGTCGTTAAGATCTTATTCCCGTTGAAGGAGAACACCCCGAAATCTCCTTGGAGGCCGGCTGCTTCAGGGGTGCCCTGTCTCCGGTTGGCCAGTTCCCGGTTATCAAGTTCCCGGTTTCCAGTTCGTTCAATGTTGGATGTTGGACGTTTAAAGTTGGACGTTCGGCTCCCAGTCTCCCTGCTCCCATACCGCGCTCCCAGCGCTTCCGCAGAATCCTGAATCAAGGCGACCCCGTAGCGATCGCAGAGGGGTCGGATTCTCCCATAGTCCGCGCACATTCCGTAGAGATCGACACAGATCAATGCCTTCGGAAGTCGCCCCTGTTTCGCCGCCCCTTCAAGGGCTTCCTCTAGAACATCAGGATCAAGGTTCCAGCTCTTCTCCTCGGAATCCAGAAAGACCGGCTCCGCTCCGCAGTAAAGAACCGCGTTCACGCTGGCAGCGAAGGTGAAGGACGAGACAAAAACTAGATCGCCCCGCGCAACGCCCGCAAGGAGCAGAGCGAGATGAAGGGCAGCCGTCCCGGAGGACAGCGCAACGCACGGACGCAATGCCTCGACCGTCCCCGACCGTGACTGCAACCATTCAGCCACATCCACCTCAAACCCATCGACCTCCGGCCCCACCGGCGCCACCCACCCGGAATCAAAAGCGGCGAGCAAAGCCTCCCGATCAGCAGGTCCCACATCCGGCGGAGAAAGATACAAACGTTTCATGAGTAAAGAACCCGACAACTACGAGCTGACCAGAATGTAGACAAAAAAAAAGCACCGGGCAATGATATGCCGAGTGCTTTTTTAGCCTCTAGATGCTGTTCAACGATTCGCTTTCGACTTCGCTGCGCTCTCTGGTGAAAATTGTAGAGGAAGTGCGGTGTGAACAATGACCTCAGGCGGCAATCGCGCAACCGTCTTCGCTCTTTAAGCTACGCCGAGTCAAGAGCGCGAGCCCTACGATTATGTTCTGTAGGGCCGCCGCTTGCGGCGTTGCCGCGGCAACGCTTTGGATGTTTAAAGTCAACACGCCATTCGCCATTATGTCACCAGCTCGCTGGTCCTTCCTTCAAATTCCAATTCATCCTTCATCCTTTATTCCAATCTCCAATTAGCGTACAATTCTCATCGGGGCGTAGCACTTTAGTTGCGAAGCCTAAAGCGGAAATTTGCTTCGCCCATCGCTTTGCTCGGTTGAGTGTCGCTGCGCTCAGAGTGCGGTTCCGCGGTAGCGATCTAGCTCTATTATTCAATAAGCGGTGGAAAGTGAAATAGGGAAATATTCCCTTAGGAGACCGCGAGACTAAAGAATTTTCAGAACAAATCGCTGTGGGACCCTGTTCTCTCCAGAACGATTTCTTTCTCACGCTTTTGGTAAATCAGAACCCAGTCCGGCTCGATGTGACAGTCTCTTCTGCCTACCCAGTTTCCTCTCAACGCATGATCCTTATACTTCTGGGGAATTTCTCGCTCCTTGACCAAAATTTCAAGGAAATCGAATAGCTTCTCTGGCTTTTTCCCTCTTTTTAACTGCTTTCTAAAGTCTTTTTTAAATTGCTTGGTCTGAGTGATTCTCACGATTTCATTCCCAGCTCTTCTTGAAATCTTCAAGAGACTCAAAAGACTCCAACTCTTCCCCCGCATCGGTCAGATCCAATGTTCTCGCCGTCAATTCATTGGGAACCCTCAATTCCAGAGGAAATTCGTTGCGAATCGCAATCTGGCGATAAAGTAAGCGAACCGCATCTGTGGGAGTAAGCCCCAGCGTTTGAAGTACCAGCTCGGACTGTTTTTTGGTTTCCGGATCGATCCGCGCATGGACTGTCGCTGTTTTACTCATAAGAAAATGTGTAGCACATTCGCATTACTTAATCAAGTGTTTTTTCGCTTCAACCGAGTTTCTGATCTCTGTTTCCGGTTGGGACGCTAAGAAGTTTAGAGGTTCGATGTTTAGAAGTTGAGTCCGACGGTCCGACCGTTATCAGTCCTCTGTCTCCTGTTCCCAGATCCTTCGATGTTCAATGTTGGACGTTTAAAGTTGGTCGTTCGGCAACCGGTTTCCCTGTCCCCTGTCCCCTCTGTCTCCTGCCTCCCGCCTCCTCTGTCTCCTGTCTCCTGCCTCCTGCCTCCCGCCTTACGCCTTACGCCTTACGCCTCACGCCTTACGCCTCACGCCTTACGCCTTACGCCTCACGCCTCACGCCTCACGCCTCACGCTCCCAAAAATATTCCCTCAACAAATCGTTCCGCTCCAAA